>Ga0194035_1000443_pt1 | contig 24181 bp, 25 predicted proteins | sample JunL2320m_MetaG_FD_148680 | JGI IMG/M metagenome (GOLD analysis project Ga0194035, IMG submission 148680) | Anoxic zone freshwater microbial communities from boreal shield lake in IISD Experimental Lakes Area, Ontario, Canada - Jun2016-L239-20m | ecosystem: Environmental > Aquatic > Freshwater >...
TTCACCCGCGATCTCACTGCAGTCATCGTCGAGACAAAAGACGCACTCGCGCTTGTGAGATCGCGGGTGAAGCTATGCATCACAAACATATTCCCCGATCCCACATACCACTCTGGTGCTTTGGTAAATATATCCTTAAACTGATCGGCCCAGATCTCCACGACCCCGAGTGCCATCGCATAGGGGAGCAAGCGCTCAAAAAGCTCCGGTGTTCTTTCCGGTGCATTCAGATAGTTCATCCGATCTTTTTCAGCAGTTTGCATATACATTTTCAAACCCTGCACTTCCTCTTGGAGAGCTTTGCCTTTTGAAGTATAAAACTGGTAGGTCATGACCAGAGGGACGATACCAGCAGCAGAAACAAACAGACATACCCAATACACGATCGACCCCCATACAAATCCAAGCACCGCAAGTCCGATGAGTAGCCCGAATACATACGGGATGGGCCCACTCCCTGGACTTGGCGAGGACCTAAAAATACTTTTTTGGACGCCCCAGGATTTAAGTATTTCTTTCATTGCTTCTACGAATGGTGCAAAGGTATAGCGGAGACTCTTGAGCGACACCTCATCCCCTCCTTTACTAAAAATAGCGCCATACATAGTGCTCTCTTCTAGATCCATAGGCTTTTTTTTCATTTCAACGGGAGTTTTGATAAATACCCAGTCACTCCCGATACCAAATATTCCGCCCTGTTCTCGCTTGATTTTCAAATATCCTTTGACTGCCAGAGATAGGATGATGGCAGAGATATCCACCTCATCGACTGACTGGTCTGCGACGAGTCCCACTTGTGCAGGAGTCATCTGATCAGGAGCATCATATCGTGGTGCCACGATCCCCCGCGTGGTGATCCCTTGTGTGGATCGATACCGCAACCAGAGCATGAGTAGCAGAGGCGCGAGGGCCACAAATCCAAAGGTATTTTCACGTACATATCGCACCCAGGTCCAGGGACTATCTATGTTTCCCACGACTTGTGATTTTGGTACATCCAGTTTGGTGAGTATAGACACACCTTCATAGGGGTTTAGATTTATGATATCAAAGGTAGTCGATCCATCAGCATTTTTGAGTTCTCCACAGGACTGATCTTCGCTCCCCATAGCTCCTCTATAGCAATATATCTTGCTCTGTATCGCATCTGAAGTGAGGGTGACGAGCGCACGTTGGATAGGCACGCCCCAAAACTGTGGCACCGCGTTCCAGTAGAACTCCACTACTCCCCTATCATCTCGCAAAGCGCGACCCACGGTGTAGCTGATGACATACTGGTGTATGCCCGTTATGACCACGTCAGGGTCGCCTATCTTGAGAAACAGCTCGTTATTTTTGAGTGAGGCGAGCAATGACTTCGTACACTGACTGCTCCCTCTCACGCTTGAATCATACTGTACCGCTCCCCCATCGAGGGTCACAGAGACATCTCTGATATCGAGGAGTGAAAATCGTGTAGAGTCAAACCCCTCTCCCTGTGGCTGGTAGACCAGAGGGATATATCTATAGATACCATGTTTGGGTACCTCAAAGTTCACCTTGATCGATTCCGATACGAGGAGCTCTCCGTCAGTACCCAGTTTGAGATCGACTTTGTAGTCCTCTATCACCCATCCTGACTCGGGGATTTTTGAGCCTGGATCTGAGTAGTCGCACCCGTCATTTGAGGCTGAGGTGGTACCAGTTGAGGCTGAGCTTGCTCCACTTGGAAGGGGTGACTCTGGGGAGTCTACGAGCTTGCCACTGATCCATGTCTTTGTGCTCGAGTTACTCGCACGTTCTCCATTTGTGACCACATTGGTGGTGGTCGTATTGGTATATACCGTCTCAGCGTGGGCCAGGCTCACGTGAGCTGAGAGCATGAGACACAAAGACAGCAGCTGAAAGATCATCGATCGAGCCCGCTTCGAGTGATGCATAAGCGACGATTAGAACTGTACTTTCACGTTCTGTTTTTCCTCACCCGTGGCTTCAAAATACTTTTCCTCGGTAAAGCCAAACATGCCAGCGACGAGGTTATTGGGGAACACAATCAGACGATTATTGTATTCTCGAACGCTTCCGTTGTAGTACCTCCTGCTATTTTGTATATCTTGTTCAATTTGTGTGAGCGTTGCCTGCAAATCGAGAAAACTGGCATTCGCCTTCAGATCTGGGTAGTTTTCAGCTACTGCAAAAAGGCTTTTCAAAGCCCCAGTGAGCTGATTGCTCGCCATCGCCTTGTCCTCGACTGATCCACCCCCTATAGACATCGCACGATACTTTGCAATGTCCTCAAATATCTGAGATTCGTGCTTTGCATACCCTTTTACCGTCTCTACGATGTTTGGTATGAGATCGAAGCGTCTTTTGAGCTGTGTATCTATCTCGCCCAAGGCTTCCTTGATCTTTTGACGCGCGACAGAGAGTCCGTTATACAAACTTACCAAAAATCCACCAATAACTACTACCAATCCTATCAGTACAACGGGAAGTGTAAGAAGTTCCATAGGTATGTGAGAGAAAATATGATAACTACTAATCTATTGTAGCAGAGCCGGACCTCCGCGCGAGGAGAAGGCTGACTTGTTGCCAGAAGAGTCGCACTCCATCAGACCTCACCTCGAGTGCGGAGTCGATGCGGGATGATATCTTGCACGGAGTCATGAGCTCGAAAATATGTTCCTGGAGCAGATGTTGTATAAATCTCGCTGCATCATGTGAACCTGAGGGGAGAGGTATACCTCTCCACCTGGTTGATCGATTGCGATATGGCTCAAGATGGATTTTTGATCGTGCCGAATCATGCAGTCCATGTGTATCTTCCACACCAGGGACTAGCCCATGCGATCTCAAAAATGAAATATTATCATACTCCTGCCTACCTACGGGAAAGGTAAAAAGGAGCACACTACCGCCTCTTTGGCTGGATTGCTCAAGTGCTTTGAATGCCTGCTCACTCGGCTTCGTGATCTCGAGCGATATCAACTCATTCTCATATACTTTTTCATACAGCTTCACGACATCCATGCTTTTTTGCGCAGTATGCAGATGCACAAAGTGCAACTGAGATAATTTTTTTATAAACGATTTTGTATATGACACATCTCTGACGACAACATGAAATACAAATCGAGGATTCAGATGGTTAAGTCTGGTGATGATGTGTCTGTAAAAATCTAGACCTACAGCCGCACCAGAGATGGGAATTGCCACATGTATGGAGTGGTGAGAATGGGGGTGTACCTGGAGCTGTTTTTCTGCACAAAGGTGATGCGCTACTACCTTTGAAAAATGTGGGCTTATCGGGTATGGGAGTGCAGTGATTGGATAACTGGTATCACCGAGCGACTGCGCATAGTATTGGAGTTCGCGCTTGGTGTACTCTGAAGGTACACAGGTCATATCAGCACCTGGCACATACCAGATTGAGAGGGGGCTATCATCGGTCACTTGCACGACCAGAGTGAGCGGGATACCGATGCGCTCCTCTATCTCGAGGCGCATTTTCGCTATTTTATGTGCAGGGCCAAAGTGAGTCGCCACGATGAGGATGTGCTTTGGTTTTTCAGGGCGAGCGAGCACTATAGTCTCCATATCATTGACTACTGATCTTGCATTCATCTGAAGGAGTGATCTGAAACAGTAGGTCATCACGCGCTGTTGGAGTCCATGCTGGAACCACTCTTGGATCGCCAGGCCAAAGCGAGTAATACTCGTGGCACGATGAATGGTAGATATGAGTGGATCCTCAGTACCCAGCATTGCCGATATCTGTGTCCCTTGTTTGCCTAGGCCCTCCTGGAGTGCCAAGGTGACCCGAAGATGTCCAAATCCTGCAGGTGAATGTGCAAACACGACGAGTGTACCCGGAGGAGGTGAATACATAGGGTTGATTCAGTATAGACAATGAAGCCACAAGCTACAAGCTACAAGCTACAAGCTATCATGCTATAAGGTTCATAGAGTTTGCGTTGTTTATAAGGCGAGGCTGGTTTTGTCTGGCAATCTTGTCTTATCGTGTTTGACTCAGCTTGACAAAAACCTTACAATAGCCCTTGTTATGGATCATGCAAATCCGCTCCCTCCCATTTTAACCACTGAGAGCATCCAAAAGCCAAAAAACTCACCACTTGGTGGGTATGTGCTGGCACTGGTGGTGCCTTTTATTATCACGGTGGGATTGTTGTATGCATACTCCAGATATTCGAACAATATTGATCAGCGAGTTTCTTTTGCACCAGCAAAAAAAATCATCAGAGTCGACGATGGCACATTTGGACTATCTACCATCGGATCGGAAGAGGAATATAGAGACATATTGATGCATCTGACCCCCACCCCACGGATAGTTGCTGATACTCTAGCAAGTTTTGAAGCAGATTTGCGCGCGCCTGCCGCTCGGGATCCCTTTGCCCCCGCCATCATCGACTTACAAAAATCTCTCCTCCCCTCCCCCGCAAAGCTTCTTGCTGATGGATCAACCCTGTATGCGAGCCAGAATGGGAAAACATATGTTCTCACTTCCATCTCAGGTAAAGATCCACGACAAGCGTCCATCATCCCTGAAGGAGGCACTTTGCTGTCCAGTCCTGATGCGCTCTTTATACTCTCAGCTGAGGCTCCTGGAAGTTCTCGATTGAGTGCGTATCAGACGAAGGATCCCACAAAACCTACAAAGCTGTGGACTCTCACGACGTCACAGACATCACGTATTGTATTCTCCACGTTATACAAAGATGAGCTGGTACTAGGCATCTCGTCATCACTTACTACTGGTCTCCCCTGTGCGATGACCATAGCCACTATTTATGACAAACCTGTAGACATCGATTGTGCCACTATCCTCTCCCCTACCACACCATTTATCGCTGATTCGATTGTTACGATAATCAAAATACGACCGGATGATGCACAGATCGCCAGTTCAATCTCATCATTTGCAAAGCTACCCATCAATGAGCCAGTATTCGCGGGAGCCGATAGCTTGTATGTGTCATTTCCAATAGCCGAAAGGACAGGGATCGCCCAGATCTCACTCTCTGATTTGAGCGTGAGCACTCTCCAAGTACAAGGTAAATTGGCGACCAATGGCGCACTCTATGAGATGAATAATGGCAAGCTTGTTGCGGTGACAGAACTCCCCACAACCAATAACTGGAACCTAATTATTGCATATTCAGGCACTTTTTCAGGTGTTCCCACAGACTCTTTACAAAAAGTGGTAAGCAAGTCGAACATGTATGCACTGCAGAATCATCTGCTTGTGCCTCCAACAAGCAAAGGCGATCAGTACAGAATTATTGACCTCGCCGACAATTCAAGCGCCTCTCTTGGAGGCGCAATCGAGCCAGAAGGGGTAAATACTCAGCTATATCAGCTAGAGGGCGCTTTGTGTTTGATGACTGGCACGAGTGAAGATGATACAACTTTTACTGTTTTTGACTTGACTACATCTACCAAACCAGTCAAAGTCTCGTATACGCTGTTTGAAAAGTATAAAGCTGGAATAGGCCCTAATGTGAGTAAGTTAGTCATAAATAAAACTTCCCGCAAATTCTACATGAGGGATTTAAGAGCAGTACATCTTTTTTCATATTCCACCTCTGGAATAATAAAATTATTGAAAACATTTCCAGATTACACATATGATCAAGGTGTTATTGTGGGTAGTAGGGCATATTTCCTCTCTGAAGGGTCTATTGACAGCGTGAGCTTTGATGATTACATCGTCAATAGGGTAGTGACCCTTAATTAAGATTTACATATTCATTCCATCTGGTTAAAAACACATCTGTGGTTTCACTGTTGAAATATTTTGGTATTGGTGCGCGCCATTGCATAGTGTTACTACTTGTAAATTTCAGAACATGCAAAAACAAATTTTAGTCCCAAGCATGGCTCAAAAATAATGCTCGCTTTTACTCCTGTTCCCCCCACGATTTGTGACTGAGTCTTTATTACAAGTGCAATGTTGATATTGGGCATCAGCTTCAGTAGGTATTTACAAGCACAGAAGCAGAGTTATTTGCTGGGGTAGTCTCTGCGCCATAACAGGTTGTAGTGTAGGTTGTATTGCATAAATCATATGTTCCTGAACAACATCCCTCACCGCCACAACACTCATGATTTTCACAGTGAGTGGATGAAGTAACAGCACACATTGTTGGATCATAAGAAGCACTATTCGTGATAGTAGCAGGGGCACCAACAGCTACCTGAGCACTAACGCCAACAGTTACTGTGGCGCCTTTATTGAGAATGAGTGATACCGAGATATTGCCTGATCCGCTGGCAGAACCACATGAGGATGCGGGGCCGCCAGCAAACGGTGTGCCCGCTGCTGTTATGGTACAGGTCCAAGTAGCTCCGGTAAGTCCAGTAGGTATGGTATCTGTAAATGTCCCAGTCGCATACCGCGTTGATGCGGCAGGATTGGTTAAAACTACACTATAAACAACGTTTTTGCCTATAGCCACATAACTTACATTTGGTGTTGAATATCCCTTACGGACGGTCACATCATTTGCAGTAGCAGAAGGTGTGCCCGTGGGTGTAATGGTTGGATATGGGGTGGGAGTATTAGTCGGAGTATTTGTGGGGGTATTGGTTGGGGTGGGAGTATTAGTCGGAGTATTTGTCGGAGTATTTGTGGGAGTGGGTGTGTATGCGGCGATGGTGGGAGATGCACTTGATACTGCAGCATCTCTATCAGATGCTACCCCTGTTGCACTTCGTGCGTAGTTATAGAGTCTAAAGTCATCAATGGTAAATCCTGAAGAGTACGTGCCTCCGATACGTAGGTATGGATTGGATGAGTTTTGCATAGGGTTTGCGACTGCGGCAGTCGCGATTGCTACACCATTTAGATACACGGTTTGAGTCGTCCCTGATTTTACTACTTCGAGGTGGTACCACGTCGAGGCAACGAGATCGTTTGCTGCGGTTGCGCTTTCTCCTACGGTGCCCACACAAGTACTCCCCGCATTTCCTCCATTTGTCCGCGCATGGAAACAATCCACGCCGGGGCTACTATCATGATTGATCCATAAGCCTGGAGATCTATCAGAGCTGTCATTGCCAATGGCAAGTATATTTTGCCATTGAGTACCAGTAGTATCATTTAGCTTTATCCACATGCCATAGGTAAAGTTATTTAGGCTTAGTGTAGTACTGGAAACCTGGAAATAATTATTGCTTGCTACAGGAAAGTTGAGCCCTCCGCTATTTTTGCCACTAACAGCCCAGTACGTGGGAGGAGTTCCTGCAAATCTACTATGGAGTGCATTGCCTGACTGGTCATATATCCAGTCTGCAGTGCCCTCATTAAAGTTATACGCAATGATCGGAGATGGTTCGGTAGTGGGGGTGGGATTGCCCGCGACTGTCGGAGTAGGAGTATCTGTGGGGTTAGCAGTGGTGACGACAGTCACGCCCGTGGCGTCACTCCACCCGGTGGGTGAGATATTGTGCACCCAGATCTTATAGGTATGATCGAGCACAAAGGTAAATGCATATGTGCTGGACGTGAGAGTGTTGCTACAGGCATCAGCTAAATTGGGAGCATCTGTGGCTCCAAGGGCTCCACAATTGCCTGTCCATGGTAATGCATCTGATTGATCATCTACCCTGATGGCATAGGTATATCCAGCCACTGCATCCCACGTGATCGAGTGCACTCCTGCAGTGGTCGTGCCAGAGGGAGAGAGGCCGGTGGGAGGAGGGGTATAGATCGCCACGAGATTTCCGAGCGAGTTGAGCTGGAGGGTGACTTTGGCACTATTGATCTGATTGGTCATCTCAAGCGTATTTTGAGTGCTCGAGTACCCATACGGCTCACCACTAGTTGGTTGGAATACGATGCTATTACTTGGGAGGTTTACATTTGAAAATATGAGCGTGCCTCCGAGTGACTTTTGTACATTTGTCGAGTTTGATTCGCTATATACACAGGTAGCAGGACTCTCACACTCGAATATATAGTAGTATTTTGTGCCCAGGGCAAAGTACACCGCCTGAGTCTTTGATATCGAAGATCCCCCCATAGTCCCATCAGTCTTCCCGGCGATAGCCAGAAGCTGTTGAGATTTGACGTCTGCGGTGAGGCCATCTGTAGACGTGTTTGAGCTCGTATTTACCAGTGCGTTATTAAACGAGACATAGCTCAAAGTGGAGAGAGACACCGTAATCAGCACAGTAGCAAGGAGCTCAATGAGCGTAAAGGCAGATGATCGAAGCTTTGATTTGAGGATGAGACTCATATATACGTCATGACCAAATGGAGAAACATGCACATCATATCAGAAGAGCAACGCCAACATCAAGCGGAATGTGATAGCCCATACCAAACAATAGAAAGGACGACCAGTACAGTTATCAAGCACTATAAGTATCAACGTGAAAATAATTCATATCCATATAGTTTTTTTACCTAACGTATAGCGAAATAGTTAGCCTCGAAATGATTCGATACTTGTGCATCTAGCTTGATCACTTCTCCCATGTTACTGACGTGAACAGATTTCAGTTGAGATGATTTCAAGGTGGAACAATCAGCTTATGACTGGCACCCTAGAAACTAATGTTGTGCACGGTACATAAATAGCATATACGTATATGAGAGACTCGCAACAAACAGCCTAAAAGAGCTATCAGTACTTTTAGGGCTCCCCAAAACCCTAAAGACATGTAAAAGCCTAATGTATATTCATTGAAATAAGGGTATGGGCATGGTTGATACGAGACTACCATGGACTGTGATTGCGGATACAAGCTACGTCCGTGTTCTTGGTCTGTGTATACGCCCCATACTCTCTACAAGCCCCATCTCAGAAAATCAAGGTAAAAGAAACCAAGCATTTTTCAAAAAAAGTATATAAATCACCTCCTCTTCTCTACCCTACCAGTATGTATGCAGGAGCTCATACAAGCCATAAAAGCACGGATACAGTGCTACTAGCCAAAACATGAGTTCATTCAGGGAATAGATGATAAAAAACCTCTCGAATCAACAATTGAAAGTTGTCCGTCTGTATCTAGTTAGAAAGTATGCGGCAGAGCAGTTCCTCAAAATTTCTGTGTACAGGTTTAGTAAGTTTGGAAGTGTGCTCGGTGGATACCAAAGAATTTCATTTGGCATAAAAGCAATTATAGCAACTTATACAAATAACTATATGCAATAAGTCAATAAATAACCTATGGTATAGGTCGCAAAATGTAATGATGGCACATCACATATTAACTAAAGTAAACATGTAACTGTTATAAAATCAAGACCTAGGTACTAGGTTATAACGTACATACCTTGCACATTTAGAGGTATCCTCTGAATACATGTATCAGAATATAATGATATAGCTAGCCTACTTGAATCCCTTGGTAAGCAATAGATCATTATGTGAATAATGAAATGATGTATATAGAGTCATGTGACAACCTGAAACAAGTTACATTCAAATACAATACAATTGCATGCTCTTTGATACCACTTGACATACTTACATGCTGAATGTATCATGATGTAGTATATATGTAATAAGTATACCTATACATATGGTATAGGTATATAGAGTTATATATCACGTCGAACTAGCACCTACGCAGACTAATTGATACTATGAATGAGAATCTATACGGATTGTCACAAAAGGCATAAATGCATAGGAGCAACCTATATGGTAGGTTAAACTGATGCCCAGGCGTGAATAGAATACTATACTTATAGTATTTGATACAGATTTTTCGACATTTTTCGATGTTTTTGAAGCAGTTTGATACCCTTCTACTCAGTTGCTGCGCTCTATCTCCACGAGAAGGCAAGATTTAGCAGATGCGCAAATCTTATGCTAACCGAGCCTATGATTACATTTGGGTTGTCAGGACGAGATTTAACTTGTACTAGCGTGAATTTGTTCAGTGGATATTCCCTCTCTTTTTACACCTTTTTTTGACTGTTTTGGCATCTTGGCTGTCGCCTGCTCTATGCTATACTAATCTCCATTAGTAGTACTGTATTGCTTTTGTCCTCCAGCAACTGCCTCTGGTTACGCTCAAAATGCTACTCCACAGCCGTTGTGGGAGCTCAAACTGTATATATGTGTACTGGAGAGGGGGTGAGTAGATAATATATGGCTAAACGACTCTACGTAGGCAACCTAGCATGGTCTACCACCAATGATTCACTGCGCGACTTTTTCGCTCAAATTGGTCCGGTAGTATCAGCTGAGGTTGTAATCAACAAGTTTGATGGCCGTTCGAAGGGTTTTGGGTTCGTTGAGATGGAAACCGAGGAGGCTGCTCTCGCTGCAATCGATCAACTGAACAAAAAGGACCTCGAAGGTCGCATGATCTTTGTAAACGAAGCTCGTCCCCCCGTCGCCCGTGAGGCACGCGGAGGAGGGCATCGAGGAGGAAGAGGCGGTTATGGCGGTGGGGGTGGTGGGTATCATCACCCAGACCACGGCAATGACCAAGGAGGATATGGCGGAGACCATGGAGCATACTGATCCCACTGGGATACACGCCTCTCTCCCCCACCATCTGGTGGGGGTTTTTGATTCTATGCATCTGTATACTAGAGTACATGCGCATCTTGCACCTCTCATCCACAGATCCAGTTTATGACATGTCACATATTCTGGCAGAGAAAATCATATCGATTGCAGAGTCACATGCTCCCACACTCATCCTCCTTTCTGCCGGCTCGTGGGTACCGGTGTATGAGCACATCTCAAAACTCCCAGAAATACTTGACTGCTCACATATCACCGTAGGTCTCGTTGATGAGCGGTGGGTTTCCTCTGACCATGCAGACCGGAATGAGAAACAAATCAGAAACTCGAAGCTTGTACAGTATTTGGAGCTCAGGGGAGCTCTATTTATACCTATGATACAGGATATAGAAAAGGATATGAAAGCAGATGCTGATCTCGTATCTCAACTATATACCGGCATGAAAAATGAACGAGTAAATCTATTCATAACCATAGGCATAGGTACAGATGGACACATCGCAGGCATACTGCCAACCTCTGATAAATCATCATTTGACAGGCGCTATCTGACACCTGCACCAGTGGTGTATTATGAAACGCGACCAGAGGAAACGACCAATCCTCACAGACAACGATTGACCATAACGCCTGACTTTATACGATCAGCTAATGAAGTCATTGTCTATGCGAGTGGTACAGGGAAGAAATCAGTACTTGATCGATTACTGAGGGGAAATGAGCAAACATATAGTTTTCCTGCTCAACTACTCACTGAGATGGGAGAAAAGGCCACTCTATTCACCGACCAACTGGTCTGACAAGTCCCCTACTCTCACTTTCTCCTGCGATCCTTTGTCGACGTATGCACGAACATGATAGTTATGGGAGCCACAAGGGACAGGTAGTAGGCTACCATGTGCTGTGTCCTACATATCTGATAAAAATAGACATACAGGACCAACACCAGACTAGACAAAAATATTGAAATGAGCATGTGGGCACCTATGTGTATCTGACGGTGAAGTAGCAGATACATGCCGAGACTAACTATTGCCGCGAGTACAAACAGGAGTGGCGAAGCGGTGAGTTTGCATGAGTTTGTACTCGCACCCAATACCTGCCCTTTTGGATTTTCCGTCGTATCAGTTGCTCCGAGGATATTTTCTTTAAACGTATCAGATGGCTTTTGGATTGCAGTGACAGGAGATCCTACATTTATACAATCTGTCTGGGTCCGCGTGCTGAGTGCACACCCATTGGTCGTCTGCACATAGAAGCAGTACTGTGCACCTGAAGTAATAGAACCTATGGTATAGGTACTAACATCTCCCACATCAATGCTTCTATAGATCAATTTGGATGGATCAGAACCCATCACTATCTGATACCCCGTGTGTGGCGATGGCGACTGATTCCACACTAGTGTCACACTCCCCCCTCCCCTGTTTGGTCGTGCAAAAAATGATCCTGGTTTATCTGGCACCACATTTTTACATGAGACATCTGTGCTCACTGGAGTTGGGGGGATAGGCGTCGACGTGGGTGAAAGAATGGGAGTACTTGTGGGGTTTGGTGAAGGAGTAATTGATGATTGAGAATTGATAATGGATATGGTGGGGGTAGGTGAGGGAGTGTGCGTAATGGTCGGTGTGGGAGTAGGTGTGCTAGTCTGGGTGGGAGTGGGCGTAATCGTAGGCGTGGGGGTATTGGTGGGTGTCGGAGTGATGGTGGGAGTCAGTGTGGGGGTTGGTGTAAGCGTGGCAGTAGGCGTAGGTGTGGGCGTGGGCGGAGGTGCACAGGTGAAATGATAGGTCTGGTCAAATTGAGTCGTCAGATCCTGAAACTCATTCCCCGCGGAGGGATCTATCCAGGTGAGCCAGCTATAGGACTGAGCTGTCTGGGGAGGGACTATGCCAATGGTATGGTGATAGAGCATTAGCTGGTCGAGAGTCGAGTTTACGAGTGTTTCGGTATCTGAAAATGCCTTTATACCGATGACCTGGGTCAGGAGTAGGTCTCCCGATACATTTTCTACGCTCATTCTGAGGTGACATTGATCTGTCCTCTCGTTCACTATCGTGACCTTTTGAGCAGGATCTTGTACATAGCCGGGGTAGAGGTTGGATTCAGTAAAGAGGCTCACCTGAGGCGTCAAATCACACGCATCGCCATCTGCAGGACAGGTGATGGTCAGGTCGGTCGCCCCCAAAGCGACCCTCGGCATGAGCAGCACAGTGCAAATGATAGTAAAATACAGAATCCATTTCATAGATATGCGATACAATAGGGAGAGGAAAATATACTGGACTGAGAGAAGAAATGTGATACATCTGCAATAGGTGTGCTTCGGGTCACATAGCATACAGGTGTAAGGAGTATACTTTTACAGCCATGAGCGAAAGAACAGTGGTTATTGAGAACGTCTTTCCACCCAAGTTTCCGGTGCAGGGCAGTTATAAAGTCATCACTGATGGCAAGAATCCTCATATAGGTTTGGCTGCTCAAAATCTATGTGTTTTGGGATACGACAATATGGGTCCAGGTATACCTGGTTGGCATAGTGTAGGGTCAGTCGTGTGTCACCCTTCTAATGGAAAGCAGCGGGTTCTTGCGCCAGCCCATGTGATACGCGGAGGCGACTGGCAATCTGCACGAGAGGGACCTGCACCAATGCAAAAATATTTAATCCCTATAGCGGAATAATATTTACTTCTGAAATCAATACACTCTGGCGACCAGACTGTACAGTAATGGCAAGTGATAAATTATCTGCAGCTCCATTACCTGTGCGACAAAATGGAATAGGAATTGGAGAAGCTCTAATATTTGCGACTATAAAGTTTGATGGTGCGGACTTCGTAGTCACTGGAGGCACGTGTACAGTCGACAGTGTCAAGTACCCATTTTCCTAAGCACCTTGTCTTTCATTTTCGATCGGCGGCGCTGCCAAGATATGCCCGGAAAGATACCGCGCTTTGAACTGATGAGGGGTCATCTTGATCGTCGTATGGATACGCATGCTGTTGTAATATCTGACATAGGCATATAACTCTGCAACCAGTTGTCCTTGGCTGTCATATTGATCAGGATCCCCAAACTCATCCTTCAGTCTACTGTGCCAGGATTCGCTCGGGTTTTGCCAGGGAGATGCAGTGTCAGATACTGAGAGAGTGATATGATTTTCCTGGAGTTGACCCGTGATGTATTCGCTGGTATTTTCGCTTCCTTTATCCGTGTGTAAGTACACCGGTGGTGGGTGGCCATTGTCCAGTGCCATATGCAGTGCTTGAGATACGAGCAAACTATCATGGCGGAGTCCAATCGCCACTCCTACAATTTCCTTGGAGTATCTATCTTGGAGCTCAATCAAGTACAGTTTCTTCCCCTGATAGATAATCATAGTGATATCGCCAGTCCAGATATGGCTGGGATATGCAGGAGTGATTTCTTTGATGAGGTTGACGTAGGATGTGGGAGTTGATTGGGTTATGCCACGGCTCCATCGTCTGCCTCGTGGGGGATGAATCCCATATCTACTCATCACTCGTTGTGCTCGCTTGTGGTTGATCTTCAAGGCGAGTGCTACCCGCCTATGTCCATAGGCTTTATGCGTCTGGTGGAGCTCATGTATCTGACCCGCAAGCATCTCGTCTTTAGTGACTTGTAGAGGACGATATGAGAGCGATCCCCGAGGTATCCCGAGGACCGCAGCTGCCAATGATTTGTTCGTACATTGACGAATGATCTCAATCTTTTTTCCCCCGCTCAATCTGGAGAGTCAGGAGCCCGATGATCTTTTTTAATTCATCGTTTTCCCTCTTGAGACGAGATTGCAGATCGGTCTCCGCTCGATACTCCACCCGTAAGCTGGAGCCAGGTGTAGATGGTCTTGTTGCTGATGCCGTATTGAGTACTGAGCTCAGTTACTGGACGTCCCTCCTTTACCTTACTGATGATTTCTTCTCGAATCTCTTTGGGTATCCGTTTATATCCTGACATATCACTCGTGGAGTACCATGACAACTCCTAACAAAAGTCATAGACTCAGTGCATAGTATATGGGGTACCTGTCACAGATCGGTGTGGATCGCACGGGAAAACCATCGGAAACACGAGGATTTTTTGAAGTAGGACCAATTATGGGTGCAGATGGGCCAATGAATATTGGCGTGGGTGCAAGTGGATCAGTCTTTACTGATCGCAGAGGTGCAGTGGTTGGATTTCTGCATGGCGCAGTAGTCTATCAGTCAAATCACTTACTAGGATTTCCAGTGAGAGCAATATTTTAATTCCTCATTTTTCCACTTTCACCTCATGCCCGCCGAACATAGTGCGCATGAGGGAGACGAGTTTGCCCGTGTATGAGGGTTTGGTCGTTGAGTCGAGGCGGAATTGAAACGATCCTTCAATGATCGGTGTTGGCACGCCGAGCTCTTTGGCAGCCTCTACTGTCCACTTTCCCTCCCCATTGTGCTTGATGCTGCCTGAGATATCTGAGAGCGCGACTCCAAACTTTTTGAGCCCGTCGAGCGTCCACTGGACGAGTCGTGACTCGATGACGCTACGCTTTTGATAGATCTCCCCCACCTTGATGAGATCCAGATCAAAGGGAGATTTTTGCATCACTGCAAACCCTTCGGCGATCGCTTGCATCATGCCATACTCGATGCCATTGTGTACCATCTTTACAAACTGCCCCGCACCAGCTCCCTCAAAATGTGCATAGGCATCGCCATTTGCTGAGATATCTGCAAAAAGTGGCACAAGCTTTTCAAATACATTCTTTTCTCCGCCTATCATGAGGCACGCACCAGATCTGGCGCCTCCAGGTCCTCCAGATACACCCACATCGATGTACGATACTTTGTGCTTCTTTAGTAGGTCAGTATAGAGGACCGCATCTTTGTAAAATCCATTTGCTCCATCCACCACTACATCCCCAGGTGAGAGAAGTGGTGCAATCTTTTCGATCATTTGTTTTGTAGCTTCGCCTGCGGGGAGCATGAGCCAGATCACACGGCAGTCGTCAGTCGCCAGTCGTAAGTCATTAGGCGAGGACGCGAGAAGTGCCTCGACAGTGTCGTAGACAGTGGCGCCGGCATTCTGTACCTCTATGCGAGGTTCGGGAGATCTGTTCCACGCATGTACCCCGTGACCTTTTTCAAGAAGTCTGAGAACCATATTTTTACCCATTTTACCCAGACCGATGTAGTGTATGTTCATTTTTTACTTGCATTAAAATTACTAATTAAACAGACTGCTGCTGAAGGCTCCATCCACACTCGTCCGTCTTTTTTGAGGAGTTCTTCAAAGGATGCGGGTCCCCAGCTCCCCTTTTCATAGGACTCAGGTTCATAGGTGGGTGATGCAAGATGACGCAAGAGTGGCTCCACGCATGCCCATGAGGACTCGATGCCATCTGCATGCGGAAAGAGAGTAGGGTCACCTGCTATGGCATCATGAAGGAGTTTGACATATGCCTCCACGAGATCCATCTGATACTCATTTTTGTAGCAAAACTGCATAGGAACCTCATCGAGGACAAAGTCTATGCCTGGTCGTTTTACTGCTAGATGCATGATCACTCCCTCATTTGGACCTATGCGGAGGGTCAGTGCGGTCTGCCTATTTTTTTTGGCGGGCGATCCAAAAAGCGAGAGCTTGTTTGGCTTAAAAACCACAGTGATCTCGGTGATCGATCGTGTGAGGTGTTTGCCAGCGCGGATATAGACAGGAACCCCTTCCCAGCGGTCATTGTGTACTTCTAGCTTGAACGCGACTGCGGTCTCGGTCTTGCTCGTGGGCGCAATATCATGCTCTGCGCGGTAGCCAAGGTATTGGCCAAACTTTGCCCGTTCTGGCATCTCCTCGGGTGTGAGAGGTACGATGCTCGCGAGCAGTGTCTTGCGTACTGCCCTGATGTCCTTTTCACTCAGTGATGTGGGCTGCTCCATCATCGTCATCGCGATCATCTGGAGCACATGGTTTTGTATCACATCTCTGATCGTACCCGTCGCATCATAGAACTTTTCCCGTCCGGTGATACCCAGGTCCTCTACCGCATTCACTTGTATATGATCTATCGACTCCCTATTCCACACATGTTCGAACATGCTATTTGCAAAACGAAACGCCAGGAGATTTTGCACTGTCTCTTTGGCGAGGAAGTGATCGATGCGATAGATTTGATTTTCAGTAAAAATCTTTAGCAGATGTGCATTGAGCATCTTTGCAGATTCGTAGTCTGTCCCAAAGGGCTTCTCAAGCATAAACTTCACCCATCCTCCCGGTCTACTGTTGAGCTGACTGTTTCCCACATGTCGTATGATATCGTCATACAGAGATGGGAATGAGGCGACATACCAAAGGAGGTTGCCCATACGCTGATGGTCATCCAAATGTTTTTTTATATCTATAAAGGTTTGCTCGTCAGTCACATCTCCTGACACGTAGTCGAGGTGTGATGAGAATCCCTCCCAGATAGATTCGTCGCGAGGTGTTACCACTCCCTTCACAAACAGTTGGAAGGACTCTTTTGTGTGCGTGCTTCGCGCGTTGCCAAGGAGTAGAAAATCATCAGGAAGCAGACCCTTTTCATAGAGCATGTAGGACGCTTTTAATATCTTTTTCTTTGCGAGGTCACCGGTGGCACCTACCAGGACGATCGTGAGTGGCTCTGTCACTTTTTGCATGGGGGGATTATGACGTGCGATCATCCCGCATGCAAGCGATAGTTATGTGGGCATATCTGTGATGTAGTACACTTGGTATTGTGAAAAAAGCACATGTGCACGTACCTGACTCTCCGTACATCAAGCCTATCATCGCGCTTCTGTTGATAGCTGCAGGATGGATACTCCACAGTATGGGCAGACTCTGGATCGCAGCAAGTGGAAAAATATATCCTTTGATACTCGATGCCTGGAGTCCAGAAAACTCTCAACATATCACAGATCCCTACTCCACCTCGCATTTCCTCCATGGAATCGTATTTTTCTGGCTTTTTTTTAGGCTTCGCCATCGTCTCTCCGCCGGCGCGCGCCTCATCATGGGACTCGTGATCGAGATAGGGTGGGAGATACTCGAAAACTCACCACTGATCATCGAGCGGTATCGGAGCGCCACCGCATCGCTGGGATACACAGGAGACACGGTGCTCAATAGCATCTCAGATATTGTCTTTTGCATCATCGGATTCTACGTGGCGCGGCGCATCGGATGGCGCGCATCGGTAGGGCTATTTGTCTTCATCGAGGTGCTTATGGCTCTCGCGTATCGGGACAATCTGACTTTGAATATCATCATGCTGATCGCTCCGTCTGACGCCATTCGCATTTGGCAGATGGGTGCACAGTGAGCGTTGGTTATAGTTCGTCAAGCTCACTATGGTAATAGTCAATGATATCGGTGACGGAATTGGTGTTTATTTAGTATCCCGTAAGTCATCTTGAGCGAAGCGAAGCGGAGTCGACCGCGCCTGCCTCGCTCTTGCGAGCGCAAGGCGGGCAGGAAGATCCCTGATATATGAGATTCTTCGTTCCACTCAGAATGACCATGTATAAATCGTTATCAAATCTGGTGACTATTACAGCCATACAAAACTATACTTCGGCGCCCATTTGCTGACCTACTCGATAGCCCACTACGATACCCACAAGGCTGCCGATGGTACCTGTAATTAGGGAGGTATAAGAAAAAGCATCAATGCCAAATAAGACCGGCGCATAGCTCCCAATGAGTGATCCTATGGTGAGTCCGATGCCGACAAAGGTACGTAGTTTCATGCTATATGTCAGACATCATTGTACACTCGTTTCCAGCGGCACGAGCTGATTGCGTGCTGCCTTGACGACTCGGTTTTCTTTGGTATTAAACACCACTACGATGCCAGCATCATTAAAAATCATTACAAGGTCTCCGTTTGAAGCACCTGTATACAAGGTATTATTTTTATACTGATCAATATTTGATATGACCGATACCTGAGGTACTTCAGTCGACTCTTTGGGGATGATACCCTGGGCCTTTATCACTTCTGCATATTTTGACACCGCAAGTTTTTGATCTTGCTCCATTTTCTGTGTAGGAGTTTCTCCTTGGTAGATAATGGACTCAGTTTTGGGTCTATAGATCACCATCTTTGAACTAAATGCGAGCGCGAGGTCGCCAGTTTTTGCGTCTTTATATACTGATTGATTGTATGAATTTTGCTTTTTGAGTTGCTCGATATCTTCGAACTCTTTTGTTTTCCCTAGCTCGACCATGCTTTGAAACGATTCAAGCTCGACCTCTGCACCCTTTGCGACACGTTGGACCAGCCATCTTTTCGTCAGACCTTCGTACACAGTCGCAGGATTTGCGAGAACCGCTACGAGATATAGGAGTAGGATGCAAATGGCTGATAGGAGAAATGTGTGTAGACTGATGGATGGGCGAGGCAAAGAAATGAGTTTCATAGAGGAAAATATTAGTATTAGGTGGTATCGTAGTATACTTGTGCGATCACTGCAAGTGATTCATACCTGGTACGTAGATAGTATGTACATTTGCTACCTCATCCTCTATGTCACCGCCATCCGAAAACACAAAATCATTGATACAGTACGCACTCCGCATCCTCGGGAGAAGGTCATATAGCACCGATATGATGAAGCGCAAGATCCAAACGAGGATCAAGCTCAAAAATCGCGTATCTGGTACCCAGCGTGACTCAGAGACTGACTCATTGCAGGCACTCGAGACACAGGGGGTGATGGACTATCTGACCACACATGCGCTACTCGATGATGATACGTTTGCCAAAAATTTTATAGACACGATGCGCCAGCGTCAAAAGAGCGACAGATGGATCTCTCAAAAGCTGATGCAAAAGGGACTCACGCGCGATACCATCTCTACCCTTCTCACCCCGACCAATGCGCTCCCGCTCATCGCACATCATATCCAGCACAAGCTGTCCTTTCATCCTGATACGCTGCTTGATAAAAAGTCCAAAGACAAACTGATCAGATGGCTCCTCGGGAAGGGTTTTAGCTATGGAGATATTGTGAAAGCGATCGGACAGCTCCAAAGCGTTTAGGCACACGGGGGAGGGTGTAGAAAATCTGCAATCTGCAATTTACAATTTGCAAATAATCCAAGTTTAAATCTAAATTTAATTTACTTCATTTGTGAATTGCTCGGCGTTGCGAGGTGAAACACATTGCGTATTGTCTCATTGGTGGGACCACGAGCAGACATTTTTTCCATAAAAAAAACTACCCTTCCACTTTGCATTACTACAAAATCTCCAGGTAGCCTTTGTGATTGATTAATAGCGACTTCCGCCACCACCTCCACCACCACGATATCCTCCGCCTCCGCCGGCGCCACCACGATATCCTCCACCACCTCCGCCTCCGCGGAAGTCGTTACGAGGTTCTTTTGGTTTTGCAACGTTGACAACGATAGCGCGACCGTCCATCTCTGCATTATTTTTAGCATTGACAGCTGCTGTTGCTGACTCTTCAGTAGCAAAAGTGACGAATCCAAATCCCTTTGAACGGCCGGTTTCACGGTCGGTGATCAGGATGGCTTCGACGATCTCTCCAAATTCTGCAAACATCTCTCTCAGTGAGTCACTGGTGACTGACCAAGGTAGATTGCCTACGAACAATTTTTTGTTATCCATTATGTATTAGCACCTCCTCTCTAGTCTGGTGATCAAGAAGCACAGGGACTGTAGTTTCGATAAAATGAAGCATATAGTACTGAGGACTCTTGTCTAGATCTGGTACGTAGTATATCATATTTTTGGAATGCAAGGGGTAAATATCGACATGAATTCTGCGAGGTGACCTGCTGGAAGAGCATGTCACCTCGATTGCCAGATGTTCGAAAAATAGGCATATACTCTGGCTCCCTCGTCCGCCTCGACCACTGCAACATTAGAGATGTGTGGCGCGAATAGGATACGTCATGCGTCCAGTGACTCTTCAGGTAAATTTCAGGAGGCGAGTGTACAATGGCCTATTATGAAGCTCCTCCTCGTTGAAGATGACGTACGCATCGCGCGTGCTCTCAAAAAAGGACTCGAAGATGAGAGATGGGTAGTTGACCACGCAGCCGATGGAGAGACTGGGCGAGACTTTGCTACCATAGGACAATACGACGTGATCATCCTCGACTACCTACTCCCCATCTATGATGGATTACAAGTCTGCAGCGAGCTGCGCAAGCTAAAGATCTACACTCCTGTCCTCATGCTGACCGCAAGAAGCCAAAAGGCCGACATCATCGCATGTCTGGATGCAGGTGCAGATGACTATCTCACTAAGCCATTCTCTTTTGAGGAGTTACTTGCTCGGATACGCGCCCTAACACGTAGACCTATCCAGCAGGTTGCACGGGTACTCCAAGTAGGAGATCTCATGCTGGACCCCCAAAGCTACATGGTGACCCGTGGTGATGTGCCTATTCATCTGACCCAAAAGGAGTATGTACTGCTCGAGTATTTGATGAGACACGCTGGCGTAGCAGTAAAAAAAGACCAGATCATCGAATCAGTCTGGGACTTCGATGCAGATATTCTTCCCAATACGATAGAAGTATATGTGCGCAAATTACGCGAAAAAGTTGATATACCATTTGCACCAGCTCCTCCGCTTATCCATACCGTAAGGGGATTTGGGTACGTTATAAAAAGCTGAGTGACACATCATACGCACCTATGTTTACATCTGCACGTATCAGACTCACCGCATGGTATCTCGTCATGTTGATGACAGTTAGTGTGCTTTTTAGCGTGGTAGTTTTTCGATTGACGGTGATGGAGGTGGTGAGATTTGAGACGATGCAGCGCATACGCTCAGAAGAACGCTGGGAAAAACTCTACCGCCCTCTAGGACGAGGTGAACTCAAAAAACTCCCGGTGAGCATGGAGCTAATTGAGGAGACGAAGCATAGAATAGGTTTCTTTCTATTAGTGGTAAATTTTGGCATTCTTTTCTGCGGAGGTGGTCTCTCGTATATTCTCGCAGGCAAGACCCTCGTACCCATTCTGCAAATGCTCGAATCACAAAAACAGTTTGTAGGCGACATATCCCATGAGCTTAAAACTCCCTTAACTTCGCTCCGAATCTCCAATGAACTGGCACTGCGCCGACCAGATTTCACGGCGTTTGATACGCGTGCTCTTATCGGTGAAAACGTGCGTGAGATAGATGAATTGCACAATCTGATCGACACGCTTATGAACATGAACAAGCTCGAGTACGAGCAGGTGACAGATCCACTGCTTGAGTGTAGTAGTCTCAACGAGATAGTATCAAAAACAGTCCACGCACTTGATGTACAGGCACGCTCAAAGCCGCTCTCTATAGTCAGCAACATTCCTGTATGCATGGTGAAGGGAGACGCTTTCTTGCTCACCAAGCTATGTACCATACTTTTGGACAATGCTATCAAGTATTCGCCTCCCTCCTCTACCATTACCCTAGGTGCACGATTGTACAAAAATAGTGCAACACTCAGTATCGCTGATCAAGGAAATGGTATTGACCCAAAAGATATGCCACATATTTTCACCCGATTCTATAAAGGGTCAGCAGGGCGGACGCGCTCAGAAGACTCAAGTAGCTTTGGATTAGGCTTAGCTATCGCTCAGAAGATAGCATCCCTCCACAACACACGGATAGCCGTAAAAAGTGAGCTTGGGAAGGGATCTACATTTTCTATCACGTTGCGACTTGCAAAACCTTCAGCTTGATTTCAGGATGACTGACTACAATCTCACTGTTATACATTTATTTTATTTCTATGAACCTATCCAAAAAGATAGCACTCAGTACTCTTATGGTAGCTGCGCTTGTCAGCATATCGTCGAGTCCTGTCTCGGCTCGAGGCATGGGTGGTGCGGTGGGACATGACTCACTCATCACCAAGATCGCTCAAAAGTTTGGACTGAAGGAGGCGGATGTACGAGGGGTGTTTGACACGCAACACACCGAGCACATGGCTCAGATGCAGACTCGTATGAGTGATCGTTTGACCCAGCTCGTCAAGGATGGCAAAATTACTGAGGCACAAAAAAAGCTCATCATAGTAAAGCATGCGGAGATGCAGAAAAAGATGCAATCCCAAAAGGACGCGATGAAGGACAAGACACATGCTGAGCGCAAAGCACTCATGGATGCAAAGCGTGCTGAGCTTGAACAGTGGGCAAAGTCAAATGGGATAGATGCGCAGTATCTACTGCCCTTCGGAGGATCACGGCACGGGATGATGAATGGTATGAATAAGTGATGTGAATGGACTTCTAAGGGGACGATGATGTGCCCCGCCTATGGCGGGGGCATTTCTTTGTACTAGTATGGACATCTCGCTCTTGGTTGTACTAGTGGCACTGTATGTCGATGCGAATCATTCACATCGGTGACTGAATGTGTATTTGTGTCAAGATAGTCATCTTGGCCCCCGAAGGGGTCCCTTTGAGAGACTGTGTAATTTTTCGCTGTAGCAATTCTGTATGCAACACCTCCTATTGCATGTGGCAAAATCTCCAGGTCCTCACTCCTCCCTCCACTCCTTCATCACGGGAGAGAGATACGGCACCAGCTGTAGATACTGATCAGGATCCACGGTGATAAGGACTGAGGGGCGGGCATGATCGAGATCGGCACGACTCCGTCCTTGTACACATCCTGTGGGATCACCGGTACAGATCAGATTGCCTACTACTTTGAGTGTACTTCCTATGCCTGTATCTATCTGATCAGCGAGGATGATACCCTTTATCTGTACATCACCCAGATCTGCAAAGGTGACTTTGGAGCTCAGGATGAGAAGTGATTTTGCATTCGCACTGATATTGTAACTTTGTCCAGTGAGGGTGAGGGGACCGAGCGTAGTACCCTTTCGTACCAGGAGTACCAGTGACTTGCCGGTACCGGTCGTCGTAAATGATCGTATGTCGCTCGCGTTGGCTGACTCCAGTACATTGATACTTTCAGCAGAAAGGGTGAGTACTCCATTGTGTGGAGTGACCACTTGATAGGGCTTGGTACGCAGAAGTGTCAACACATGTGTATCCAGGGTACCGGTGATGGCACGTGGTGTATAGTCGTCTACCGTCCACCATGATTTTGATACTCTTCCCGTCTCTCCTACAGCCACATTGGCTACCACTCCCACAGCTCCCCCGCTCATCCCCGACAGGTCAGTATCAGTCTGATCAAATGAGTCGATGATAAAGGGATGATCATTCATGAGCGATTTTCCAGAATGTACAAAACTTGCATCAATCAGCTTGATCCATGGTCCCACCGTAGTACAGTCATGAGCAACCGTAAGGGGATACCCGGTAACAGGATAAAACAAGTTTGCAGTCTGTGCAGGATCAGGAGACTGGGTACAGGGAGTGAGTGAGGTGGATGATACGTGTATCGGAGTATTGCTCCCGATACAGGTATTTGCAGGTACGGGAAAGTGACATATACACCGCGTAGCTCCATAGCTACCCGTATGCAGAGTAACACCCTCATCATCAGTCAACACACACTCAGGGGTAGGGACACTCGGACACGAGCTTCCTCCTGAGCTATATGACGGTGCACCCACCGTAAGACTCGATATGATAAAAGGTTGCGCATCAGTCGCCAGTCTCTCTACTCCACCAGTAGTCTGTGCAAACTGACAAGATACGTCAAAAGAAGAGAGATAAGGGACGGGAG
>Ga0194035_1000448_pt1 | contig 24031 bp, 18 predicted proteins | sample JunL2320m_MetaG_FD_148680 | JGI IMG/M metagenome (GOLD analysis project Ga0194035, IMG submission 148680) | Anoxic zone freshwater microbial communities from boreal shield lake in IISD Experimental Lakes Area, Ontario, Canada - Jun2016-L239-20m | ecosystem: Environmental > Aquatic > Freshwater >...
TCGGACGCTGCACCAGCTCCCGGCGACTCTGCCGCCGCCCCCGCCCCCGGCGACTCCGCCGCCGCGCCTGTTCCCAGTGACTCCGCTGCCGTTCCTCAGGCCAGTGCGCCCGCGCCTGCTGCATCCACGCCCGCGCCGAGTGCATCAACGAGCAAAGCCCCATCGGTCGCTCCCAGCGCTGCACCATCTAGCGCCACACCCAAGCCGAGTGCTTCAACGTCGGTCAAGCCAACCCCGAAGCCGACGAAGACTGCAGTCCCCGCCCCAACTCCATCGAAGTCGACAGCGAAGCCAACACCTACGCCCACCGTGGCGGCGTTCAAGGACTATCTTGGCGCCGTCGTTCCTGACGCGAGTTATGGAAACATGCAGGTCGGAATCCGCGTACAAAATGGCAAGATCATCGACGCGTGGGCCGCTCAGTATCCAAAGTCCGATCCGACAAGTGCACGCATCAACACCAAGGCCGTACCAACCTTGCGCACCGAAACAATCGGTACTACCAAGGCCCAGATCGCGACGGTTGCCGGTGCAACACTTTCGTCGACCGCATGGATCGAGTCACTGCAGTCCGCAATGACTGCCGCCGGCCTGTAGGTTGTAAAACGTGTCTTCTGACGAACCGATCGTTGTACGCCGCGACGCTGACGGCAATCCCACCATAACTCTCGCTGGCTGGGGTGACTGGCAGCGACGTGTCCACGCCGAAGAGGTCTGGGGCACTGTGGTCACCTTCGACCTACGCGCCGAAGAATTCCCTGAAAACTACGACGAGATCATGGCCGACGCCATCGAGTATTTACATCAGGTCGATCGATGGTTTTCGACCTACAAGGCAGACACCCCCATCTCCTTGCTGCGCAACGGAATTCTGCCCGACCACCGGATTCCTCCCGTGGTGTCTGAGGTACTCGACACGTGCGCTTGGCTAAAGCAGCTTACGCAGGGCGTGTTCGATCCATGGGCCGTTAAGGGCGGGGTTGATCCATCTGGATACGTCAAAGGCTGGGCCGCAGGAATCGTGGCCGACCAACTTGTCGCTGCCGGAATTCCGAACGTGTGCGTCAATGCATCCGGGGACATTGCGTGCCGCGGATTCCAAGCGCCACGTGAGGGTTGGGCCATTGGAATCACAAATCCTTACGACACTCAGCAAGTCGTCGAGGTCGTCACGGTCGTGGACGGTGCCATCGCCACCAGCGGCCTCTACGAACGTGGCGAGCACATAACGAACCCGCACATGGGGACGACAAAGGTTGAATTCGACTCGGCCACCATTGTTGGCCCCGATGCCGGTGTCGCCGATGCTCTTGCAACTGCATGTTTGATTGCCGGGCCAAGCTGCGCAGAGTGGTTCACCAATCTTCCCGACTGGTCTGTGTACTTCATCAAGGACGGCCAGGCAATGTTCTTCGGGCCAGCCTTCGCCCATATCACTGCTCAGCAGTAGGCCTCGCACGCGTATTGCGACGCGACAAGCCGGATTAGAGTTGCACCGTTACGCGGTTTCGTCCCTGTTCTTTGGCCGTAGATAGGGGTTTGCTCGTTCGCGCAATCAGCGTTGTAATCGAGTCGTCGGCCCTAATAAGGGATGCAATGACAGTGACAGTGACATGTACCGATTCGTCAAGCAGATCGGCGCCTACATTCATTGGCCTAGAAACCTCTCGGCGTATCCGCTCAGCCGCGGCGAGTAGCTTAGACTCATCACCGACATCGCGCACCAGCACGAGGAATTCATCACCGCCCCAGCGAACCACCTCCGCTGGCGAACCGGTGATTGCGGCAAGTCTTCGGGCAACAGTCGCTAGGACCGCATCCCCTGCTTCCTCGCCGCGAGTATTGAATTGTTTAAAGTTATCGACATCAATGAACAGCAACCCATGCAGTGCATCGGTCGTTGCCGCTGACTCAAGCACCTCACTCAACAGCAGATTTCCACCTCGGCGATTGAGAACGGAGGTGAGTTCGTCGTGATGGGCCAACCACTCGTGCTGCGCTGCTGCTTCGCGAGCGACGGTTTGATCTGCGAGTTGGTGCACAAAAAACTGTGGCTGTCCCTGCTCATCACGCAGCAATGAGGTGGCGTGATCAACCCAAAGTACGCGATCTCCGACTACGAGAACCCGCTGCTCACGGATGCTATCCCGTTGAGCGGCAAGCAATTCGCGCATCTGTTCACCGTAGATTGAACGAGTACCAGACTGAAGGAAGTTTGACAGCACATGGCCAATGACGTCCCGCTCGACAACGCCGAGCAGTTCGAGCATGGCCCGATTCACCTGCAGCATCACCCCGGACACATCCGTGATGACCATGCCGTGCGGAGCGTTCGCCATCGCCAGCCGGAACTGTTCTTCGCTGCGAGCTAACTCACGACGAGCAATCTGCTCTTGGGTAACATCGCGAATACTGACTGAGGCACCCGTGATAGTTCCGTCGCTCGCCCGAATCAACCGCGCAATCCCCGACATTTCACGCATTGGCCCACCCGATGATCGATATCTCGACAACATCGGCTCGGTGATCTCACCGTCGATAACTCGCTGCAACAGGTCTTGCACCGCAGGAACATCGTCCGGATGAACCAACGTCATGGATGGAACACCGATCATGAGCTCAGGGTCCCAGCCCAACACGTGTGTAACCGAGGGTGAAATCCACTCGATTACCCCGCCGAGATCAGTTTGATAAACCACGTCAGAAGAATTCTCTGCAAGTAATCTGAATTGACGCGCACTGCGCTGAAGAGCCTCATAGTTGAGAACTTCTGTTGTCACATCAACGACTTGCGTGGCGGTGTGACGGAACACGCCGTCGGTATCAAAAACACCAGTAGTGCTCAGGTCAACCCACACAATTTCACCAAGTTTGGCGATGTACCGCTTGCGCTGCTTGAAACTACGAATTGCACCACTGGCAAGATCTCGAATCGATTGTGCACCCACTGACAGATCGTCAGGATGGGTGATTTCCATGAAGGTCATACCCTCAAGTTCATTACGTTCGTATCCCAGCATGTCGCACAGCGCCTGGTTAACCTTCAAGAAGGTTCCATCAGCGGCCGTCATCATCATCCCGATGCTCGCTCTATCCATGGTTTGGCGCATTTGTTGCTCTGACTCTTGAAGGAGTCGCTCACTCAAGACTTCGGATTCAACATCTCGCCACGAACTCGCAAACGCCACAACGGCGCCATCGTCATCGTGTATCGGTCGGATGATCCGCGAAAACCAGCGGTAAGAACCATCCGCAATCCTAATTCGCGAGCGCCCCGTACGAAGAGCCCCATCGCGCAGCCTGATGGTGAAGGCCTTAACGTCCTCTTGATCGTCTGGATGTGCAAAGTTGAGCACGTGCCGACCAACGATTTCCATGGGTTGCCAGCCAGCGATCTCACAAATCGAAGGCGATACCCACTCGATCACCCCGTTCGGTGACAGGCGTAAAACAAAGTCGGACGTGTTTTCTGCCAGTAGGCGGAAACGTTCCTCTGACTCGGCAAGACGAGCGAGATCGCGTCGGTGGTTAGTCTCGTCCGTCGCAACGGCAATCCCGCCAACAACTACTCCGGCCTCATCACGCACCGGGCCAATGCGCACGAGGAAATCGCGCCCACCGTCTGGAGCTTTCGTTTCAGTCGTCGTTGCAATACCGAGGAGCGCCTGACGATACAGGGGCTCATAGAACGCCCACCGGGCCGGCGAGAGAATCTCCGCGGCGAGTTGGCCTTCTAACTCGTGCGAGCGATAGTCCGAATCCTTCAGGGCTTGGCCGCGGACGATTTGATAGCGGTAGTCCCGATCAAAAACCATGACGGACGCGTCTGGTAGGCCATCGAGGGCGTGACGAATCAGGTCAAGCCATCGGTCTGGGTCATACGACCACGACCATTCTCGAGCGCCCACAGGCCCGCCCTCCTGCGACGTGTCAGCCATGTGCATCCTGCTGCGCCTAATCCGTCTACGGTCTTTACGCAGGTATGCGGTTACGTTCCGTATACAAAGTGTAACTCTCAGTTTGATCAAGACGCGACTCGTGACACGCGTTCATCCATTCAGCGCAACGGGATTCCAGAATCATCCCCATCGGCACGCGGGCCGAAGATACGTCGGTCAGACTCGGCGATCGCGACATCATTGATACTCGCCTCGCGGCGGGCCATAAAGCCCAGGTCGTCGAACTCCCAGTTTTCGTTGCCATAGGACCGGAACCACTGTCCGTCAGCGTTGTGCCATTCATACTGAAAACGCACGGCAATGTGATTGTCCGAGAACGCCCAAAGGTCTTTGCGCAACACATAGTCGAGTTCGCGCTCCCACTTGCGAATAAGGAACGCTTCGATCTCATCTCGCCCTTGAACAAACTCATCGCGGTTACGCCAGACCGAGTCGACCGTGTACGCGGCCGCGACTCGCGCGGGCTCTTTGGTGTTCCAAGCGTTCTCCGCCATCCGAACCTTCTGGCGAGCATCCTGCTCACTGAATGGAGGTACCGGCGGGCGGGGCGCAATCTCATCAGTCATGTGGCGATGCTAGCCGTAAGGTTTGTCGTCGTCCCAGAAATCAGACCCAGATCGCGGCAGGGATTCCATCGCTGTTGACTTCGGGCGGGTCGGGTAGCGATCGCGCCGAACCGCTCTCCACACGCCACGCTGACCATGCCGCTGCAGCAGCGTCTAACACATCATCGATGGCGATCCGGCCCGGGACAACTATCGATGCCGGATCCACTTCAAAGCCAGCCTCGCCAAGGAGCGCACGTCGCTCCGCGTGGCCTGGCGGCGTGCGCTTGGAATGGCTGAGCGAGCCATTGTTCATGATGTGGAACGAGAGTTCGGGATGCACTTCAACAAGACGGCGGCCACCGTGGCCGACAGACGCGCGAGCGATTTCGTCAACCTCCAACACTTTCGGGCGAAGATTAAACGCTTGGATGCTGACGCCCGGGCCACCACATTCTTTGTTGACTGCACTGGCCTGCGATTGCGTCAGCATCGCTAACGCAGATCTTGTTGGTGTCACGAAGATGGACGACGCTCGACGACCGAGTTCTCTCTGTGCCATCCGATCTGCACGTCGGGCACCCTCGTCGGGAAGCCCCATCGGCATGTCAACGCCGATAACCACTGCTTCGCGCGCAGTTTCGTCGTCTATCAATTCCTTGAGGGTCGCGTGGAAGACAGCCGTGGTCGTCGATCCGTCCCACACAATGCCGAGCCAACCACCGCGACATCCGTCGACTCCCAGAACCGTTGGTGGCTGCCAATCAGTCACTAGCTTTGCGTCCATCGAGTGGGACGCGCCGCGGTTGCCGCGATCAACTCGGCTTCAATCCACCAACTGACGGGTTCTCCCGGAACAACAATTGTGGCGTGACCGGATTCTCGTGCACCGTCGAGCCCGATGGAATGTGGCACCATCGCAGGTTCGATCCCGAGTAGTTCGGTGGCATGTCGCCAAGGACCGCCGCTTGAACGGTTCTCATGCCACACCCACATATGCGGCAACATTGACACGTCCCAGGTCAAACGCAACCCCTCACCAGTCGCGCAGTTACGCACGTGCGCCCAGCCTTCGGGCATCTCTGATACCGCGAACGTCTGGGCACCAACGTCATCAATGCTCCACGAACCCATTCGCTCGATCGCGCCGTCCAACATCAATACCTCGGGATACGCGGGTGCCTCGGTGGGCAGTGGCAAGAACCCGTCAGGTTCTTCAATCTCGAAGGCGATACCAGGGCTCACGTCCAAGGACACTTCCGGATCGAGAATCTGAACTCCGACTACGACGTGCTCTATAGCCACTAGAGGTCGCGGTTCCACGAGTGCGTCCACGGACGTCTCAATGCGCATCCGTGACTGCTCGAGCGCGTACCGTCGCGTGAAACCCAAGCCATGATTTTCGACGTACAGAGTCACGGTGTGGGATTCCTGAGCGATGACTGACCACTCGGCGACCGAAGCACCTCCGTGGAAGCCGTGGCGATCGCCGTCGACAACGCTCGGCGTTCCCGCGTTGGGAGCAACCAGCTGCCAGCCACCGCGATATCGATCCGTCCACGTTGGTTCGTCGAGATCACCAGACTCTTGGGGCGAGTATGCAAATGGCGGACGCCCAAGTGGGCGCTCGCCTTGGCTGCCAATCAAGTCGAGAATCTCACCTCCGTGCGACGGATCGATGATGGCGATAGTTCCGTCGAGCTCAAGAACGATCATGTGGGACTCCCATCGAGAGGCTTGACTACCACGACAGACTAATAGCGTTCACAATCCCGACGAGGTTTCTGCCGCTCGGACCTGAACAGTTATCCCCTAAACGTCCAAGAAGTGATGCAATTTCAGGTCTGGATCCCCTGATTGATGCGTCATTCGCAGAACGTCGGCTAAGTTTAAACGGTGGGGAGAATTAGTCGCGTCGTCGCAGTCATGACCGCAATCGCTCTAGTGTTTGGCGTTCATGCGTGGTCTGCGTCGCGCACTTCAGCCCCGGTGGCCGAGTCTTACTCGTGCGTTACGGGCGACGAACCTGCCTGCCTACCGCCAACGGTTGCAAGCTCGGCTAAGACCACGGGATCAGTCGTCGCGTCGGTTCTGTCGTCTGTCATGACAACCCCCAGCAATGGAGCGATGGTCACCCTGCCCGGGTTGCGGTCTTCGTCATCGCACGTCGCGACTGTGACTAAGGCATCGCATCCGCGTAAGACGACCGCCGCTAAGCCGCGCGTAACTAAACACAAGCGCACCTCGGTGACGTCAACGAGTGCCGCACGCCGGGCCAGTCAGGCCCGCAAAAAGGCGGCCGCTGCAGCTGCCCACGCGCGCGCCGCTCGACGATTACGGGCGCGACCAGCACCAGCCTCGTCCGTTCCGGTCATGCCGGCTCGCGTGACAACGTCAGCATCGGGTGCATCAATCAACGTAACGGACACCTCCTCGTGGCCGTCCGACGCTACGACCGGCGTGCCCGAGGGCACAGTGTTGCGCAAGGTCGGCACCATTCAAGCCGACACTCCGGGCCAGATCATCGACTCAGTTGATGTGACGGGAACGATCAATGTGACAGCGCGCGGCGTCGTCATTCGTAACTGCCGGATTCACAGCAACAAAGACCCCTACGGCATCTTGGTTTATCAGGGCGGTAGTGCGCGGATTGAAGACTGCGAGTTCTACGGCCAGCAAGAGGCAGCAATCGCTGGCAACAGTTGGGCAGCGTTTCGCGTCAACGTCCACAGCCAACGTTCCGACGGCGTGAAACTCGGAAGTAACTGCGCGCTCATTGACTCCTTCATCCACGACTTCACATTGGCTCCCGGATCACACGCCGATGGTGGCCAGATGCAGACAGGCGTTCACAACCTGACCGTCAGGCACAACACGATTTTGATGGGCACGTCTAAGTCCGATAATGCGGCGTTGATGTTTTCACCAGATCTCGGACCATCAGGAACCGGCCCGGTAACGGTGACAGACAATCTACTCGGCGGCGGTGGCATCACATTGCGTATCGTCGATGGCAACAACGGCCGGTATCACCAATCCGGCTATTCAGTTCGCGGCAACCGTTTCGTGCCTAATGCGATCTATCAGGAAGTCCGCGTTAACGAGCCACTAAAGGCGTTCCTTGGCTGGACCGACAATCGCCTAACCGGGCCACACAACTAGTCCGAGAACGACTCTCAGCAGCCGTTTCGACTATATGGCGTGTGGGTAATGCACGCGCACATGTTCGAGGGAAATGTACTCCTCGGTGAGATCGTCTTTCACCGAGGAAATTTCTCTTTGTGCAGGGTCGCCGTGCCCCCCACCACTTCCCGTGCGCAAGTGCACCAGTGTGCCCTTCGGTAACGCAACTCTCGTGGAGAGTGAATGGGATTCGACTCGACCATCTGGATACTGGATTTCTAAGGCGTTCGGCCGTCCCTCGCCGCCGCCTTCGAGGCCCCATGGACGAAGTTTCGTCCTGGCAATGGCAACAGTGATGTAGCAGTCTTCAACGACTCGGAATGAAAGATTCAATCCGAGACCGCCGCGATACTGACCAACCCCACCGGAATCCTGCGCCAGCGCGCACTGTTCGATGATCCACGGATTACGAGCTTCCCAGATTTCTGCTGGCGTGAATCGGGTAGCTGATTCGGAATGAAACATCATCGTGCTAGCACCATCACCTTGCGGACTGGCCCCTAGCCCAACCGGATGCGGCGCTCCATCGGCCCATGGCTCGCCACTTTCTTCACGGCTCCCCCACCACACCAACGCACAGATGTCCCCACCACTTGATGCTGGAACCAGATCGGGAAGTGCTGCGGCCAACGCATTGATAATCAATTCAATGGCATGGTCTGACGGAACCCCGTACATGAACGACGGTGCTGGCCGCACCGGATGAAAGATGGAACCTGGGCGAGTCAGTACTTCAAGTGCACGGAAGTGACCCTCGTTGGGCGCTTCGTTGCCCACAAGATAGGCCACCGCTAAACGACTAACCGCCACGGTTGACGGCAGCGGCGAATTGATAGGCCCGACCGTTTGATCAGGTGCGCCGGTGTAATCCACCGTCACCGATGAGCCATGTACCCGCACCACCACCTCGAATGGAATGGCCGTACCGATCACGCCATCGCCATCGATGACACTGCTCGCCGAGTACTCGCCGTCCGGCAACTGTTCAAACCAATGCCGCACCATCGCTTCACCGTGATCGTAGATTCGAGCGACGCACCTGCGAAACTCGTCGAGACCATACCTTTCAACGATGCGTGTAAGCGCCGCACCGCCCGAGCGAGCACCCGCGACCATTGCGTTGATATCCCCGATGACCGCATCTGGAATGCGCGAATTAGCCAGCACCATTCGATAGATCGAATCGACGAGTTCGTCCCCCTCGTACAGCTTCACGCCAGGAAAGATCGTGCCCTCTTGGAACACGTCGATGGTGTCAGTGCAGTAGGGATCCTTGCCCCCGATATCGAGCCAGTGCGCCTTAATCACCGCGTAGCCCACAAGCGAGTCCAGAGCGAATATCGGCACGATCATCGCAGCGTCCTGTGGGTGCGAGCCCGTACCAAAGGGATCGTTATAGAGCACAACATCTCCCGGCCCTAAGACCTGCGGACCACCTACTGCTGTAACTGCTGCCTCAACACAAAAGCCGAGAGTCCCCATGAAAGAAGGCAAGGTCGGAGCCTGAGCGAGCATGCACATATCGGCGTCATACAACGCAACCGCAAAATCCAGTGCCTCGTAGATGATCGGTGAGAACGCCGTGCGGATGACGGTGCGTTTCATGTGCTCGGCAGCTGCATTCAAACCTTGCCGGATAATCTCAGTTGTGATCGGATCTGCGGCATCGCCCACGCCGCTGCTGACCGATTTCGACGACGAGCTCACAAAACCCTCGGCGGGATTCATCCAGGACGGAGTCGTCATGACTTCGCACCTGCCTTCCGAGTAATGACAAGTGACTCTTGATCGCTGGGACGGACGCTAAATCCAGCATCAACCACCGTCGTAGCAGTCTGCTCGACAATCAGGACAGGCCCAAGCATTCCGGCCTCGGGGACGCTTGTGCGCTCGATCACGGAAGTTAACGCCCAATCTGCGAGGGTGAAAGACCATACGGATCTGTCGGCCAAGTCAGCCGCTCCCGTCCAACGTGGCGCCGAGACAGCATCCCGCGAGACGCTAAGTCGGGTATGACGTTGAACTCGCACGTTCACCAACTCCACTGACTCAGGCAGATTCAAGCCGTACGCACTGCGGTACTCAGCTTCAAATTGCGACTCGATGACATCAATGGACGGCGCACCTGCCCCGAGACTCCACGGCAACGCCACCGTCAACGAATGTTCCTGGCCGCGGTACCGCAGATCGAGCAGGAGTTCGTAGGAGTCCGAATTAGTTGCGGCGCCAAAACTGCGACCCAAATCTGTCGCCACAGCGACGGCTTCCACCAACGTCGCAGGAGTCAGCGGTCGCAACAATGTACGGGCAGCGCTGCGCGACACATCGGACTGCATCAAGCCAACCGCGGAGAAGTTACCTGCATTCGAAGGAATGATGACCGTGTCAACGTCCATCTCGAGAGCCAACAGGCTGGCAAAAAGTGGTCCGGCCCCGCCAAAGGCAACGAGCGCAGCTGTCCGTAGGTCGACACCCCTCTCAACAGTGATTCCTCGCACTGCTTCGCCCATGTGAGAGGCAGCGATCCGCATGATGCCCTGTGCAACAGCGACGCGGTCGGCCAATCCACTGGCATCTACAAGGTTATCGAGGACGTGATGCGCTGCGGCCAGATCTAATCCCACTCCGCCACTCAACGCACCAGAGGCAAGCATCCCGAGTGCCAGTGCGGCATCGGTAACGGTTGCCTGACTGCCACCGCGCTGGTAACACGCTGGCCCGGGAACTGCACCCGCGCTGCGCGGTCCGACACGTAGCAGACCGCCTTCATCGACGTAGGCCAGTGATCCCCCACCAGCGCCAATTGAACGAACGTCGACCCACGGACATTGCAGCGGCAAACCCTCCACATGACCTTCGAAATTGAGTGGAAGTCGACCGTCCACGATTGCTGCAGTGTCGAAACTCGTCCCACCTACGTCGGCAGGGATGGCCAACGGAAGCGAGAGGGCCTGAGCGAGTCGCGCTGTTGCAGCCGCACCGGCAACTGGCCCCGACAGGATCGTTTCGAACGGTCGCTGCAGTGCCTCGTCGACGGTAAGTGCTCCCCCACCGGAGCGGGTGATCAAAAGTTCGCCGACGAAGCCTCGCTCAGCCAGGCCATCGCGAAGGCGCCTGAGATAAGGGCCCATGCGGTGACGAACAAATGCATCGATCACGGTCGTGGTCGTTCGTTCGTACTCGCGGTACTCACCGCTCACCCGGTAAGAAAGGCTGATATCCCCTTGATATCCGCAACGCCGCAGCTCTGTTTCGATCTGCATTTCGTGATCAGGGTTGGTGTAGCTGTTGATCAGCACCACTGCGATTGCGTCGACCGACTCACGGGCAAATACGTCAACGATCGACGCAATTCCTGATGCGTCGAGTGGCTGTATCACCTCACCACGCGAACCGATTCGCTCCTGAACCTCGACCCGACGACGACGGGGTACGAGCGGGTCCTTGGGCCTGGGGCGCAGGTCGTATGGGTCCGGTCGATCGCCGCGTCCGATCTCAAGAACATCTCGAAACCCTGCAGTGGTGATCAGCCCGACGGTAGCCCCACGTCGTTCGATGAGGGCGTTAAGGCCGACGGTTGTTCCATGCAGAAAATGAGAACACCGTGACACCTGCGCCGGCGTCAAAACGGCATCTAGCGCATTGAGGACTCCAATTTCAGGATCGTGGGGCGTGGTTGGGACCTTACCAACGGTCACCTGGCCATCGGCTTGGTCTCTCATAACCAAATCGGTGAATGTTCCACCGACATCAACACCGATCACCACGGTCACGGCGTGGCCTCCTTCGAATTCAGAATTCTTGGATTAAGCATCACGTCGTCGGCACGAAAACACGAGACGTGGCGACCACCAATGGAGGCCAACTCGGGCGAGGACACACAGGCATCAACGGCTATGGGACACCGCATTCGGAAACTGCAACCGGAGTCGGCGAATCCGACGTCCGCGCGTCCAACTGCTGTCGGAATCTGTCCACCCATTCGCGGTAGCGCTGCGATCAACGAGGCGGTGTAAGGATGCGACGGTGACATCAATACCTCACGAGTCGGTCCTTGCTCCACCACACGTCCTGCGAACATGACGGCCGTATACGAACACAACGATTCGACGATCGCGAGGTTATGGGTGATGAGCAGGTACGTCAGTGAATGTTCCTGCTGCAATCGACGGAGCAACTCCAGAATCTTTGACTGAACCGTCACATCAAGTGCACTCGTAGGTTCATCGAGCAGCAACACTTGCGGGCGCACGGCCAGCGCCCGGGCAATGCACACGCGCTGCCGCTGTCCACCTGATATCTGATGCGGTAGTCGATCAACAATTCCACTGCTCAGGCCAACATCGTCCAATAGTTCAGCGATGCGGCGCGCCTTCGCCGCTCCGCGCAGGTGAGCGTCGGGCGAAACCGAAAGCGCCTCAGCAAGTGCCTTACCCACACTCATCCGCGGATCGAGCGCTTCAGTTCCATCTTGAAAAACGGGTTGGACAGTTCGACGATATGCGGCGCGTTCCGATCGTGTGAACTGCGAAACATCCGTCTCACCGAACATCACGCGACCCGACGTCGGTCCGATCATTCCGAGCAGTGCGCGCGCGACAGTGGTCTTCCCTGATCCGGACTCGCCCACTAGCGCAACACCGGTTGGGCCCTTCGTAAGAGCGAGCGAAACGTCATGAACCACCGCACGCTTCCCGTACGAAAGCGTGACCCCATCCACTCTCAAGAGATCGGCCGTCATGACGTAGCTCCTAACACCGGAACGGCCGCAAGTAACTCGCGCGTGTAGTCGGCTTTCGGTGAATGGAGCACCTCATCACGCGAACCTATCTCGACAACCTCGCCGTCCTTCATCACAACAATGCGATCGGCGAGCGTGGAGACGAGTGCTAAATCATGCGACACCAAAACCATTGCCATGTTGCGTTCTCTACGTAGCTCATCGAGAAGTCGCAGAATCTCGGCTTGCACGGTTACGTCGAGCGCACTGGTGGGTTCGTCGGCGGCAATGCACTGCACCTGCAATGCCACGGCTAGCGCGATGCAGAACCGCTGAGCCTGACCCCCGGAAACCTCATGTGGGTACCGCTTCAAGATCTCGTTTGGAAGGACGACCCGAGATAGTGCATCCCCGATTCGTGCATTCGCTTCCCGCCCGCGGACACCGTGCTGCTTGAGCGCCAACTTAGCGAGACGACCAAGGCGCATCGTCGGATTGAGCGCTGCCTGTGGGCTTTGTGAAACGAGCGTTATTGCAGTGCCGTGGACTCGGCGCAACTGCGCCTGCGTCGCATCGACGACGTTCACACCGTTGATAAGAACGGATCCTGCGACATGGGCACCCGAGAAATCACCCAAGCCAAGAATCGCCAGCAAAGCAGAAGTCTTTCCCGAACCACTTTCCCCTACAAGAGCAACGCACTCCCCTTCATAGACATCGAGTTCCGGCAGGTGCGACACAAGTCGATCGCCATAGGTAACGCGCATGTCTCGGACCGAGATTAACGGACGTGCGGTGGGCGCAGCTTGTGCCGTCATGACGTGAACCCCCGTCGCGGATCAAGTGCGGTGCGCATTCCCTCACCCAGCATGTTGAACGCGAACGCCGCCACGAGAATCGCCAAGCCCGGGAATAGCGCGACCCAGTACGCCGTAGTGAATAGATCTTGTCCTTGCGCCACCATCAAGCCCCACTCGGCCGTCGGTTCTTGAGCGCCAAGCCCAAGGAATGACAACGCGGCTGCAGTAAGGATGATGCCTCCCGCATCCAGCGAGAGTTGCACAATTACTGGCGTCAGAGAATTCGGTAGGACATGTCTAAACACTGCACGGGCCGGGGAAATCCCCAGCGCCCGAACTGCATCCATGTACGCCCTTCCCGAAATCGATGCAGCAACACCCGCCGCCAGTCGGGTGTACCAGGGCCACCAAGTGACGGTAATCGCGAGGATCGCAGTCTTAAGATCGGGCTGCAGGACGATGCAAAGAGCCAGTGAGAGCAACAGCGCAGGGAAGGCCAGAAATACGTCTGTCACTCGCATAACAACATCGCGGATCCAACCACCCGCATAGCCAGCGATGACGCCGAGCGTCACTCCGATGAGCACCGACAGACTCAGGACGCTGAACACGATAAACAGCGATGTTCGGGCACCGAAAACCACTCGCGTATATACGTCCCGCCCGACTTGATCAGTACCGAACCAATGCTGCCCGTTGGGCGCCAACAGTGAGTTGACCGGATCAACCCCACCTTGAGCGTCCTGCGGATATGGAGTGATCCACGGCGCAAGCAGCGCCATCACAATGATGATGAGAAGAACGATCGCTCCTGCAGCAAACAACTTTTGACCACGCAGGCGCCCGCGCGCCAGTGTCAGAAATGCGAATCGTTCATCGTTAGGAACAAGTTCTTCTGGTGGGATGATCGTCATGACAATCTCACCCGTGGATCAATGAATGTCTGGGCGATGTCCACAACAAGGTTTGCCAAGACGTACGCCAACGCGACGATAAGTGTCACACCCGCAACCGCCGCGGTATCAAGCGATCTGATCGACTCAACCGCGTACTTTCCTAAGCCCGGCCAGTTGAAGATGGCCTCAACGAGGAATGCATTCACCAGCGAGTAGGCGAAGACGAGCGCTAACAACGTGAGGATGGGATTCAACGACGGCCGGAACGAGAATCGTCGAAGAACCTGTCCCGGAGTGAATCCAAGCGCCCGTTCGAGCCGCGCATGATCCAAGGACGATTCTTCCGAAACTGCAGCTCGGGTCATTTGAGTAACTACACCGATTGGGTAAGCCGCCACCACTAAGGCCGGCAAAATCAAATGGTGCGCAGTACTTAGGAAGATTGGCCAATTACCTGTGATGAACGCATCAACGATGGTGATGTTCGTATAGAGATGCAGTGGGGATGTGGCATCTAGCTTCGAGTCGTATTCACCCGCGACCGGGAACCAGCCAAGTTTCGTGGCAAACAGGTTTTGAAGTATCAATGCGAGCAAGAAGACCGGGAATGCGGCCACAAACATCGAACCGAGGCGGATTCCTCCATCAACTGGTGTGCCGAAGAATCGAGCCGCCAACAGTCCCATCGGAATACCGATTGCGACTGCAAAAAGGAGCGCAGTTCCTACGAGTTCAAGTGAAGCTGGAAACGCGATTGCGAGATCGTGTGTGACGGGAAGTCGTGTGTGCAGGCTCGTCCCCCATTCGCCGCGAACCAAGCCCGACATGTACATACCCAACTGGACGATGACGGGCTTATCCAACCCGAGCACTTCACGCGCTCTGGCAAGGTCCTCCGGACTTGCCCGGGGACCTGCATATGCGGCTGCAGGATCCCCGGGCAAAAGCCGGACGATCACGAACGTGAGTACCACTACCCCGACGACGACGAGCGCAGCCTGCGCAAGCCGACGCACGAGGTAGCGCCCCATATCAGGCGCCAGGTTCCATGTTGTAGACGAACGGAACGTTCGGGTATGCCGGATTGTCAACGTAGTTCTTTACCGTGGACGAATAGGCACGCTGGTAGTTCTGGACGTAGAGAACTGATGCAACTGCATCCTGATCGATGATCATCTTCTGCAGTGTTGTGTAGGCCGCTTGCGCTAATGGTGGCGTGACCGCGGTCAATGCCGGCAGTGAATCACTCAACTTGTCAGCTGCCGCGTTGTTCCAGTAGGCAAGGTTGAAGAACGGCGGCTCAGCACTGTGGAACATGTTGATGAACCAGGTGGAGGCATCTGCGTAATCGGGGTACCAGTACATGACGAAGATGTCTTGACGCTTGGCCGTATCTGCGGACTTGCCTCGATCCCACTGTGCGCTCCACTGCAGTGGCGTCGCCTTGAGCTCAACACCCAATTGCTGCAGCGCTGAGGTGAGCAACGTTGCGAAGAGTTGCTGATCTGCGTCACCTTCGGCATACGTCATTGTGAGCGACAACTTCTTGCCGTCTGGCCCGTATCCAGCAGCCGCCAGCAACGCCTTGGCCTCAACGAGTTTCTGCTGCTGGACGATATTTTGGTTGAATCCCAACAAGCCCTTGGGAACCACTCCGTTGGCCTCGACAACACTGCCCTTGAGGGCAGAGACCAAGCCGCTGAAGTCGATCGAATCACGTACGGCTTTGCGAACACGAACGTCGGCCATCGGGCCGGATGCAGTGTTGTACAACGCAAGTAGGTTCTGGAACGACGACGTCACTGAGGTGGAGACGCCTGACGTGGTCTGTGCCTGAGCGAAGATTTGCGGGTTGAGTCGGCCGACCATGGAAACCTCGCCGCTCTGCAGCAACTGCCATGCCGTCGTTACCTCGGGTACCACTCGGTACTCGACGTTCTTGTAGTGAGTACCAGTCCATCCGCCCCAGTAGCCATCGTAGGCAGCGAGCTTAACCTCGGTTTCGCGACCCTTGTCCCATAGACTCACCGTGTACGGGCCCGAGCCGCCATCCTTGCCAGTGGCTACGAACGTCTTGAAGTCCGCGGTTCCACCAGCCTTCTCGTCGTAAATGTAGGCACCGTAGGACGATGACGAAATGAGATCGATGGGCGCGGGGTAGCTGAGGTTAAAGACCAATGAGTTTGCCGATGGAGCGTCGATCGTCTTGACCGCACCCCAGATGTACGCCGGACCACCCTGTAGTTTGATCGTTCGTTCGAGCGCTGCCTTGGCCATAGCCGCATCGAGGGTTGCACCATCGTGGAACTTCACACCTTCGCGGAGCGTGAAGGTCCAGGTCGTGCCGCCATTCGACTGTGCCCATGCAGTAGCCAGCAGTGGCTCAACTTTCTGCGTCGCCGGGTTGTACCGCGTCAAGGTCTCGTACACGTTCGGCATGACGATGCCTTCGTTTGAGTACGACGTGGCCGGATCCCAGTCCGTGACGAGTTCGAGGTTTTGTGCATACACGAAGGTGTCATTGACCGCGGTCGATCCCGACGGATTCGCTGAACTATCGGTGGGCTTCACTGCCCCACCGGAACAGGCTGCTAGAAGCGACGATGCAGTTACCACTGCGATTACCGCTCCGAGGGTCCTACTTTTCGCACCGCGCATTTGTGATCTCCCTTAATCCAACACTGCAGTTTCACTATGAGTCGTTCACTGTCTTACAAGGTAACTAAATCCACGACAGAGGTCCCGCTGCTTTGACGTTAACTCGGATTGCTGGCTCTGATAGGTAACTGAGCGGAATCTCTACCAATTCGACGATTTCAACCGCGTTTGGATCAGCACCAGCTTGAACGGCACGCTGCTTGGCCATATCGCAAGCACGTTCAATCGCGTCTCGACGACCCAAGCCGTCCGGAACAATCGCGTCCCAGCGACCACTGGCCAACGCAATTGCCGCTCCCACAGCATTCGCCACGTCGGCATGATCTGGTCTGATCACCGCACTCGCTCCTGGGACGGAATCTGGAACTAGGAAAGCACCACCACCGACTACGACCAGAGGCCGCTCAGCCTTACCAAGTGACATGACGTCGACTGCGTCGCCAAACATCGCGTCAGCTACGGCCAGTCCACGCGCGAGACGTTCGGCGTAGTCGACTCCGATGGGTGACGAACCGAATGATGCTCGCCCGGCATGGACGCCGGCGTCACTAAGTGTCGGAACAGATCCACCGAAGATCAGTGCCGAAGCGCCAAGTCGATGACCCACAGATTGAGGGCCGACCCGTTCGCCGTCCTCGGACACCAGAGTGCCACCGCCCAGTCCAATGCTTATGACGTCCGGCATCCGGAAGTTTGTAGCCACTCCACCAATACGCACTGGCGCGGTGGATTCTCGAGGTAATCCCTTGATCAGCACACCAAAATCTGTGGTCGTTCCGCCAACATCTGCGACGATCGCATCTTCAACACCGGAAAGAACAGCCGCACCGCGGATCGAGTTCGCGGGGCCAGAACCAATGGTGAGAACGGGATAGCGAGAGGCATACTCCATTGCCATCAACGTGCCGTCATTCTGCGCAAAGAATGTCGCCGGCTGCATGCCTCGCTCACTCAAGACCTGCGAAAGGGCACCCGTCACATCGCGGGCGACTCCATGGAGCGCAGCATTGAGCACAGTTGAGTTTTCCCGTTCGAGAAGACCGATCTGGCCAATCTCGTGGCTGAGCGAAAGTGCCACCGAATCACCGAGCACCTCACGAACAAGTTCGCCAACTTTGCGCTCTTCGTCATGCACAACGGGGCTGAAGACACCTGTGACGGCCACGGCATCGGCTTTACCTGCAACCGACTCGAGAAAACGACGGATTTCATCGATATCGGTGGGAGCGATACGCCGACCATCAATGAGGTAGCCACCTCGAGCGAGCAACTCCCCCGCCGAAATAGCTTCGCGTAAATCGTCCGGCCATGCTGTTAGTGGCGGCACCGCCGTTGTCGCAGGTGCACCAATCCGAATAACGGCAACCTTGCCCAGCCGTCGGCGTTCGACGATCGCGTTGGTCGCCGCCGTCGTGCCGAGCATTACCCGGCCTACTCTGCTCGGGTCGTCGATCCCTTCGAGTACGGCAGCCAACGCAGCACGCATTCCTCCGGTGACATCGTCAGTGGTCGGCTGCTTCGTCCATGCCACAACGTGATCTTGCGCGTTGAGCACCACCGCATCGGTATTCGTGCCACCGACATCGATTCCGATTCGCAGGTCATTGGATTGATTAGATGAAGGCACGAGCTGCCTCCTCAACTGGTACGAAGTCAAGGTCGTATCCAAACGCTCGCGGACCCACGACCTCAAGACCCTTAGGGGTTCTCCACAGCGGGTCACATGCCCAAGCCAACACGCTCACCCGCTGACCGTAACGAACAAGTTCAGTGGCGATAGCACCTGCAGTGTGCATGTCGACGACGGTGATGAGGTCCGGTACCGATGCCAGCACAACACCATCTTCAAAGGCCACCAGATTCTCGTTCTGAATCTCCAACCTGACGATGCGATTTGCGTCTTCGCCTAGTCCGTCGATCACAACACTGCCACGGACGAAGCCACCCCCGGTTCGGCGCTCAACTTCGACGACTTTCCCGGTAATCAACTTCGCGGCCCCCAACTCACCCACGAGTGCGGCAAGAGGATCAGCTGCTCCTTCGGTAACTCGGCCAATTCGAATTGCCTGACTCACGGTTCCTTCGATAATTGCCCCGCGCATCCGCTTCGCGCTGATCACGTTATCCGCCATCAAGGCGTAAGAACCACCCGCAACGGACACCATCCGTGAAATGGTTTCAGCCCACTCCCAGTCAGTTGGTCGAAGGATCGTCACATTGCCGATGACGTCAACGAGCCCAATGATTTCGATTGGCAAACCCGCGATGTTCGTAGAGACCATCTGAACTTCGGGGAACGCGCGTCCCATTTCATCGCCATCAACAAGCGGCAGACCCAACTGAGCTGCCAGCGCAACAGGAACCACACCGTTGCCGCCACCAATCTCAGAACTCATAACAGCAACGGCCGTCGCCCCAAGGGCTTCCTCCATCGCCTCCCTCATGAGGTATACCTCATGAATGCCATGGATCATTTCGTGCCCGACGGTCGGCGCTCCGATCCCTCCGAGCGGAAGAACTAAGCCGTCGTCTGGGAGTTCGTCGAGAGTGACTAGCCGAACGGGTCCGTGCTGCGCAAGTGCACTCAGGGCGATCAGCGTGCCACTTTCCACCTCTCCACCACCGCCCGTGCCCAGCACTGCACAGCCACGAGCCAAAGCAGGCAGGTCAGCGATGGTTATCTCGCGAAGCCGCGTTGAAGAGTCAGGCATGTCGCAAGTCAAGGGCGCTGGGCCATCGGCGGCTACGTGCCATTGGCACTAACTTTCGTCTATCTTTGTTTTCTAACGACAACTCGGAGGGACGGGCGTTCAGATGGCGACAGTTCGCGATCTCCTTGAACCCGTCACCACAATCGGCCTACATCTCGTGGCTGGGGGTTTATCGGCCGATGAGGTCACCTCGGTGCTTATCGCTGAGACACTTGATGCGATATCCGAAGCACCACCGTTCAGCCTGATTGTTCTCACCGCAACGTGCACCCAAGCCAGCGCCTCATACGAGTTCGATATCGCTGTTCGCCAAGCAGCGGCTCTCGGTGTCAGCGGCCTGGTGTTCGTCGATCCAACGAAATTATCGCCAACGACCACCCGTCTTGCCGAGCGTTCAGCATTGGCACTTCTAGGTTGTGCGCCAGGTATCTCAGTTACCGAGGCTGTCGTAACACTTGACCACCTCACTCGTGGAGACTCAGGCACGCTGGTTAGTCGAGCGCTGGCGGCTATCCACGAAACCCGCGAACTGTCGCGAACTGAACCACTCAACGAAATTCTTCAACGAGTTTCGTTGCGACTTGGCACCCCAATAAGCGTTACCGATTCGGGTGAGCCAGTCTTTGTCAACGGCCTCGTGCGCTATCACGTGTCGGTCGAACGCACTGACGATGCAACCCGTCTAGCCCTTCCCGTAATAGTCTCCGCATTGGGACGATGGCACGAATCCCTTGATGCTGAACGCATTGCACCAGAGCAAGCCCGGACTGAAGCACTTTCCGAGCTTCTGATCCGCGAGGGCTCACCGATTCCATCTGTGACCATCGACCGGTTGCGCGCCACCGGTCTATCACTCGATGCCACTCATGTAGCCATCTGCGTCTCAGATGGAAGCACGTCGGCATCTAACGAAGACGAACTGTTGCCCCGGCGCTTGCAGCGCGAACGTGTCCGCGCAACCGCCTCGTCAACATGTGCGGCCAGCGATGGGTGGAGTATCGCGATCATCGAAGAAGACGTCATTCTCGTGCGCACCAACGCGCGGAGTAGCGAAACGTCCAACCGCAACGTCTCGGTGCAACTCGATACTTTGGTGGCCACCCTGCGCCGCGACTCGGGAGCAGTTCAACTCTTCTTCGGCGTCGGCACAGCTCAACCTGGACTTGCCGGCCTGCAGCAATCCGCGAAGGAAGCTCGCATCGCCGCTGGAGCCGCAACTACCGACGGTTCATCGTGGAAGATCACCACCTTCGACTCCACCGGCGTGAACCGACTACTTGCCGAGATGAGCTCATCGTGGGCAGGACGACGAGTCATCTCCGAACTTTTGGCCCCGCTAGACGCCCTTGGCAGCACCCGTTCGCGCACAAGTGTCGAAACGCTCGTCGCATATCTTGACGCCCGCGGTTCACTCGTCGAGGCCGGGCGGTCGTTGCACCTGCACCCGAACGCCGTGTCGTATCGGATCCGACGCATCCGTGAACTCACAGGTTGGAATCTCGACGATCCCGAGATGCGATTCGCTCTCCACGTAGCAGGCCGGGTGCGACTGATGATCCAACGAACGACCGGCTAGGCGCTCATGTTCGGGTGCGGACTAACCCGCCTGAGGGTCCCCTTGAATCACAACGAGGGAATTACAGGCCTGTAACACGTTTTGGGTTGACCCATTTGGAGCGTTTCACTCCCCCGAGTGGGTTACTTTCCCGTCAAAAACTAACTTGTCCCAAAGCACACAGTCAGGAATTGAGGGCTTCTAGGAATGCCTCGAGAGACAAACCCTTTTGGCGCTCACTTGTCGCCTCAATGGAAAGCGATGCATACAGCACTGCGCACTGAATCCGTCGCTCCAAGGAATACCCCTGAAGATCAGCCCATATGTATGCGGCGGTGAATGCGTCACCTGCGCCGGTCGGGTCGGGCACCTCAACTGCCCGTGCCGCAACGTCAACCTCGTCACCAGTCACGTCAAAAGCACGAGCACCGTTATGTCCGCACGTCATAACGACGGTTGTGCCGAGAGCCGCTAGCTGGCGGGCCGCAACCACAGGGTCATCTAATTGCATGAGCGCACAGGCTTCGCGTTCGTTTAGGAAGAATGCGGCCAGGTGTTCCAACGAGGACGTCATTGTTCCTGCGAGCTCGAGAGACTCGGGGTCTCCCACGATGGCGTAGATACCTGGATGCGCAGGTATCTCAGCCACGTTTGGCAGATTCGCGACGATCGCGCGAGCCTCGATCGTTGACAATGTCTTGGTGTCGACAGGCATGAATGGATTGACGGAAATGAAAGCACGATCTCGCTGAGACGGGATTGCGACGGAGACGGGCGTGGCAGTGGTCGTCTCACCTACCCAGACGACACCGCTTTCAGCAACTAATTGCTCAAGCAAGTGCCCTAGCGGGTCTTGGCCCAGCGGTGCGCAAATCGCTGCACTGAGTCCTAGCCGATGACATGCGTAGGCAGTATTAGAGATTCCGCCTGGGGTGAGCGTGAGGCGCTTGGCTAGTACTTCTTCACCCGGCGCGGGCAGGTGGCTGAGTTCGTGAAAGATCAGATCTAAGAACGGAGATCCGACGCAAACGACATCGACCTTCACCGAAAGATCTCTCGTAAGTCGGGTTGACCATGCATATAGCCATCGAAAATTGTTTGTGCCACCGATACAGAAGGAACGAGCGGGTGAAGGGCTAATGCCCTCACTGCCTGCGCCTTAGAACCACTGAGTGCTGCATCAATGGCGATTCGCTCAGCCCCGCGCACCTGCTGAATGAGGCCCTGCGCCTCGAGTGGCACCGAACCGATAGCCGTTGGCGTTACGCCCCCTCGATTGACTACGCACGACACTTCGACGATTGCGTCCTCGTCGAGAAAGGGCAGCGCCGAACGATTCGGCACATCGAGGATCATGACCTCATTACCGTCGGAATGCATCGCGTCCACAACGCCAAGGGCCAACCGACCGTAGCCGCCGGTCTGGCGAGCCGCGATGACCTTCTCCTGATCGTCATCACGGCCGTCCCACGCCTCAGCCATGTAATTGGCTTCGCGCTCAGCAAGTGTGCGTTCCCATTCAGCCAGCGCAGCACCCGGCTCATCGGCGCCATGTTCGTAGAAAGCGCGCTGCGTCTGTTCGAGATAGTGGCTACGCGGGACACCCGTGCGCATTGCGTCTAGCGCTTCGCGCTGGTTGTAGTAATAGAACAGATACTCGTTGGGGATCATGCCATTGGCTTGAATCCACTCGGGGCCGAAGAGCCGGCCCTCCTCGAAAGACATCAACCGTTGCGTGTCTGCGATGAGATCTGGCAGGACATCGCGGTTACCTACCCGCATACCCTTGAGCCAGCCCATGTGATTGATGCCGAAGTAGTCGAACCACACGTCCTGCGGTCGATACCCCGCCGCTTCGGCGGAACGCCGGCATAACTCGGCCGGGGTGTCACAGATGCCGATGACGCGATCACCAAGAACCCTCCGCAAAGCCTCGGTGACAAGGCCTACTGGGTTCGTGAAGTTAATAAACAGCGCGTTGGGTGCTAGGCGCTGAACCTCGAGCGCCAGGCGCGTCATCACGGGAACGGTGCGCAGCGCGTATCCGATACCTCCAGCACCAGCCGTCTCCTGCCCGATTGCACCAGACTCGATCGCGACCGTCTCGTCAATCACCCGCGCAGGGACCCCACCCACACGGATCGCGCAGTAAATGACGTCTGCACCAACAAGTGCTTGGTCGAGGTGGGTAGTTAACGTGACCGCCGTCGTGGCACCCATCGTCGTGTTCATGTCTGCGATGACGGCACCAATGCGTTGCAGCCGCGATTCGTCCGTGTCATACAGAACGATTTCGTCGTACCGAACGCTCGTTCCACCTGATGCCACCGCTCGATACATCGCCGGCGTGCGAAACCCACCACCACCTAGCAGCACGAGCTTCACCGCAGCACCTCACGTCTCGCTAGTAAGTCACAGCCCAAGGTTGGACGCGGTTACGTATCCTGGCCCGTACCTGTTTGCACCTTCATTGCCCCGGCGCACAAGAAATACCAGCATGGTGATCCAGTATGCAAAATAGGCCAGGGCCACTACCGCCACAAGACCGATGAGGCCTGCAGATGGTGCCGCGAAATTGTTGACGTCACATGCGCTCTCGTCGGAGCAGTTCGACACGAAGTAGGAGATGAAAGCACCGGCTAGGACCACGGTCGCCACCACACCGCCGATCATGCCTGCCCCGTACCACCAACCCGACTTGTTCGAGTCATGAAGGCGTCGCCACGTGACGGCCAAGATAGGGATGAAATTGGCAAGTGACCACAGATCCCCAATTCCACTCACCGCGAGATTTCCAGTCGGAGCACTTGTGGTCGAAGCCGAACCTAGCTGATTGGAGATCAGCAGGATCAGCACAGCGAGCGGGATACTCACCAAGTGTTGAAACAGGATGAACCACCAGTATTCACTCCTGCTGGCGCGGCCCGAGAAGGTTGCATACTTGGAATATGCGCGCTTAATAGCCTCAATGAATCCCACGCGAACAGGAGCGTTGTTCGGATTA
>Ga0194035_1000450_pt1 | contig 23920 bp, 21 predicted proteins | sample JunL2320m_MetaG_FD_148680 | JGI IMG/M metagenome (GOLD analysis project Ga0194035, IMG submission 148680) | Anoxic zone freshwater microbial communities from boreal shield lake in IISD Experimental Lakes Area, Ontario, Canada - Jun2016-L239-20m | ecosystem: Environmental > Aquatic > Freshwater >...
GCACGGGGGACGGCACGGGGGACGGTTCGGGGGACGGCTCGGTCACCGTGACGGTGGCGGCGTCCGCGCATGCCGAGGCCGCCGTGATCGCCGACGCGTTGCGTCGGGCGCACCTCGTCGACGGTGTGTCGTGGTCGCAACTGGCCGTGATCGTGCGGTCGGTGTCCGCGGCCGCGGCACTCACCCGCGCGCTATCGGTGTCCGGGGTTCCGGTCGACCCGCCGACGCCCGGCGGGGCCATTAGCGAACACGTCAGTGTCCGTTCGCTTGTGACCGTGCTAGCGGCCACCGACACCGGCCTTGACGACGATTCCGCTGAGGCACTGCTGACCGGACCGATCGGGCGGGTGGATCCCGTGTCACTGCGTCAACTTCGCCGCGCCCTGCGCCGCGCGGACCGCGACCTGCGCGATGCGCTCACCGGCCCGGCCCCGCAGCTGCCGGCCACCCTGGCGGCACCGGTCAAGCGGGTGCGCGCGGTGCTTGCGGCGGCGGCCCGCAGCCACCGCAGCCATCACGATCCGCGCTACACGCTGTGGCAGGTGTGGGAGCGCAGCGGTCTGCAGCGGCGCTGGGTGAGCGCCGCCGATCGCGGGGGCGCTGACGGCGCGCTGGCCGAGCGCAATCTCGCCGCGATCACCGCACTGTTCGATATCACCGAGACCTACGTCGCCCGCACCGCCGGAGCGTCACTGGCCGGTCTGCTCGAGCATGTGGCCGCCCTGCAACTGCCGCCGGTCGCCGCTGACGCCACCCCCGCCGGTGAGACGGTGGCGGTGCTCAGTCCGCACTCCGCTCTGGGCCGAGACTGGGAAATGGTGGTGATTGCCGGCCTCCAGGATGGGCTGTGGCCCAACATCACTCCGCGTGGCGGGGTGCTGGGAACCCAACGCCTCCTTGATGTTCTCGACGGTCTGGGTACCGACGTGTCCGTTCGCGCGCCACTGCTGGCCGAGGAGCGGCGGCTGTTGATCGCGGCGATGGGTCGGGCCCGGGGTCGCCTGCTGATCACCGCGGTCGACAGCGACGCCGGTGACGAGGCCACATTGCCATCGATATTCGTTCCCGAGTTGGCCCGGCTGGCGACCGGTGCCACCGCGACCGCGCCGATTCCGCCGGTGCAGGCTCCGCCGGTGCTCTCCCCGGCTGCGGTGGTGGGTCGGCTGCGGGCCGTGGTGTGCGCCCCGGCCGGTGCGGTCGATGAGGGACAGAGATCCTGTGCCGCAGAGCAATTGGGTCGACTGGCGGCGGCGGGGGTGCCGGGTGCCGATCCGCGGCAGTGGCAGGGCATGGGTCAGGTAAGTACCGACGAACCGCTGTGGAGCGGTGACGATCACACCGTCACACTCAGCCCGTCCACATTGCAGACCTTGGTGGACTGCCCGCTGCGCTGGCTGGCCGAACGCCACGGCGGCACCGAGACGCGCGGACTGAACTCGACGCTGGGATCGGTGGTGCACGCCCTGGTCGCCGAATCGTCAAAGAGTGAGGCGCAACTGGTCGCCGAACTGGACAACGTCTGGGCCGCGTTGCCGTTCGACTCGCCCTGGTATGCCGCCAACGAACTCGACCGCCACCGCGGGATGCTGGCGGCATTCATCGCCTGGCGCGCGGCGACTCGCCACGAGCTCACCGAGGTTGGCACCGAGGTCGAACTCGACGGTGTCCTCGCTGAGCCGGCCGATGGTCTGCCCGGGGTGCGCGTCCGCGGCCGGATCGACCGGCTGGAACGCGACGTGCAGGGCCGGCTGGTCATCGTTGACGTCAAGACCGCCAAGAGTCCGGTCACCAAGGATGATGCGCAGCATCACGCCCAACTCGGCCTCTATCAACTGGCTGTCGCCGCGGGGCTGCTGGCCGGTGTCGATCAGCCCGGTGGCGGTCGGCTGGTCTATGTCGGCAAGCCCACGGCCTCCGGTGGCGCCACCGAGCGTGAGCAGAATCCGCTGGGCGCCGAGGACGCCGAGCAGTGGCGCGAGACGGTGCGCGCCGCCGCGGCCGCCACCGCCGGACCGACGTTCGCCGCCCGGGTCAATGAGGGGTGTTCGCACTGCCCGATTCGGCCGTCCTGCCCGGCGCACACCACAGGGGCGGAATCGTCATGACCTACAGCCCAATCGAACTCGCTGCCGCACTGGGACTTCCGGAGCCGACCGACGAGCAGGCCGCGGTCATCTGCGCGGAGCCCGGCCCGCTGGTGGTCGTCGCCGGGGCCGGCGCCGGCAAGACCGAGACCATGGCCGCCCGGGTGGTGTGGCTGGTGGCCAACGGGTACGCCGATCCGGGCCAGGTGCTCGGGCTGACGTTCACTCGCAAGGCGGCTGGGCAGCTGCTGCGTCGGGTGCGCTCGAGGCTGGCCCGGCTATCCGGTTACCTCGGTACCGAGACGGCTGGGGCTTCGGGCGCTCCCGTGGTCAGTACCTATCACGCCTTCGCCGGGCAACTTCTTCGCGAGTTCGGCCTGCTGCTGCCGGTCGAACCGGATGCCCGGCTACTCAGCGAAACCGAGATGTGGCAGTTGGCCTTCGATGTCGTCAGTCGCTATCCGCACCCGCTGCCCATCGACAAGACCCCGGCCGCGGTCACCGCGATGGTGCGCGCGCTCTCTGATGAGCTCGCCGAGCATCTGATCGACACCGGCCAGTTGCGCGACACCCACATCGAGCTCGAGCGGCTCGTGCACACCCTGCCCGCCGGACCGCGCCAGCGCGATACCGGGCCCAATCGCAAGTTGCTCGACATGCTCGCCACCCAGACCCGGCGCGCGATGCTGGTGCCGCTCATCGATGCCCTGCACGCGCGGATGCGCGCGGAGAAGGTGATGGATTTCGGGTCGCAGATGTCGGCGGCGGCCCGGCTGGCCTCGACCTGCCCGCAGGTCGGCGAGCAGCTGCGGGCCCGCTACCGGGTGGTGCTGCTCGACGAATATCAGGACACCGGACACTCGCAGCGGATCGCGCTGTCGGCACTGTTCGGCGGCGGCCGCGACGACGGTCTCGCGCTGACCGCGGTGGGTGACCCGATCCAGTCCATCTACGGCTGGCGTGGCGCCTCGGCCACCAACCTGCCGAGGTTCACCACCGACTTCCCGCGCTCCGACGGCTCCCCGGCACCCACCCTGGAGTTGCGCACCAGCTGGCGCAACCCACCGCGCGCCCTGCATCTGGCCAACGAAGTCTCTGCTGAGGCCCGACGCCGTTCGGTCGCGGTGCGCCCGCTGCGGTCGCGGCCCGGTGCTCAACCCGGCACGGTGCTGTGCGCTTTGAACAACGATGTGGTGGCCGAACGCGATTGGCTGGCCGATCACATCGCCGCCCGGTACACCGATGCCGCGCAGTCGGGGGAGCAGCCGCCCACGGCGGCAGTGCTGGTGCGGCGCAACGCCGACGCCGGGCCGATCGCCGAAGCGCTCAGCGCCCGCGGTGTTCCGGTCGAGGTGGTCGGGCTGGCCGGCCTGCTGTCGATTGCGCAAGTGGCCCAGGTGCTCTCGATGCTGCGGCTGGTCGCCGACCCGACCGCCGGCGCCGCGGCGATGGCGGTGCTGACCGGGCCGCGCTGGCGACTGGGTGCGCGGGATCTGGCCGCGCTGTGGCGGCGCGCGGTGATCCTCGACGGGCAGCGCAGCGTGGCTGACTCGGTGGAGCAGATCGTCGCCGCCGCTGATGCCGAGACCGCCAGTCTGGCCGATGCACTGGCCGATCCTGGCGCACCGGAGGCGTACTCGGAACAGGGCTACACGCGGATCACCGCACTGGCCGCCGAATTGGCAAGGCTGCGAGGATTTTTAGCCCACCCGGTCACCGATCTGGCGGCGGAGGTTCGCCGGGTTCTGGGTGTCGACGCGGAGGTGCGCGCGGCCCGCCCGGTGGACGCCGACGGCACCGGCACCGAACATCTCGACCGCTTCGCCGACGTCATCGCCCGCTACACCGAACGCGCCCACGCCGACGTGACCGGCCTGCTGGCCTACCTCGACGCCGCCGCCGTCGTCGAGAACGGTCTGGCGCCGGCCGAGGTGGGCGTGGCGGCCGGGCGGGTACAGATCCTCACCGTGCATGCCGCCAAAGGCCTGGAGTGGCAGATCGTCGCGGTGCCGCACCTGTCGGCCGGGGTGTTCCCGTCCACCGCATTGGCCCGCACCTGGCTCAACGACGCCGCCGCACTGCCGCCACTGCTGCGCGGCGACACCGGGTTGTATGGGGTTCCGGTGCTCGACACCTCCTCAGCCAATGACCGCAAGGCACTGGAGACCGTCATCGACGCTCATCGCGACCAGTTGGCGCAGCGGCGTATCGACGAGGAGCGTCGGCTGCTCTATGTCGCGCTGACCCGTGCCGAGGACACCCTGCTGCTCTCCGGTCACCACTGGGGAGCCACCGGGTCCAAGCCGCGTGGGCCTTCGGACTTCCTGGTGGAGATCAAGGACATCATCGAAGCCTCAACGCAGGCTGGCGATCCGTGTGGGGTGGTGGAACACTGGGCACCTGCGCCCGCCGATGGTGATCCGAACCCGTTGCGGGACAACGTGACCGCGGTGCTGTGGCCGGTTGACCCGCTACCTAACCGGGTTGCCGTCGAGCGTGGTGCGGCGCTGGTGGGTGCCGCGATGGCGAACCCGTCCCGTGATACCGCCGAGGATCCGGACGGCTGGATCGCCGACGTCGACGCGCTGCTTGCCGAACGTGCCCGCGCACAGCAGCCGCGCCCGGTCACCCTGCCCGCACAGCTGTCGGTCAGCGCGCTGGTCGAACTCAGTCGCGACCCGGATGCCGCCGCGCGCCGGCTGAACCGCCGGCTTCCGGCCCGCCCGGATGCGCACGCCATTCTCGGCACCGCTTTCCATGATTGGGTGCAGCGGCTCTTTTGTGCCGACCGGTTGTTCGACCTTGACGACCTGCCCGGTGCGGGCGATCCGCAGACCGCCGATGCCGAGGAACTCACCGCGCTGCAGGAGGCGTTCACCGCGTCAGCGTGGGCGGCGCGCACCCCGGTCGATGTCGAGGTGGGCTTCGAGCTGGCCCTCGGCGACACCGTCGTGCGGGGCCGCATCGACGCGGTGTTCGCCGACCCCGACGGCGGGGTGACCGTCGTGGACTGGAAGACCGGGGAACCACCGGCCGACGACGCGGCCCGCCGTCACGCCGCGGTGCAGCTCGCGGTCTACCGGCTGGCGTGGGCCGGTTTGACCGGTCGCCCGGAATCGGAGGTCCGCGCGGCGTTCCACTACGTGCGTTCGGGTCGCACCGTCACCCCGGACACCCTGCCCGGTGCCGAGGAATTGGGTGCTCTGCTCAGCCCGGCAGGGGAGCGTTGCGCCTGATCCGCAGCGCCTGGACGATCATCGGCACCTGGAACGGCAGCCGCGCCAATGCCGCAATCCGCATCGGTAGTGGCTTGTTCCACCACAGCCGCACCATATTGATATTGGCCGGGAACACGGCCAGGAACAGGGCCACCGCGGCGGCCGCACCGAGACGGCGGGTCCGCGGGATCAGGAGCAGTCCGCCCACGCCGACCTCGGCCACCCCGGAGGCCAGGGTGTAGAACCGGGGGCTGCCGGGCAGTTCGGCGGGAACGATGGTGTCGAACGGCTTGGGCGCGGCAAAGTGGCCGATCCCGGTCGCGATCAGCATCGCTGCCATCCGGTAGGCGGAGCGCTGGCTGGTGGGTTCAGTGGAGTTCTGCGGCATGGTTACATAATGCTCGTGTGCTGGCATCCCCCTCGGCAAAACAGCCGAGCGAGTCCATGACGGGTTCTGATGGTTAATCGCAAACGGCTGCGATACCTGCGGGCCATCGACGAGAACCTCGGCGCCAAGCCGGACTCCGCCCTCGTCGACTACCTGCGCATCCCGGAGAAGTTCGTCAGCCCCGTTCGGCGCATCGCCCGCCGACTGATCTACGCCATGTTGGTTTTGGCGGCCGCGGTACTCGTCGTCTACCTCGAACGGGACGGCTACCGCGACGTCGACAGTGACCCGACGACCCTGAGCCTGCTCGATTGCATCTACTACGCCACCGTGTCCCTGTCGACCACGGGCTACGGCGATATCACCCCGGTCACCGATCACGCCCGGCTCATGAACGTTCTCCTGATTACGCCATTACGGGTGTTGTTCCTGATCGTGTTGGTCGGTACCACCGTCGAGACCCTGACTACGGCGTCCCGGCAGACTTTCAAGATCCAGCGTTGGAGGAACACTGTGCGTAACCACACCGTCGTCGTCGGATACGGCACCAAGGGCCGCACCGCGGTGGCCGCCATGATCGGTGACGGCGTCGCCCCCAGCGACATCGTCGTCGTCGACACCAATCAGACGTCTCTGGACCGGGCCAGCGTGGCCGGTCTGGTGACAGTGCGCGGTGACGCCAACAAATCCGATGTGCTGCGCCTGGCCGGCGCGCATCAGGCCAAGGCCATCATCGTCGCGACCAGTGATGATCCGACCGCCGTACTGGTGACCCTGACCGCCCGCGAACTGGCACCCAAGGCGACCATCATCGCCGCGGTGCGCGAGGCCGAGAATCAGCACCTGCTCCTGCAGTCCGGCGCCGACTCGGTGGTGGTGTCGTCGGAGACCGCCGGACGCCTGTTGGGCTTGGCCACCTCCAAACCCACCGTGGTGCAGATGATCGATGACCTACTGACCCCCGACGCCGGCTTCGCCATCGCCGAGCGCGAGGTCGAAGCCAAGGAGATCGGCGCCTCACCGAAGCACCTGGGCGACATCGTGCTCGGGGTGGTCCGCAACGGGAAGCTGGTGCGGGTCGGCGAACCCGAGGTCGACGCGCTGGAGAAAACCGACCGAATCCTGTACGTCCGCGATGCCAGCGTGGAGGACTGAGCGGGTTGAGTTTTCAGCTGCGCAATGTGCCCTCGCTGTCCCGCGTCGGCGCCGACCGCGCCGACCATCTGCGCACCGACGTCGACGCCGCCATCGCCGGTTGGAATGACGCCCTGCTGCTGCGGGTCGATGACCGCAATCAGGTGCTGTTCGCCGGCGAACGGTTGGTGCTCGGCTCCGCCGCCGCACTCGGCGAAAAGCCGCCCGGCGACGCGGTGTTCCTCGGTCGTATGGCCGATGGCCGCCACGTATGGGCGGTACGCGCTGCGCTCGAGGCGGCGGAGGAGTCGCCTAAGGACATCGCTACCCGCGTTATCGACCCGCGGCGAAGCAGCCAGGGTTTCGACGATGTCAGCGCGCAACTGTTGGCCTGTGCGCTATCGCTCTTGAATTGGCATGACAGCGCGCGATTTTCGGCCGTCGACGGTTCCCCGACCACCTCCATGCGCGGCGGTTGGGCGCGACGCAATCTGCTCACCGGGCACGAGGAGTTCCCGCGCCTCGACCCCGCCGTGATCTGCCTGGTGCACGACGGCCGCGACCGCGCGGTACTGGCCCGCCAAACCCTGTGGCCGTCGCGGTTGTTCTCGCTGCTGGCCGGTTTCGTCGAGGCCGGCGAATCATTCGAGTCCTGCGTGGTGCGCGAGATCGCCGAGGAGATCGGACTCGAGGTCCGTGATGTGCGCTACCTCGGAAGTCAGCCCTGGCCGTTCCCGCGGTCACTGATGATCGGCTTCCACGCCCTCGGTGATCCGGATCAGGACTTCGCCTTCAACGACGGTGAGATCGCCGAAGCGGCCTGGTTCACCCGCGCCGAGGTGCGCGCCGCACTCGAAGAAGGCGACTGGAGCAGCGAGTCAACCTCGCGGCTACTGCTGCCCGGTTCGATCTCGATCGCCCGGGAGATCATTGAGTCCTGGGCGTACGCCGAGCAGTAGTCAGGCGGAGCGGGCGCGCCTGGCTGCGATGAACGAGCGCACCCCGAGGGCGAGGTAGACCACCGACAGGATCGCCGTGGCGGCCTGGGCGAAAACGGCGCCGGGGCGCGCCGCGGTGCCGTCGATTGCCGCCGGCAGCTTGAACAGCGAGCTGACGGTGCCCAGCAGGGCCAGCAAGCCGATCAGGAGCGCGGCATGCATGACGTGCATGCGCAGTTTCTCGTTACCGGCGAGCAGGCCGAGGATCAGCAGGGCGGTGCCGATATAGGTCGGTATCAGGGCGGTCTTGTGGATGGCTCCGGTGAGGAAGAAGCCGCCCAGGCCGAGCGCGATATAGATGAGCGAGCAGGCAATGGTGATTCGAGGCATGGGAGCAGCCTAACCATCCCGCTAGTGTCGCTTCAGTGAGTGCACGTTTCGAGGAGTTGGGCTGGCAGCAGACGCCGATGGGCGTGATCAGCCTGCGGCGTCGATTCGATCCGACGGTGCAAGCCGATGTTTTCGAAGTCAAACTCGATGACGAGCATCTGATGTCCAGCCTGTTCACCGTCGCCGAAAAAGAATTGGCGCGCATCGCTCTGGCGCGCACGCCGGGTGAAGTCCTGGACGTGGTCGTCGGCGGTCTCGGCCTGGGCTACACCGCGCAAGAAGCCCTCCGGGACCCTCGGGTACGGACGCTGACGGTCATCGAATACTCCGATGCGGTGATCGACTGGCAACAGTGCGATCTACTGCCCGATACCGTTGGCCTGGCTGCCGATGATCGGGTGACGATTGCGTGCGCAGATTTCTTCGCCGCCGCGACCGGTACCGCGGGCTTCGATCCGGAAACCCCCGGCCGGACCTTCGATGCGATCCTGCTCGATATCGACCACTCGCCGACGCACCTGCTGCACGATCCGCATGCCGACTTCTACACCCACGCCGGCCTGCGATCAGTGTCGTTCCACCTCGCACCGGGCGGCACTTTCGCCCTGTGGTCCGACGATCCTCCCGACGGTGACTTCATCGCGCTGCTGGGAACCGTCTTCACCGACGTCGAGGCCACCCAGGTCTGGTTCGATAACCCCCTCACCAGAGGTAAGTCCGCCGCCACCATCTATCTCGGCACGCGGCATTAGCATTCCCCCGGTGCCGCAGCAGGGAGTCACCGGGTTCGCGGCCGTGATGACGACGGTGGCGATGGGTCTGGGCACCGCGGTCGCGGTCGGCGACCTGCGAATCCTGGCGGCCAATATCTCCATCGTCCGTGATGGCCTGGATTTCTCAAATGGCACCAACATCTTCGTATCCTCGCTGGCGACCCTGACCCTGGCCGCCTCGGTGCTCGGCGCAGGCGTGCTGGGCGACAGGTACGGCATGAAACGGATGTTCGTCGCCGGCGCCTGGGGCGCCGTCGCCTTCGGGCTCCTCAGCGCACTCGCCCCCAACACGGTTGTGATGTTGATCGCCAGAGCCTGCATCGGGGTGGCGTTCGCATTCCTGAGTGCGCTGTCGCTGTCCATCATCAATGCGGTCTTTCCTCGCGAACGCCGCGCGCGCGCGATCGCCCAGTATCTTGCCGTGGTCTACGTCTTCGGTGTGCTGCCGCCGACCGTGGGTAGCCTACTGGCTGAGCACATCGGTTGGCGCAGTGGGCTTCTCGTCACACCCGTCCTCGCAGTCCTGGTCGTGGTGATCACCGTTCGCTATGTTCCGGAGACGGTGAGTTCGCACCACAGGATCGATATCGCCGGACTGTTGCTGGTGGCCACCGCGCTCATCGGCGTCACCTACGGCATCTCCCAGTTTCAGAGTGGGGTGAACCTCTCGGCGCTGATTCCGATCCTGATCGGCGTATTGGCCGGCGTCGGGTTCGTGTGGTGGGAGCTGCGCTGTAACGATCCGGCGCTGGATATGCGGATCTTCGATTCGCCCCGATTCAACGCCGTGGTCAGCGCAGGTGCGGCCAACAATCTGGTGCAGGGCGGATCGATGACCATGGTCACCTTCTACCTCGTCGTCGTGCGCGACCTGACGACGTGGGAACTCTCATTGCTCCTCATCCCGGCAACGCTGGTGTCCGCGTTGGCTGCCGTGGTGGCGGGCCGCGCCGCAGTGCGCTTCGGGAACTGCGCCGTGGTCGTTGCGGGCCTGGCGGTGTTGGCGGTGAGCGTGTTAGCACGGCTGTCGTTCCGGATCGACACCCCGATTGTGGTTGTGGGGGCGGTGATCACGCTGACGATCCTCGGTGGCGCGATCCTGGGGACGCCGCAGACCACGGTGATGATGTCCAGCGCACCGGCGAATCTCGGTGGCGTGGTCTCGGCGGTGAAAGCGTCGGTGGGCGGAACCTTCTACGGGTTTGGTGCGGCGCTGTTCTCGATATTCGGCATCATCCTGTTCGTCCGCGACTCTGGCGCGACACTGGCCGCTGCCGGTATCAGTCTCGATCAGGCCGGTGACATTCTCCGCACCACCACGACCACTGGGAAGTCGGCCGCTGCGATAGCAGATCCCGCGAGCACTGCGGTGGTGATCTCCGAGGCCACCTCAAGCATCCTCGATGCGGCGCAAGTGCTGAATCTGACCATGGTGCTCATACCCGTGGCGGCGATCGTCATCGTGCTGGTGCTGTTCCGGCGCGGACGCGATGAGGTGACCGTGTCGGACTGATGCGTGTTCCGTTCCCCGCCGAGCAGACACAAACTCGCACTATCGGGCCCCGATTTGTGCGAGTTTGCGTCTGCTCGCGGCAAAGGGGTGGCCAGAGCGCAGGAACCTAGACCCCGAGCTTGGCCTTGATATCGGCGATCGACGGGTTGCTCATGGCGGTGCCGTCGGGGAACTCGATCGTCGGCACGGTCTGGTTACCGCCATTGACGTTCATCACGTACTCGGCGGCGGCCGGATCGTGCTCAATGTCGACCTCGGTGAACGAGATGCCGGAGGCTTTCATGGCGATCTTGAGCCGCTTGCAGTAGCCGCACCACACCGTGGTGTACATCGTGAGCTGGGATTGCGTCATAAGGCATCCAAGATAACCCAGGGTCGTCGGTCCCTACTGCGAAGATGGTCGCCATGCCGGTAGCCGCTGACCATCTGGTCAGTCTCGACGACGAACAGCGCGAAGCCGTCCTGGCCGCCCGCGGGCCGGTTTGCGTGCTGGCCGGGGCCGGTACCGGCAAGACCCGCACCATCACCCACCGCATCGCCCACCTGATCGCCGACGGTCACGTCGCCGCCGGTCAGGTGCTGGCCGTGACGTTCACCTCCCGGGCGGCGGGGGAGATGCGCAGCCGGCTGCGGGTGATGGACGTCGGCGGGGTCCAGGCCCTGACATTCCACGCCGCGGCGCGCCGCCAACTGCAGTACTTCTGGCCGCGGGTGGTCGGCTCCACCGGCTGGGAACTGCTCGACCGCAAGTTCGCCGTCGTCGCCCAGGCTGCCAACCGGGCCCGGCTCCAGGTCAGTACCGACGACGTCCGCGACCTCGCCGGGGAAATCGAATGGGCCAAGGCGTCACTGATCACCCCCGAGGGCTACGCCAAGGCAGTCTCCGATATCAGCCGCGACATTCCACTCGACGCCGAGAAGGTGGCCGCCATCTATGCCGGCTACGAAACCCTCAAGGCCAACCGCGACGGCCGAACCCTGCTGGACTTCGACGATTTGCTGCTGCACACCGCCGCCGCCATCGAGAACGACGCCGCCATCGCGAGCGAGTTCCGCGACCGCTACCGGTGCTTCGTGGTCGACGAGTACCAGGACGTCACCCCGCTGCAGCAGCGGGTGCTCGACGCATGGCTCGGCGATCGTGACGATCTGACCGTCGTCGGCGATGCGAACCAGACCATCTACTCCTTCACCGGGGCCTCGCCGCGCTACCTGCTGGACTTCTCCCGTCGATTCCCCGAGGCGACCGTGGTGCGCCTGGAGCGCGACTACCGCTCCACCCCGCAGGTGGTGTCACTGGCCAACCGGGTGATCGGTGCCGCGCGCGGCCGGATGGCCGGATCCAAGCTGCATCTCATCGGCCAGCGCCCGCCCGGGCCGGAGGCGAAGTTCACCGAGCACCCCGACGAGACCGCCGAGGCCACCGCGGTGGCTCGCAAAATCTCCAAGCTCATCGCCGCCGGCACCCCGGCCTCGGAGACCGCGGTGCTCTACCGCATCAACGCCCAGTCCGAGGTGTACGAGGAGGCGCTGACCGAGGCGGGTATCCCGTTCCAGGTCCGCGGCGGCGAGGGGTTCTTCAGCCGCCAGGAGATCCGCCAGGCGCTGGTGGCGCTGCAGCGCGCCGCCGACCGGGGCACCGACGGTGAACTGCCGGCGGTGGTGCGTGAACTTCTCGAGCCCCTCGGCCTGACCGCCGAGGCGCCGGCGGGCGCCAAAGCCCGGGAGCGCTGGGAAGCCCTGACCTCACTGGCCGAACTGGTCGACGACGAGGTGGCCGCCAACCCCGAGCTCGAACTGCTCGCGTTGGTGGCCGAGCTGAAACTGCGCGCCGATGCCCGCCACCCACCGGTGGTGCAGGGCGTCACACTGGCCTCGCTGCATGCCGCCAAAGGTCTGGAGTGGGACGCGGTGTTCCTGGTCGGCCTGGCCGATAACACCCTGCCCATCAGCCACGCCCTGGCCCACGGCCCCGACAGCGAGGCCGTCGAAGAGGAACGTCGGCTGCTCTATGTCGGAATCACCCGCGCCAGAATGCATTTGGAGCTCAGCTGGGCGCTGGCCCGCAATGCCGGTGGTCGCCAGGGTCGGCGTCCGTCGCGGTTCCTCAACGGCATCGCGCCGCAGACCCAGGCTCAGCCCGAGCCGAACAAACCGCGCCGCCAGCGCGGTGCCACTCCGCGCTGCCGCGTCTGCAATGCCGTGCTCACCGCCGCACCGGCGATCATGTTGCGCCGCTGCGAAACCTGCTCGGTGGATATCGACGACGAACTGCTGGCCCAACTCAAGGAATGGCGGCTGCGCATCTCGAAGGAACTCAGCGTTCCGGCGTATGTGGTGTTCACCGACAACACGTTGATCGCGATCGCGGAGTCGTTGCCCGGCGATGACGCCGCCCTGGTGGCCATCCCCGGTATCGGCGCGCGCAAGCTCGAGCAGTTCGGCGCTGACGTCCTGGCGTTGGTGAGCGCCCGCAAGTAGCCCCCGCCCTGCTCGCAATCCCCGCCACCGGAAGCCGTAAGCTCGCCTAACTAGTGACCGCGGGCGATCGGAGGCAGGTGAAACGGGGTTCGATCAGCCGGCAGTTGGCCCGCGGATGGCTGGTGTGGGTGACGATCGCGGTCCTCGCACTCGCCGGCTTCGCCGTCTACCGACTGCACGGATACTTCGGCGCGAACTACACCGCCAAGACCCCCGGCGGCGCCGCCGATCAGATCGTGCCGTTCAACCCCAAACGCGTCCAACTCGAGGTCTTCGGTGAGCCGGGCGCGAGAGCCACGATCAGTTATCTGGACGTCAACGCCACCCCGCAGCGCGTCGACAACGCATCGCTGCCGTGGATCTACGACGACACCACGACAACGCCTGCGGTGTTGGTCAACATTTCGGCTCAGGGTGACGGCAGCACCCTGGGCTGCCGCATCACCGTCGACGGCGTAGTCAAAACCGAGCGCGTCGCGAACGACCCCGGTGCCTACACCTACTGTCTGGACAAGTCCGGATGAGCACCGGCCACGGCGCAAAGCCCCGCATCCCGCGGCTGATCCGCACACTCTGCATCCCGATCGCCATCATCTGGCTGGCGCTGGCCGCGTCGAGTAACGCCCTGATTCCGCCGCTGGAAGAGGTCGGGCGCATCCACAACGTCGCACAGAGCGCCAAGGACGCGCCGTCGCTGATCGCGGCCAAGCGGGTGGGACAGGTGTTCGGCGAGTACGACTCCGACAGCTTGATCACGATCGTGCTCGAAGGCGATAAGCCGTTGGGTGCCGAGGCCCACCGCTTCGCTGACGTGCTGGTCGCGGCGTTGCAGGCTGACACCGAGTACGTCCAGCATGTCCAGTACTTCTGGGGCGATCCGCTGACGGCGGCGGGGTCGCAGAGCAACGACGGCAAGGCTGCTCTCATCCAGGCCTACCTGACCGGTGACGCCGGGAGCAGCGAGGCCAACGAATCCGTCACCGCCGTCCGCAAGATCGTGGCCGACACGCCGTCGCCTGCCGGGCTGAAGGCGTACGTGAGCGGCCCGGCAGCATTGGTCGCCGATGAGTTCTCGGTGGGGGAGAACAGCCACATCAAGGTCACCGCGCTCACCTTCGGGGTGATCGGGTTGATGCTGCTGATCGTCTACCGCTCCATCGTCACCGCTCTGCTCACGCTGGTCGCGGTCGCTATCCAGGTGGCCGCTGCCCGCGGCGTGGTCGCCTTCCTCGGGCACGTCGGCGTCATCCCGCTGTCGACGTATGCGACCAACCTGCTGACGTTGCTCTGCGTTGCGGCCGCAACGGATTACGCGATCTTTCTGCTGGGCCGCTACCAGGAGGCGCGCCAGAACGGTGAGGATCGCCTGGCCGCCTACTACACGATGTACCGCAGCACCGCGCATGTGATCGTCGGCTCGGGCCTGACCGTCGTCGCCGCGGTCTTCTGTCTGCGCTTCACCCGCACGCCGTACTTCCAGAGCCTGGGCATCCCGGCCGGTATCGGCGTATTGGTCACCCTCATCGGTTCGCTGACCCTGACGCCCGCGGTCATCACCATGGGCAGCCACATCGGACTGTTCGACCCCAAACGGGCCATGCGGACCCGGGGTTGGCGGCGCATCGGCACCGCGATCGTCCGCTGGCCCGGGCCCATCCTGGTGGCGTCGATCGCGGTGGCACTGATCGGTCTGCTCGCCCTGCCCGGCTACAAGACCAACTACGACGCCCGCCGGTACCAGCCGGACTGGGCACCGGCGAAGGTCGGCTACGCCGCGGCCGAACGGCACTTCTCGGCAGCCCGACTCAACCCGGAAATACTAATGGTCGAGACCGACCGCGATCTGCGCACCCCGGCCAACATGATCGTGCTGGAGCGGCTCGCCAAGGCGGTCGCACACACGCCGGGGGTGGCGATGGTGCAGTCGATCACCCGGCCGTTGGGCACCCCGTTCGATAACACGTCGCTGGGTTTCCAGATGAGCATCCAGAGTTCGAGCCAGATCGAGAACCTGCCTTTCCAGCAGGCTCGCGCGGATGATCTGGTCAAGCAGGTCGCGGAGATCTCGAACTCGATCACGCTGCTGCAGCAGCAGTACGGTCTGCAGCAGCAGGCCGCCGCCGCCACCGACGAACAGGTCACCGCTTTCGAGGAGACCTTTGAGACGGTCAAGGACCTGCGCGACAAGGCTGCCAACTTCGACGACTTCTTCCGGCCGTTGCGCAATTACTTCTATTGGGAGCCGCACTGTTTCGATATCCCGGTGTGCGCGGCGTTGCGATCGATATTCGACGCCCTCGACGGTGTCGATAAGCTCTCCGATCAGTTCGGTCAGGTCACCGCAAGCTTGAACAAGCTCAACGCCCTACAGCCCCAACTGCTGGCGCTGATCCCCGAGCAGATCGCCATCCAGGAGCGCAATAAGGCGCTCGCCGAGACCAACGCGGCCACCCAGGCCGGGTTGCTCGCGCAGTCCGCGGAGGCGTTGAAGAACTCCGACGCGATGGGCCGGGCCTTCAACGAATCCAAGGACGACAGCACCTTCTACCTCCCCCCGGAGGTGTTCGACAACTCCGAGTTCAAGCGCGGTATGAAGCTGTTCCTGTCCCCGGACGGCCACGCCGCACGGATGATCATCACCCACGAGGGCGATCCGGCTACGCCTGAAGGCATCTCCCACATCGACCCGATTCGGCAGTCCGCGATAGAGGCTGTCAAGGGCACCCCGCTGGCCGGGTCGAGTATCTTCATCGCCGGCACGGCGTCGGGCTTCAAGGATGCCCGGGATATGGCGAATTACGACCTGATCATCGTCGTCATCGCCGCGGCCAGCCTGATCCTGCTGATCATGATGTTCGTCACCCGCAGCGTGATTGCCGCACTGGTCATCGTGGGCACGGTCGTGCTGTCGCTGGGCGCCTCGTTCGGGCTGTCGGTGCTGATCTGGCAGCACCTGCTGGGCATCGAGCTGTACTGGATCGTGCTCGCGCTGGCCATCATCATCCTGCTGGCGGTGGGGTCGGACTACAACCTGCTGGTGATCTCGCGGTTCAAGGAGGAGATCGGAGCGGGTCTGAACACGGGCCTCATCCGGACGATGGCGGGTACCGGTTCGGTAGTCACCGCCGCCGGGCTGGTCTTCGCATTCACCATGTGCGGCTTCATCTTTGGCGAACTGATGGTCCTGGGCCAGATCGGCACCACCATCGGAATCGGCCTGATCTTCGACACCCTGATCGTGCGGTCATTCATGACGCCATCAATCGCCGCGCTGATGGGCCGGTGGTTCTGGTGGCCGCTGAAAGTCCGGCCCCGCCCGGCGTCGACGATGCTGCGGCCGTACGGCACGCGGGAGAGTGTGCGCGAGCTGCTGCACACCGACGAGCCCGCCGAGCAGGTTGCGGTGCCCGCCGCCGACTAGCTCGGCGTGGTTTCAGCTCGGTCCGACGACGGGTATCGCGAGAGCCCTTGCCGCGTCGGACATTCGGGCGTCGTAGGTGATCACGGCACGCAGTTCGGCGCCGGCGCGCTGGGCGGCGGCCAGGTGGATGGCGTCGAGGCTGCGCAGCAATGGTGGATCGAGGTTGGCGGCGGCATCCAGGAGCGTGGCCGTGAGGTTCACGGTGGCGAGGCCGGCGAGAACGTGGCGTGCCTCGGTGACGGCGGTTGCACTGATGCGGCGGGCCGCGCGGATCAGTTCGGTGCGGGTGAGTGCTGCCGTGAACAACGTGTCGGTGGGAAGCTCACCGAGGTAGGCCCGAAGGGCCGGTGATTCATGCTCTGCAACAACGAGTTTGATCAGTGCAGAGGTATCGAGATAAGTCTTCAACGCTCGTGCTCTCGAAGTTCCCGCAGAACCTCGGAGGCGCTGATGTCAACGGCCAGGGGTTCGACGTCGCGGATATCGATGTCGGGATCGGCTGGAGCGATTTCGCCGGCGGCGATCATGTTCGCCCAGTCATCGTTGGTGATCGGAACGAGACGGGCGATGGGCCGGCCGCGGTCAGTGATCTCGATCGACTCCTGGCCAGCTGCGACCCGGCTGAGGTACTGGCTCGCGTTCTGGCGGAGTTCCCGCACCCCGATCTGCTCCATGTGCTACACGATAGCACTTAGTCCGCTGAAGTCCCCCTGCCTTAAATCAGTTGTGCCCGATCCGGCCCCCGCATTAGCCTGATGCCATGCTGTTCTGTCGCGTTGCGCATCACGCCGCCGCTCATCCGTCCGTGGACAGGAGCGTCTGCTAGCGCACGCAGAAAATCCCCAGGCCACGGACAAAAAGTCCGTGGCCTTTTTTGTGCCCAATCCACACCACAGGAAGGAAATGATCATGCTGGCGTGTAGTCGCGATCCCGAACTGTGGTTTTCTGAGCACCCGACCGAACTCGAACGGGCCAAGACGCTGTGCGGCGACTGCCCGATCCGGCGTCAATGCCTGAGCGCAGCACTGGATCGCGCCGAACCGTGGGGTGTGTGGGGTGGGGAGATCATCGAGGGTGGCGCGGTGCTGGCGCGTAAGCGTCCGCGTGGCCGGCCGCGCAAAGAGGAGATCGCGGCCTGAAACCTAGTGCTGGTTGATATTCCATTCGATCCAGCCCACACCGCTGCGACCGTCGGCGGTGCGGAAGTCGGCCATCGCGCGCTGGAAGTGCGTGACGCGGCCATCGGGTGCCTCCAGGCGCAGCGGTCCGAACCCGCGCGGGGTCACGTGCACGACGAGGGGGTCGGCCGGATCGCCGAGGCGCAGTACGGCCGAGGACACCAGGCCGTCTTTTGACTTCTGATGCGTCGCCGATCCCTGCGTGAGTTCGGTGATCTCGCCGCCGGTCTGGATATAGCCGATCGCGAAGTCGGGGACGTCCGGCAGCGCGACCGCGTGGATCCGGGTGCCGTCGGTGAGGTGAAATGCCGACCACATCCAGTCATTGGCCCACCAGTCTCGCGTTCCCCACGAGTGGTCGCGCTGGCCGGGCCCGTACACCGCGATCGTCTCGCCGTCGATGACGACGGTTCCCTGCACGTGGCAGGGGATTTCGTAGCGGGTTAATGCCTGCCACGCATACGGTTCGCCGTCGGTGATCCAGTGCAGATCCAGTGTCAACGACGCGTGCGTTCCGGGCTCGGCGCGCAGGACGTCGATGGCATCGTTGTATTGCTGTGCCGCACCAGAGAATTGGATCCGGTAATCGGCCAGCCGGGTCACGCACTCCTGGACGGCCTCGTAGTCGGCGCCATGGACGATCTGGCGTCGATCCTCGAGCACGGGGGAGGGCCCGGCGTAATCGGTCACCATCACCACCGGCTGTCCCGGGCGCACCACGGCCACCGTGTAGAGGCAGCTGCCCTGATTGGGCACATTGCCGAGCCGCACGTACACCCCAACCTCGGGGTCTGCGCTCACACCGTCGAAGTACCAGCTCTCATTCCAGAACGGCTCGACGCCCGGCGGGTGCGGAGACTCGTCGTCCGGATTGGGTGCAAGTGAGTTGGTGGAAGGCACGGCGGGTCTCCTGGGTTTAGATTCCAGCTGGGGCTGAGGTGGGGGAGTGGCGCGATTACGGAATGGATTTCCCGAATCGCTGATATGCGGCTTGCCGGGATGTTCCCAGCGCCACACCGATGGCGTCCCACGTATCGCCGGCGGCCCTGGCCGATACGACTGCAGCGCGGAGCTCGTCGTCGGCCGCACTCAGTGCCTCGTTGGCCGCGATGATCCGCCGGATGTTCGTCGCATCGCGGGCATCGGCCGGATCAGGCTCGATCGAGTCGAGCCATGCATCGAGGTCTTGCTCGTTTTTCACTTTGTTCGCCATGTTGATCACCACCTCACTGGAGGTATTTGTAGAACTTCGGCCGGAGTTTGTCCGCGTGAATGATTCGCTCCGGCTCGTTGGTTGGGATGACGAGTTCAAGCATCGCGCCGTCGCGTGCTGGACCAATCACCAGGTACTGAAATTCACCGTTGTATTCCAGCAACACGTAGCGCAGTTGGTTGCGCCACGCGTGGAGCATGTCGGCGTCCGCGATGTCGTGCCTGCGGGCGCTGTCCCTAATCTCCACTGTGTAAATGATGCGTTTACAACGGTTGCTTTGTCAAGGTTGCATTTACAGCGGTGACTGAACGACGCGTTCTTACGACGCGAAGCCGGGGATCAGTTCCTCGGCCATCGACGCGACCGGCACGTGGCAGTCCAGCTGGCACGAGATCGCGACCGTGGAGCCGATCACCCGCAGCGGGATCGCCAGGCTCGCGGGCAGGTCCATCTGGCGGGCCACCTTGATCTGCTGTGGCGCGCGTTCCATGTTCTGCGCGGCATGACCCTGCAGCCACCTGCGGGTGTAGTGGAACACCGGCACCTGCACGGGCTCGACGTATTGGGCCAGTATCTCGTCGACGACCTCGACCTGTAACTGGTCGCCGCCGCGGATGAAGCCCACCTTCTCCATGGTCGGCAGCAGCTCGTCGTAATTCTTGTCGCGGGCCAGCCGGATCATCATGCCCATCTCCACGGGCAGGCCATCGGGCAGCGGCGCCACCGCGCCGAAGTCGATAACCACCATCCGACCGTCGGGGGCGAGCATGAAGTTGCCGGGGTGGGCATCGCCGTGCATCATGCCGACGCGGGCGGGCGCATCGAAGGTCAGCTCGAAAAGCCTTGTGCCGCAGAGATCGCGCTCATCGGGCGTGCCCTTGCGGATGATCTCCGCCATCGACTTGCCCGTGACCCACTCGCTCACCATCACCTTGGGTGCGCTGCCGACCACATGCGGGATCAGAAAGTGCGGATGGCCCTCGTAGGCCTTGGCGAACGCCCGCTGGTTGTCGGCTTCGAGCCGGTAGTCCAGTTCCATCTCGGTGCGCTCGATTAGCTCATCCACCACGGCCTGCACGTCCGCACCCGGCGCGAGTTGTTTGAGCACGCTGGTCATCCGGCGCATGGTCTTCAGATCTGCACGCAACGCCTCGTCGGCGCCGGGGTACTGGATCTTGACGGCGACTTCGCGGCCGTCGGACCACACGCCCTTGTGCACCTGCCCGATGCTGGCCGAGGCGACCGGGGTGTCGTCGAACGAGGTGAAACGCGCGCGCCACTTGGTGCCGAGTTGCCCGTCGAGCACCCGGTGCACCTTCTCCGCCGACAGCGGCGGGGCGTCCTTCTGCAGTTTGGTCAGGGCCTCGCGGTAGGGCCCGCCGAATTCCTCGGGGATCGCGGCCTCGAGCACCGAGAGCGCCTGGCCGACCTTCATCGCCCCGCCCTTGAGCTCACCGAGGACGGTGAACAGCTGGTTGGCCGCCTTCTCCATGAGCTCGGCGTTGACGTCGTCCTTGGACTTCCCGGTCAGCCGCTTGCCGATTCCCAGGGCAGCCCGGCCCGCCATCCCGACCGGGAGGCTGGCCAGTTTGGCATTGCGGGCGGTTCGCCCGCGTTTGATGTCATCGGCCACACCCACATCATGCCTGCCGCGCCGCGAGCGCTGTTCGGGGATGCCAGCAACCGCAGAGCGGATGGCGGCTCCAGCGGCGGGCCCGGATGGTGTGTGCGGCGACGTCGACTTCGACGGTGGCGTTCATGGTGGCCGGGGGAGCACCGGGCGGATCCGTTCCGCGCACCGCGGCGATGATGTGGTGCAGCTGTGCGAGTGCCAGGGCGGCGGTGGCCAGGACGGTCGGGTGGTCGGCGTGGGCGGTCACGTCACGCAACTGAATGGCCAGTGCCGGCCAGGCGGCGTCGCGGTCGGTGCGGTGTAAGTCCGCACAGGTAAGACAGCTCGTCACCCCGGGGATCACCAGCGGGCCGATCATGCCGGTGCCGTCGCGCACCCGTACCGCCAGGTGCGGCACCCGGGCGGCGTGCAGATCGCGCAGCAGTCGGGGGTCGGTGGCCAGCGTGTCGGTCAGCACCACCAGATCCACCCCGGCGGGCGCGCCCGAGGCGTTGGCGTGACTGGAAACCCCCACCCGCGCCCCCGAGCACCGAAGTCCTTCTGCCACAAGCTCAGACAGCGGCCCGGCGCCATGTACCCGGATCGAGAGCGCCGGGCCGCCGCGAGATCGGCCTCGTTCGCGCACCGCCCCGACTGCCACCAACCCGTAGATCAGTTCATCGAACCCGGCCTCGTCACCCAGGCCGTGCGCGGCAGCCAGCCGGCGCAGATCATTCAGGGACATGGGTGCGGCCATCGCGCGCAACACGATCGCCAGTGACGCGGGAGAAAGGCCCAGGGGAGGATGCACCAGGACCGCGCGCCGCGGATCCCACCCCACCTGCACAGCGCCATCGGGTCGCAGCAGCACCGGCAGGGCAGGGTCGAGCGCGAACGTCACAAGGGCGACTGTGGCACCAACGCGCGCCGAACGGGATCAGCTATCCACAGGCCCGTCGGCCAGGCCGGCCGAGCCGCCCTCGGGCGGATCGGATTTCTCGAATTCGGCGATGGCGGAATCGAAGTCGATCCCGCTGACGTCCCCGCCGATCACCCGGTCGATGAAGCCCGCGGGCTCATCAAGATCCTCAGCCGACGGCATCAGGTCGGGGTGGTTCCATACCGCGTCGCGGATGTCGATGCCAGCCGCCGACGTCAGGCGCTCCCACAGCACCGCCGCCTCGCGCATCTTGCGCGGCCGCAACTCCAACCCCACCAAAGTCCCGAAGGTCTGCTCGGCCGGGCCGCCGGTGGCACGACGCCGCCGCAACATCTCCGACAGAGCCACCGTGCCCGGCATCCGCTCACCCAACGCCGCGGAGACCACCGTCTGCACCCAGCCCTCCACCAACGCCAGCATGGTCTCCAGGCGCTCCAGCGCCACGGTCTGCTCCGGGGTGGCCTTGGGCTCGAACATGCCCTGAGACATCAGCTTTTCCATCGCGGCCGGATCGGTCAGCACCGACGGGTCGATGCCCTGGGCCAACTCCTCCATCCCGCTCATGTCGATCTTCATGCCCTGGGCGTAGGCCTCCACCGAGCTGAGCAGTTGGCCCGACAGCCACGGCACACAGGAGAACAACCGGTGATGCGCGGCTTCCCGGGCCGCCAGGAACGTCATGATCTCGCTACGTGACTGCTCCAAGCCTTCCGACAGCGCCTCGATGGCCTCGGGCATCAGCACCGCCACACCCTTGGGCCCCAATGGAAGTCCGACGTCGGTGGAGGTCAACACTTCCTTCGACAGCGTGCCCAGCGCCTGGCCCAACTGCTGGCCGAACGCCATGCCGCCCATCTGGGTCATCATCGCCATCAATGGCCCGGCCATCGCCTTGGCTTCCTCGGGCAGCGCCGAGGACCACACCGATGAGATCTGGGCGGCCATCGGATCGCACAGCCGCTTCCAGGTGTCCATGGTGCCGTCCACCCAGTCCTGCGGCGTCCACGCGACAGCCTTGGTGGCCCCGGCCGGCAGCGCAGTGGCCCCGTCCAGCCAGGTGTCGGCCAGGTGCACCGCATCGGTGATCGCCCCGGACGTCGCCTCGGCGATGGGTGCGGTGAAGCCGATCGAACTCGACGCCAGCTTGCGGGCCAGGTCGTAATTCACCGGACCGCCACCGGAACCACCCGTGCCGGAGAACATCGCGCCCAGCTGGGAGAAGATCTTGCCCAGATCGCCCATATCGAAATCACCGCCGCCGAACGGGTTCGGGTTCTTGTCGCGGGCGGGGTCGCGGTCAGGGTCGTCTCCGGCGGAGAAGCCGAAGGGCACGTCAGCCATAGCGTCCACGGTACCGCCGCTAGGGTGGGCGGCGTGAACAGGCGGATTCTGACACTGGTGGTGGCCCTGGTGCCCATCCTGGTGTTCGGGCTGCTGCTCGGGGTGGTGACGGTGCCGTTCGTGTCACTGGGCCCGGGCCCGACGTTCGACACCCTCGGTGAGTTCGAGGGCAAGCCCGTCGTCGCCATCGACGGCACCCCGGTCAAACCCACCTCCGGTCACCTCAACATGACTACGGTGTCCCAGCGCGACGGCCTGAGCCTGGGCCAGGCCCTGGTGCTGTGGGGCTCGGGCAGCGAGCAGCTGGTGCCGCGGGATCTGGTGTTCCCGCCGGAGAAGTCCCGCGAGGAGATCGAGAAGTCCCAGAACGCCGACTTCCAGAACTCCGAGGACAACGCCGAGTACGCCGCCCTGAACTTCCTGAAGTTCGCTCAGGCGGTGACGGTGGAGAAGGTCACCGACCCGGGCCCGTCGGTCGGCAAGCTCCAGGTCGGCGACGCCATCGACACCGTCGACGGCACCCCGGTGCCCACTATCGAGACGTTCACGAAGTTGCTCAAGGCCACCAAACCCGACCAGGAGATCACCCTGGGCTTCCGGCGTAAGAACGCCCCGCCCGGCACCGCCACCGTGAAGCTCGGCCGCAATGACGACCGCGACTACGGCTACCTGGGCATCGCCGTGCTGGACGCCCCGTGGGCGCCGTTCGTCATCGACTTCAACCTGGCCAATATCGGCGGGCCGTCCGCCGGGCTGATGTTCAGCCTGGCCGTGATCGACAAGCTCACGACCGGTGACCTCAACGGCGGCAAGTTCGTCGCCGGCACCGGTTCCATCAGCGGCGACGGCACCGTCGGCCCGATCGGGGGCATCACCCACAAAATGTCGACCGCGGCCGAGGCCGGGGCGACGGTGTTCCTGGTCCCGAAAGAGAACTGCGACGAGGCCCGCACCGCCGCCCAGGACACCATGACCCTGGTCAAGGCGGAGAACCTCACCCAGACCGTCGACGCGCTGAACACCCTGACCGCCGGGGGCACACCGCCCACCTGCTAGTTGCTGGCATCGGCAGGTGTGGGGCTTTGCGTAGAGTTGGGATCGTGATGTCAGGAGCGCCCCAGTGAGCATGCGAACCCCACCCAGAATGCCGGCGCTGAACCGCCGCAGCCGCACCCTGATCGTGATCGCGATCGCCGTGCTGGCGCTGCTGATCATCGGCCCGCGCTTCATCGACACCTACGTCAACTGGCTGTGGTTCGGCGAGCTGGGCTACCGCTCGGTGTTCACCACGGTGC
>Ga0194035_1000451_pt1 | contig 23834 bp, 22 predicted proteins | sample JunL2320m_MetaG_FD_148680 | JGI IMG/M metagenome (GOLD analysis project Ga0194035, IMG submission 148680) | Anoxic zone freshwater microbial communities from boreal shield lake in IISD Experimental Lakes Area, Ontario, Canada - Jun2016-L239-20m | ecosystem: Environmental > Aquatic > Freshwater >...
AGGCGCTGCTCGCCACACTTCCCGATTCCCTCGGTGACCTCCGGCGCGCCGAAACCGCCCAGCCCACGCCGGCTGGCACCGCCGCCTGGCGCGGCAACGGCGACCGCGAACCGGTCATCCTGCGCTGTGGACTGGACCGGCCCGCGGAGTTCGTCGTCGGCAGACCCATCCAGATGGTGGATGACGTCGGATGGTTCCGCATCGATGACAGCGATACCCGCCGCAGTACCTGGGTCAGCGTGGATCGGCCGGTGTACATCGCGTTGACCCTGCCGGCCGATTCGGGACCGACGCCGATCCAGGCCATGTCCGAGCTGATCGCGCGCACGATGTCGGTCTTACCGATACGGCCCGGACCACCAGCCTGACAGACCTCAGCGCAGACCGGTGCCGCGGGCGAGTGCGGTTTCCACCATGGTTCCCAGCAGGGTCGGGTAGTCCACCCCGCTGGCGCCCCACATGCGCGGGTACATCGAGATCGTGGTGAACCCCGGCATGGTGTTGATCTCATTGACAATCGGACCCTGCTCGGTCAGGAAAAAATCAACCCTGGCCAGGCCCTGGCAGTCCAGCGCGGTGAAAGTGCGAATCGCCAAGTGTCGCAACTCGTCTGCGATCATGCCATCCAGTACGGCCGGTACGTCGAGTTCGGCGGCGTCGTCAAGATATTTTGTATCAAAGTCGTAGACGCCAGCCCCGGGCACCTTGATCTCACCAATGGTGCTGGCCTTCACCGAGCCATCCGGGAACTCCAGCACTCCGCATTCCAATTCGCGGCCGTCAATCGCAGCTTCGATGATAACTTTCGGGTCGTGCCGACGGGCCTCAGCGATCGCCGACTGAAGTTCACCCGCCGAGGTGACCCGGCTGACCCCGATCGAGGAACCGCCGCGGGCCGGTTTGACGAACAGCGGAAAGCCTAGACGCTCAACGTCTTCCGCGGTCGGGCTGTCCTGCCGGGCACGCAGTACGACGTAATCACCGATCGGCAGGCCGGCGGCAGCGCACAGCTTCTTGGAGAACTCCTTATCCATCCCGGCCGCACTGGCGAACACCCCGGCACCGACGTAGGGAACATCGGCAAGCTCCAACAATCCCTGGATAGTGCCGTCCTCCCCATAGGGTCCGTGCAGGATCGGAAAAACGACATCCACCGCAGCCAGCATCTCGGCGGCCAGAGCCAGCGGTGTTTCTGATTGACCGGTGACTGCGGGCAGTCGCCGGCCGGTGATGGCTAGATCCTCGGGGCGTGCGTCGGTGCGCAGCCAGATCCCGTCGGAGGTGATGCCGACCGGAATCACCTCGAAGCGCTGCGGGTCGAGGTGGCGCAGGATGCTGCCGGCCGACACACACGATATGGCGTGCTCAGAGCTACGACCGCCGTAGACAACGGCGACGCGGATCCGAGCTCGGTGGCGGCGGTCTGTCACAAACTAGAGAGGCTACCGCGGTATCCGGTTACCGATACAGCAGAACGCGTTGGCTACGGTGTGCGTTATGAAAATCCAGCCGTCACGCCCCAACCTGCCGCTGTCACGCACATTCGCACCCGCGTTTACCGCCGTCGTGATGCTCGGAGCGGTAGTGGTCGGGTGTTCGAAACCGGCCACCTATGACCAATCCGCACCGGCCATCCCCAGCAATGCCGAGGCCGCCACACAGGTCACGCGTCTTTTCGAAGGCGTGCTCAAGAAGGATCAGGCGGATCTGAAGAAGTTCCTCGCACCCAACTTCGTGCTCCAGCGCACCACCGGCGGTGGCCTGGATCGCGACACCTTCATCGCCGGACTGCCGGACCTCAATGGCTACAAGCTCGACCCCATCACCGGCTGGCGGTTCGGAGACACCCTGACCGCAACCTATAGCGCGAGTACCGACCTGCGCGTGGAAGGTCAGAAGTTCCCCGCAACGCCCAGCCCTTTCCTGAGTACGTTTATCCGCGTTGACGGCCAATGGCACCTGGTCTCGCACGGCAACTTCGCCGTTCCCACGTAGTTTTCGCCTCAGCCCGCGTCCAGCGCCCGCCGGACATCGGCTACCAGATCGTCGGTGTCCTCGATACCCGCTGAGATCCGGGCGAATCCGCTCGGCACCTCGTCACCCCACCGTTGCCTGCGATCCACGCAGGTGTGGATGCCGCCGAAACTGGTCGCCGCCAGCATCAGGTCACTGTGTCGAACCAGCGCCTGCACGGCCCCGGCATCAGCGAGTTCGATCGACACCAGGCCGCCGAATCGACGCATCTGGGTGGCGGCGATCGCATAGGACGGATCGGCAGGCAATCCCGGATAACGGACCGCACGCACCCGCGGGTGGCTTGCGAGTTCGACGGCCAATGCCAGTGCGTTCTGACACTGCCGTTCGAAGCGCAACCCGAGGCTACCGATACTGCGCATCAGCAGCCAGGCCTCCAATGAGCCGAGGATCGGACCGGCCAGTAACCGCTCTCGCTCGATCGCCGCCATCAGGTCGGGCTCACCGCCGGCGACGTACCCGGCGAGCAGATCACTGTGTCCAGCAAGTGCTTTGGTGGCGCTGGCCACCACCAGATCGGCACCGAGCGACAACGGCTGCTGACCAAGCGGGGTCGCGGTGGTGTTGTCCACCACCAGGTGACGCCCGCGGCTACGACAGATTCCGGCGAGCCGGTTCAGATCTACCACGTCCAGCGCCGGATTCGTCGGCGTCTCGGCCAGCACCACGTCAGCGGTCTCGGCAGCCTCGCACAACTGTGCAGCCGTCACCTCGCGCACCGTAACACCCAGGGGGGCAAGACTTTCCAGCGCATAACGACGCACCTGGTAGTAGCCGTCGGCAGGGACGACGAGTACCGAGCCCGGTCTAACCAGGACGCGCAGGGTCGCGGCGACCGCGGCCATTCCGGAGCCGAAGACCAGCGCCGAGTGCGCCGCTTCCAGACTCGCCAGTGCCGACTCCAGTCGGCTCCAGGTGGGATTGGAGTAACGGCCGTATACGTGTGGCTCGGAGCCCTCATCATCGGAGAGGTGATAGGCCGATGCCGGTACCGGGATCGGGCTCAGCGGCTGACCAGGAATCGCCTCGCTATCAACCGCTTTGACGGTGCGGGTGGAGTCGCCGTAGCGTTGGGTTCGGTCACCCTGGGTCATCGTTTCACTCCGCTTTGGTGCTGCGGCCCAAAAGTAATGCTACCGCCTCGTCGACGGACAAACCTTTGTGGCACACCTGGTTCACAGCGTCGGTCAGCGGCATCTCAACGTCATAGCCGGACGCCAATTCCAAGATCGATGTACACGAGGTGAAACCCTCGGCGACGTGGGCTTCGGTAGCCCGCATCACCGCCGCCAGGTCATCGCCACGGCCAAGCCGGTAACCGAATGCGCGATTGCGTGACTGGGCCGAGGTGCAGGTGGCCACCAGGTCACCCACCCCGGCGAGTCCGGCGAGTGTTGTGACCTTGGCGCCCAACGCGATTCCCAACCGCATAATCTCTGCCAACCCACGGGTGATGATGGCCGCGGCGGTGTTTTCACCCAGGCCCGCCCCGGCGGCCATTCCGCAAGCCAGTGCGATGACGTTCTTGCATGCCCCACCAATCTCGGTGCCCACCACGTCGGAGTTGGTGTAGGGCCGTAGATATCCGGTATCCAGCGCACCTTGCAAAGCAACTGCCCGAACGGAGTCCGCGCACGCCACCACCGTGGCAGTGGGTTGCTCTTCGGCGACTTCGGCGGCCAGATTCGGTCCGGAGACCACCGCGACCTGATCCGATTCCACACCCGTCACCGCGACGATCACCTCGCTCATCCGAAGACATGTGCCGAGTTCGATGCCCTTGGCCAGGCTGACCAATGTCGCTCCGGTCGCGATATCCCCCCGCCACACCTCGAGGTGTCCCCGCATCGTCTGCGACGGCACACCCAGCAGCACGGTGCTCATCCCGTCGAGTGCCCGGGCGGGGTCAGCGGTGGCCCGGATCGAGGGTGGCAGCAGTACACCGGGCAGGTAACTGCCATTGATATGGGAGGTGTTGATCTCATCGGCCACCTCCGGCCGACGGGTCCATAGCCTGACCTCGCTTCCGGCGTCGGCAAGCACCTTGGCCACGGCGGTGCCCCAGGCGCCGGCACCCATCACCGCCGCCGTCCCCAGCGAGCCACTCATCTCGCACTCCACCTCTGCGCACCATCCCTGGCCCTCGTCGGCAAGGGCGCCGTTCAACCTAATCACGCCGACGCTGGCAGGATGGCGACATGAGCGGTGAGCCTGATGTCGGCCTGATCATCGCCGTCAAACGCCTCTCTGCGGCCAAGACCCGACTGGCATCTCTTTTCTTGACGGGTGCACGCGAACGCGTCGTTCTCGCGATGCTCATCGACACCATCGCCGCCGCCCGGGCCGTCGCGGGAGTCGGATCAGTCACCGTGGTGACACCGGATCTCACGGCCGCCGCCGCGGCCCGTGAGTTGGGCGCGATTGTGCTTGCAGACCCCACCCCGTCGCGCCACCCCGACCCGTTGAACAATGCCGTGCTGGCGGCGTATCAGTCCCTCCTGCAGACGATGGCGAATATCGTCGTACTGCAAGGTGATTTACCGGCCCTGAAGACCACGGAACTTCACGAGGCGTTGGCATTGGCCCGCCCATATCCACGAAGTTTCGTGGCCGACCGCCAAGGCAGCGGCACCGCGGCACTGTTCGCATTCGGGGTGAATCCTCAGCCGCGATTCGGCCCGGATTCGGCGTCACGACATCGGGAGTCCGGAGCCGTCGAACTCACCGGCGCCTGGCCGGGTCTGCGATGCGATATCGACACACCCGAGGATCTTGCCGCAGCGCGGGTGCTGGGGGTTGGACCGGCGACGGCCGCGGCCATCGCCTGACATAGCCGGGAGCTTGGTGAATATTTGGCGGCAGTCGTCCTCATGTGGCGGGGATAGGGGATGATGTGGCAATGACCGAGGCCGAGACCCAGTCCCGAGCTCCCGAGGACGACCGAAAGACCGAGCATGCGGCTCCCGAAGCCCCGCCGACGACCGCCGCGGAGGCCATCGACAACCCACTGCCTGAGGAGCGCTACCTCAATCGCGAGCTGAGCTGGGTGGACTTCAATGCCCGGGTGCTGGCACTGGCCGCCGACACCTCGCTTCCGCTGCTGGAACGAGCCAAGTTCTTGGCGATCTTTGCCTCCAACCTCGACGAGTTCTTCATGGTGCGGGTTGCCGGCCTCAAACGACGCGATGAGATGGGCTTGACTGTCCGCTCCGCTGACGGACTCACCCCGCGCGAACAACTGCGCCGACTCGAAGACCGCACCCGACAATTGGCCACCCGGCACGCGCTGGTGTTCCTGGACTCGGTTCGACCCGCCCTTGCCAAGCAGGGCATTGAGTTCATCGGTTGGGCTGATCTATCCGACACCGAACGCGCTGATCTGTCGAAATACTTTCAGGAGCAGGTGTTCCCGGTCCTGACCCCGCTCGCCGTCGACCCAGCCCACCCATTCCCATTCGTGAGCGGGCTGAGCCTGAACCTGGCCGTCACCGTGAAATCCCCGGAGGACGGCGGTCAGCACTTCGCCAGGGTGAAGGTGCCCGACAACGTCGACCGATTCGTCCGGCTCAACAGCACCGACGGCCAGACCGAGACCATCCGCTTCCTGCCGATGGAAGAACTCATCGCGGCGTTCCTGCCGGCACTGTTCCCGGGCATGGAAATCGTCGAGCGCCACGCGTTCCGGATCACCCGTAACGCCGATATGGACGTCGAGGACCGCGACGAGGATCTGCTGCAGGCCCTGGAACGGGAACTGGCTCGCCGACGCTTCGGTCCGCCGGTGCGCCTTGAGATCTCCGGTGAGATGTCCGAACACATGATGGGTCTGCTGCTACGCGAACTCGATGTTGACCCCGGCGACGTGGTGCAGTTACCCGGGCTACTGGATCTCTCGGCACTGTGGCAGGTCTACGCCGTCGACCGCCCGGCACTCAAGGATCCGCCTTTCGTGCCGGCCACCAATCCGGCCTTCGCCGAACGCGAGACGCCGAAGAGCATCTTCGCCACTCTGCGCGACGGGGACGTGCTGGTGCATCATCCCTACGAGTCGTTCTCCACCAGTGTGCAGCGATTCATCGAACAGGCCGCCGCCGATCCGCATGTGCTGGCGATCAAGCAGACGCTGTACCGAACCTCAGGTGATTCGCCGATCGTCAACGCTCTTATCGAGGCCGCCGCGGCCGGCAAGCAGGTGGTTGCACTGGTCGAACTGAAAGCGCGCTTCGACGAGCAGGCCAACATTAAGTGGGCACGCGCGCTGGAAGACGCCGGCGTGCACGTGGTGTACGGGCTCGTTGGACTCAAGACCCACTGCAAGACCTGCCTGGTGGTGCGGCGCGAAGGGTCGACCATCCGGCGTTACTGCCATATCGGGACCGGCAACTACAACCCGAAAACCGCTCGGCTCTACGAAGATGTCGGTCTGCTGACGGCGGCGCCCGATATCGGCGCGGATCTCACCGACCTGTTCAACTCGCTTACCGGATACTCGCGCAAGGTGGGCTACCGCAACCTGCTGGTGGCCCCGGAGGGCATCCGGAAGGGAATCCTCGAGTGCATCGAGCGGGAGACCGCCGCGCACCGCGAGGGCAGAACTGGACGAATCCGAATCAAAGCCAACGCAATCGTCGACGAGGGGATCATCGACGGCCTCTATCGCGCATCCCAGGCCGGGGTCCGTGTCGAAATTGTCGTGCGCGGAATCTGCGCGTTACGTCCGGGCGTCGAGGGCTTCTCGGAGAACGTTACGGTTCGCTCGATTCTCGGCCAGTTCCTGGAACATTCCCGCGTCATGCATTTTGAGGCGATCGACGAGTTCTGGATCGGCAGCGCCGACATGATGCATCGCAATCTCGACCGCCGAGTCGAGGTGATGGCGCAGGTCAAGGACCGCAGACTGACCGGGTACCTCGACGAGGTGTTCGAGTCCGCCATGCATCCGTCGACCCGGTGCTGGGAACTCAGTGCCGACGGCAAATGGACCGCGGCACCGCAGGATGGTCGCCAGGTTCGGGACCATCAGGTCTGGCTGATGGAAAAGCATCGGCAGTTGTGAAAGCGATCGGCGCCGAATTCAACTGCTGCCTCTCGAGTTAACCGACAACACTCGTGACGACACTTGCGAATGGGAAATCCGGCGAACCGGTATTGGCGGCGGGGGCGGTGCTGTGGCAGCCGGATCCGGACTCCGGTGAGACGCGGGTAGCCGTAGTCCACCGCCCCCGATACGACGACTGGTCACTGCCGAAGGGCAAACTCGATCCCGGCGAGACCGAACCGGTTGCCGCAGTGCGCGAGATCTTCGAGGAAACCGGTCAGCGCGCACATCTGGGTCGGCGCCTGGGCGCGGTGAGCTATCCGATCCCGGACGGCACCAAGATCGTCCACTACTGGGTGGCCCGCGGCCACGGCGGCGAGTTCGTTACGGGCGACGAAGTGGATCAACTTGTGTGGCTGCCGATCCGAGAGGCGTCCAAGCGGCTTACCTACCGGGCCGACCGCAAGATGGTCACGCGCTTCGCCAAGATGCCCGCCGACACCCGGAGCGTTCTGATCGTCCGCCACGGATCCGCAGGCCGGAAGGCCCGCTACAAGGGTGACGACCGCAATCGGCCGCTGGATGCCAAGGGCCGCGCCCAGGCGGAATCGTTGGTACCGCAACTTCTGGCATTCGGGGCGTCCGACGTCTACGCCGCCGACCGGGTCCGCTGCGCCCACACCGTGGAGCCGCTGGCGCGGGAAATGGATGTGACGATCTCGTTGGAACCCGGCCTGACCGAGGAGGCCTACGCCGCCGATCCCAAGTCTGCGCGCCGCCGAGTTCTGGAGATCGCCGCACTCGGGGGGACACCGGTGATCTGCACGCAGGGCAGGGTGATCCCGTACCTGATCGACGGGTGGTGCGCGCGCGACGGCGTCCGACCGGACCTGTCGCGCAACCGCAAGGGCAGTACCTGGATCCTGTCGTTGGCAGCTGGCCGGCTTATTGCAGCCGACCATCTCGCCAGCCCACTGGCCACCAGATCCAGTGCCTGAACAAACAAAACGCCGCGGACCCGATGGGCCCGCGGCGTTTTGTGGTTAGAGCTTAGCGACGACCTCTGGCCGGAGCCTTCTTTGCGGCCTTGCGGGCCGGAGCCCGCTTAACGGCCTTCTTGACAGCCTTGCGGGCCGGAGCCTTCTTGACTGCCCGCTTGACAGCCTTCTTAGCGGCAGTCTTGCGAACGGCCTTCTTGACGACCCGCTTGGCCGCGGCCTTCTTGACGACACGCTTGACAGCGGCCTTCCGGACGACCCGCTTGACAGCCTTTCTAGCGGCGGTCTTGCGAACGGCCTTCTTGACTGCGGCCTTCCGCACGACCTTCTTGACGACCCGCTTGGCAGCGGCCTTCTTGACGACGCGCTTGGCAGCGGCCTTCTTGACGACGCGCTTCGCAGCGGCCTTCCTGGCGGGGGCCTTCTTCACAGCTTTCTTTACAGCCACAGCAGACTTCCTAACTGCGCCATCAGCGGCGCCTCGTTTTACAGCGGGACCTTCAGCGGAGAGTTTTTGTGCACCAGAGACAATTGCTTTGAACTGCGCACCCGGACGGAACGCGGGTACAGACGTCGGCTTAACCTTCACCGTTTCACCGGTGCGTGGGTTACGAGCGACACGTGCGGCGCGGTGACGCCGTTCGAACACACCGAATCCGGTGATTGTCACGCTGTCACCCTTATGCACAGCGCGCACGATGGCGCTGATCAATTCTTCAACGGCGTCGGTCGCCAGTCGGCGATCGGTGTCGAGCCTCGCCGTGAGAACCTCGATCAACTCTGCTTTGTTCATTCACATCCTCCGAAACAGTGGTCCGCTCTGGACCGACTGGAGAACACCGTAAACCCTCAGAACGCAGATTTCCATGAGCCACGCGCATTTACAGCAAAAAGATCGGAGAAATTTTTTGACACTTTTCGCGCCCGTGAGCGGATGTTCCGGTTGTGCGACAGCAGTTGCGAAGCACAGCTTCGCCGAATAGCTGGACGGTAATCAGACCGATGCGATACGCGGTTTCCAGTTCGGCCGCGCGGCTTCGAACACTTCGATTTCAGGGAGTTTCTGCAGCGTAAGCCCGATATCATCGAAGCCTTCGAGCAATCGCCAGGCGGTGTAATCGTCAATCGCGAATCCCACCACAACCGTCCCGGCAGCGATGGTTCGGTCTTTGAGATTGACGGTGATTTCCAACCCCGGATGCTCTTCGATGAGCTTCCACAGCAGTTCGACATCATCGTGTGCGACTTCGGCTGCCAACAGGCCGGCCTTGCCCGCGTTGCCCCGGAAGATATCGGCGAAGCGAGACGAGATGACGACCCGGAAGCCGTAATCCATCAGCGCCCAGACCGCATGCTCGCGTGAGGAACCGGTCCCGAAATCCGGGCCGGCGACCAATACCGAGCCGCGATCGAAAGGACTCAGATTGAGGATGAAGGCCGGATCGTTGCGCCACGCGGCGAACAGGCCGTCCTCGAAACCGGTGCGCGAGACGCTCTTCAGGTATGCCGCCGGGATGATCTGGTCGGTATCCACATTCGACTGACGCAGCGGCACACCGATTCCGGTGTGGGTGGTGAAGGCTTCCATGCGTGCTCTCCTCAGTTCCTGGGGATGCCGAGATCGGCTGGCGAGGACAGCGTGCCGCGCACCGCGGTGGCGGCGGCGACCGCCGGCGACACCAGATGCGTGCGGCTGCCCTTGCCCTGGCGGCCCTCGAAGTTGCGGTTCGACGTCGACGCGCACCGCTGTCCCGGCGCGAGTTGGTCGGGATTCATCCCCAGGCACATTGAGCAGCCCGCCTGTCGCCACTGCGCCCCGGCGGCGGTGAAGATCTCACCGAGCCCCTCCGATTCCGCCTGCGCACGCACCCGCATCGATCCGGGCACGATCAGCATCCGGATTCCGTCAGCCACCTGGCGACCGCGCAACACTTCGGCGACCGCGCGAAGGTCCTCGATACGGCCATTGGTGCAGGAGCCGACGAAGACGGTGTCGACGGCGATAGCGCGCATCGGCATTCCCGGCCTCAGGTCCATATAGGTCAACGACTTCTCCGCGGCCTGCCGCTCGGCGTCGCTAGGCATGAACTCGGGGTCAGGCACCGACCCCGACAGGGGTACACCCTGCCCGGGGTTGGTGCCCCATGTGACGAAGGGACTCAGCGTCGTCGCGTCGATGTAGATCTCGGTGTCGAACTCCGCACCCTCATCGGTGCTCAGCAGATCCCACGCCGCAACGGCCGAGTCCCACTGTGCTCCGGTTGGCGCGTAGGAGCGCCCGCCGAGGTATTCATAAGTCGTCTCATCGGGCGCCACCATCCCGGCCCTGGCACCGGCTTCGATGCTCATGTTGCAGATCGTCATCCGGCCTTCCATCGACAGCGATTCGATGGTGCTGCCGCGGTACTCGATGACGTGACCCTGGCCGCCGGCGGTGCCGATCTTGGCGATCACCGCCAGGATGAGGTCCTTGGCCGTCACTCCGGGGGGTAACGGCCCGTCGACATTGACCGCCATCGTCTTGAACGGACGCAGCGGAAGGGTCTGGGTGGCAAGCACATGCTCAACCTCCGAGGTGCCGATACCCATGGCGAGCGCGCCGAATGCGCCGTGGGTCGAGGTGTGGCTGTCACCGCAGACGATCGTCATCCCGGGTTGGGTAAGGCCCAACTGCGGACCCACCACATGCACGATGCCCTGTTCGGGGTCACCCATCGGGTGCAGTCGGATGCCGAACTCCGCGCAGTTGCGCCGCAGCGTCTCGACCTGGATGCGCGACACCGGGTCGGCTATCGGCTTGTCGATATCGACTGTCGGCACATTGTGGTCCTCGGTGGCCAGGGTCAGATCGGTGCGCCGCACTTGCCGACCCGCCAGCCGCAGACCGTCGAACGCTTGCGGGCTGGTGACCTCATGGATGAGGTGGAGATCGATGTAGATCAGATCTGGTTCGGTGGCACCGCCGGCGGCGACGAGGTGATCTGCCCACACCTTCTCCGGCAGGGTTCTTGGTTTGACAGCCATGGACCGACTCTCGCAATCTCACTATCTGGGACGCTAGTATCTCGATATGAGACAGGATAGCGGCATCGGCGTCCTCGACAAAGCGGTGGGTGTGCTGCACGCGGTCGCCCGGTCCCCGTGCGGGCTGGCCGAACTCTGCGAACGCACCGGCCTACCGCGGGCGACGGCGCATCGGTTGGCCGCCGGCCTGGAGTTCCACCGACTACTCGCCCGCGACAGTGCCGGCCATTGGCGGTTGGGCCCGGCGCTGTCCGAGTTGTCCGCTCACGTCAACGATCCGCTGCTGGAAGCCGGAGCCGCTGTGCTACCCGGACTCCGCGAGATCACCGGGGAAAGCGTCCAGCTCTACCGCCGGGAAGGAACCACGCGGGTGTGCGTCGCGACGCTGGAACCGCCCGCGGGACTTCGCGATACCGTCCCACTCGGGGCACGCCTGCCGATGACGGCGGGCTCGGGCGCCCGGGTGCTGCTCGCCTACGCCGATCCCGCCACTCGGCAGTCGGTACTGGGATCGGCGAAGTTCACCGAACGCAGCCTGGCCGAGGTTCGCCGCCGCGGCTGGGCGCAGAGCGCGGCCGAACGCGAACCCGGTGTCGCCAGTGTCTCTGCCCCGGTGCGCGACCGCGACGGTGAGGTGATCGCGGCGGTGTCGGTATCCGGCCCGATCGACCGGCTGGGCCGACACCCGGGTGAGCGGTGGGCGGCCGATCTGCTGGCCGCGGCCGAGGCGCTGACCCGGCGACTGTGATCGTCGAGTCTGCGTCCAGATCGTCTTCCAGAGCCGAAACGCGATCTGGACGCAGTGTCGATTACCGCCGGGCGCCCTGAGACACTGACGATTATGGGAAGCAAACAGCGCAATCAGATCGTCATGACCGACGAGGAGATCACCGACTTCGTGGCGCGCAGCCGCACCGGCACCATGGCCACCATCGGTGCGGCTGGCCAGCCGCACCTGGTGGCGATGTGGTACGGCCTGCTTGGCGGCGAGATCTGGATCGAGACGAAGGTGAAGTCGCAGAAGGTGGTAAACCTCCGCCGCAATCCCCGGGTGAGTTTCCTTATCGAGGATGGGACGACCTACGACAGTCTGCGTGGAGTTTCATTCGAAGGCACAGCTGAGATCCTCGACGACCCCGACACCATCTTCGCAGTCGGCGTCAGCGTGTGGGAGCGCTACAACGGCCCCTACACCGATGACCTGAAGCCTGCGGTGGACATGATGATGCACAAGCGGGTCGCGGTGCGTATCCGCGCGAACCGGGTGCGGTCATGGGATCACCGCAAGCTCGGTATGCCCGCCATGCCGTTGGCCGGCTCGACCGCGCCTCCGCAGTAAGGGGTTCCGCGTTCCGTCGCGCTGAAGAAACGGGAATGCGAAAAGGGAAAGCGAAACTGGAAAAAAGGTACCCCCGATGGGATTCGAACCCACGCTACCGCCGTGAGAGGGCGGCGTCCTAGGCCGCTAGACGACGGGGGCTAGAACCAAACGCAGCGCTTCCATGCACGCCGGTGACTCAGCATATCTCAGCGGCATTTGCCGTCATAATTGCTGGGGTACCAGGACTCGAACCTAGAATGGCTGTACCAGAAACAGCTGTGTTGCCAATTACACCATACCCCATTGGCGTCCCATAACAGCTGGTCAAGACCAGCTATCGACGGACGAACAGCAGACTACCAAAGATTCTCACTTCGCCCTGTCACGGGCCGCATGCAGCCGACCTAGGCTGCGCTCCCGTCCGAGCAATTCCAATGACTCGTACAGCGGCGGGCTGACGGTCGAGCCGGTCACCGCGACGCGGATCGGACCGAACGCCCTACGTGGCTTGAGCCCCAACCCGTCAATCAGCGCGGCCTTCAGGGCCTCCTCGATGCCGACCGCGTTCCACGTCGATACCTCATCGAGTGCCGCACACGCGGCGTCGAGCACACCGGCCGCGTCGGCGCCGAGTTCCTTGGCCGCTGCGGCGGGGTCGATCGCGTAGCAGTCATCGTTGAAGAACCTCAACAGCTCCCACGCATCGGAGAGCACGACAATCCGGGTCTGCACCAGCTGGGCGGCGGCTCCGAAACCGGCCTCGTCCAGGCCGGTGTCGTACCCGTGGACATCGAAGTACGAGCGCAGCCTGGCGGTGAAGTCGCCCTCGCTGAGGCGACGAATGTGCTCGGCGTTGATGGCATCGGCCTTCTTCTGATCGAACCGTGCCGGGTTGGAGTTGACGTCGATGACGTCGAAGGCCGCCGCCATCTCCTCGAGGCTGAAGATGTCGTGATCGTCGGCGATGCCCCAGCCCAGCAGCGCCAGGTAGTTGAGCAGACCCTCGGGAATGAAGCCGCGGTCACGATGCAGGAACAGATTCGACTGCGGATCCCGCTTGGACAGCTTCTTGGTGCCGTCCCCGAGCACCGTCGGCAAGTGGGCGTACTCGGGAACGCACTCACCGACACCGATCCGGATCAACGCGCGGTGCAGGGCGATCTGTCGCGGCGTCGACGGCAGCAGATCCTCGCCACGCAACACGTGCGTGATCTTCATCAGCGCATCGTCAACCGGATTGACCAAGGTATACAGCGGATCTCCGTTAGCCCGGGTCAGGGCGAAGTCCGGCACCGTCCCGGCTGCGAATGTCGTCTCACCGCGTACCAGGTCACCCCAGCTGATGTCCTCATCGGGCATCCGCAGTCGCAGCACCGGCTTGCGACCCTCGGCGACATAGCCGGCGCGTTGTTCCTCGGTGAGATCGCGGTCGTAATTGTCGTAACCCATTTTCGGGTTGCGGCCGGCGGCGATATGCCGCGCCTCGACCTCCTCGGGGGTTGAGTAGGCCGGGTACGCCTCGCCGGACCCCACCAGCCGCGCCACCACATCGCGGTAGAGATCGCCGCGCCGGGATTGCCGGTACGGTCCGTGCGGCCCACCGACTTCCGGGCCCTCGTCCCAGTCCAGTCCCAGCCACCGCAGCGCGTCCAGAATCGCGGCGTAGCTCTCCTCGGAATCGCGCGCAGCATCGGTGTCCTCGATGCGGAACACGAACACCCCGCCGGTGTGCCGGGCGTAGGCCCAGTTGAACAGTGCGGTGCGCACCAGCCCGACATGCGGGATTCCCGTCGGCGACGGGCAGAACCGCACCCGCACTCCGGTGCTCATCATGTGCCCTTCCGGACCACGGGGTTGGTCAGGGTTCCGATGCCCTCGATGGTGATACTGACGGTGTCGCCGTCTTCGATCGGTCCCACACCGGCCGGTGTCCCGGTGAGAATCAGATCGCCGGGCAGCAGGGTCATCACCGCCGACACCCACTCGATGATGGCGCCGATGTCGTGGATCAGCAGCGAGGTACGACTGTCCTGACGCACCACGCCGTTGACCTCGGTGCGGATCTGCAGGTCCGACGGGTCCAGATCGGTGACGATCCACGGGCCCAGCGGACAGAACGTGTCGTGGCCTTTGGCACGCGTCCACTGCCCGTCGGCCTGCTGCTGATCGCGGGCTGAGACATCGTTGGCGATCGTGTAGCCGAGGATGTTCTCAGCGGCACGGGAAGCCGGGACGTCTTTGCACGGCCGGCCGATGACCACCGCCAACTCGCCCTCGTGGTGTACCGGGGAGGCGTTGGCGGGCAGTTGAATCGGTATGCCGGGCCCGACGATCGAGGTGTTCGGCTTGAGGAAGATGATCGGGTCCTCGGATACAGGGCCCGTTGTGCCGCCCATCTCGATGACATGCTCGAGGTAGTTCTTGCCCATGCAGACCACCTTGCTGGCCAGGATGGGCGCCAGCAAGCGCACATCCGCCAGCGGCCACGACCGGCCGGTGAAGGTGGGCGTGCCGAAGGGGTGCTCGGCGATCTCGCGGGCGACTTCGGCATCCGCGTCACCTTCGACGCTGACGAAGGCGACCCCGTCGGGGCTGGCGATACGACCGAGGCGCATTCGGGTCAGCCTAGTGCTTAAAGCCGGGCGCGGATCCGCTCGCCGACCTGTTTCGTCGACAGCTTCGCGTCACCGCGGGTCGCCAGATGGTCGGCGACTGCCGCATCGACTCGGGCCGCCGCGGCGTCCTCACCGATGTGGTTCAGCAGTAGTGCCACGCTCATCACGGCGGCGGTCGGATCGGCGATGCCCTTGCCGGCGATATCGGGTGCGCTGCCGTGCACGGGCTCGAACATCGACGGGTTGGTTCCGGTGGCGTCGATATTGCCGCTGGCGGCCAGGCCGATTCCGCCACTGACTGCTGCCGCAAGGTCGGTGATGATATCGCCGAAGAGGTTGTCGGTGACGATCACGTCGAACCGGCCCGGATCGGTGACCATGTAAATGGTGGCCGCGTCGATGTGCTGATAGGCCACCTCGACGTCCGGGTACTCGGCGCCGATCTCGGCCACCACCCGTGACCACAGGCCGCCGGCGAAAGTCAGGACATTGGTCTTGTGCACCAGCGTGAGGTTCTTGCGCCGCTTACTCGCGAGATCGAACGCGTACCGAACCACCCGGTTGACACCGAACGCGGTGTTGAGGCTCACCTCGGTGGCCACCTCGTGCGAGGTTCCGGCGCGGATCACGCCACCGTTTCCGGTGTAGGGGCCCTCGGTTCCCTCCCGCACCACGACGAAGTCGATCATCGGGTCACCGGCCAGTGGGCTGGTGACCCCGTCATAAAGTCGGCTCGGGCGCAGGTTGACGTGATGATCGAGCTCGAAGCGAGTCTGCAGCAGCAGGCCGCGCTCGAGTACCCCGCTGGGAACCGACGGATCGCCGATCGCGCCCAGCAGGATCGCATCGTGGGCGCGCAGCTCGTCGAGGACGCCTGCCGGCAGCACCTCACCGGTGGCGTGGAAGCGCTTCGCGCCGAGATCGTAGGTCGTCTTGTCGACACCTGGCAGCACCGCGTCGATCACATCGAGTGCCTCACCGATGACTTCGGGGCCGATACCGTCGCCGGGGATCACTGCCAGTTTCATCTGTGCCGCTTCTCCTCAACGCTTCGCGCTGCATCGTCGTCAGCGAGTTTCACGACAGATCCACCACTTCCAGCGTCCCGGCTTCCACTGCTGCACCGATCGCGATCCGAACATCGGCGGGGACATCCCGATTCAGTCGCAGCATCACCGTCGCGCCTAATCCACTGGAGTCCTGACTCATCTGGGCGGCCTCGATGTTCACCCCTGCACTACCCAGCAGGGTGCCGATCTTGCCCAGCGCCCCGGGCTTGTCGCCGTAGTGCAGGATCAGGTTGATCCCTTCGGCGCGCAGATCGAAGCTGCGGCCGTTGATCGCCACGACCTTCTCAGTCAGCTGCGGTCCGGACAACGTGCCGGAGACGTTGACTGCGGAGCCGTCCGGCGCCACCACCTTCACCTCGACCAGGCTGCGGTGGTTCGGGCTCTCGCTTGCCGTGCTCAATTCAGTGGACAGACCACGCTCGGCGGCCAGCGCCGGCGCGTTGACAAACGTCACCTGCTGATCGGTCGTCGTCGAGAACAGTCCGCGAATCGCCGAAAGTTTGAGCACTTCGACGTCTTCGGAAGCAAGTTCGCCGCTGACCCGTACCGACAGGCTGCTCGGCGCCTCAGCAGACAGCGCAGCGACCAGCAGGCCGAGCTTGCGCACCAAATCCAGCCAGGGTGCCACCTCCTCGTTGACCACGCCACCGCCGACATTGACCGCATCGGGCACAAACTCACCGGCCATGGCGAGTTTGACACTCTCAGCGACATCGGTGCCTGCCCGGTCCTGAGCCTCTGACGTCGACGCACCCAGGTGCGGGGTGACTATTGCCTGCGTCAGCTCGAAAAGCGGGCTGTCCGTGCAGGGTTCGGTGGCGAACACGTCCAGGCCGGCACCGCGGACGTGGCCGCTCTTGATCGCCTCGGCCAGCGCGTGCTCATCGATGAGTCCGCCACGGGCGGCGTTGACGATGATCACCCCGGGCTTGGTCTTGGCCAGTGCTTCCGTGCCCAGCAGCCCGGCGGTCTCCTTGGTCTTGGGCAGGTGCACCGAGATGAAGTCGGCCCGGGCAAGCACGTCATCCAGCGGCAACAGTTCGATGCCGAGTTGCGCCGCACGCGCGGCCGGAACATAGGGGTCGTAGGCGATGATGTGGGTGCCGAACGCGGCCAGCCGGGCGGCGACCAGCTGGCCGATGCGACCCAGGCCCACCACTCCGACGGTCTTGCCGAAGATCTCGGTGCCGTTGAACGACGAGCGTTTCCAGGTGTGCTCACGCAGGGTGGCATCGGCGGCCGGGATCTGCCGCGCCGCGGCCAGCAGGAGCGCGATGGCGTGCTCGGCGGCGCTGTGGATGTTAGAGGTGGGGGCATTGACCACCAGCACACCGGCCGCGGTGGCGGCATCGACGTCGACGTTATCCAGCCCCACCCCGGCGCGGGCGATGATCTTCAGCTTGGGTGCCGCGGCGATCACCTCGGCGTCGACCGTGGTGGCCGAGCGCACCAGCAACGCGTCGGCATCAGCGACCGCTTCCAGCAGTTTGGGGCGGTCAGGACCGTCGACCCACCGCACTTCCACCCGGTCGCCGAGGGCGGCCACGGTCGATTCAGCGAGTTTGTCGGCGATCAGAACAACGGGCAGGCTCACTCTGACAGCGTAATGGGCTGTCGTCACCGGCTTGTGGGCGGGAGAATGAGAGAGATGGACGTCACCGTGGTGGGCAGTGGACCCAATGGGCTCAGCGCCGCCGTCATCTGTGCCCGCGCCGGGTTGAGCGTGCAGGTGCTCGAAGCCCAGCCCACCCTCGGCGGCGGTTCGCGCACCCTTCCCGACCCTGACTCCCCCAGCGTCGCCCACGACATCTGCTCGGCGATCCACCCACTGGCCCTGGCGTCACCGTTCTTCGCCGAGTTCGACCTCGCCGCCCGCGGCGTGGGGTTGATGGTTCCGGACATCTCCTACGCCAATCCGCTGCCGAATCATCCGGCCGCGCTGGCCTACCACAACCTGGACCGGACCTGCGCCGGCCTGGAACACGGCGATTCCTGGCGACATCTCTTGGGCCCGCTTGTCGCTGACGCCCACACTGTGGTGGGTCTGCTGATCGGCGACAAACGCTCGATCCCCACCGATATTCCCGCCGTTGTCCACCTGGCCCGGCGGATCATCGAACAGGGCACCCCCGCCTGGGGAAGCCTGCGCGGCGAAGATGCCCGAGCACTGTTCACCGGCGTTGCGGCACATACGATTTCGCGCATGCCGTCATTCGTCGGTGCGGGTGCGGGCCTGATGCTGGCGACACTCGCCCACACGGTGGGCTGGCCGGTTCCGGTGGGCGGTAGCCAAGCCATCGCCGACGCGCTGATCGCCGATCTGCGCGCCCACGGCGGCGTGCTGCACGCCGACACCGAAGTGACATCGCCTCCAGCCGGGGTCGTGCTGTACGACACCGCACCCACCGCACTGTTGGGCATCTACGGTGATTCGCTGCCGTCACGCTACGCCCGCGCACTCCAGCGCTACCGGTACGGACCGGGCGTCGCCAAGGTGGATTTCGTTCTCTCCGAGGATATTCCGTGGGCCGATCCGCGACTGGCAGATACCGCTACGCTGCATCTCGGCGGTACCCGCTCCCAGATGGCGCACGCCGAGAGGGAGATCGCGCAGGGGCGGCACGCCAAGTGGCCGATGGTGCTGGCCGCGCAATCCTTCACCGCTGACCCCAGTCGCATCGACCCTCGCGGCCGGCGGCCGTTCTGGACCTACGCGCACGTGCCTGCGGGGTCGTCGGTGGATCAGCGCGACACCATCACCGCCATCATGGAGCGGTTCGCGCCGGGTTTCACCGACATCGTCGTCTCAGCCCGCAGCATTGCGGCCAACCGGCTCGCCGACCATGACGCGAACTACATCGGCGGTGATATCGGGGTCGGCGGCAACGCCGTCCTGCGCGCGCTGCTCGGTCCGACGCCCAGGGTCAACCCGTGGACGACCCCGATGCCGAAGGCCTATCTGTGCTCGTCGGCCACCCCGCCCGGCGGCGGCGTGCACGGGATGAGCGGCTATTACGCCGCGCGGACGGTGCTCAAGCGGGAGTTCGGACTGAAAGTGCCGTCGCTGGCGCCCTGACAGCGGCGGGGACGCAAAGTCGTACGGTTTAGTCGTACAACTTTGGTACGATAATGGCGCCGAGAAAGGGGCCCGACATGAGCATCAGCGCCAGTGAGGCCCGCCAACGCCTTTTCCCTCTTTTGGAACAGGTCAATACCGACCACGAACCGGTACGCATCACCTCCAAAGCAGGTGATGCGGTGTTGATGTCCGCCGACGACTACGACTCATGGCAGGAGACCGTGTATCTGTTGCGCTCGCCGGAGAACGCCAAGCGACTGATGGAAGCCGTCGCCCGCGATCGGGCTGGACACTCGGGCATCACCACATCCGTGGATGAGCTTCGGGAAATGGCCGGCGGCCAAGAGTGAGGGCAGTCCGGTTCGATCCGGCCGCCTGGGATGACTTCCAATACTGGCTCGGGTCGGACCGCAAAACTGCGCGCCGAATCACCCGGCTCATCGCGGAGATCCAACGCGATCCGTTTACCGGAATCGGCAAGCCGGAACCACTGCGAGGTGAGTTGTCCGGCTATTGGTCACGCCGGATCGACGACGAACACCGTTTGGTGTACCGCGCCGACGATCACGAGATACGGATCCTCAAAGCCCGATACCACTACTGACGCAGCAGGTAGTTACGCCGTATCGGTCAGCGGGCGGTCGACCCAGCTCATCAAATCGCGCAGTTTCTTGCCGGTGACCTCGATGGGATGTTCGGCGTTCTTCTTGCGCAGCGCCTCCAGCTCCTTATTGCCGCCCTCCATATTGGCGACGAGCCGTTTGACGAAGGTGCCATCCTGGATCTCGGTCAGGATCTGGCGCATCCGCTGCTTGGTATCGGCGTCGATGACGCGCGGGCCGGACAGGTAACCGCCGTACTCGGCGGTATCGGACACCGAATAGTTCATCCGCGCGATCCCGCCCTCATACATCAGGTCCACGATGAGCTTGAGTTCGTGGAGCACCTCGAAGTAGGCAAGCTCGGGCGCGTAGCCGGCCTCGACCATGACCTCGAAGCCGGTCTTCACCAATTCCTCAGTGCCGCCGCACAACACGGCCTGCTCACCGAAGAGGTCGGTCTCGGTCTCGTCTTTGAAGGTGGTTTTGATGACACCGGCCCGGGTGCCGCCGATGCCCTTGGCATACGACAGTGCCAGCGCGACGCCTTCGCCAGTGGGATCCTGCTCGATGGCGACCAGGCACGGCACGCCCTTGCCGTCGACGAACTGACGGCGCACCAGGTGACCGGGACCCTTAGGTGCCACCATGCCGATCGTGACGTTGGCGGGCGGTTTGATCAGACCGAAGTGGATGTTGAGGCCGTGGCCGAAGAACAGCGCGTCACCGGCCTTGAGGTTGGGCTCGATATCGTTTGTGAAGATCGCTGCCTGCGCGGTATCGGGCGCCAGCAGCATGATGACATCAGCCCACTTGGCCACCTCGGCCGGAGTGTCGACCTCGAGGCCCTGCTCGGCAACCTTCTCCCGTGACTTGGAACCCTCTTTCAGGCCCACCTTCACCTGAACACCGGAGTCGCGCAGGCTCAGTGAGTGGGCGTGGCCCTGGCTGCCATAGCCGATAACCCCAACCTTGCGACCCTGAATGATCGACAGGTCGGCATCGTCGTCGTAGAACATCTCGATTCCGGTTGAAGCCACGGTGAATTTCCTTCTGTTTTTGGTTGGTACTGCTATTTCGAGTTCGTCATGCCACGCGGACCACGCGACAGTGCTACCACACCGGACTGCACAAGCTCACGGATGCCATAGGGTTCCAGAACCCGAAGCAGCGCGTGCAGCTTCTCCTGCGTACCGGTCGCCTCGATGGTCAGCGATTCGGTGGACACGTCAATAACTTTGGCGCGAAAAAGGTTTGCCGCCTCAATCACCTGGCTGCGGTTCGCGGTGTCGGTGCGGACCTTGATCAGCCACAACTCGCGCGCCACCACATTGTCATCTTCGTGTTCGAAGATCTTGATGACGTTGATCAACTTGTTGAGCTGCTTGGTGATCTGCTCGAGCGGAGTCTCCTCGGCGGTGACCACGATCGTCATCCGCGACATATTCTTGTGCTCAGTGGCACCCACGGCCAGCGACTCGATGTTGAACCCGCGACGGGAGAACAACGCCGCGACGCGGGCCAGCACGCCGGGCTTGTCCTCGACGAGCACCGACAGGGTGTGTGTGACTGTCCTTGAATCAGAAGACGTGGCCATCAGGCCCGGCCCTCAGAGTTGTCCTCGTCGAACAGCGGACGGATATTGCGCGCCGCCATGATCTGATCGTTGCCGGTTCCGGCGGCGACCATCGGCCACACCTGGGCATCGGCGCCCACGATGAAGTCGATCACCACCGGCCGGTCATTGATGGCGCGCGCCTGATTGATCACGTCGTCAACGTCTTCGGCTCGCTCACAACGCAATCCGACACATCCCAGCGCTTCGGCGAGCTTGACGAAATCAGGGATGCGGCGACTGTGGGTGGACAGATCGGTCTGGCTGTAGCGCTCTCCGTAGAACAGCGTCTGCCACTGCCGAACCATGCCCAGGTTGCCGTTGTTGATCAACGCGACCTTGATCGGCACGCCCTCGATGGCGCAGGTGGCCAACTCCTGGTTGGTCATCTGGAAACAGCCGTCACCGTCGATCGCCCACACCTCGGCGTCCGGGCAGGCCATCTTGGCGCCCATAGCCGCCGGGACGGCGTAGCCCATGGTGCCCAAACCCCCGGAGTTCAGCCAGGTGCGCGGCTTCTCGTAGGAGATGAATTGCGCGGCCCACATCTGGTGCTGACCCACGCCCGCGACGTAGATGGCATCGGGTCCGGCGATCTTGCCGAGCTCGGAGATGACGTACTCCGGGCTCAGGCTGCCGTCGGTCTGCGGATCCCAACTCAGTGGATAGGCCTTCGTCAAGCCGTCCAGGTAGGACCACCAGTCGGCGAGGTCGGGGTCTTCGACTCCTTCGTTGCCGATCCTGTCGTCCCCGCCGCGGTCCTTGCGCAGCACCTCGATCAATTCGGTGATGACGGCTTTAATATCGCCGACGATCGGCACATCGGGATGGCGGTTCTTGCCGATCTCGGCCGGGTCGATATCGGCGTGAATCACCTTGGCGCCGGGCGCGAATGAGTCCAGTTTGCCGGTCACCCGGTCATCGAAGCGGGCACCGAGGGTGATCAGCAGATCGCTCTTCTGCAGGCCGGCCACCGCGGCGACGGTTCCGTGCATACCCGGCATGCCGAGGTTCTGGCGGTGACTGTCCGGGAACGCCCCCCGGGCCATCAGCGTGGTGACCACCGGAATACCGGTCAGTTCGGCCAGTTCCAACAGTTCATCGCAGGCCTCACCACGGATCACACCGCCGCCGACGTACAGCACCGGCTTGCGGGCCGCGACGATCAGCTTGGCAGCCTCCTTGATCTGGCGGCTGTGCGGTTTGGTGTTGGGTTTGTACCCGGGCAGGTCCATCTCGGGCGGCCAGGCGAACGTGCACTGGCTCTGCAGCACGTCCTTGGGAATGTCGACCAGCACCGCGCCGTGGCGTCCGGTCGAGGCGATGTGGAATGCCTCGGCGATCATTCGGGCGATATCGTCTCCGTCGCGAACCAGGAAGTTGTGCTTGGTGATCGGCATCGTCATGCCGGTGATATCGGCCTCCTGGAATGCGTCGGTGCCGATCAGGCTGCGACCCACCTGGCCGGTGATCGCGACCACCGGAATCGAGTCCATCTGAGCGTCGGCCAGTGCGGTGACCAGATTCGTCGCGCCGGGACCCGACGTGGCCATCATGACACCGACCTTGCCGGTGGCATGGGCGTAACCACTGGCGGCGTGCCCGGCCCCCTGCTCATGTCGGACCAGGATGTGGCGCAGCTTCGTCGAATCGAACAGCGGATCGTAGACCGGCAGCACCGCGCCGCCGGGGATGCCGAAGATCAGCTCGACGCCGAGTTCCTCCAACGACCGCACCACCGCCTCAGCGCCGGTGAGCTGATGCGCCGGGATGCGCTTGGCGTGCTTACCCGAAGTCTCGGCACCATTGGCGCCGGCCGCTTGGGTCGACGGCTCGGGTGCTCGCGTGGTCGGTGCGCTCACTGGTTTTCCTCGATATCCTCGTTGTTGGTTCGGCCCTGTTGGTTTGGCCCTGTTGGTTTGGCCCTGTTGGTTTGGCAAGAAAAAACCCCCGTCAGCATGGTCAGCTGTACGAGGGTTGCGCGCTGGTGCGTGTGGCTAGACCCGGGCGGGGACGAGCGCGGCACCAACGCGCTGACCTACTACTACGAGCTTTCCGCCGGATGTCATAGTTGCCAAGAGTAGTCCCGGCACAGGTCAAGCGTCAAATGTCCAGTCCGAGTCGGTTCGGTCCGCACCGGTGACATGATGCTGTGATGGCCACCGCCGAGACCAGCAAGCCAGCCACAAAAGCGACGGTGATCCGGATCTCGCCGATGGCGCATTTCGCATCCGGCTTCCTCGCCCTGAGTATCCTGGTGTTCATCCCGCTGCTCGGACCGGCCGCGTGGGCGCTGCTGATCATCCCCGTTCTCGCCTCGGTGGCGATCGAGCGGCTGCGCACCGTTGCCGACCATGATGCCGTCACGGCCCGGGGCCTGCTGAACAGCCGGACGGTGCCGTGGCCGCAGATCGAGGGCCTGAAATTCACCAGGGGTGGGT
>Ga0194035_1000454_pt1 | contig 23731 bp, 23 predicted proteins | sample JunL2320m_MetaG_FD_148680 | JGI IMG/M metagenome (GOLD analysis project Ga0194035, IMG submission 148680) | Anoxic zone freshwater microbial communities from boreal shield lake in IISD Experimental Lakes Area, Ontario, Canada - Jun2016-L239-20m | ecosystem: Environmental > Aquatic > Freshwater >...
GAGCCGTTGTCCCGCCCAAAAGCAATGCGCCTGAAGAGGTCGCATTCACAATGCGGTGCCAGGCATTCATAGGGATCGAGAACATCGAGCCCTTTTGCCACTCAAAGACATGCTTTTTGGTGTCCCCCTCTTGCCAAACCTCGGTGCTGCCTCGACCCTCCACCACCAAGTAGATCTCCTCGTACATGTGCTTTTCTGCATGCAACGCCCCCGCTGGCGGTACCTCCACCACGTGGCAACCCCACTTGGTCTCCGTGCCATACAGTTGGATGTAATGACCCTTGCCTCCCGTGCGCTTCCAAGGCATCAAGGGCAGGTTTTGCACCTTGCTGATGCCAACACCTCGAAACACAGGGATGCCCTCCTCTTGCATGAAGGCGTCATAGGGTGTGGGTTGTTTTTTAAACTCGCCGAAACCGGCTTTTTTGTTGCCCGCTGGCTCGTGCCAGTGGCTGGTGTCTTTGTCGTGGGGCATTTTTTCAGTCTGATTTGAATTGAATAAAAAAGTCAATTCTATTAGACCACACTACAAAGAAAGGTAACTAAATGGGCTTACCTGCTTGATTAAGAAGTCCAGAATGAATCAACGCTGATTTGATCAATTGTATTTCTTCATCCGACACTTTCACCAAAGGAGGTCTTACAACTGCCCTAGGCAATTTCCCTAATAAGACCAGAGCCTCTTTCATGCGATTGTGCATGTCCACGGCAGGCTCTGAATAAAAAACTTGGGCCAAAGGAAAAATTCGATCATTGATCAATTTGGCCGTTTTCAAATCATTGTTTTGCACTGCATTAAAGAGCGCCATCTGCAAGTCAGCAATCACTGAGCCGCTTCCAGACAACAGACCATTGCAACCCAAAACCAATGAACTAAAGAGCCATGCACTGTGGGTGCTCAAGACGTTCACAATCGGATTGAGAGCTTGCAATTGTCTGACATGTTTTTCATGCAACACGGGGTTAGAACACCAATCTTTGATGGCTCTGACCATTGGCACTTCTTTAAATAATCGATGCAACGTATTCAGTGAATAACCCTGACCTCCAGCCATGGGGTACTGAAATGCAATGATTGGAAGACCAGAGGCATCGGAGATTCGTTTGAAATGCTCAACCACCATCTCTGGGCGCTGACCAAGCGTAAAAGGCCCTGGAGGAAATACAAGCAAAGCGCTGGACCCCCCGTCAGTGGCCATGCGTGCAATTTTTGCAGCCTCCAGACTTCCCTCTGCGTAAATGCCATGAACGATAGGCAACTGAGCTTTAAGCTGATCTTTGGTGATTTGTAAAACCCTAGTTTGTTCTTCAAATGTGCAAGAAGCAACCTCTGTTGAGTGCGCGTTAATGGTGATTGCTGACAAACCCTTGACGCGAGTCACATCATCTAGGTGAGAACGAAAAGAAGCTTCATCGATGGATAGGTCATCAAAAAATGGAAGCAATACGGCCGGGATCACACCAGAAGGAATAAAAGACATAAAGACGACTTTTTAAATAGTTACAGTAGATGCTAATTTACACCAACCCTCATCATAAGGCAAATCCAATCCATAGGCAGGTTTTCGCCTTGGACCAAGCCGAATCGGCATTGACGCCTGATTCGTTGGGGGCCTGAGGACAGCAAACATACAAGGAGTCCTTGGGAGATTTGAGTCAAAAGGCCATCCGGATCTTGAGATGCGGATATTTGAACCAGATCCCCTCATCAGTCCCCAAGGGGTTAAGGGCCTGCTGGCGGATCAGCCACTTTGATTTTCTCCCTAAGAGCGCTGTCGTCTTCACCACATATAGCGCAACAGCAATGTAGATGACCAAAAGTAAATGCATCAAATCCACTTTCTAACTTTTTGACCTTTAGACTTTTAGACCAACATAGCTTTAGAAATGCTCCACCAGCGATAAGTCTTAGATAGTGAAGGAGACTAATTCGATTAAAAGTACCGCCAAAATATCTTGTCAAAAAAGATTGAAAATTAACTTCTGCTTTGACATTTGAACCAACACAGTATGAGAAAATAATCAATCTCTTTGATTTGTTAAAATTGATTTCAAAATCTAAGAGATGGTGAATTGCACCTAAAAAAATTCAAGCCATGTGCAGCATTGGTGCTGACCGAAAGATGCAAGCAAGACATTTAAAAAGTTTTCAATGACACAAAGACTCATCAAAAGCATTGCCATTTATTGCGGATCCAACTTTGGCAATCACGCTCAATATGCGGTCCAAGCAAAAGCCTTGGGGGCTCACCTTGCAAATCAGCAAATTACCCTGATTTATGGCGGAACTCGAAAAGGGTTAATGGGAGTAGTCGCGGATGCGGCACTTGAAAACGGAGGACAAGTCATTGGCATCATTCCACAAAACCTCTTCGAAAAAGGACAATTACATCCTGGTCTTAAAAGTTTTGAAGTGGTCGAAAATTTGCAAATCCGAAAGTCCAGAATGGAAATCTTGGCAGACGCCTTTATTGCGCTTCCTGGTGGGTATGGCACCCTTGAGGAGTTGTTCCAAGTTCTGACACTCACACAACTTGAATTGATGGACAAGCCCTGCTGCATGATGAATATCGAGAGTTTTTATGACCCCCTGTATGCCATGCTTGTCAATATGACGAATGCAGGATTTCTAAAAAAGGAACACATGGACATGCTGCTATTTGAGAGCGATGTGCATCTTGTTCTTCTGAAATTAAGCCAATGGGTAAGACCCCATGTCAACAAATGGATCGACCCGCCTCAGGTCTGATAAGCCGTTGAAAATTTAAGTTTCAAGGGTTTAGACGATAAATGGGCACTGACGCTGCAATAAATTCTAAAGTCAAATAGATCATAGAGTTGCATTTTACCGATAGCTTGGATGTATGTTTATCGAGAGGGCAAGATTAATCTTTATTGTATAATTATTTTTTTTTGAGTCTTATGGAATCCAATCTTTTTGATCCCCCTAAAAGTTTTAAAGTATTAATCCTTGGTGCGTCTTATGGCTCATTACTGGCAAGTAAACTGCTTTTGGCTGGCCATCAAGTGACTCTAGTTTGTCGCAGTCAAACGGCAGACTTAATTAACCGTGAGGGCACAAGAGTCAAAATGACGGTCAAAGGTACAAGTGAATTGATAGAAATTGACTCGCGCCTATATCCCAATGCTTTGAATGCAATGGCGCCTGATCAAGTTCATCCCGAACACTACGACTTGGTGGGCCTGGCAATGCAAGAGCCGCAATACAGCGAAACCAGTGTGAGGGCTTTAATGAAGCGAATTGGCAAAGCGAATGTGCCCTGTATGTCAATCATGAATATGCCCCCACTTCCATATCTTGCCCGAATTAACGGCATGGATATTCGCAACTACCGGTCTTGTTACTTGGATCCTGAAGTATGGGATGGTTTTGACCCCAGTTTGATGACCTTGTGTAGCCCTGACCCGCAGGCGTTTAGACCCATACCCGATCAACCCAATGTTTTGCAGGTTGGTTTACCAACCAACTTTAAAGTGGCCAAGTTTGTCCATTCTGAGCAAAACGCTGTGCTTGAACAATTGGAGTCTGACATTGAAAAGGCTAGATTTATGCAAGATGGTGTGGCCTTGGACCTTCCGGTAAAGCTCAAAGTTCACGACTCTTTGTTTGTTCCATTGGCAAAATGGAGCATGCTACTCACAGGCAACTATCGTTGCATTTTAGATGAAACTGTGCAGTCCATTAAAGAGGCTGTTCACAGTGACATCGATCAATCAAGAGCAATCTATGAATGGGTGGCTCACCTTTGCAAAATATTAGGGGCGTCACATGACGACATGGTCCCTTTTGAGAAATATGCAAATGCTGCCAACGGACTCCTCAAGCCGTCCTCTGCTGCACGAAGCTTGGTTGCAGGAGAAACTCATATTGAGCGCATTGACTTGTTGATCAAACTCATTGCCGATCAAAAGGGCTACCAACTCGACAGCGTAGATGTCACCGTCAAACGTGTGGACCATTGGCTAAATAAAAACCGCGCTCAACACCAAAAAACTGCACAATTGCAAGCCTCATAAACTGCAATGAAACTGATCTTTTTTTGATTGGTAGAGATGAGAAAATTCATTTCACTCCAACACCCCGAATTGAAAAGTTAAGATCGTCTTTTAATACTCTTAACCTTTTCCCAACCGACTTTTCAAAGAAGTACCAAGGAATTGAGAACGTCTTCTGGGTTACTGTCTTTTGAACGCCGCAATCTTTGTAGCCTATTAGCTCGCATGGGCCCGATTGCGATCTGGCTTAAAAACATTGACGAATGGGAAAAAAACTCGATTAGATGAGAACCCAAATATCCTCAGACTTCGAGCTATCCATCTTCCCTCTAAACGGAAAAGCAATTGTGCGCATGGTGTTAAAGCAACACAGCACTTCTGGCCCCACTGATACTTTTTTGGATAAGCGCTACAGCGGGTCATTCGATTGAGTAGGCATCCAAGAATTATTAAAAAAATACTAAACTAAAAACTCCTTTAAAAAAACACCCCCTCCCCAGAGGGCTCAAGGAAATTGGGGGTGTGTGTTCAACAAAACATCTCAACTCTTGTAACGAATCAAATTACTTTTTCTGCACGCAACTCACCGATTTGTTGCGCGCTGTAGCCGAGTTGAGCCAGGACCTCATCGGTATGCTCTCCAAGCAAGGGGGAACGGGTCACCTCAGTGATACTGTCCGAGAGTTTGATGGGATTGCCAACCGTCAAATACTTTCCCCGCTTAGGGTGATCAACCTCGACAATGGTCCCTGTGGCTCTGAGTGAAGGCTCCTCAGCAATTTCTTTCATTGATAAAATAGGACCACAAGGTATATCAAACTTATTCAATATCTCCATCGCCTCAAACTTGGTCTTGGTAAGGGTCCACTCTTGGATCCGATCAAAGATACTCTTTAAATGCGGCAGCCGCGCTGGTGGCGTTGCATACTTTGGATCCGTGATCCAGTCTTCCTGCCCAATGACCTTACAAATGTCTGCCCAAACTGGGGCTTGCGTGATAAAGTAAATATAGGAGTTGGGATCCGTCTCCCAACCCTTGCATTTTAAGATCCATCCAGGCTGTCCGCCCCCTGAGGCGTTGCCAGCGCGTGGAACGGCTTGACCAAAGGGTGTATCTGGATACTGGGGATACTCTTTGAGAGTTTGCGTACGGTCCAAGCGCTGTTGATCCCGCAACTTGACACGACACAAATTAATCACCGCATCTTGCATGGCAGCCATGACCCGCTGACCGCGCCCTGTGGTGTTGCGTTGATAAAGCGCGGCCACAATGCCTAGTGCCAAGTGCAACCCCGTTCCCGAGTCACCAATTTGTGCTCCGGTGACGAGTGGAGGTCCATCATCAAAACCAGTGGTGGACGCAGCACCCCCGGCGCACTGCGCAACGTTTTCGTAGACCTTACAATCTTCATAGGGACCAGGCCCAAAACCCTTGACCGAGGCCACAATCATGCGCGGATTAAGCTCTTGGATACGCTCCCAAGTAAATCCCATGCGGTCCAATGCACCAGGCGCGAAATTCTCCACTAGCACGTCACAGTCTTTGATCAAAGTCTCAAGCACAGCTTTGCCTTTTGGATTTTTAGTGTCTAGCGTGATAGAGCGTTTGTTGTGATTGAGCATGGTGAAGTAAAGGCTGTCCACATCCGGAATATCTCTTAATTGCCCACGGGTAGCATCGCCCTCACCGGCTCTCTCGACTTTGATCACATCAGCCCCAAACCAGCCCAACAATTGGGTACACGTTGGACCCGATTGAACATGGGTGAAGTCCAAAATTCGAACGCCATCAAGCGCTTTGCTCATTGCTTATCTCCTATAGTAAAAAAAAGATCAGTTTACCTGTCAATTTACGTCTTTGATACCGCTTGAGGATTCAATTTGGTGATGCGACCACTCTCGGTACCGGCTGACTCATCAATCACCGCGTTGATCAAAGTCGGACGTCCACTGGAAATGGCCTCATGCAGTGCCACACTCAACTCGTGAGGGTTGGTCGCGTGCACACCCACACCGCCAAAAGCCTCAATGATCTTGTCGTAGCGCGCACCTTTGACAAACACGGTAGGCGCCACATCATTTCCGCCTGACGTATTCACGTCCATGCCACCATACACCCCATTGTTGTTAAAGACCACTACGCATACGGGCAGGTTATAGCGACAAATAGTTTCAATTTCCATTCCACTAAAGCCAAAAGCACTGTCTCCTTCAATGGCAATTACCGGCTTGTTCGTCACTACCGCAGCGGCCACAGCAAAGCCCATTCCAATGCCCATGATGCCCCAAGTTCCAACGTCTAGACGCTTGCGCGGCTCATACATGTCAACAATGCTTCGGGTAAAGTCCAGTGTATTGGCCCCCTCGTTGACAACCATGATGTCTGGGCGAGCGGCCACCATATTGCGAATGACCGCCAGTGCACTGTGAAAATTCATCGGGCTTGGGTTCAAAGCCAAAGTGGCCGCCATTTTTGAGAGGTTTTTCTCCTTTCTCTCAAAGATGCCCTTTGTCCAATCCAGCGGGGGCTTGGTCCAATTAGACCCCATCCCTGCCAAAAGTGCACTGACACAAGAACCGATATCGCCTATCAAAGGAGCCGCAATGGCCACGTTGCTGTCGATTTCTTTGGGCTCAATATCGATTTGAATGAACTGCTTGGCGTTTGGAGCACCCCAGGTCTTTCCCTTGCCGTGAGAGAGCAACCAATTGAGCCTTGCACCAACCAGCATCACCACGTCGGCCTCAGCCAAAACATAAGACCGAGCAGCCGAAGCAGACTGTGGGTGCGTATCGGGCAAGAGGCCTTTGGCCATGGACATGGGCAGGTAAGGAATTCCAGTTTTCTCAACCAAGGATAGGATATCGGCATCAGCTTGAGCATAGGCTGCACCTTTGCCTAGCAGTATCAGCGGGCGTTTTGCGGACTTGAGTAAATCCAATGCGCGCTGCACTGCATCTGCGGCAGGAATTTGGCGCGGTGCAGGGTCTACCACTTTGATCAATGATTGCCGTCCATCCAAGGCGTCCATGGTTTGTGAAAATAGCTTGGCAGGGAAATCTAAATAAACTCCGCCAGGCCTGCCTGAGACTGCAGAACGTATAGCCCTTGCAATTCCAACACCAATGTCTTGTGCATGCAGTACACGATAGGCTGCCTTGCAAAGTGGCTTTGCGATTGCAAGTTGGTCCATCTCCTCGTAGTCACCTTGTTGCAAGTCGACTATTTCCCGTTCACTGGATCCGCTGATCAAAATCATGGGAAAGCAATTGACAGTTGCATTTGCCAAAGAAGTTAAGCCATTTAAAAAGCCTGGGGCAGAAACAGTTAGGCAAATACCAGGTTTTTGTGTCAAAAATCCAGCTGCAGCAGCGGCGTTTCCTGCATGTTGCTCATGTCGAAACGAAATCACACGCATACCTTCGGCTTGCGCCATTCGCGTTAAATCAGTAATGGGTATCCCGGGCAGCCCAAATATGGTGTGGATGTCATTGAGTTTCAAAGCCTCGATGACCAGGTGAAAGCCATCAATGGTTGGCTTGTTGTTTGATTCTGTCATGCTTTTTTCTGTCATTTAGAGGAATATACTCTGGTAAACAATTGTATTACATTGTTGATCATTGGAATCAGCAAAAGCATTAAAGCAAGGACGGTAATCCCTGCTGATAAGCCAGTGCTAAAGAAGATGGATAACTCTCCGTCTGACAATAACATGGATTGCCTGAAACTGGACTCGGCCATATCACCCAGTACCAAGGCGAGTACAAGGGGTGCCGCGGGATATTTGAGCTTTTTCATGGTGTATCCCAATACCCCAAACACCAACATCAGGGCGATATCAAGTAAATGGTTGTGGACAGTATAGGCGCCTACAGCACAGATCACCACAATGACAGGCGCTATGATCGAGAACGGGATACGCAGTATGGCAGCCCACCAAGGAACGGTGGTGAGAACCACGACCAAGCCAACAATGTTACCAAGGTACATGGAAGCAATAAGGCCCCATACAAATTCTTTTTGCTCGGTAAAAAGCAAGGGGCCAGGTTGGAGTCCCCAGATAAGCAAACCGCCCAAAAGAACAGCTGCAGTGGGGGATCCTGGAATCCCAAGAGTCAACATGGGCAATAAAGCACTCGTACCGGCTGCATGTGCCGCTGTTTCAGGGGCAACAATGCCTTCAATTTTGCCGGTTCCGAACTCATCAGGCTTAGAGGACATCCGCTTGGCCACGCCATAGCTCATGAAAGAGGCAGGGGTAGCTCCACCGGGTGTGATGCCCATCCAGCAACCGATCAAGCATGCGCGCAAAGATGTCGCCCAATATTTAGGCAATTCCTTCCATGTTTCTAAAATATCACGCAAGCTGATACGGCCGCGTTTGCCTTGAAAAGATAGACCGTCTTCCATGGTGAGTAATATTTCGCATAAACCAAAAAGTCCAATCACAGCAACTAGGAAATCAAATCCCTGTAACAAACTCTCTTGGCCATAGGTCATGCGCAAGGTACCAGTGACACTGTCCATACCAACAGATGCTAAAGCGAAACCCAGCATCATCGACAGCAATGTTTTTATGGGCGGTTCTTTGCTCATCCCAACAAAGCTACAAAAGGTCAGTAATTGAACAGCAAAAAATTCGGGGGGCCCAAATTTAAGGGCGAATTTAGCAACGAGAGGTGCAAGAAATGTCACCATCAAAATGGCAAATAAAGCGCCGACAAAGGATGAGGTGAAGGCGGTTGTTAGGGCTTGTGCTGCTCGCCCTTTTTGAGCCATCGGGTAACCATCAAAGGTGGTTGCTACAGACCACGGTTCGCCCGGAATATTGAACAAAATGGAGGTAATAGCGCCCCCAAATAGTGCGCCCCAGTAAATGCAAGACAACATGATGATGCCAGACACAGGAGCCATGCCAAAAGTGAGCGGCAACAAAATAGCCACGCCATTCGCACCGCCAAGACCGGGTAAAACGCCAATGAGCACCCCCAGTAAAATTCCAATCAACATGAAACCCAAGTTTTGAAAACTCAGGGCAACAGCGAAACCTTGAAATAAGTTATTGAGTTCCTCCATTTTCAGTAGCCAAATAAAGTATTGAGCTTACCTGTTGGTAAGGGTATTAAAAACCAGATATCAAAAAGTAAAAATAAGAAGCCAGAAACACTCAGACCTACGAATGCAGCCTTTAAAAGGCTGTACTTTCCTTGCCAGACCATAAAAGAGGAGATAAAAAACACAGAAGCGACATAAAAACCAATGAGTACCACTCCTAAAACAAAGAGACACGTAGGAATCAAAATCGTCATCATTAAGCGCAATTGATCAAAGATCACGAAAGGTTCAAGGTTTTCACTCTTTCTCCAACCCAACAGAGTTTGAGAGGCTACAACGATTGAGCCAACGATGAGCGTACAACCAATGTAGAAGGGGAAATATCCTGGTTGAGGCCCATCGCTTGACCATTGATAACCGGTGCGAAAGCTATCCACCACAACCAGCAATCCGATACCGGCAAAAAAGGCTGCGACTATCAATTCCATCCAACGGATCTTAATGTGGCCTGATTCTTTGTTCATATGAATAACCTTTAATTTTCCAGTGGTGATAAAGATTAATTAGCTATGAATCCAGCTTCTTTCATGAGCCGGTAGTGCTCCACTTCGGCTTTGAGTAACCACTCTTGAAATGCGTTGCCAGTCATAAAAGTGTCCTTGAATGCACCCATCTCCATAAATTCTTTCCAATCAGGCGTTTCACGAACTTTATTAAAAAGATTTTCAAAATACGCAACCTGAGCCGCAGTAGACTTGGGCGGCATAAATATTCCCCTCAGCATTAGGTACTCAACATCAAGACCTTGTGACTTGCATGTTGGAACATCCTTCCAAGACTGGGTAGCAGTGATTTTTTTAGGGTATGGCATCGGCGTTGAGTCAAAAACGCACAAGGCACGAAGAGATCCCCCTTTCCAGTGCGCTACTGCTTCGATGGGGTTATTGACCGTTAGATCGATATGCTTGCCAACGAGTTGAACTGCTACGTCCCCACCTCCCTTAAAAGGGATATAAGTTATTTTTTTATCGGTCGCTTTCTCAATAGCTACAGCAATGATTTGGTCTTCTTGTTTTGATCCTGTTCCACCAAGTTTGAATTTTCTGTTATCGCCTTGCTTGATAGCTTTGGTCAATTCGGCAGTGGTTTTATAGGGTGCTTCAGCATTGACCCAGAGGACGAATTCATCGAGTGCAAGCATGGAGACGGGTGTTAGGTCCTTCCAATTAAAAGGCACTCCGGTTGCAAGTGGGGTGGTAAACAAATTGGAAAGCGTAATGATAATCTTGTGACCATCGGGTCTTGATCCTTTTACATCCAAAAAACCCTCTGCACCGGCCCCGCCTGACTTATTGATAATGACCAAGGGTTGGTCCATCAGTTTGTGCTTGGTGACAACTCCCTGTAAGAACCTGGCCATTTGGTCGGCGCCACCACCGGTTCCTGCTGGAACAATAAATTCGACATTTTTGCTAGGAGCCCAAGACGATTGCGCCAATAAGGAATTTGGCGCCAAAGCAGAAAGCAAAAGAAGAACTGAATATAAGTAGATTTTTTCCATTTAGCACCTGATTGTTTAATTATTAAAAATAAACTGGCAAGCCACTCCAAAAGGTTCTTTTGCTTTGCACCAAAGCCCCCCCAAAGCCAGGATCTTCGTTTCTTTGCAAACGCTAAATTAGGGATTGTCTTTTACAACTGGGGGGCGGAATTGATTGAGAAATTTCTGATAGTAGGTTTGCCACTGTTTGGAAGGTTAAATTGAGCTTGAATTAAAGTAAGTAGGTGTTTACCTTTATAGGAAATCGTTGCGGTCTGGTTTGATTGATTCAATTCTAAAAGAATTGCTGCCCTGCACGAGCCTGACTCAACAGTTTGTGCCACTGTGCGCTTTGGTTGCACTTTGTTTCGCTTTGGTGAGGATGTTAATGAAGGAATTAGACTACGCGCCCAGCACTTATACTGTTGAGGAGCATGCCAGGGCTAGTTCTGAGCAACGATGTGCTACATGCTGTTGAAACGCAGATACAGGTGCTCTGTCCAAGTCACATCTTGATGCCCCGTTTTGTCACCAACAAAAACAGCTGCAGCAACACAGATTTGATTTACACTATCTAGAGTCAGTATGTTTTTTTAAATTTCAAAGGCTCTTGTAAATGAAAATTGCATTGATCGGAAGCGCTGATTTTGGCAAAGCCATGTTGGAGGCCTTTTTAGACCGGGGCGATGAGGTTGTTGCTGTGTTTTGTGCCCCAGACAACCCCAAGTCAAGCAAGATTGATGCTTTAAAAGCCGCATGCCTTGAGCGTGGTCTCCCACCCATTCAACTTCCCAACCTCAAGTCTATCGAAGCCTCAGCTCGAATGAAGGATAGCGGCGCACAAATTTGCGTCATGGCCTATGTGCTTCAATTCGTCTCTCAAGAGCTTGCGCTCACGCCTCCTTTGGGCACCATTCAATACCACCCCTCTTTGCTACCCCTCTACCGTGGACCCAGTGCCATCAACTGGGCCATCGCGCTTGGGGAAAGGGAAACGGGATTAACCATCTTCAGGCCCAGCGACGGGTTGGACGAAGGGGCCGTCATTTTGCAAAAAACAGTCCCCATCGGTCCAGATGACACCACAGCTCAAGTCTACTTTGATCGACTCTTTCCGCTGGGTATCCAAGCGCTATTGGAAGGAGTGGACTTGGTCGCAAAGGGGCAACACCAAGAAATCATCCAAGACGAATCAAAAGCCAATTACGAAGGCTGGTTCAATGCCGCATCGGCACAAATTCATTGGGCCAGTCACATCAATGTGATTTACAACCTCATCCGTGCGGCGAACCCGGCACCAGGTGCCTGGGCAAACTTTCATGGAGAAAAGGTTCAGTTCCTTGACACCCGAAAACACATCAGCACAACCTATGGTGCTGTGGTTGGTAAACCAGGCGAGATTACCCAAATTACCCAGCACGCTTTGTGGGTGGCCGCTCAAGGCGGTCAACTCGAAATCATCAAAGCCAAAGGCCCCTCTGGTCCCAAACTAAGTGGCCATGAGCTAGCAACAGCACTCGGTCTTCGTGTCGGTGACACCTTTGACCTTTAAAAGCTTTAAATCGCGCCAAAAGAGCAAAGACTTGGAAGCGACCCCGAATTAAAAATCCAACGGCACGTTGAATCCGCAGGCTTGTGACTCGAGTCTAGTTCGAAGCCAAATTTCTAATCAATTTTAAAAATAAAATTTGGCGTTGATGCTCAAAGGCATTCTTATTTATTTATTTTGAATGCTTTTAAATTTCGATATAGCCCCCAAGCTCTATCGAGTGCTCTAATGGAATCTGAAAATACTCGGTTGCACCTAACATCACCCGATGCAAGAAAACAAACCAATTCAAGAACCAAGGTGAATTCTTCTTGAGCACCACTTTTTCACGTCCAATGAAGAACGATGTGGCCATCAATTCATTTTTTATACCTTGCGCATCCAAAAGCTTCATGATATGAAGGATATTGGGCTCTTCCATAAAACCATAATGGACTTGTATTTCATAGAAATTATGCAAATGCGGTTTAATAAAAATCCTCTTGTCATTTTTTATGCTTGGAACGTTGTCAAAAATGACATTCAACAATAAAACCGTCTCATGCAAGACTTTGTTGTGTTTTAAGTTGTGCATCAAAGCCATGGGCACAATGTTTTGATGTGGCACCATAAACACCGCTGTACCGGGTACACGAATGGGATCGCCTTGACGAATCACAGATAAAAAATCCGTCAAATTGATCGAGTTATTCCAGCGAGCTTTAAGCAAGCGCTCTCTTCCGCTGATCCAAGAAATCATCACCAATAAAACCAAACCCGCAACAACAATGGGCAACCACCCACCTTCGAAAAACTTGAACAAATTGGCAATCAAAAAAATCAAATCCAATGAAAACAAAATTGCAAAAATAGGAACAAACACCGCTTTGTTCCATTTCCTGACCGAGATCATGAAATAAGACGCAAGCAACGTATCGATGGCCATTGCACCTGTGACTGAAATGCCATAGGCAGAGGCCAAACTCTCAGAATTTTTGAAGGTCAGAACCAAAAGGACCACACCCAAAAAGAGCATGATGTTGATTTTAGAGACATACACTTGCCCAATTTCTTGCGATGAAGTGTGTCGAATCCGAAGTCTGGGGATATAGCCCAATTGGACGGCTTGATTGGCAATTGAAAAAGCCCCTGAAATCACCGCTTGGGATGCAATGATGGTGGCCATGAAGGCCAAGCCCAACAAGGGCAACAATCCCCAAGAGGGGCACAAGCGATAAAAGGGATTGTCCAACGCAGAAGGGTCTCTGATCAGCAAGGCGCCTTGCCCAAAGTAGTTGAGCAACAAACACGGAAACACAATAAACAACCAAGCTCGTTGAATGGGTTGACGACCAAAGTGCCCCATGTCCGCATAAAGTGCTTCCCCTCCAGTGACGGCCAAAACCACAGAGCCTAAGATAGCCACTGAAACGCCCTGGTGCTCCATCAGAAAGAAGATGCCATTCAAAGGATTGAGTGCAGCCCAAACATCAGGACTTTGAACCACTTCAACCAAGCCCATGGCACCTAAGACGATAAACCAAACCAGCATGATCGGTCCAAAGACAACACCCACCTTGCCTGTACCAAATCTCTCAACGGCAAATAAACCCGCAATCAATACCAAAGTGATATAAATCACGTATTGATTGAGCTCGGGCGAAATCACATTCAAGCCTTCGACGGCACTCAAAACCGAAATGGCAGGGGTGATCATGCTGTCACCAAAGAAAAGTGCAGCGCCAGCCGTACCAGCAATCGTCACCAACCAACGCTTAGAAGGACTCGATCCAAGTTTTTGAAGCACCAAAGCCGTCAATGCAAAGACACCCCCCTCTCCATGGTTGTCAACTCGCATAATGATCATCACATACTTGATCGTCACCACCAACAACAAGGACCACGTGATCAAGGACAAGATTCCCAATACAGCGGGTTGCAACGACCCACCTGCGCTTGCACCTGAGGCCTCCACAGAAACCTTTAATGCATATAAGGGTGACGTTCCAATGTCCCCAAATACAACACCCAAGGCACCAATCAACAGCACTGCCAAGTTGCTCTTGTGAGCCTGGCCCGATTCATTTTCAGTCGTCGACATAAAGTCCTTCTTGTATCTGCAAAGTGCACGGATCATAGTCCAGATTTCCAACGCCCGTCTTTCAACCCGCGACAATACAGTCTAGGGTTAACCCTAATTATAATTCTTTTAAGCCGGCCCAGCGAATTGGGCGCATTGAAAGTGTCAAAAGGACCGAAACAATGGGCTCAGGAACTGACCCAAAGCGCTCTCTTTGCCATGATAGAAACAAACAAGTTCGAGTTTTCAAAGTCACGCAACCAACGTTTTAATTTTTCATAAGGCAACTGCTCAAACCAATGGCTGTCCACCTTTGAAAATTGACGTACAAAAGGCATGAGAGCCACATCTGCCAAGCAAGGTGTTTGGCCCATTAAATATTGAGATTTTTCAAGGAGAACGTTCAATTCTTTTAGGAAATGTTCGCCGTTTTGCCTGTAGACAAGGGGATCTGACAAATTGTATCGGTGCGGGTACTTGTAGCGATCTAAGTTAAATTTGAAAACCCCATCGTTTCTTTTGATCAAATCATACATGGCACCACTTTGGTGCTCATCTTGTATCAGCCAATGCTCTGGGTCATTGCGCTCTAAAGCCCATTGCATGATCTCCAAGCTTTGTTCGATGACCTCTTTCCCCTTTTGTCCTGGGACCCACAAGACAGGTACGGTCCCCTTGGGAGAAATCTCAAGCATATGAGCGGGTTTGGCCTTGAGCTCAATCTCTCGATGCTCAAACTCGGTGTTTGAAACCCTAAGCGCCATCCTAGCCCTCATTGCATAGGGACAACGGCGAAAGGAATACAAAACAATTTGCACTTTACTTGGACCTCATGCCGGGAGGTCCACAATCTCTAATATTGTCTCCATGGGTCGACACAGTCGTGTGCCCTTGTTGCTCACAACGATGGGGCGACTCATTAAAATGGGATGCTCAACCATGAAGTCCAATAACTGCTCTTCGCTCCAATGTTCATGTGACAAGTCCAACTCGTCATAAGGGGTTCCCTTTTGCCTTAAAAGATCGCAAACGCCCATCTTCATGCCTTTTAACATGCGCTTTAGATCGACCTTGCTTGCAGGTGTTTCTAAGTAAAAAACAGTTTCAAACTCGAAATGGTGTTCAGTCAAGAATTCAACCGTTTTGCGCGAAGTACCGCACTTTGGATTATGGTAAATTTTGATCATTGTTTAAACAATAGCTCCCAACGGGAATAGGTCAGAAGAGTGTATTTTAAGTCCCAACCCACTCTGACTGAACTCGCCCCCCGTGAAGGGGCCAAGACAAGAGTGCACTAAGGCATACCCTAGGTTCTCAAAGCCCATCCTATCCAAGGAATGCTTGGATTCAATGAAATAATACAAGCTGTGCTTTACAACAGAAAATCAAAGGCCCGATTTTGAGTCCATCCACTTCTTTGACACCCACCGCTGCAAGCCGGATCCTACAAGACGCGGTCAAGTTGGGGGTTCAATATATATTTACCAATCTTGGCAGCGACCATCCTGCCTTCATAGAGGCATTTGCTTGTTTAAACGCCAACGCACAAAACATGCCCCAAATCATTGTCTGCCCACATGAAATGACGGCCTTAAGCGCAGCCCACGGTTTTTCGATGATCACACGTCAAGCACAAATGGTCTTGGTGCATGTTGATGTGGGGACACAAAATTTAGGTTGCAGTGTGCACAATGCGGCTCGTTCACGCATTCCAGTGATCATCATTGCTGGACTCTCTCCGAGCACCGTCAACGAAGATCAAACGGGTCATCGAACCGAATTCATCCACTACACGCAAGACTCTACACGCCAGCATGAAATCGTCTCTCAATACATGAAGTGGTTTTATGAGTTGCGCAGTGGCGCAATGGCTCACGAAGTCTTGGCCAGAGGCATTCAAATTGCGTCTTCTTGTCCACAAGGCCCGGTTTACCTGACTGGTGCTAGAGAGCTTTGGGAAGAAAAGAGTTCTACAAATACCCTTAACTTGTCCCATTGGTCAATTCCAGAGCCCTTGGGTTTTTCTGATTCAAAGGCGAGTGAGCTGGTTGAAGCGCTCATGACAAGTCAACGCCCCTTGATCATCACCTCCTACTTGGGACGACACACTCCAAGTGTGCTTGCTTTGAAGCAACTCGTAGAAAAAATAGGCATCGCCGTTTGTGAAGTCAACCCGCAGTATATGAATTTTCCTGGCGACCATGCATGCCACATCGGCTACAAACGCAACAGTCTGGTGGACGAGGCCGATTTGATACTTTTATTGGATGTTGACGTGCCTTGGATCTTCTCAAAAGTCACCCCAAGCGAACACTGTGCAGTGTTCATGATCGACATCGATGTTCAAAAACATGGCTTGGGATTTTGGCATTTCCCCAGTCAAAAGAGTTGGCAAGCCGATACCTTCTCGTGCATCAGCAGCATGAACCAACAATTGCAAAATAAACGCATTGACCAAAGTCTTTTTGCATCTAGGATTGAATGGATTGAAAAAGCAAAACAGAGCTTAAAACTCCCTGATATGCCTGCTTTGCCAGATGACCGAATTCATTTACAAGATTTGTGCAAAGCCGTTAAAGAGTTGATCAATGAAAAAACCATCCTTCTATTTGAGTCTCCCACAGCCACGGAGAGACTGCTCTTTACGCTTGAGATGAACCAACCCGGGAGCTATTTTGCCAATGGAGGCAGCGGACTTGGCTGGGGCATCAATGCAGCGATTGGTGCAAAACTAGCACAACCGCAGAGTGAAGTGATCTCATTTGTGGGGGACGGTAGCTTCATTTTTGGTGTGCCCAGCAGCACCTACTGGGTGGGCAAAACCTATGACACCCCACAGCTCACCATCGTGGTCAACAACAGAGGGTGGAATGCACCCAAGACTTCAACGCTTTTGGTCCATCCAAAAGGACAGGCACAAACCCACGACACCTACTGGATCACCACGGGGCATGAAAGCCGCTTTGCAGACATTGCACAAGCCGCTGGTGGCGCAAAGGCTTATCGAGTCACACACCTATCAAAATTAGGCTCACGCTTGCAAGAGGCCTTGAGTCTGGTCAGATCCGGACAAAGTGCCGTGGTCGATGTGGTCTTGCCTGCCATTTCTACGCAAACCCTTGGCCATTCAACCCAGATATTTAACACTTAAAGAGCAAACCGTGAAAGCCATCGAATTCAAAGAAACTGGCAATTTAAACCACCTCCAATTGTGCGATCTTCAAACCCCCAAGCCCCAGGCCAATGAGGTTTTGATCAAAGTCTTGGCAGCGGGTTTGAATAAAAGTGACACCACCAACGTCTTGGGCCTTTTTCCCTACACCACCGTGCCCAGAGTCCCAGGCAGAGACTTTGCTGGCATCGTTGAAGACGGCCCCAAGGAGTTGATTGGTCTAGAGGTTTTCGGCACAGGCAAAGAAATCGGCTTTACACAAAACGGCTCCCATGCTCAATACTTGTGCGTGCAAAAGGATTGCTTTTCAATCAAACCCCCAAACATCAGCTTTGAGCAAGCTGCAGCTTGTGGCGTGCCTTTTATCACCGCTTACTTTGCAATTGAAAACACCCGTGTCGACGCAAACACCAAGGTGGTCGTGATTGGAGCGTCAGGCTCTGTCGGCTTTGCTGCCATTCAATTGGCCAGGCAAAAAGGCGCGCAGGTGCTGTGTTTGATCAGAGACGAGCTCAAAGCTCGACAACTCCAACAAAAAGGCTACACCACCCAATTGATCAATGAAACATCGACTATAAAAAGCGTGGTGCTTGAACACTTCAAAGAGGGCGCTGATGTGATCTTTGACACAACGGGCATGTGGATTGCCCAAAGCGTCCACGCCCTGGCCAACCAGGGAAGGCTTTCGTGCATCGTTGTACCGGGAGATGGGAATGTCAATTTATCCATTCGCGATCTCTACCGAGTCGCTGGTGAGATCATTGGGGTCAATTCTTTGCTCTACTCGGCCAAGGCCTGTGCGAAAGTGTTTGATCTCCTAGGCCCAAGCTTTGCCAATGCAAGTTTGATTGCACCTGAGACACTTGATACCTATGCCTTGTCTGAGGCACCTGAGCTCTATCAAGCGCTTAGAAAAGGCAAAAAAGGCAAATTCATTTTATTGCCACACACCAACCCTTGACACTCACGAGCAAACACCTATGAAGTGGATTCGATTTAAACACCACCATCAAATCTCCTACGGCCTGATGCAAGACAATCAGGTCAGGCAAGTCCATGGATCCCCTTTGGAAGAATACCAGCTGACTTCAAACTACCATGCCTTAAGTGACGTTGAGTTGCTCACACCCATTCAGCCCGCCATGCTTTATTTTGCTGGCCCAAATTTCAAGGGCCATATCCAGGCCATGGCCAAGCGAAGAGGTCAAGAACCCATCTACCCAAGCCACCCGGACCCGCATTTTCGCTCCGTACATGCGTTGATACCCACTCAAGCCAACATCATTGTGCCTCGCGAGAGTTGCGGACGATTACAGCCCGAGGGCCAACTGACGGTCGTGATCGGCAAAAAAGCCAGAAACGTCCCGCTGGAGAGTGCTCTTGAGCATGTATTTGGCTACAGCTTATGCAATGACATCACAGAACGCGAATGGCAAAAAGTCGATCGCACCATGTTCAGGAGCAAGAACACCGACACGTTCAAACCCTTTGGGCCTTGCGTTGCAACAGGCCTAGATGCTACAGATATTAAAATTCAAGTCAGACACAATGGCCAAGTGATCGCCGACTTTTCCAGCTCTGAACAAACTTGGAGCGTGGCCACGTGGATTCACACTTTAAGTCAAAATACCACCCTTCACCCAGGCGACTGCGTCATGATGGGCACTCAAGGGGCGGCAGGCGACATGGTTGCAGGCGATTTGATCGAGGTGGAATGCCAAGAGATTGGCTTATTGAGCAATCGTTTGGTCAAAGAACAGATCTAAAAAAAACTCCAAAAGGTGCCCATTACTCGTGCGATTCGGAGCTGTCCTCGGCATGAACCTCGTCTGAAAACAAATCACCCGCTTGGAAAAAGTCTTGAATTGTTCTCGGTTCAAATTGGATTTCCCACCAGTTGTAGTCCAGATCTTGTTGATAAAAACCGTAAGCCCCGTGTCGCTCCCGCACGCTTTGTATTTTTCGTATGCCATAGACATGTTGTAAAGCCAGTGCTCTCTCGTAGGCTTGATCCACCTCCTCTTTGGTGCTGACATTGAGCCCCCAATGCGTGAGCACATGCTGCTGCGGCACCCGTTCACCAATGCACACACACACCACATACATGTCTGAGTGCAGTCTCACCATCATGGCTGGCTTTGCATGGCGTACCACTTCTAGGCCCAAATACGCTTCATAGTATTTTCGCGTATTGTGCAAGTTGCGAGAAAGCAAGGTTCCGTGCGTAAGTTTAAAGGGCTTAACGATCGAGGTCTGACTCATGAGCAATGATCCTTCAATGAAAATTTAGGTTTGTAGAGTTGGGAATTTTTGCGCACACAAATCCAACCAACTCGCCCAATCTCTTCCTGGATGAACAGAGCCACAGCTCAGACAAGTTCTTTCAGTGGGTGCGGAGTCGTAAAATTTCGCATAGGTCCTGGGAAGGTCCTCCACAATGGAGCTTAACTGCACTTGCAAACGAGTGACCAACTCGCCACAGTTGGCACAGTACCACTCAAACGCATCAATGACACCTAGGGGGCGACTTCTCTCAATGACCGTGCACAAACTACCCGCCTCTGACCTTTGCGGCGAGTGTCTCACATGAGGTGGCATCAAAAAGACATCCCCCTCGCGCAAAACAATTCTCTCAAACATTCCGCGATCGGCAATCAAAATAGATGCATTGCCCTTGAATTGGTGGAAATACTCCTCAAACGGATCATCATGAAAATCCGTTCTTTGATTGGGCCCGCCCACCACCGTACAAATCAAATCTGAATGGCTCCAAATTTGTTGGTTGTTAACTGGGGGGATCAATCGATGCGCGTTGTCTTCCAACCATGTGGGCAAGTGGATGGGAGAACTGTAGAGGTCCGCTGTTGGTCTTGTGTGTAAGTCGCTCATGGGCTGCTCCTGGATTTGCGTTTTAAACTCTCAAGCCGCTGCTCTCAAACGCTTTCTTGATCATCACTTTTTCCTCAGCAGTGAGTTGAAGCAAGGGTCGTCTAACGCTCCCACCGTGTTGACCGAGCAACTCCTGCCAGTATTTTGCATGGGCCTGAGGCTTGCCTTTGGGCTTGGACTTCTTGAACGCGTCTCTCACTGAATTGAGACTGTCGTTGACCGCGCGGGCCTCTTTGAATTGACCCTTCAGCGCCAAGGTCGTGTACTCGTTGACGCGCTGATCGACTTTAGATTGCAATAGAAATGGCGGTGTCGAACACAAATACAGCTTCCACCCCAACTCTTGCATGTTGTTAAGCCACTCATCTTCGTCGGGGTTGCTGATTTGAATTTTTTCTCCTGCAAGTTGCGTCAACTGGGTGTACTTCTCTTTGTCTGTGCTGTATTTGATGGCCACTATATTGGGCAATTCTGCTATTCGAGCACAGAGTTCGGGCGACATCACGTATCCGCAATCGGGGTGATTCCACATGGCTATGCCGATATCGAGTTGCTCTGATAGGTACCTGTAATATTCAAAAATGGTCTCATGCGTATCAGCACCAAAGTGCAGCACCGGGCTGTGAACGATCACATAGTCTGCACCAATGTCTTGTGAATACTTGGCCAAATCCAAAACCACATCCAAGTTGGTGTCTGAGCAAGAGGTCACGATGGCAGCTGGTGCGCTCTGGGGCCTGGGTCCGCAATCACTGGCAACCTCTACCGCCAAAGCCATCATGCGCTTGCGCTCAGCGATGGACATTGAAAAAAATTCCGCTTGCTTGCCAGCGATAAATACACCACCTAGCTTCAAGTCCACAATCCAATGACGCAGATTGTCTCTAAAAGCCTGCTCATCAAATCTCAAGGCCTCGTCAAAGGGTGTGAGGTTGGCGGCCCAAATACCCGTGAAATTGGCCTTGGCATAAGATTTGGCGTCGATTTTCTTGTATTTCATAAAAACCATGTATCCTTGTATTGGTTTGACCCAGCTCTTGAGCTAAGACTGTGGATGCGGACAAAAAGAAATTAATGATACCAAAAGGGATTCATTTGGGGACTTTGAGGACCATTGATCTTATAGAAGTTACCCTAGTTTTTTTGCGTCCCAAGCTTGTGCCTTTCATCTGCAATAATGGGCAACACCATGCTAAGGCTTGCCGTGTCTGAACTTAAATGCACCTTTAAGGGCGGAAAAGATGTATTTAAAACGCTTAGGGGTCTTTGTTTTGTCCAAGGCTCTAAGCGCTTTAAAAGACTCAGGCATCAAGGCCCATGAAATGACCCCTGGAGTTTCTGAGCAGTTCTGAGCCGAATTTAACTTTTAGATATTGCACCCCCTTTCACTCATGAACAAGCGTCCTATTCAAGCATTTATCTTTGACTGCGACGGCACCTTGGTCAACAGTGAGGAGCCTGGTATTGAGGTGATTCAAACCTTGGCCAACCGTGCTGGCGTTTTACTCAGCAAAGAAGAAGCATTGCAACGCTTTACGGGCTTGAAGATGAAAGACATCGTTGATTGGATTGAGCTTAGACTGCCCCGGCCAATTGTCAACGGATTTCATGAATCTTTCACACGCAGTGTGCGTGAAGAACAGACACGACGTTTCAATGAGGGGCTACAAAGCATTCGAGGCGCAAAGGAATTGCTCGATTACATTCAATTGCCAGTGAGTGTCGCAACCAATGGGCCCAGAGAAAAAGTGGAGTTGACCTTGAAATTGACTGGTCTGCGAGACTATTTCTCACACCACGTTTATAGCGCCTATGAAGTGGGCCACTTCAAACCCTCGCCTGATTTATTCCTTCATGTCTCGCAAAGACTTGGGGTAGATGCTAAGAACTGTGCCGTGGTCGAAGACAGTCTGACTGGCATCACTGCAGGCCTAGACGCCCAAATGGAGGTCTTTGCTCTTGCTCAACCCCAGACCATCCCCAAGCATTTGCATGAACAAGTTGTCTTTATCGAGGACTTGTTGGCCTTAAAGCAGCACTTGATAGAGCACCGCTCATCAAACACATAGAACACATAGAACAAGGACACGCCATGACGATCATCCTCAAAAATCTACTGAAATGCGCCCTACCGTGCCTGCTCTTGCCCATCTGCTTGGCTCAAGAGTGGCCAACACGCCCCATCAAGTTGATCGTTCCCTTTCCTGCCGGCGGGCCCACGGATTTGGTCGCCAGAGAGGCGGCCAACATCATTCGAGAGGACTTTAAACAAGCCGTTGTTGTTGACAACAAACCAGGCGGCAATGGTGTCATTGGACACGGCGTGTTGGCCAAGTCGCCACCCGATGGCTACACCCTGGGCCTGGTCTTGATCACGGTTGCGGTGGCACCGCACTTGGGAGCGGTGCCCTTTGACACCTTCAAAGACTTCTCGCCCATCACCAACCTCATTGCCATGACCCCCATTGTGGTGGCAAACAACCAAGCGCCGTTCAATAACTTGAGTGAGTTGATCGCTTACGCAAAAGCCAATCCCCATAAATTGTCTTTTGGCACACCCGGTGTGGCCACCATGCCCCATTTGGCAGCAGAACTCTTGCAGTTGCAATCGGGCATCAAAATGACACACATTCCCTATAAAGGAGCCACACAGCAAATGCAAGACTTGATGGCAGGTGTCACCCTTTTGGACTTTCAAAGTTCTTTGGTGCTTGCTTTGCCGCAATTGAAAGCTGAAAAAATCAAAGCCCTTGCTGTATTTTCAGAAAAAAGAACCGCTCAGTTACCACTCGTGCCCACGGCCAAAGAATCTGGTTTCAATGATTTGACCATCGCTCCTTGGTTTGGAATCGGTGCTCCTGCGGGCGTTTCAAGCGACATCATTCAAAAATTGCACAGCTCTCTTGTCAAGGGTTTTAACGGCCATGATGTGCAAGAGCGATTTGCAAATATTGGAGCCAGCATTCAAACCAATAAAAGTCCCCAAGAGTTCAATCTGTACATCAAGTCTGAATTCGATCGTTGGGGAAAAGTCATCAAAACCGCTGACATCAAAAGCGAATAAAGTTCCAACCGTCCCTCACTTGACAGGCTCAGTGTATATTTGAGTTGACTTGAATCACGAGCTTGCCAATCGCTTTTCTCATGGCCAGTTGCTCAATGGCTTTCACAGCATCTTTAAGTGCATACACCTCATTGACCTTGGGGTTCAAATGACCCAAGCGCACTTGTTCGATGATGAAATCCATTTGCTCAAGATGGGCAAGCGGTTCTCTGCGAATCCACTCTCCCCAAAAAACACCCATCAAGCTCCTCTCAGATAAAAGCGCCAAATTCAACGCAATTTTAGGAATCTCGCCTGACGCAAATCCAACCACCAAAAAACGCCCCCGCCAAGCCAGCGCCCTTAAAGCCGCCTCACTGAACTTACCGCCTACAGCATCGTAGAC
>Ga0194035_1000459_pt1 | contig 23625 bp, 35 predicted proteins | sample JunL2320m_MetaG_FD_148680 | JGI IMG/M metagenome (GOLD analysis project Ga0194035, IMG submission 148680) | Anoxic zone freshwater microbial communities from boreal shield lake in IISD Experimental Lakes Area, Ontario, Canada - Jun2016-L239-20m | ecosystem: Environmental > Aquatic > Freshwater >...
GCATAAATCTATCGTACTACGTTATGCACAGGTTGACATATAAACTTAACTATGTAATGATAGGTGTCCTGATACGTCATCATCAGTGTTGGTGTAAGAAACGACACCTAGAAACGCCCTTCCTATAACAAGAACGGCATCTATATAGACTTTAAACAAAAATACCGCCTAGCAGTCAATGAGGTGGTATTTTTAGTTGCTCTCTTTTGTATATCTTTAAAAAATTAAGTTGTATGAGGGTGTTACCCAGAAATGTGCATTAGTGCAAAGAACATGACTGCTATTTACATTATATAGTATGTGTTGTTTGTTGTCACTGTCCACAGGTGGGGTATTGACGTACTACGACATCAGAACTATACTTACATCAGGTTAGTTAGGAAAGCTGAATATCTCCCCAATAGGTTATCGGTCAAATCTAAAAGGAATGTTTGGCTCTCCTAGCTAATCTAATTAACCACTAATCATTTACCACATGACAAAAGAATTATCAGTGCAAATAGTCGTAGACGGAGTTCCACTTCAAGGTACTAGCCACATTCTAGTAGAAAATGGCAAAGTAGATTACTCATCAGCAGAAGAACACTTTTACGAGATAGTTAGGAAATGGGAAAAGGATTGGATAAAAGAAGCTAACGAAGAAGAAAAGTCTAACATTGTAGATAACTTAACTAAGGAACAGGAAACAAAGCTACAAGAGAAACACGCTAAAAGTTATCATGGACTAGATGATGAAATGTCAGATGACTTTGAAAACTGGTTAGAGGAATTAGATTTATCAGACTTAAAAGAACTATTAAAATAACATGTACAAAGACCTTACAACACGTTCACAAAGACTCGGTTGGTTCAAAAGTTCTCTAGTTAGAAAAGATAAAGTTAATTGGTTAGATGCTATTACATATGGCGTGGTTATAGGTGTTTTAGCAGTAATAGTTGGAAATTTAGCTTATTATTTTATTTCAATGCCATGGCTATAGACAACAACCGCACAGCAATAATACGCTCACATAAGAATAGTTACGCAAAGAACCATAATCAGTATTCAGAAGCGTTCCTTACAAGTGTATTAGGGAATGAACCAGACGTTATTGAAGGACAAGATTCGGGCGAACTAACTAAGCCCAAAGTCATCTCACCCTACGTCAATGACGAAATAGAAAGGATACAGGACAGTATTATCAATAATTATCAAATTATATTTTAATGACAACATCAAAAACAATATACCAAAAGCTACTAGATGTTCAAAAAGAAATCGGTGCTATAAAGAAAGACGCTACAAACCCTTTCTTCAAAAGTAAATACTTTGACATCAATAGCTTACTTGAACAGGTAAAGCCAGTGTTAAACCAACACGAACTAATTATCTTGCAAGGTCTTACAAACTTAGACGGCAAGTTGGCACTATCAACAAAACTCATTGATTCGTTTGATGGGCAAACAATAGAAACCATCTGTCCTATCCCTGAAACTACTGATTCACAAAAGGCAGGGTCAGCAATTACTTACTTCCGAAGATATGCTATTCAAAGTCTTTTGGCTTTAGAAGCAGAGGATGATGATGGTAATGGTGCAAAGCCAACTCCAAAGGCTCAGGCTAAACCAGAACCAAAAAAGGAGATAGTGGAAGCAAGGGCGAGTGGAGAGGATGAAGACTTACCATTTTAACAATACAAATTTATGGCAAACAAAATAACAATAACAATAGATTTAACCAAAATAGATAAAAATAGAATCGTAAACAGAACCTATCAAAACAAAGAGGGTCAAACAGTCACTGTAAAAGAATACTCAATGGATTGTGTAGAACTGATTACACCAAAGTTAATTAAAGAAGCTGATACTTGGATGTTAAAAGAAACTCACTTTGTAACAGACGCACCTACAAAAGAGGAACGTCAGGCAAAGACTAAGATGAAAGGTCTAGGAAAGGCTATTGGAATCTTTAACAAATCAAACACAACGGCAGAGGAAACTCGTGCAAAGATTACAGCTCAGGTAAACAATGATTACAACGAGGTTGAGAAAACAAGTGTCGGCTATAACGGAGAGCAGTTCTCGGTAGACGATATTCCATTTAATTAAAAAAATAACAAAATAAAATGAATCCAAAATTCACAAAATTCTTAGAAGAAAATCAAAATATTACTTTGGTTGGTATGGGATGGGCGTTAGTTTGGAGGCTTTACGCATTATTGATTGCAGTAGCCTTTGGATTAGGAATCCTATCAGCGTTGTTTCAATAGCCTTGTAGAACCCCTTTATTAGCCCCTAATTGCCCTTTTAAGGCATTTAATCTACAAACATGAGTATAACCCTATTAGACACTATAAACGCTGTAAACGAGCATAAATTAAGTAGAGATAAAAACCTGTTAGAGCAGTACCATACAGACCTTTCACAATTCTTTGCTGAAATGAAAATTGAAACGGCAGACTTAGAGAAAAAGGAAGCAATATTCCTGTACGGCAAAACGGAAGATGATTCTGTTGCTAATAGGAAGAACGCATGGAAAGCTACAGCAGAGGGTCAAAGACTTATAGAACTAGATAACTACTGCTTAGCAGTTAAAACATTATTAGGAAGTATCAAATCAAGACTTTATTCTATCTACTAATGAAAAAATTACCAAAATTAAAAACAATAAGAAATAAATGCGATGCACTACTTACACCTATCGTTAAAAAGCAAAATCCCAAATGCCTCTTATGCCCGAATAGTACGGAAGTGGCTCACCACCACATCCATAAGTCGAAGTCTACAAGACTTCGGTATGAAGTGGAAAATCTTATCAATCTCTGTAATGCCTGCCATCTTCGTCTCCACTGCAACGAAAGCTACTGGGCTTCGAGGATTGTCGAAATCAAAGGGGTCGAATGGTTCAAAGTCCTCGATAAAAAGAAAGACGAACTTGTCAAAGCGGATGTCCACTTCTATATCCAGTGGCACGAAAAATTAACAGCAATTTATGAAAGAAGCGAAGAACGTAATCCTAGTAATGGATTTAATAATCGATAAGTATGAAAATAACAAAAAAAGAACAACAGACAGTAATAAACGAGTTAAACAAAGGAAACTCCGTTCACATAGAAAGGTTAGGGGTGATAAGTTTAAAAAACGGCTCACTTCCAAACAAGATGGTGGTAAAAAGAGGAGCAATAAGTTTCGACCCTCAAATAAAAGACGGGGTAAACACACATAAGAGTAAACCAAAGTGGAATTATGAAACTAAATTAAAAATGAAATGAAAAAACTTATAGAAAAACTATTACTGTTAGTAGCTACTTTTTTAATCCTATATGGTGCTTTTAAAATAAACTGGATACTGGGAACCATAATTCTATGTATCTATCTTTATAAAGTAATTAAGGCTACGGATTATGCAGACGAAATATAACCACCTAGCAATTGCAACACTAGAACTATGTATAGACGATAAAGACTATGAGAAGATTAAAAAAACATTTGGGCAATACTGTAATTTCACACGCTTTTTGGAAAGGGTACAAAGCGGGAAAGAAATCAACAAGTCTAGGTGGGTTAAGCAAACCCCAAGAGCTACCATCTTTAAACAGATGCCCTCTTACGAAAGCCTACATTGTCCCAAGTTGTGTCGAGCAGAATATAACCTATTTAAAGGCTCTATATAACGATTAAACTACATGTATAAATACCTCACTAGACAAATAAGGATAGCTAAACTATACAAATCAGGTATAAGTGGACAGGAACTAGGCAGAAAATACGGAGTTTCCCATCAAAGGATTTATCAGATTTTAAAGAAGTTGAAAGAAGTCAACCTTGAAGAACCAGATAACTTAATACTAGATAATCTAAAGAAGCTAATTCCTATACAGCATGAGAGATTAGATTACGGCAGTGGGGGTCTTGCATTAGTAAGAGAAAAAGTCCGAGTTAGAGATAATCATACTTGTCAAAAATGCCTTAAGGTTTGGATTAAAGGTAGAAGAAGATTTGATGTTCACCACTTAGATATAAAAATGGAATCAAAGAGGGATATAGACTATGACAGAAATAATATGGATAAAATGATTACACTTTGCCATAAATGCCACTTAAACTTACATACTGTTAGGGAGAAGATAAGAAACGCCGTATATAAGGCTCTAAATAACAAGAAAAAGGTTTTATCCCCAGTTAGTAAGTAGCCCTCCTTGCACCATTAACACTGACGTAGTACGATAAAGGTATTAGCAGTTAATTAAAAGATATATGAAAAAGATTAAGTTATTTTACAACGGAGCTAGGCTAAAAGATATTTATCCCCACGCTACTAAATGGCAGGTGTTCAAGTATAAGGTTAGGAAGTTTGTGAATAAGGTTGTTCAAATGACAATTCTTACTACAATTCTATCAGTAGTCGTAGCGGTTACATTCTTCATCGGTAGATACTCTAAGGCAGATATTGTCCTAGCGGATGAGCCTAACTACTCAGAAAAGATAGACGCTTTGAAGTTGGAAGTAGTAGACGAGATAGCACTATGTGAAAGTACCAACGTATCGCAAGATAAAGCCCTAGTTAAATATGACAATAACCGCAAGGGTACACTAGCACAAAAGAACATTCCCTCATTCGGTGTAATGCAGTTTAAAGTTTCCACTGTTCAAATGTTTTGGAAGCAGTTATACGATAAAGATATAACCAACTACGAGGCTACACTTATTGCTCTTGATAACACAAAGGCTAAAAACCTAGCTAAAGATGCTATTTTTGGTCTTACAGGTGCAGTCCATCACTGGACATGTGCTGATAAGTCAATTATCGACAAAGTATCTATTATTAAAGAATTATCTTAACAGCACATCAACAATAATATGCAAATATTTAAAACGCAACTTGAAGCAGAAGATTACTTTGCCAACGGATTACGCCTTGTAACCACTGCAAAGGACTTCTTTAAGGACTTAAATAGAGCTTTTAAGAACTGGAGTGAAGATGTATCAGTCACTGAATGGGACAAGGAAGATATGGAAAAGGCGGAAGCAATTAAAGGATTTTATTAACAGCACATCAACAATAATGAAAAAGAATACTGGTCAGACCAAACAATGTGTTAATTGCGGAAAAGAATACCCACAAAAATATGGTGTTGCGTTTAATCAGTTCAGTAAAAGTAAATTCTGTTCAAAGCCTTGTGCCAAAGAGTTTTCTTTTAAGAGGAACATAAGAATCCTAGCACCTAGCAATAAACATAATTTTTAACAGCACATCAACAATAATATGAAAAACAATGAAAAATAAACACATAATAGAAGGAGATAAGAGTTCAACAATGCTCCAACGTGCCACTAAATGTTGTGGAGGCTTCCATCAGACCATTGCAGGTGCATTACTTGGCAGTCCACAGTGGGAGGCTTGGTATAAACATTCATCAGAGGAGGGGTTATACGATGTCGATGAAACAGCTACGATAGATGCGATGTCAGATGGACACTTTGAGAGCTTCATTGAGTTCTGTAAAAAGTTAAAATGAAAATCTACCAACTATGTCAAAAAGTAAAAGGTGTAGTTGTAGTGATTAGAGAAGCATCTCACCCTAATTTAATGCAAGGAGGGTGGGGAAAGAAGAAGAAACACTTTGTTAGAAAGAAATTGTCCCCATACTATTCTTTACAAAAAGGGAAACGTAAAGGATAATGTAAGTAACAATCCAATGTACATTACGGAATGGAAAAAGCCTGAAGTTAAATCACCAATCTTTCAATGCCTTTTGTGTCCACAGTTTTTTATACGAATTACAGATGAGATAATGTACAACCATCAAAGACTGCTATGCCCCTTCTGCGAATGTTACTTAAAGGATGATGGAGAAGAAAAACCTAATACGAATGTAAGTTGTGATTGGCTCTACTCAGATGAGTCATTTTTTATTTAAAAAAACACAGCACCTCTCATGAATGCTGTGAGTGGGATATACCACCATTAAACGAGTTGTCGCAAGACCTTCATGATATCTCTTGCGTGGTGTTTTTCAACAGCTAGCATAACCCAGTCAGGGTCAATCCAGCGAGTGAGTTTAATCGCCATTTCTGGCGGATGAGTGCCTTCTGAGAAGAAAGCGTGGTAGAAGTTGTGAAGCCTTTTGGGGACTTCAACAAGGTTGCTTGGGTCATCAGTGCCTCCGTTGGCACGAGACTTTCGGTGGTGTTTGTTATTACGGTTTACCTTATGTCGTTTCTTCATAGATTAGCTTGGGTTTACTCTCCCTGCGAGAACATCAATGGCGAAATCAACAACTTCTGGTGGTATATCCTTCCCTCCAGAATGGAGATACTGGATGAACTTCTTTTGGATGTCCACACATGTGATTCTCCTATCCTCGTGAGCGTAATCAAACGATTCGTAAAAGAAGCATTCGGTACTCCAGTGGAGCAGATGACGAGCTTCATACAGCATCGTCTTTTCAGGGGTGTCGATTTCATTGAAGGCGATTCGCACGTTTCTCCTTTCTGAACATTGCTCCGAAGAGCAAGACGAGTGTTGCGATTGCAACTGTTATCCAATTTAGTGGTTTCATAGAACTTGATGCGGACTGGTGGGGAAAACCAACCTCTAAAGGTTGGCGAAGATGCGTGCATGCTTTCCGACTTATTCTTGCCCCCATCAATCTACATCTCCTCTAATATTATACTCTTATCTACCGAAAATAAAACTAAACAGCGTGTATAACCCTAAGCAAGCTAGTAGCAGTACAGCTACTAAACCCCTTTCTATGTGTTTGTCAGTCATCTACCTATTATACTATATATGGATGTCTGAATGACACTGTCTGCATAGCCATATTACGTCAAGCGGTTTGGTATAGTCCATATGGTGTCCTTCAACTATTTTAACTTTTTTACAAACTGTACATTGTGGGGGCTTAAATATATTTCCAACCTTTACATGGTAATTAAGGTTTGCTCTTGCATTTTGCTTATACTTATATTTTTCAGTAGAGCGAGCTACTGCTTCTCTTACTTTAGCCATTCCTGTTTCAGTATTTCTATACTTTCTACAAACTTCAGTATTGCATTTAGTACAAAGATAATAAGAGTACGTCTTGTCTTTATCGTAACTTACTGACGAAGGCTTAAGAGGGAATCTAGCCCCCTTGGTCTTCTCAGAAATACCACACTGTCTGCAGGTTTTCATACTTAGTAGTATATCACATATACCACAAATATACAGCAAAATCCGCCCAGTTAAGAGGCGGACTTGCGTAGCATTTCATTCGGTTATGATAGCTAGTGATTCTATGATTGCGGAGCTGCGAAACGGTTACCTTTCGGTACGTATCACATTAAAGTGACCCTCAACAATCCTACCTATTATACCTTAGCAATACCAGCTCGCAAAGTGATAACACTTAGTCCCTGAAGGATTAACTGCGTGTCGTTATTCAATAGTCCTAGAACTACTGTAACAAGACCAACTATGAAACTTTTTTTACCTTTTAGAAATTCTATCATTTTATTTGTAGTGATTAGCTAACCATTTTAATGTTGACGCACCGACAACCCCTGTCCCTTGCGTCAATCCTACAGGGGTAAGAATCTCTGCCTTGTATTTGTTTTGTAGAGCCACGACAGATTTTCTTGTAATTCCACCGTAGTAGCCACTTGGGCTAGGATAGTTAAACAATCCCTCTAGCATTAAGATTTCCTGTAAGACCTGAACGTCATCACCTTTTGAACCGATAGTTAATGTACAAGTACCAGTCCACTTAGGTTTAGCCACAGGAGGCGGTGTAACGAGGTCTATAACGTAACCTGCTACAAAGCACCTCTTAAGGAAGTTCTCGTCTATAAAGCGATTCTGTCCATCTACAGCGGTACTATTACCTGCACTGTCCTCAATCTTTAGGTATCGTTTCCCATTTATAGTCCCATAGTCAGTTGCTATGAGAGCGTGGCGTGTTGCCCCTGCGTCATACGTTCCCAAATTAGGGTAAAGGATTGATGGGTAAGGCTTCCACCATTCCTGACCATTTACATCAAACCAGAACCACAAAAGACAAGAACCTTGCTGGTCTATGATTTGAGCGATTGAGTCCATTGAACGTATCTTATCTTCAACGTAAGCCTGACCTCTGAATAGTAGAGCTTCCTTTTCCCACTCTGGCTTAGGGACAGTTTCTGGCTCACTTTCTCTAACCCTTTGTCTTATGTATTCGTTATAACAAGCACCACGAGTAGTAGCAATTTTCATAGCGTCACTCCATATCATTCCGCCCTCTGGTTTGTTTACCCTGTAATAGTAGAAGAACTCTGCGGAAAGACTAGCGTACTGACCTATTCCTACCTTGTCGTTAATTCCTAAGTGTTTGGTTGTAGACTGAGCGACACATTCTCCAGTGTAATACTGCATTTTAATAGGATAGTTCTTCCAAGAAGTCTTCTCTACCCATTGAACTGGTGAACCTGCAAAGGCTATCTCTCGGTTATCAAAAGCTGTTAGTTTCTCATCATCTGTACGAGTATCTTGGTTATCTCCTAAGACTGGAGAGTTGAAGAAAAATTTGCGATATAGATAGTTGAACATATTATTTAAAGTGTTTTATATTAATTTTAGTTTCCTGTGTTTCATAGCACCTTAAAGCGTACTGGTAGTATTCAAATACTCTCTGCTTTGGGTACTTGTATCTTATAAAGTCTACCATATCCTGTAGGCTAAAGAAGTAATCATTTACAAACAGGACACCACCTTTCTCCCTATTTACCCACCAAAACTCTGCATCTTTTGTGAAGTATTTTTGAACGAACTCTATTGCTAGTTGATGACTGAATGATTCCCAAACCTGTAAAGTTTTAGGCGTTTTCATTTTATTTACTCCAAAAGTGGTTAACCAAGAACGCTAATGCAGAAACAACAACAGCAATAGTTGAGTTTATACCCCAGACCTTACCTGCCCACGATGTTGAAAAGTCCTTTAAAATACCCGAGTCCTTTTCTAATTTATCTAGTCTAGTGTTAGTGGACTCTTGATATGTAAGGAATGCGTTTATGGGAACGTAGTTTGTTGCAAAGGCTTTTAAGTCATCAATGGCTCTGTCCAACTTCACTTCAAGTTTAGTTAAAGTTTCTCTATCCTTTTCTGTGAAGTGATTTTCTTTCATTACTTTGATTTCTCTACTGTTACTTCCTCTTTAACTTCTGGTTTAGGAGCTTGAGCTTGTAATTCATTAATAAGTTTAGCTACCTCAATGTAAGGTCGTGAAGCTAAGTAATTTAGGATTGCGTTTGCAAGTTCTATTGATATTTTCATATGCTAATATTATACCATTTCTTCGCTAACTGGTAAAACTTCTAGTGTTGATAATTCTGCTTCTTTTTCGGCAATTTTCTTTGCTACCTCGTTTTCATCTTTAAGAGCGTCAATCTCTGCCCGTAAAGCATCTCGTTTATCTTGCTGTTCTTTGTCGTATTCAACACAAGGTCTTATTGATTTTGTATAGTACAAGTTTCCATAATCGTCAGTATGTTCTACTGGTATTTCATAGACTGAAGTATCGTAGGGAGTACCATCTATCATTTCATTTTGTTTTTGTATTTTTTTAATTTGTGGTTTCATATATTTATATTATTTTAATAAGCAATCCAAGCGGCACCATTGTAAAATACTGGACCTACTACTGCACCCCCACCGACTGCGGCTACAAGAAAAGCAGGAGCTAGTAAATCAGTGGCAAGGGCTGTATCTCCTTGAACACCTGCTGGAAGTGTTGCAACTGTGTAGCCTTTTAATCGAACAGGAACACTAGCAATAACAGTACCTCTGGCATTACCAGCATTATCCTGTCCTAAAAAGACGTTACCGTTAGCACCAGTTCCGTTTAACGGACCGCCAACAATATATACGGAGCCACCACTACCATTTGTTGAACCGCCATTGCCACCTGTTATGTTAGCTGAACCACCATTACCACCAACCCTAGCTGTTCCCGATGAAGCTAGACCGCCATTTCCACCTGAGAAAGTAGAAGTACCGCCTGCTCCAGCATTATTTCCAGTAGTTGAGCCACTTGTCTGCCCACCCTGCCCCCCTCGGATAATCATCGCACCGCCAGTACCACCTGTATTTACACCAGCACCAACTCCTCTAGCTTGTCCTCCTAAACCACCCGCTATCGTAGCTCCTGCCGCAGTCCCGCCAGTTCCACCATTAGCATTCTGCTGACCACCACCACCACCTTGTAAGGATAATAATCCACCAAATCCTCCAGCCACACTAGCGTGAAAAGATAACCCTCCCTTACCACCTGTGAGAAAGAATGTTCCACCAGTCCCAATTGAATCTGCCGCAGTACCACCGCTAGTGACCGAACCTCCGTTACCAGCGGTCATAACGAAAGAGCCACCACCACTAACAGTGTTGGCAATACCCGCTCCGCTGGCGACACCTCCGTTACCAGCGGTCATAATGAAAGAGCCACCAATTCCTGATACTGGGTAGTTTCCGCCAGTAGCCGTACCCCCTGCACCAGCATTTAGAGTTAGTCCAGCCCCTTGCCCTGCATTATTGCCACCCGAAGCTCCACTAGCATCACCACCTGCGGAGGCTACAAAGGTCATAGTCTGCCCAACCCCAGCTTGAGCATTAACTCCACCCGAAGCATTTCCAGCAAGGTTTGATGTAAATGAAATCTTGCCAGAGTTTCCGCCTGTGTTATTGTTTGTGCTACCACTAGCCGACCCACCATAACCAGAGCCGACATCAACATTACCTCCGCTACCTCCTTGGTTATCCGAACCTCCAACAAATGATGAACTACCGCCATCGGACGGTTTGAACGTCATCCCACCGCCATTCCCACCATATCCATTAACTGTAGTTAAATTACCGGCGGCTGCACCTTGGAAATAAACTGAACCTGATGGATAAGCAACACCACCGCTTTCATAACCCGCACCAGCTTCTATCCAAAGAGAGCGATTATCATTTCCGCCACCATTACCAGCTTTTATATAATCGTAAGTGCCAGACTGATAAAGTTTGAATGAGTTGTTTATAAGTAACGATTTACCTGAATTATCCCACTTGAAGTTTGTATTGTCTTGTGAGAGTAAACCCGAAGTACCTGCGAATAGAACCGAGCCAGCGGTCATGGCAGAGAAAGTTGGAGCATTGGTTACAGTTAAACCCCCAAGCGTAGCTGTATCGGTAGTCTTATCATAAGTAAATCCTGCATCTCCTCCAAAAGCTCCAGCGTCATTGAATTGGACTTGGGTGGTAGAGCCACCTGGTACGGTTGTTGTAGCTACAGCAGCCAAAGGACTACTAGGAGTACCATCCCCTGTAAGGGTTGAATCGTGCGACACTTTACTTAACCCTGACCCTCTCCATCTCATATCAATAGCTTTAATTCTTCCATCGACAACTTTCATTCCTTCTAAAACTTTGTCATCTACAATAGAGCCTAGTTTCTTGTCATCAAGTACGGCGTCTTTTCCGTCAAAGTAGTCTACCCCCTTTTTAGGTGTATAACCGTCTGTCCCATTCGTTCCGTCAATTCCAGCCAAACCTCTCTCTCCTCTATCCCCTTTTTCTCCGTCAAAATAGTCTACCCCTTTAATTGGAGTATACCCATCCTTACCATCGAAGTAGTCTATATTCTTTATAGGCGTGTACCCATCAGCCCCCTTATCTCCAGTCACCACAGTCTTTTGCGTAGTTTCTGCAATAACCTGAACATCCCTAATCTTAGAGGTAAGGTCTAACTCAACACCATCTATTCGTGTGTCTATCTTTTCAAGTTCTACTACTAATCCGTCTGAGCCATTATCCTCTATGTTTATTCTTCTTAGGTTTTTATCTATTTGGTTCATGTGTATAAGTGGTTTGACAGGTTATTTATGTGTTGTACTATGTGGTTATGTTTAATATATTGTTTTGTATCCTAATATATCACTGGATATTCCACACAAGGTCTTAGATTCCTATTCCAGTCTTCTGTTTTATATACTTGTCTGCCCCTAACAAAATTGTTCCGTATATAATCTTCTTTACTATTCCCCTCATTCTTGCTTGACGTTCAATTTCAAATTGCTCACTACTTAGTTTAGATAAAGCCTTTTCCTTTGCCATTTTATTACTTAATAGCTTTTCTTCGGCACTAATCTTATTAGCAACACTAGCTTTCTCGGTAGCACTTAATTTAGAAACTATCGCTTCATTTTGTTTATTGATATTTTCCCCTAGTAGTTTGTTTACTTCACCAATAAAATTTTCATTGTTAACATCGGCTTTTTTTGCAACCCGTACAAGAGTAGATGCCATAGTCTTTGTTTGGGTAGGGGCTTGGAGAAAAGGCTTAGACTCTGCCGATAGTTGGTCACGAATTGGTGCATATTTAGACCAAAACTTATTTGCTTCTGAAAAATCCACACCCTTTCCTTTCAAGAATCCTGTTAGAGTATTAATTGCCTTATCTGTCATAACATCATCAGCTGTAAATGACTTACCCTTATTTGCTCCAGAACTGATATCCTGTTTTAATGATTTTGTCTGATTGTATATTTCCCCAATTGTCTTTGTCGGCTTTGGTACATTGGTAATAACATCTTGTCCTTTTTTTGGTAGTACATTCCCCTCTTGGACATCATTTAGCCCTAACTTAGACTTCATTGATTCTGAAATTGCTGGATTGTCTGCAAACTTAGTATCAATGTATTGTTTTAATTCATCTACTGGGACTGCAATACTTTCTTTACCTGCCATCTCCTCATCAATAAGATTTCTATAAACTTTTGATTGCTCTCCCATCGCTTTGATAATTTTAGGTCTTAGCTCCAATACTTTATCTCTTGATGCTGTTGCTAACTGTTTGTTTAAATCGTCTGCTTGTGCAGTAAGTTTTTCTCCTTGTTTACTAAAATCACCTTTTATTTTTTGTGTCGTAAGTTCACTTTGTTTAGTAATCTTTGCCTGTTCATTATCAAACCATAGTTTCCTTTCAACTGGATTTAATTTAGCAACTTGTTCTTTTGGTGTAGCTAATATATCTGCTTCTGACTTACTTTTAACTAAATCTCCTACTTTATTTTTAACTCCACCTGTTACATCTCCAATCTTTTCACTCACATTTGATGCAACTTCACCAACTTTATTAACAATATTACCTCCTACTTCTCCAATCTTTGTTGCTGCTTTGTCTGCAAGTCCCCCTGTCACTTTAGATAAATCTGAAACAGCATTTTTAACTACTGGTGTTCCTTTTTCTCCTCCTAATAACGAAACTGTATTGAATACGTCACTAATAGATTTAGCAACATCTGGGTTTTTATCCATAAAAGAATTAACTTGATTTAACTTTTCTGTCATTCCAGGGATTGAATTAACTTTATCTGCCGCCCATTGAACTGCGTTACTACCTGCGTCTTTAACACTTTGAGGAACTATGTGTGAAATGATACTACCAAAAGCATCACCTATAACTCCTGCTACGTTTCCTGCTGCATGTCCTGCATTTGCAAGGGAACTTAATACAGGATGGTTAGGGTCTGTATTAGCAATATCATTCATTATATTTTGTCCATGAGTTTGTACGCTCTTGCCAATATCACTACCTATTTCCTGTTGAGTTCTAGTTACTGTGTTGTTACCGAATCCAGGAGCTTCTCCTGTAGTGTTTTGAGGTGTTTGTGGAGGTGGAGTAACAGGTGCAACTCCAAAAGTCTGTTGTCTTTGTGACAATATATTAGATGAACCTTGTGCTGGAGCTGGACCTAAGTTTCCTCTTAATTGAGCAATTTCTTGTGGTGATAACATGTTATTTATTTAATTCAGGGTAAGTTGATAATACATCTTCTGCGGTATATGGCTGTCCCGTTTTAGAATTGATGTTATACAGATACATAGCTGTAGCTTTGCCCCAAAGAACAGGATTACTATCTTTTATTGAATCTAAGTTCTTTTGAATATTAGCCTCGTGGTTCTTTTCATCAATTAAAACTTGGTCACTAGTATTTGGAACTCCCACTAACGCTCTCTCTCTGTCATTTAACAAAGAACTCATGTTACCTATTTTAGAATTGATAACAGCTTGAGTATCGGTATTCTTCGGGAAAACCTTTTCTACAGCTTGAACCATAGATGCTCCTCCTCTGAATCCTTTAGTTCCTGATACGGCTTTTAATATGTCAAGTGCTGCTATTTGATACACATCCGTTCCTACTGCATTAGGGTCTGTTTCTAATTTTTTAGCCATTGTCATCGCTGCTGCTGCGTATAGGTCTCTTTCAGCAGCATTTCCTGAGTTTTCACTTGAAAAAGCGTTCTTCATATCTGCTAGTTTATTGGCTGCATCTTTTATGTTAGCTACATCTAGTGACTGAGCTGCGTCTGTAATAACTGGAATAGGATTCTTACCTCCATTGTAAGCATCTTTAATTATCTTTCCTTTTTCTGCGGCACTTAACCCTGAAGCGTCTACATATTTAGTTCCATTAGGCGAAACCTTAACGTAAGGTGCTACACTAGCTGGAACATTGTAAACAACTCCATTATCTGCTGCCACTGGTGTTAGACTTGCTCCTGCCGCTGCCGCACCTGCCGCTTCGCCTGCTGCTTTACCCTTAGCGGAAGCAAAAGCTGTTGCATACGCTTCACTAGATTTTAATGCTGCTGCTCTTTTATCATCTGCTGTCTTCCATGCTGAATAATCTATTGGAACGTGTCCATTAGTAATAGCATCTCGTTTGTATTGTAAGTAATCCCCTACTTGTCCTGTGGCGGTTTGAATAAAGTCACCTGCTGCGGAGATAGCTTCTGTTTCGTTCTTAGCTGAACTTATTTTATCTTGAACACTTTGCGGTGCACCATTTTTAGCAGCATCTAATGCAATAGCTGAAACCTTATCTTGTTGTTTTTGCTCTTGGTCTCTCTGGTCTTTAAGTGTGTTAGTTACCTTAGTATACATATCATTCAAGTGTGTTCCTTTATCATCCAACATTTTTGTCAGACTATCGTAGTTTTTATTCAACATCTCGTAATCCTGTTTCTGAAAGTCATTCTGTAAGGTAGCCATCGTCTTTGCTGCTTCATTATCGAGAGCTGAAATCTTAGCCACACCATATGAAATAGCATTGGCAATCTGACCTGCATACTGTTGAGGGGTGTATTCACCACCTTGTCTAAATCCTGCCTGAGTAACTGCACCTGTGTAAGCATTATTAGCAATAGTTTGTGAAGCTACGTTTTGTGCTAGTTCCTTTTGAAGTGATGTAACTAAAGCCTGTTGAGGAACTGAAAGAGGAAAAGTCCCATTTAAAATACTACCTACTTGTTCATGAAATGAATTATAAGCATCAGTTCTTGCAGCATCTATAGCGTTCGAGCCTTGGTTATAATCAGTTGTTGCTTGATTTAAATTATCTTGTGTAGTTGGAGCGGGTGGAGTTAACGGTTTACCAGTATTAGGGTCAAACTTGTTCTGTCCTACGACTGCACCGCTTTGGTCTGTCACATTAGAACCATAAGTAGGAACAGGAACTGGTTTTGTTGGGGTGGGATTAAGTGCTGAAGCCTTGTTATTTATCTCTTGCTGTTTTAATTGATTTTGAGCATCAACATTTTTCTGAGCCTGTTCCTGTTGAAGTTGCATTGCCTTAGACTGCTCCTCCATTTGTTTCTGTTGAGATATTTTTAACTGCTGTTGAGCGTTGTTAGCTTGCATGGCATTAAATGCTGCCTGTTTTTGTGCAAAATCATTTTGAGCATTGGAAGCGGTTATTACTGGTGCTGGGGATGCTTGCCCACCTGGTGCTGGTGGTTTATATCCAGTTGATTGTGGGGATTGAGCATATAACTGAGCTTCATAACTACCTGCTGGGGCATTAGCAAACTGACTAGGATTGTAAGACCCTACTGTTGTTGCAATTCCGTTTTTTACTATTCCTTGAGGTAGTGTTACTGCCATTTTATTAACTTATTTTTTCTACTAATGTTGAGATGTGGTTAATGTTTACTGTTGAAGCACTTGATTGGTATGTCAAAGTAACCGCTACTGTTCCTGTTGTGTCTATTGCGGATGTTCCTGCTGCTGTGTATGAAAATCCATTTCCTAGTGCACCTGCTTGTCCTGACCTAGTGTAAAAGTAACTATAATTCTGAGTATTTGTAGCTCCGCTATTCACAATGTTTACATCTAAGAACCCGCCATTTGCATCATTGTAAGATATACCAAGAATTGAAATTGTCGCTACTGTTGTACCATTTAACTTAACTCTAATTGTTCCTGTGCCACTTGTCGTCCCATTATTAACAGTAAAGAAGTTTTTGAGGTGAATACCTGCTGTCGTGTTGAATGAAGAAGCTGGGAATGTATAAGAATAAACTTGTAATTCTCCAAAGGTTGATGACGATGCAAGTGTGCTAAAGTTAGCCAAAGAATATAGTAAAGGAGTTTGGTTTGTTATTTGAAATCTTGTTCCGTCAAAGGTCATCTCTGCGACTTGTCCTGCTACCAAATCAGACGCTGCTAAAGCAGTTGTGCCATTTTTTGTTATTGATTTAGCTCCTAATCCATTTACATTCATAGTAACTCCAGTAGCATTTGCTATTGGTACAAGAAAACTAAGATGTGTTCCAGAAGCTAGAGTTGAGATGCCTGTTGCTAGTGTAGCTGTATAAGCAGTAGCTGTTCCTGTTGCCACTGCATAAGGAATACCTGTATTTATAACGCTTGATACGTACTGATTGTTTGTAGAGTTTATCAAAACATCTGGTGTTACAGCAAGAACTGCTGCTGTTGTGCCTGTAGGAGTTCCAGCATTTACTTGAGCAGTTGTTGCAGCTTGAACTAAACCTTTAACCGCTGTAGAAGCGTTAGCTGCACCAGCACCTGCAATAGAGTTCAAATAGAGAGTAAAGTTGTTATAGAAAGCTGCGTCATTTGAAAGTACAAGTTTAGAAGCACCTGCGTGGGTCTTTGTAAGCCCCGTAGTGACCGTATAAGGCTGTTTAAAGCCTATTGAGCTAACACCTGTGAGAGTTGCTGTACCATTAGAGTTTTGTGTAACACCAGTGAATATAATGGCTTCTTCATTAGTTCCGTTTCCTGGCTCGATTGTAGCAAAGGCGTATGAACCTAAATCGGCTGTAACAATAGTAGTTGCACCATCAATTCCATACATAGAGTTGAGTAGAATTGTTACATCTCCTATTGATGTGCCTGACCCTGCGAGGGTGAAGGGTTGTGCTTGGATAAAGTTTACTGTTGATGGGGTGGCTGGTGCTGACATGTTGTTAAATTAGTTTATTTTTATAAATTATACCATATTTTTGCTAAATCATTCAGTGATTGCGAAATTAGTAGTATCTGATGGTGCGGCGTTTAGACCGAAAGCTAATAATTGGAAATCTTGGTCTACTCCTAAAATGCTGAAAGTAAACTGACATTCGTAGAAGTCCACTCTTGGGAAAGTTTTAATCACTCTAAACTTTGGTGGTAACCCTGTAAGCGAAGTGTTAGTTTGAGTTCCTAATCCAGCCTGTCCAAAGTAGTTCTTTCCAAGAGAATTTGACGCTGATTGTCCACCTGTTATTGTTGTATCATCTCCTCTAACTTGAAAAGTTTGCGTAGTTAAATTAGCGTCTTGCTCATAGTTAATTACACAGTTTAAAGTTGTGTTTCCTGATATATAGCCTTCCATGTAGAACTGATTTGAATTTTTAAGCGTAGTTCTAGTACCCATGTTTTGGTAGGAGAAGTTAACGACAACTAGGTAAGGATTCCCTTTGGTGTTTGCACCAGCTCTGTCGGAATACCCTGTAAAGAGCTGGTATGATTCAGAAGAAGTTGATGAATGTCCATACAAGACACCATTTACTGAGTAAAATCTAGTAACTGGAAGAATTAGAGGTGATTCCCATGATTTAGTATTCAATGAGTAACTTAAAACCCTACCTACTGAGGGAATTGATACCCATAAGTGATACTTGTTGTAGAAAACATGACCATTGGCAAAGTTATACGAATCAAAGTCTGTTTTAATGCTATCCGAGATGTTTGTTGTCTGTGGAGTACCTAGAATCTGGTCAACTCTACCTAAAATATCGAAGGTCGGTTCCCATGTTACAGCTATGACGTTGTTTTTCATCTTTCCTACCAATCCTTGTGAGTATGCACCTTGTCGTGGATTTGTTTTAAGAAGTTTAACTGTAAATGCCTCTGCTGTAATTGCCGTAATTCCGTTAAATGAAGTACTTTGAGCAAAACTAGTGTTGTACCAGAAGTTTTTACCACATGAAATGTACATGTTTTCTTCCTGTGGAATAAAAGCTACTAAGTTGTCGTCTAGTGTAGCGTTAAATCCTTCTGCTGGTAGTCTATTTCCTGCGGAATATGAATAATCAGTAAAACTGTTTATTTTAGAACCCCAAAGAGCAGGGGAGCTTAAAGAACCTAGAAAGATTTGGTTGTTTAGGGTAGAAATAATACCGTTTAGAAATGATGCCCCTGGTCCGTTGGTAAAGCCTGAGTTGGCGTTGGTAACTACCTTCTGGAAGGCAATATCTCCTGCGTAGACGGTATCATTTCCAGTAGATGGGTCACCAGTCACACCTGTAAAAGTCTTACCTGAAATGCCCGTATATGCATAGTCCACCCCTCGGATAGTGATTGTTTTATTACGAGTTGAGTAGAATCCAGTAGTAGCGATTGTATTCGTCATAACAATCGTGTTTGAAGTTACTGAAGCTACCGTGTCATACGCCCCGTTCCACTCAAAAATGTTAGCTGTTCCATTTACAGATAGAGATAATCTAATTAACTCAGTTGTGTCCCAAAAGGTCGTAAAGTTGTATGCAGTCGTAGTTAAGGCAGTTAAAAGGTCATACCAGTAAACGTTAGAGCTTGCGTCTGTCCATCTAAATTGAAGTCTGCCGTCATTAGCTGCGGAAGTAAGAAACCCTGCTCGCATGTGAATTTCTGAGTTGCCCTTAGAGTTCCAATCGTGTGAAGCTAAAATGTTTGCATTTACTGCTGACTTTTCTAAGGTTACGTTACCTGCTGTTGGTGTGCCTGAAATAGTGATGGCAGTCCCAGCAATAGCGTTAGCATTAGAGGTTGCAAACTTTAATGTTGTAGAAGAAGCTACGATTGCATAGTAAGAAGTTCCTGTTGTTAAACCTGTAATACTAGACCCTGTAAAGTTCACTGTCACTAAGTCCCCTGTAGTAATACTACCTGTTGAGGTCATTGTAACTGCGTTTGAAGCAATAGCAATAGTTCGTATATAAAAGATTTGAACACCATCCATCTTGTAACCCTTACGAACCTCCAAGCGTTCTTGTACGTTTGAAATTATGTTTTGTGAACCAACAACCATAATCCCTGGTGGAAGGTTTGTTATATCCTCAAGGTTTCTATAAGCCTGTGGGAATTTATTAACAATAGAAATTTCCTTAACAATTGCTTGTCCAATTTTTCTTGATTTACCGTATGATGAACCTTGTTGTGGTGTTGCTGGCATAGTCTTTTAAAGCCCCCATCTCCTTCCTAAGTATTTACCCATTCCTCCCTTCTGTGGTTTGTAATAACTTGTCATTGGTTTCTGAACTTGTGACTTAATCATTGATGTATAACGTGTCTTTCCTTTCTGGTACTCCTGACCAAAGAAGTTATCATCGAAGAACATCGCAGAAAGACCTTGAACCTGTTGCATAGCGTAAAAAGCTAAGAGGTTAAAGTATAGGTTATAACTATCAGTATCTAGGTTAATTAAATCCGAGTTGTCTAATACGGTTTCTTGGAAAGCACCTGTTAAAGCGTTTCGATAAAGATACTTTGAGTAGTATTCAATAGTTCTGTAAAGCCCCATGTTAGACACAATGTTGTCTACTTTAATTCCTGTTTGATTTGCTGTAACTGTAACTAGAACATCTATGTAGGCAATAGCAGTAACTGTTGGAGAACCTACGACTGTAGCTCCTAACCAATCAGCTCTAATTAAGTTCCAACCTGTTGCAAAAGCGTTACCCTCGTTAGTTGTTGTAAGTGTTCGTGAATAGTAGTTACTAGATGAAGAACCCCATCGGATTTCAGTAGAGGTTAATTGAGAGCCAGTTGGTAGGTATAGATAGTAGAACAATGAAGCCTGATTAAGCTGTGTTGATAAGTCTAGTGTCGAAGCAAGAGTTTCAGAGATTGAGCCAGTACCTGTTGTGACATCAAATGATAGTGAACCGCTACCTGATGCGTAGTTTACGTTATCAAGTGTTAGATTTGAAGCTGTACTATTAGCAGTCCAACCAGTTGTAGATTCGCATGTATCTATTACGACACCTTGAGGAAGTGAACCATCTTGAATACGAATAGTCTTAACTGCGTTGTTAAACTGAATTGTAAACTCTGAAAGGGTAGTGTCTGCATTCTTATTTATGTCAAAGTCCTGATTGTACTGTTGAGCAATTATTTGTGAGGGATTACGAATGTATTGAGGAGAGATATCAATAATTCGGTTTCCTTTTAAGTCTGCTGGGCAGGCATAGTCCCACACCTGATTGTAGAGAGGAGTGGTAGTAAGGGATTTTCTAACAGTTTCAATAGGGTCAATATCTAATAACAACTGCCGAGCAGTACGATTATGTAACCCATTTAAGTTTTGGATTTTGTTAAGATTTGTTCCGTGCAACACGGCTGCGAGGTCTGCATTTGCCTGTGTTATTGAATATGACATTTTATTTTTAGGTTACCCAACCATTACTGTTATATCCGAACCAGCTGCTGTTACAATGGTACAACCAGTTGAGAATACACAATCGTAAAGAAATACTTGTCCAGTAACGGGTGAAGCTGCGATAGTAGCAATCTTTTGCCCACTACCTGTGGTGCTATCGTAAACTGTTATAGTTCCTGCTGCAGTCGTATTTATTACTATTGCATGTAGCACCCCTGCTCCTTTAGCAACAGTGGTAGTTGATGCAGATGTTATATTTGTGTACCCATATTTTCCGTATGAAATCGCTGTCATGTTTTTTATGTTAATTGTTAATCCCTTCATAAGTCAGCCCAACAAATTGAGCTGACCTAGAAAAGTTAAGCTGTTGCTAGACCCTTCGCACCAACAGTACCGCAATAATCTACCGCAACTACTTCTTCTCGGAAGTTAGCTTGGTAAAGATATGTTCGGTTGTTTGAATATCCCCATGGTCGTAGGAATGTTTCAATACCCTGTCGAACAAGTCGCTTGATACCTGTGTTTCTACCTAGTAAGAACCACGCTGTATCAGAACCTCCTGATGCAGCTCCGATGTAAGGAGTTGAGTAAACTCGATAACCGTAAGCTGAACGGAATACGTTGATTGCGTTAGTTGATACATCACCAGCTAGAGCAGAATCTGAAAGTTCCAATGCCAACTTGATTAGAGCTGGTGGTACTAGAAGAACCTGTGGCTGTTGTCCCAAAATAACACCTGTCTGGTCTGGCTGTACGGCTAGAGCAGTGATAGCTGCGTTAAGGGATGTAGATGAAAGAACAGTTGTAGCTGCAGTAATATCGTAAAGATTGTTACTGTAGAACGCACCATTCAATAGGGCGTGGTTACCAAACAAAGCTACACCGTCTGCTGTCAAAGTAGTTGTGAAACCACCTCGGAACAGTTTGAAAGCGTTAGCATCTGCTGATACACGAGCCTTTAGAGCCAAGTCTGTTACAACTCTAGCCCATACACCGTGCATGTTGTCATCAAACAAGTCTTTAGAAAGTTCAACACTTTCTGCGAAATCTTTGATACTAGTAGTAATCTTGTTCGCAACCTTCGGAGTTGAAGTAGGAACAGTCTGAGTTTCAGAAATGATAGGGAACAAGTTAACGCCTTTGAAAATCTGTTCGATATCAAATGCCTTATCTGTAGTTTCCTGTCTGAAAATCATCGCATTCTTACAGTTAGTCATTATAGGGTTTGAATCCTCGTAATTGAACTCCTGGAAGAACACTGAATCTAGCTCAGTTCTGACTATGGCTAGATTTTGGGCTTCATTAAACAAATTATTTGCTTCTGCCGAGCTATATCAGTTGTTCTTTGTGACGAAGTTTGTGACATTTTCTGCAAACCGTAATTCCATTCTTTGTATCAAATTCTAATGTTGAATTTATACATTCCTTCAATGGGACAATATGGTGAGCGTCTAGTCTAACATCAGTAATTCCACAATCTTGGCAAGTATTATTATCTCTATCCCTTACTTGCTTTGACCACTTTCTATGTTTAAGTTGGTTACGTTTTCTAGTGATAGGGTCTATGTAATCTTCACCTTTCCATAACCAGTATCTTTTGCTTCCTGAATACTCGCTTGATGGTCTTGGATGTATACCTATCTTCCTTAAACGTTTCCTTACAGATACTCTGTGCATTTCTAGTTTTATTCCAATCTGACCGCAACTCAGTCCTTGATTGTATAATTCTAGTATTGTGTCTGTACTTATATTTGGTTTTTTACTGTTGTCGTGCTTCATTAGATGAATCTATTGTAGCACACTTCGTTTCAAAGAACAACTGACTTTCCCCCGACAGATTGTTAAAGTTAAGTTTTTAATTAACAGCGTTTAAATCAGCGTTATGCTCTGTAAGAAAGAGCTGAACGGAATGAGAATCGAACCTTTCCTGGGAACTTTGCAATATCCAATTCTTCAACAACACAACCTTGGTTAGAAGAATCTGTTGAGTTAATTGTATAAGTACCTCCCAACTGTGTAGCACCAACTCCTCCTGTTCTTGCAAGAGTTACTCGAGAACCTACTGTCAAATCGTAAACGGTTTGAGATGGGTTTCCTGCTGTACCTGTTGCGTAAGCACCGAAGTAAGTAGAAGTTGCTAATGTAGAAACCAAGTACGTTACTGGTTCATCTATCGGAGTTACCGATACTGCACCAAAAGCTGTACCTGATGTTCCTTCTGTCGAAGTAGTAGCCGCAACTCCAACCAAGTAGTCTGTTCCAACCAAAGGCTTTCCTGAAGCCATTGCTGTTACTGTACCTGTTCCGAGTGCCTTTGCTACTGGTTCACCAGATAGAATTTGAGGGACAGTCGCTGATGTCGCTACTGCGTAATTTACGTCACCAGGATAGCCGTTTCCGTTATCCTTTGAGTAGATTGTTAAATCTCCTAATGCCATTTGTTTTTTTAAATTACCTAATAATTATCTAGGCATTTGAGAAACTTTGGACATATTAACTTTTAAGGTTTCTATCTTCTTATCATCATATCCCTTTGCTCTTAAAGCGGCGATTTGGTCATTAGAGAAATAGTTATCTTTCTTACCTTCTGGTTTGTCTTGATTAGAGCCTTCACCAGTGGCAAAACTAATTTGTCCTCTGTTCTTCAATGCTAGTTCAAGTTCTTTGTTTCGCTTTAAGACGGCTTTTAATGCCATTTCCTTTTCGGCTTGGAGTTGAGCTTCTTTGGTATTCAGGAACTTTTCTTGAACCTTCCTATCAATAACAGCCTCCATTGTTTCAGGGTTATCATTATCCGTTTGATAATCCTCGGGTAACTTTCCTTTGGCTTTCAGTAATCCTTTTTTATAGTTTTCCTTTTCTTGCTGAACTTTAGCCAATTCGGCATCTTTTTCTGCTAGCAAAGCCTCGTAATTTACCTCGTTTGTCTGAGTAGGAGC
>Ga0194035_1000460_pt1 | contig 23608 bp, 23 predicted proteins | sample JunL2320m_MetaG_FD_148680 | JGI IMG/M metagenome (GOLD analysis project Ga0194035, IMG submission 148680) | Anoxic zone freshwater microbial communities from boreal shield lake in IISD Experimental Lakes Area, Ontario, Canada - Jun2016-L239-20m | ecosystem: Environmental > Aquatic > Freshwater >...
CAGACCGATAACGGCGCCGAGGTCATGGCGCCGATGAGCCGCGACCTGAGAAGGCTCTGAGCGCAGCGCTGAAAGACTCTCGGTGGCGAGCGAGCGACCACGCGCTGGTCTTGCGCCACAGCAGAAATGCCAGGCAGAGGAGCACGGCACCGAGGGTGACCGCGGCGGGATAGCGCCCGTCGAGATGCGGCATGACGAAGGGTAACAGGCCCACCGTGATGGCAGGCGGAAAATGGAGTTTGAAGACCCGCGTCAACACCACGCCACAGGTGAGGGAGAGTGCTGCGGCAAGAGGCCCCACGCCGAGCCAGGCAACAAGCAGAAAGGCCGCGGTCGCACTGAGGCAGCAGATGACCGGCACCAGCAACGGACGCATCGCCCACGCGCACTTCTTGCGGTGGGCGAACATTTCAAACGCGACGACCGCCAGCGGCGGTGGCTGCTCGCGGCCGAGAACGACAACCACGTCGTACTTTTCCCATGCGTTTGAGCCGACAAATGCGCCGAAGTGGGTCACGGCAGCGCCGTTCCAGCTTGCGCTTTGCGGAAGCTTTGCGTCTGTCTCGCCGGTCAAGGCTCGCCTGACGGCGAGAGAGCAGCCGACAAGGACCTTCTTGCCACGTCCGACGTAGCCTGCGACGAGAAGCACGATTTTTGCGCGCAGACCCGCCCCGCCAGCGCTGGTAAGCGAATATTTAGAAAACGCTGTCGAAAATACCTGCTTCACGTAGCCAAACCGCTTCGAGCGGATGGTGATGTGACGAAGCTTCGGCCCAAATAGGCGGCGATTGATCTCGGCATTGGCGTCGGCGTCAAGCAACAAGAGGCCCGCGCTCGCCGGGACTCGCGGCGGGCTGGCGGTCGATAAGGCAAGCTTGTAGCCAACAACGATCCCGTTCGGGCTGTCGAATTGCCTGACGGCTACGAGAGAGACAGCGGTACTCAATAGGAGACCTGCCTCCATGGCCATCGCGAGTTGCCCCAGTATTCCCGCCACCGTGCCTGCACCGCAGTATTGGTGGTCGTCGATCTTCGCCTTGATCTCTTCAGCAGGCCAGTCAGCAACTACGACAAGCGACCTGTCTCTTGCAGCGCATCGCGCAGAACGTTCGGCATGGCGAAGCTCATCTGAAGTGATCTGCACATCAATCAACGGCTGGAGCTGCACTGATCCTCTCTCCAGTTTGATCGCCGCACGCAGGCGGTTTCCAGTGGCGAGGGCTGCGTAATCTATGCCGCCGTGTGGGTCAATATAATTTGCCGTATTGGCCAGTTCAGCTAGCTCAAGGGGCGCGCCCTTCTTGCAGAGCGCGCTCACGCAACTCTCGTCCACAATCACCAACGCTGCTTCTGGTAGCCGGAGGTCTTCGTGCTGCGTGAGAGGAAGTTGAGCGTGTGGCCATATTCTAAGCTTTGGTCCACTAGTCGCAAATTGCGACTGGTAGCCGACCGCCTGACACCAGTCGGAAAAAGGGCACTCGACCTCTGCCGAGAAACCCTCAACCGACGGGTCGAGTGAGCGGCACAGCAAGTTGTGAACCGAACGGGATTTATTCTCTGCGGAGGCAACCAGTTCCTTTCGGTCCGGGTGGCAGCGCCCGTGCTTGGGGTCAGACCGGCCGTACATGACCTGCACGAGTCCGCTGCCGTTGATCCCTGATCCCTTGAAAGCCTTGTGGAGAGCTGCGGCCAGCTCTTCGGCGCGTTCAATCGTCGGGACAAAGTAATCGACGTGGAGACCGTGTAGGGTAGGGCTACTGGCGTACGCCTTTATGAATCTCGAGGTCTTCCCGATCCCCGCCGGTGCCGCGATCTGCAGGCGCGGAGGCTGAAGGCACTTGCGGCCGAAGCGTTCGTGGAGGTCTGCCCTGACCTTCCGTAGTTCAGCGTCGCGGGCTTGTCTGTCAGGCCCGCCGTATGCCTTGCTAGCCTGTTCCAGCTCGGCGGTTGCTAGCAGATACGTCTCAAAAGTCTTGAAGAAGGCCACAAGTGCTGACTCGAGGCGCTGGCTGCTGGTGGCCCGGAAGATCGAGACGTTGCGCGGTGGCGCATGGACCCCCGTCCAGGTCACGGACTTGCTTAAGCGGCTGGACCGAGTGGCGGCGGGAGCCTCACGGATTGCACGGTTTCACCGGTCGGGAAAATGCCGCACGATGACAACTGGCGAGTCGTCTGAGTTGTACTGCCCCATGATGATGCGGTGAATTTCGGTGATACGGTCCTGTGCCGGCTCAGGCACTGAGGCTTCAAGTTTCGCCAGACGATGCTTGATGCTTGTCAATGTCCCTGCCTCTTGATCGCCCTGCCGTTGCTGTCCAACTCGGGCGATACCAAACGGATAACCATAATGCTGCGGCCTTCCGCTTCGGCGGCCTGCTCGGCCCGTTCCAACGCCTCGTTATCATCATCCGAAGCCCATAGGAAGGTCGCCCACGGCCTAATGGGTTCGGGAGGCAGATTGGCCTCAAGTCGGGATATGCGGTGCCTAACGCTCATTGGGCGGTCCCTTTGGCCTGTTCTGCTTCAAGGCGGACGAGACGCTGTTCGAGGTCAGTCGTCTCCACCAGGCGGCGGTGGGTTTCGAGCATGGCCGAAATGTCCTTGGCGTCCTCAAGGGCGATGTCGCCGATTGCCGTGGCGCGTAGCAAGGCGTCGTGAACTGATAGAAGACCTTCGGCCCCGTCGATCTTGCCGGGAAGATCGAAAGACACGATGCGGGGTTCCGGCTGCGGCTTGGGGTGAACATAAGGCGCGGCAATCTTGGCAGCGTGCATCCGCACATCCGGGTCCTGCGTGTCGTCGCGCATGAGCCGCAGGGCGAAGCCGCACGGGGTTTCACCTTCCTCGGCCAAGGCCATGAGCGCCTCGGTGCGCCTGTTCCTGGTGCCGGGAGATCGGCCGCCACGCTTGCCATCCATGTTCCAGAATCCTCTAGTTTGAACTCTGGGCTTATATGCAACAATAATCGTGACATTTTGTTGGAGAATACACGGCAGGGAAACTTATCTTTCGGTGCGCCCTACGCCGAGGCGACATTTGGAATGGAGCCCATTCCCCAATCGGGCTTTGGATTTACCTGTTCCAATGTACCAGTCATCAGTGCGTGGGACAGCGGGACAGTCTGGCACCGATAATCTTGCTGGAGCGACTACGAGGTACCGCAAGCGTTCGAGATTCATAAACCGAGAACTGCCGGCTTAAAGTCGCAAAGATACGCATCCAACCGAAGGATGACTGGGAAGAGGCGTCGCAAGGACGCAAACAGCACGACATGCAGCTTGGGAAGCTGCCATTCTACCACCGAACTACGCCCGCGACCGGCGGGAGATTAGTAGAGGCGCCGAGAGCGCCAAGTAGGGCAGCGACGGCCAGCATGATTGTCCACTGAGTGGTTAAGGTAATGGCCTTGGGTAAGGTTTAAAAACATCTATAAACGGGACATCCCCCCTTCACCGTCGAAGGGCAGTTAGGCCCAGACGTTCAATTCGGCAATGTCGAGGTGACGCTGCACGCCGAACCGTACTTGGCAGACTAAAGGCAGTCTGATGACAATCAAGCCGCCGGCGGATGGGCAATGAGTTCCTCAAACCGGCTGCCGCCATGCCTGTCGAGAGGATCACGGCGTCGTCGGCATCGACGGGGGATTGTAGGCAGACGACCAGACGTAGGGCTCCGGGCTGCAGCGGTCGGCGGCATTTACTAGTGCCGTATTCGTGCCATCCGAAATTTGCGGGTTTCCGACCTGATTGGGACCATCATATGTCGGACAGGAACAACTCACGATCGGCAAACCAGTGGTTTGGTCGGTCCTGTCTGTTGCTCGGCATGGCGCGGTCATGCACATGGCATATATGTTGGAAGTTCCGCTCGTCGGACACTGATACACGGTATTACCTTTTTGAGGGATTAGGATGGGCGTGTAGTCTGACACCACATAGGCTCCGGGAAATAGGGTGTTGTCGCGAAGAGACTCACAGACAGGCGCCTCCCGCATCGTGGGGTTCGTCGCGACGTTGGCGCCGTTCAGGCATTTGGAGCCATCCTTGCCACAGACTGCTATCGTCTTCTTATAGACTCTCTTGTTTAGGATCGCGTTGATAAGGACGTAGGAATAAGTCGCCCCCTCCGGCTTATTCTCCGATATTTTATAGCAGTCGCACTCGGCGGTTTTCTTGTCCTCCGAGAGAACGCAGGCGGGCGTATTGAGTGGCGCGCCCGGAACCCCAGAGTAGAAACACAAGGCGATTGGACCCGTCTTCTTGAGCCGGCAGGCGAGGAAGTTCGAGGTCTGCAGGTTCACACCTGCCCAGGCGCAGGAGCTCTTTGTGTCTGTGGTCTTGCAGTCAGTGATTTTGACGAGCCCGTTCAGGCCGGAATACTTGAACTCCGGTTTACACTCAGGCGATGACTTGCAGGATTGACTGAGCGCGGCGTCTGGAGCCAGGACCAGCAGTAGCAGCGCTGCCCAAAGCCACGCTGTTTTGCCGCAGCGGGAAAGATACTTCTGAAGCTCGTCGACCATTTAGGGAATGTCCACTTCTAGAGTTGTAGGAAAACTTAACCTAACTTAAGCTAGCCTGCACTGCCACGTTGTGGATGTCGAGGGAGGATTAGTCTTGAGCGGCCTTGAATTACAGCCGCCACAGCATGGGGGATTAGACTTTGTCAGTCGCAAAGCCAGACCCGCTTGCTTTCTTCCACAAAGGCGTCGGCGAGAGGCCCCAGATTATCCTCCGGGGCCAGTCGCTTACGGAGCATAGGATCAACCGACATCCACCGGATGACCGGCCTGTTAGGTCGACGATTTGTGCAATTTTGGGCCGGGTGCAAGACCGGCCCTTGGCAGACAGCGTCGACGGTCTGCCATGACCGCAATTTCTGCTCATTGCTTGCCGGGAATGTCGATTTTGCCGTGATTGCGCCTTGATCAAGACGCACCTCTCCCTTGGTTTGAGCTGGAACGCATGACAACCGGGCCGTCACGCCGCTTCTGGATCAGGCGTTGGACGCTGTTCGGCGATCAGCCGCAGGATTCCGGCGAAGAGCTGTCTCGCGATAGCGACCTCCGCCATCTGGAAGGCAACATAGCGGCCGTGGCTGATAACCTTTACGCCGATCTTGATCAGCTTCTCCCTCAGGCTGGTCAGCGACCAGTCCCTGATCGGCCCGGGTGTTGCCAGGGTGCGCAGGAAGTTGCCGAGATTGTAGGCGAGGGCGTGAAGCTGAAGGCGGGCAGCGTTGGCGGCAAACGTGCGGCACGACAGGCGGGTCCACTTGATCGCGCCCTTGCCTTCCTTAAACCACTGCTCGCAGGCGCCGCGCTGATTGTAGAAGGCGACAATGTTCTCAGGCGGTCTCGACAGGTTGGTGACGATGGCGAAGTGAAGCGAAAGATTGGCACTTCCATTCTGCCAGAAACGGCTGCATTCCCTTAGCCATCGTCAACCCATCCGGCTGCCTCTACTTACCGTTCAAAGCCGCTCTCCTATCGATGTCATGGCTCGCTCTTCCTGGCTCTGGTCCCGATGCCACCGGCGTGCTGCTCGAGGAAGGCGGAGCATTGATCGAAGCTTTGCTCGCATCTCTGGGGCAGGGGCATCGACTTTTTCTTCGCCAGTGAGCGGGCAAAAGCGAGCATGCGCGTCGTGGGCATCCTCGCCTTTCCCTGCTCGGCGCCAAGCGAGTCTTTAGCAGAGGCAGATTGCTCCGCCAACAAGAATCAATCCTTCACCTGTCAGGATACTGGGGCACGCGGTGTTCGAGGGCGGCGGAGACAATTGCCGTATCGCAATAGTGATTGAAGCGGGTCAGCATGCCGTTCTCCGCGGTCCAGAGATGAATGGTTTCCATCTCGAAGTCCCTGCCGGTGGATTTGGCTCGCGAGCGATATTTTCCGCTGACGATGATGTGCTGCGGATCGACTTCGATGAAGCGGTCCGGGTCCACGGCCCAGAAATCGAAAAGAGCGCCACAGTCCGCCATAAACTGCTTGGTCGCGTCGAGGCCCTTGTGATCTCCGCCGTGGGGGAAGCCCTTCATGATCCCCATAACAAAATCATCCCGGAAGATCTCCGAGAAGTCGCCTTCCGCGCCATTCTCGATGGCATAGAACCGGTCGACGAGCTGACGGATGGTGCGCGGCATGGGATTTCCTCTTCTACGTTCCCAATAGAGGATTACACCTCTTTTTAGAAGCAATTTTTTCACTGCATGGACTTGTCTACTGACCTTCGGGACTATCGTAAACCTCGCTCTCGGCGTGTCATCTCGCTCGATCAGGGCCGTAGCTATGCCGACGGCACACGCCATATGGGCAACAGCGGCCGGAGCATTTTCTATGGCCTCTATCAGAACCCGGACCACTCGGTGCCATGGGGCGACGGACCTCGCGCCGAGGCCGGCATCGGCGACGGCACCGGGCAAGCCCTCACCGTCTATGGCCGCATCCCCGTACAGCCCACCCCAGCCTCCGGCACCTACTCGGATACCGTGATCGTGACGATCGCTTACTAGCTCGGATGCAAGCCGCGAGTCGGTGGTCACAGGCTGCGTGTTATGATCGTTTTCCCACAGGGTCGCCTGTCACGCCAGCGATGCTCAATGGCCAGGGATGTTTGCGCACCATGCGGAATAAAGATGCGAACCACTATCTCATTGAAATATCGCTGTAATTATTTACACGATACGCGTACTTAGGTATAAATTCCCAATTTATCCTCTGTCTGGCTAGAGTTCCGTCCGCGGGGGGAGGTGCTGTTGCCTCTTGGTCGAAAGCCATGCGAGTGGTGTGCCAAGGCTAGGCCCAATTCGTGGGGTCTCATCTGAGGCGAACAGACGATCAAGAACGATGACCGCAAGGCGGACCCGGCATATTCATTCGTTGATCACACGCCCGAAAGTCTCAAATTGTCTGACGACGAACATCTTCGTGACGTATCTGGCAATGGGCAACGACTATTGAACACATGCTTTCCCAAGATTTGATCTGATCGTCTGCAGGTCCACTTCATCGGTCAAGCCATTCCTATCCAAATCGTACCAACTCGATTTTCCCTTCGAGACTTTGACCATGCGCTTATAATCCTCGATATCTTTCCTGTTCACAAATCCATCACCATTACCATCTCCGGGACAGTCCTCGTGAGAGGAGAGCAAGTCATCAAGCTCCGTCTTTAATGAAGAGTATATCTGATTGTTTGTGGAACCCGCGACTGAATGGTCAAGCTGGGTTCCGTTCCTATCCAACATAGGAACTGGTATTGCTTCATTAACTTGATATAGTTCTTCTGTTGTTACGTCGACGCAACCATCTTGTGTGGCATCCGGATTGGTGGGTTGGTAGTCTTTCCAGCTGTTGCGGATCAGTTTGTACCCTTCATCATTGCGTATTGCCCAAGCATTCTGGGGGATGACCGACGCAGCCGGCTGGCCCTCACTCACGAGCCAATTCTGGACCTGGCAACAATACTGAAAACCACCCTGCGGTATCTCAGGTGGATTTGGCACGCTTTGTGTGGGGCTAGATGGGTATGTTCCCTCGGCGTCAACACCAAACCAAACACCTAGGTTGTCTTCGCAGACTTCTTTGCTCAAAAGCACATGGGAGCACGAGTTTGCAAACTGACAAGGCGCCTGTATGGTGTCGTTTATCATACGATTTAGACCGATTTGAGTAAAATTCGTTTTTCGAATACTCAACTGGTTGGGTTGCTTTAGATAGGGCAACATGGATTGGGCATCTACTGTACGCGGTGAAGCCGCCTTGTGGACATCAACCCCAGCGACTTCTCCTGCCAACTGATAGACATCGGCAATGTTTATCATTGCGTCGACTGATCTATTCGGCTGATTGACCATTGGTCCGGCAACGATCAATGGCGCCCAAACGCCCGTCTGATAGACAGTGCCCTTGGCTCTCTGGGGGTCAAATGGAAGTCTCGTATTGCTGCCAAACGAGCCATTGTCATTGACATACACGACTAGAGTATTCGTAGCTTCAGGTTGATAAGCAATGCTGCCATCTGTTTTTCTTTTCGCCAAGCCTGTCTCAACCAGCAGCCGACCAATGTCCACATCCATTGCCTGTATCATCTGATTGGCTAGGATGTAGTAGGCTAGCGAGTTTTGAGTTACATCTAGACCATTGGCGTCAAGAGAGGTGGGAGGTAGCATATCGATCGGTGGCGGCTGCAAAGGCGTATGCACAACTGGGTAGGCCAATGTCGCCATCCAGGGCTTGGACGACGATTGCTGCCGCCTGATCCATTTTATTGCCGCATCAGTAGCCTGAACATTCCGAAACTGACGGGAGTCTGGGGCTGTCAATGGAAACCGAGTGACTACCCTTCCATTGTCAATACCCCAAGGGGATACATAGTGAGCATTGATGGTGTCGAAGTTGAGCGGAGGAATAGGTCCCGTGCAGGATCCTTGTCCGGGAACAAAGATCCCACCACTGATTAGGCACTGTCTCCCTGGCGGATTCTTATCGCCATATGGTGCGCTGAGAATCTTGCAGTTTCTTATGGTGCCTTTGGTGTAGCAAGCACCACTGTCCGATCCGCCATTATTTGAACCTGGCACATACCCGAGGGGATATTGTCCGTCTGCCCCTACACCGCCAGCACTTTTATCAATTGTAGTCGGATCGCCTGTCTCGTCGTACCATCCAGCGAAGTAATCCCAACCAAGGGATCGCATCATTTTATACTTGTACGGATTATTCTTCTGAAGACCAACATGGTACTTGCCGAAGATTCCGCTGGTGTATCCGGCTTTCTTGAGAATCTTTGGCAACGTCATTTCGAACGGAGAGGTCATCGAGTTCGCAAGATCTTCTGGGCCAATAGCTGCGAGGACACTTGTTCGAAAGGGATAGCGGCCCGTATACAGCACCGATCGAGCGACTGTGCAGGTTGGCATCGCCCATGTATTTCTAAATCTTATCCCCGCATCGGCTATTGCATCAATGTTTGGAGTAGCAGCTGCATTTCCGGCAGTAGTCTGGGCTTGACCAGTCAAGGTTGCAGCCAGCCCGCCATAGCCAAAGGTATCGAGCTGGTCGATCCCGACGTCGTCTGTGAAGATTATCAGAATATTCGGCTTAGCTGCCTTCGATGCCGCAGTTGCCGGGTGGGGCAGCAGCAATAGTGCAAGCAGCGAAACCAAAAGCGAGAGCGAATAAGTAACAAGAAATTTCTCGACACGAATGATAGGCATTTTCGATCCCCGCATGTCCAAGCGAATTGCTTTCTATTCGGTGTGACTGCGCATTTTGATCAGCATCTACCGTATGCCCGACTTGTCGAAACAGCTGTTTGCGCAATTCACTGCTACTTGAGACATATATGACTCTTGAATAGAAATAGTACAGGCTCATCAGCGCGTCTTCCTGAAGTATTGCTTAGGTAGTTATATCTATGCGTCGCTTGGCGAGGCAGAAGATCGAAACCGCAAGCATGCAGGCCCTGCAAGTCGTCTCGGGCCACATCCACGCCTTCGAAGCGCTCGCGATTGCTTACGACGGCCCCAGCCAGCTGGTCGTGGGCACCTGGGGGACGTCACTGGACCCGCAGATCTCCCAGTCACTGGCCTGCATGACAACGGGCTCTGCGCTGGTGGAGGACGGCGTCAGCCAGTCGCACTTGGGTTCGTGGTGCTGGAGCAGATAGGGGCGACTGGTGCCTCGGAGTCTCGGTTCCGCGGCTTTGCCGGAGAGGCAGAACTTGCATGTGAAGGCCTGGTCGGGCGTGGAGCACTGACCTGTCGCTAGAGGTCATGTGGGTCCCCAAAGGCGCCAAGGACATGCAAGTGCATATGTTGCGCCAGAGTGTGGTCCATGGCGGTACGATGGGGACCGAACCCACGACATGCAGCTTGGGAAGCTGCCGTCCTACCGCCGGTTTACGCTCGTGTCGGGTTGGGGAGAAATGGAGGTGAGGCAGGGCGGCAAAGGGTGCACCCAGGGCAATGCCACAGCAACCAGTTGATTGATCCAAAGTGATCAGTTCACCTTCAAACTGGCCTTTGAAGGCACGACCCAATAGCGACAAATACTTAGCATAGATCGCATCTGGGCGATCTTTGGTGGAGTTCGGAGCATGTCCCGCCAATGAATGGTGGCTCAATTTTCGTGGACATGATCAAGTTCGCTTGAACCGCGCCCTATCTGCAAGCGTCTATTCGGGGGCGCGATAGCAACAGATCGGATTGCGATGAGACGTTTAATTGTTTCCATCCTTTGGGCCCTCATGCTCAGCAGCCCGGCAATGGCTGATGGACCCTGGTCAGGCGACTGGACAGTCAGATGGGCCAACGGTGCTGCCGTGTTGACACTCACACAGGATGGATCGACGGTTTCAGGTTCCTACCGCACCGGGCATGGTCACGTCGAGGCGACTGCTCACGGGACACAACTTGATGGAATTCTGATCGAACTAAACGAGCGAGAGGGCTTTACAGCAAACCTGGCTATGGACGCGGATAGCTTTTCCGGGCACACGAATGCCGGTGATTGGTTATTCGGCGTTCGCGTTGATCAGAACGACGCCCTCGAGATGCGGACCCGCCTCGATTTGAGCAATCCGCGAGCAACCTTCAGGTCTTTTCTCAATGCTTCAAATCGCGCCCGTGATGGCGAAAATAGCGCCGCTGTTCTTGCGGTGGACGCTGTCGATTTCAGCAAACAGTCGGACTGGACCACGCGTGATGAGCAGTCCACCGCAGTCAGCAAACTCTTCAAGCTGATAGATCGCACCACGGTTCGTCTCTCTGACATATCAGAGGAGACACAGGCCTCCGAAGTCACTGTTACCATGGAGTCGGTCGAGGCCGATGCCGATATCCACATCGAGATCAAGCGCTCCGCAAATGGTAACTGGCTCATTGTCATGCCGAGCAAAAATGATCTCACTTCAATGGAAGCTGCACTGCGTATGGGTGCAGGCACGCAGCCCATCGCAGAAGACAGCTTTCGGCAACTCAGCAGCCCGCGCGACACAATGCGAAGCTTCCTTGAAGGAATGTCCCGTTGGAGGACCGGCGGAGACGAACAGGCGGTTGGGACACTCGACTTGTCTAACATTCCCGATCTGATGAAGATCGAACAGGGCGAATTGCTATCTCAATATCTTGTTCGCGTGCTGGATCGGATTGGCTACATACCCCTGCAGAGCATCCCGAACGATGGTGCAAGCCGCGAACCCTTCGTGTATTTCGAACATCCGTCCGGCAGCATCGTCATCAGTCCGGTCGGAACCGGAGCAGACACGAAGTGGAAATTCACAAGCGAAACCGTTGATGGCCTGCGGCATCTCTTCCAGTCTGTGCAGGAACTTCCGCCGGCGCATACTCTGAGCAGTGGGCTGATACCACATTCCGCCACCTTTGCAATTAGAGACCTCGTTCAAAAGTATGTGCCGTTTCTGCTGACCGAAGGACACGGGGCAATGCATCTGGAGTACTGGCAGGTTGTGGGTGGGATCCTCAACTTGGTTCTGATCGCCATCATGTCTTTTATGCTCCGCCCGCTGATAAGATGGCTGTTCACTAAGCTCGACTTTATTCGGCATCTGAACTCGCCTGGACGCGTCGTAAATCTGGCGTCCATCGTCATTGCATTCATTATATGCGGTAAGTTGGTTCCACTCTGGGGCCTTCCCGTCACGTGGCGGCAATACTCCACTCCATTCATTGGAACGCTCATTGTTGCAGTCCTGGTCTATTTGGGCTGGCAATTGATCACGTTGGTGTCGTCGATCGCAGAGGAATACATGTTGAAGGTATCGAGAAGCCCGGATGGTGCACAGGTTGATCCCATCATTGTGACCTTCACATCGGGCCTTCTTCGAGTGGCGCTGATCATCGGGACCGGATTGCTTGTCAGTTACCTTTGGTCATTCTCTACAACGGGCTTGCTCGCGAGTTTTGGCATTGGTGGCCTCGCCCTGGCGTTTGCGTCGAAGGAGACTCTCGAAAATGTCTTCGGTGCCGGAATCCTCATGGGAGACAGACCGTTCAAGAAAGGGGACCGCATTGTTTCAGAGGGCGTCAGCGGATTGGTTGAAGCAGTCGGCCTTCGTTCAACACGGATTCAAACACCTGATGGCAGTCTGCTTGTGGTCCCAAATGGAAAGCTGGCGGACACGGCAATCGAGAATCTTGGTGGCCGTCGTCATATCAATTTTTCCACGTCATTTTGCCTGACGTCAGACAGCGCCCGGGAGCACTTTTCTTCATTTTCCGATGCAATTCTCAAGAGACTTGAGTCGAGCGTGACCTTCAAGGTCAAAGACTCTGAGTTGAACATCGTCGGAATCTCGACAGGAGGTGTCCAGGTTGAACTCGCTGCCAATCTTCAGGCCTTGAATGGTGGCAGCAAGCGCGATGCAATTAACGTCCTGTACCTTGATGTTCTTCAGGTGGCCGCCTCTGAAGGAATTGAATTCGGATATGATGTATCAGCGACCAGCTAGGGATTGTCGGTGCAACGTGTTGCTGGTTCAAGACAAATTCCTTACCTGTGGAGGCATGGATGTGAAAATCTGAAGCCTCTCCAAGCAACGGCCTACTCCGGATCCATTGTGCGACGGCGGCACATAGGAAGTTGAGACAGCGCTTGGCTGCCTCTTCTGGCAACTCAAGTCATGGCCTTTGTTCCGAATGGTATTATTTTGGCGCATCATGCGGAATAAGGATGCGAACGTTTGTGGTATGGAAATTATTCTCTAGAAAATGAACCAGTAGAGTGGTCTGAGATCTTTGGCACCCTCACGGTTTCGTCACGCCCGCGCTGGTCTGGGTCATCCCCAACAAGAAGTTGGCCTGAATATATGGCTGGCAGGAAGGCGTTGCGGTCACGGTGGTGCTCCTCGGCCTTGGAGCCGGGGCTTTCCTCGTGGCGCAGCGGCCCTCCTTCTGGCTCGAGTTCGGTGTTCGAGTGGGGCAGGCACTGCTTCCGCAGGGTCTGAAGTATCTAACCCGGCGCATGCCGCCGGAGGATGAGGCTGCGTGGCGTCAGGCCGAGAGGCGGGGGCAGGGGGAGGAGTGGTGGCGGGAGCGATGGCGGCGAAGTTCTGACCGGTGAGCGAGATCACAAGTACTGATCAGATTTCTGCCATGACATCTACCGAACTTGTCCGCAATGAGGTCGACGACAGAGCTACGACGAGCCAGAAGTCCTCCCGTCCTCATGTCACCCGGTTTGTCTCAGGGGCGCTGCCGTCGGACAGTCGAATACGCTCTGACGATTGGGTTATCGGAAGCGGAGCAGTAAAAAGGGAAGCGACGTCGCATGATTTTGCACTACCCGCGCCAAACTGGTCTATCTTTGGTGACGGTCAAAGTGTCGGTTGTGTTTTTAAGGATTCAGCTAAGTCACTGATAAAAAATAAATTAATTGGTTGGCATTGTATCCGTCCTCTTCCGCCATTTATTATCTCTAACATTTTGATTATAAACGACAATTATTCTGAAGTTGACGGCCTGCCCTACCGTCTGCCCTGCCAATCGCATGCGCGTTTGCGTGTAAACGTTCTATCCTCTCGGAAGAAGGAAGACGTCATCCTGTTAGTGGCTTTTATCTGTAATTTTTCACAAAGACTTGACGCAATGGCACCTCCCCGCCGAGGATAGAAATCGTGTGTGGGGTTTAAAATGACTTTCAAAACAAAGCGCTGGATGCAGCCGCGAATTGGATTCTTAGGAGTTGAAGCTCTGGGATTAGCAGGGTGCGCTTCGACAGCAGACGATATAGGGGCGTCATATGTTTCGCCCGTTGCTTATGAGAATTACGAATGCCAGCAATTGGCTCGCGAAGTCGGTCAGCATTCAATGCGCAACTTTATGAGCTGGACATGGCGCTTCAGGCGATGATCGCTTTTTGATGGGTGCGACCTCGCTGTGCAGCTACGGTAAGTCACAAGAGTCAATCATCGCGAGCCAGTCACGACTTCCACCGTCGCCCCCTGATGCTCCTTCGTGATCTGCTCCCAACCCTTGCGATCGAGGTTACAGTGGATGACGGCCTTGGTCACAGGTCACACATGCAGCTTGGGAAGCTGCCGTTCTACCACTGAACTACGCCCGCGATGAGTGGCACATGGGTGGAACGGCGCCAAGGCGGCGGGAATCCGTATCTTGACCAGGTCAATTATTACTAACGGCACACCAAACAGGTCTCCGACAGGAAAGTCACCACTGGCTCAAAAGCGCCCCGCCGCATGTTCGCCGCATGTTCGTCATCGCAGATATACGGCTGTTGCGGAACAATGAGGATAGAGACTCTGCATCATTGTTTGCTCCCCAGATGATCCGTCACGTTCACAGTGGCGGCGGAGTGCCGAGGCATACGGGCCCTGAAGTGCTGGGTGAGTAAGGAACAGATGCAGGCAAGAGAGAGCAATAGTTCTCGTCACACTGTCCCGCCTCGTTCTTGAAGGCGCTGCTGCCTCTGGGGACTGGGTTGCCATAGGTATCGTCGTTGGTTGCGCAATAGCACGTCGCCATCTGGACGCCATTCACAGGTTCTGGATTGACGACGCACTTGAACCCAAAGCAGTTTGCAAAGGAACGGCTAGGCTTTGCCGCACAAACCTGAACAAGTGGCTTTACATCCGGTTCAGTAAGCCTATAGGCGTTCATCGCTTGGGGGACGGGCATCGGACTATAGATTGACCACACAAGGCCAGGGCCCGGTTGTTGGCAGCTCCCCTTCATTTGTCCCAGGTTCGCGCCGGACGCCTGGAATTGTCCATTCATGACGGGACACGTACAAACCGCCTCAGGATAGCGGCGAAAGCCTTGCAGCAGTCCGCTTGAGGAAACCACGCGCGACAAAATTTTCCGGCCGGTGAGTTCGCAGGTAGAGGCAGCGCAGAGAGCATAGCTTCCGTAGCAATACGCGGGACCTGATTGAGCCTGCGAAGGCATTGGCCAGGCGGCTACAAGAAGTGCCACGACGATCAAAACCAGTCGCATGAACCTGTTTCAATTCCTTGATACGCGGGAGAAGTGCAGCGTTGAGTAGGGACGGTTGAGAAATAGCGGGATCACGGCATCGAAGCCGGGGTGACATCCTATAGTGCTAAGATGAAAAACAATGATAGTCCACTGCATCGATGTGACCATGGTGACCTGACCGGCATTTTCTGAACCAGGCGAAATGAGAGAAGATAGCCTGGAAAGGAGAAAACCTATGCCGAAAAAGAGGTTGGGAGCCGAGCAGAGGCCTTATCCTTTTGCACCGCCCTCAAGTCTTCGTTTTCCGCATCACCCGGTACCGTTCCCTCAACCACTCATCCCCCTGCCCCCGCCTCTCTGCTAGGCGCCACGCAGCCTCCTCGTCGGGAGGCATCCTCTTCGAGGCGTAACGCCGCCTCAACGGCAGTAACATTCTTCCTAAGCAATAGCCGAACTCAATCCACAAGAAGGGATGATCAGGCCCTCGAAGGGGCAGGTCAAGGCGTCAGCTACGGCAGTGGACGTCGTCACGAAAGGCGTATGCTGTCAGTCGTGTTCGCCATCGTGGCGGCGGCCGGAGATGCGGGCGAACAGGTCAGGCTTGGTGGCCGCCGTCGACAGCACAGCAACCGTGATGGCGGCAGCGCCGATCAGCAGGACGTGCCCGACGATGCTGGCGGCCAGGAAGGTGTAGCTGCCGATCGCGAGCGAGAAGCAGACGGCCCACATGACGCCCAGTGCCTGGAGCACATAGTGGCGCATGGCGATGTCGGGGATGTTCCGGAGGGGGCTCACTTCGTGGTCGAAGATGAAGTTCCAAGCATGGATGATCGGATTTCTGTTGTTCATCCTGCGGGCATGGGCGCTTTTGCACACACAAGCAATGCCAATCTCCCGTGCCGCGGCATGGCCGTCGCGCGCGCAGATCAGTCATAGGACAGGCCGGTAGCCTTGCCGCGGAAGATGGCATAGGCGAAGACGGTATAGGCGAGGATCACCGGCAGCACGCAGACGACTCCAAACAGGATGATGCGCAGGCTTTCGGGCGAGGACGCAGCCGCGGCGATGGTGAGGCGCTCCGGCACGATGAAGGGGTAGAAGCTGTAGGCCATGCCGCAGAAGCCCAGCGCCATGAGCAGCGTGGCGGCGGCGAAGGGAAACCAGGCGAAGCTGTCATCGCGCGTGGGCAGGCGCTTCAGCGCGATCCACACCAGGACGATCAGCAGCGCCGACATCACCGGCAGCGGCACGAGCAGCACGATTTCGGGAAAGCTGAACCACTTGGCGAAGATGCGCGGGCTGACGAGCGGCGTGGCGAGCGACACGGCCGCCATGCCGAGGACGAGACCCCAGATGCCGCGGCGCGCCCAGGCGACGGCCTTCAGCTGCAATGCGCCATCCGTCTTGAGGATCAGCCAGGCAGCGCCGATGAAGCCATAGGCGGCCGACAAGGCCAGCGACGTGAGCGCTGCGAAGGCCACCTCGGCGAGGCCCCACTTCAGCCCCATGACATAGAGCCCGAGCATTAATCCCTGCGACAGGGAAGTGGTCAGCGAGCCAGCGAAAAAGATGCGATCCCACCGGTCCTTGTGCGGAAGCGGCGCCTTGGCGCGGAACTCGAAGGCGACGCCGCGCAGGATGAGGCCGATGAGCATGATGGCGACCGGCAGGTCCGGCAGGTAGAGTGCGGTGAGGATCTGGCCATGCGCGGCGGGAAAGGCCACCAGCAGGATGCCGATGGCCAGCACCAGCCAGGTTTCATTCGCGTCCCAGAAGGGACCGATCGAGGCCACCCTGCGGTCGCGTTGATTGCTTTCCGCGAAGGGAAGCAGCAGGCCGACGCCGAGATCGAACCCGTCGAGCACGACATAGAGCAGGATCGAAAGCCCCAGCAGGGAGGCGAAGATGAGCGGCAGGCTTTCGGCGTCGATCACGTCATTCTCCCGCGGGCTGCAGCACGAAGCGCGGCGCCGGTGCGAAGCCGGGCTTGCGCCCAGCGAGGTGGAACAGCGCGCCCACATAGGCCGCCAGCAGCAGCACATAGACGGCGAGATAGGCCAGCAGCGTGGACAGGACCATGCCGGCCGCGACAGGCCCCACCGCATCCGCCGCGGTGAGCACGCCCTGGACGAGCCAGGGCTGGCGGCCGATCTCCGTCACGTACCAGCCGGCGAGCGTTGCGACCCAGCCGGAGAAGGTCATGGCCGTGAGCGCCGTGAGATAGGGACGCGGCAGGTTCTCCGCGCCGCGGCGCCAGAACAGCCAGAGGCCGGACCAGGAGGTGAGATAGGTCGCAGTCACTCCCTGTGCTGCGGCCTATTCTTCTTCTCGGGTTGGAATTCCCGACCGGTAGGCGAAAGAGTCTGGCAACTAACTTATCAAGAAAAATTGTGTTTATTTGAAAATAGTTATTGACGTCTCTTGTGGGTGTGATAGAAGTTCCGTTATTGAAGGCTCGATGAAGTGTCGGAGAGGGGAAATACTTCGACCGCCTTGCCGCCGAGCCCGAATGAATTCACGGGTCCTTCCCAAGGGGAACGAATAGCGGGGGCGCTCAGCGCAGGCTTTCGCTAGCGACAGGGTTCCAGTTTGGGGTCCCGGTTTCCAGTTTCCACCCCGCTGCTGGCAACATCATCGGAACAGCATCACTTGAAAGAAGCCCTGCCGTGTGGGGCTTTTCTGCGTTCTGAATCATTCACCCTTCCGGTGATCAGGGGTGGAAACCTGGGCTGGAAACCCGCCTTCCGGTTTCCACCCCGCAGGTTTCCACTCAGGGTTCCACACGATGAGGTTTCCATGATCCCCGAGAGCTACGGCATCGAGCGCGTGGATGTCACGGCGCTGACGGCCTTCTCCGGCAACCCGCGCACCCACTCCGACACGCAGATCGATCAGATCGCCGCGAGCATCCGGGAGTTCGGCTGGACCAATTCGATCCTTGTCGATGCTTCCGGTGTGATCATCGCCGGTCACGGTCAGCATTTCTCGCGCTTGAGCGCCATTCCCAAGCGGAAACCGGATGCATAAAGTACGATCTGCATCAATCTATCGAGGATCCGGACATGTTCCTCTTCTATGAAATCTGGACGGGAGAAGATGCACTCGCGCTTCACGCTTCTTCCGAGTTCATTAGCGCGTCGAGGAAAATAACGCGTGAATTGATCGAGTCCGCGGTGCTGCAGACGTTTCATGTGGTCTCTTGAGAGGCTGCTCGGTGGAGCAGTCACCCGGAATAGTTGGTGAGGCCGCGCAGCATGGTCATTCTCGACAACGCCTCACTGGACGCTTGGGTTGAGCACAGTGATATCCGGCACTTGATTGTTGGCACCCGAGCATATGTGAAGGATATTGGGCGGGCGATCCGAAAGTCATGTCTGGAACAGATGGCAGCCGTCGGCATTCCACGTCACGCGGGCGTCCTGTCCCGCGGCATGGCTCCCCACCTCCTGCGCCGGCATGCGCAGCCAGAATTCCTGTCCCCACTGCGTGGTCAGCAACGCCGATACCGTGTCGCCGAGGAACGTCAAGTCCTTGATCTTCACCGGCAGGCCCGCCTGCGCACCCGGTGAAAAGCGAACCGCCTGCGGCCTGACCATCAACTCGGCGCCGCCAGTCGTCGTCTCCCGGGAGGAGGCGTGGAAGGGAATGTCCTGGAACGCCGATCCATCCGGAAGGGTCACCGCCGCACGGCCTCCCGGACCTGCAATCACGGAGGACACCATGAGGAAGTTGCTGTCGCCGACGAAGCCGGCCACGAAACGGGTCGCCGGATTGGCGTAGAGCTCCCGGCCGGTGCCCACCTGTTCGATGCGGCCATGGTTGAACACGGCAATGCGGTCCGACAGCCGCAGCGCCTCTTCCTGGTCATGCGTGACATAGAGAATGGTCACGCCCGTCGTCTGGTGGATGCGGCGGATCTCGACCTGGATTTCGTCTCGGAGCTTCTTGTCGAGCGCCGACAGCGGCTCATCCATCAGCAGCACGGGGGGATCATAGGCGAGGGCCCGCCCCAGGGCGACGCGCTGCTGCTGGCCCCCTGAGAGCTGCGCGGGCATGCGTGATCCGTAGCCCTCGAGGCGCACGAGGGCCAGCATCTCCTCCACCCGGCGCGCGATGTCCGTGGTCGTCCAGCCGCGCACCCGCAACGGGAATGCGATGTTCTCGGCGACCTTCAGGTGCGGAAACAGCGTATAGCGCTGAAACACCATGCCGATGTTGCGCCGGTGCGGCGGGGTGCCGAGAATCGACCTGCCATCCAGCATCACGTCGCCGCTCGTCGGGTTGTAGAGCCCGGCCACGGCATAGAGCGTCGTGCTCTTGCCCGATCCCGAAGGCCCGAGGAAGCTCAGGAACTCACCCTTCCGGACCTGCAGGCTGACGCCATCGACGGCGGCCACCTCGCCGAACAGCTTGCGCAGGTCCTGAATGAGGAGGAAGGGCTGGCTCATTCCGCAAGTCTCCGTCTCAGGGCGGCGATGATCATCATCAATACGAGTGTTATCAGAACGAGAATGCTGGAGGCGGCGGCAATGGTCGGGCTTAGCTCCTGGCGCAGCGCGGCCCAGATCAGAACCGGCAGGGTCTGCAGTTCCGGGCTCGCCATGAAGATGGCGACCACCACCTCGTCCCACGAGATGAGGAAGGAGAACAGCGCTGCTGAGAGCAGACCGAGCCTGATGGACGGCACGGTGATCTTCAGGAAGGCGACGATGGGCGGCGCGCCGCACAGCACCGCGGCATCCTCGATCGACTTGTCGAAGCTCTCGAGCGAGGTGCTTATGGTGATGAAGGCGAAGGGGAAGGCCAGCACGGTGTGGGCGATCACGAAGCCGATGAGGGTCCCGCCAAGTCCAACGCGCAGGAACAGCAGATAGGTTGCCACCGCGAAGACGACGACTGGCAGCACCATGGGCGTCAGGAACAGGCCGCGCAGGAATTGCCGCCCGGGAAACCGGCCGCGGATCACCGCGAGGCTCGCCGTCACGCCCAGCAGCACCGAACAGATGGTGACCAGGAGGCCGATCTTGAGGCTGGTGAAGGCCGCCGTCAGCCAGCGCGGGTCGGTGGCGAGATCCTGGTACCAGCGCAGCGTCCAGGCCGGCGGCGGAAAGGCCAGCCACTTCGAGGATCCAAAAGACAGGGCAATGATGAAGATGATGGGAACCAGCAGGAAGATGCAGACGGCGACTGCAATCACCCACAGCACGACCTTCAGCCCGCCCATCCTGTCATAGGTGAGCAGCATCAGCGGCCTCCCGCCAGGGCATTGCCGAACAGGCGGATCTGCAGACCGTAGAGGCCCAGCGTCACCACCAGCAGGATGAAGGCGGCGGCACCCCCGAGCCCCCAGTTGAGGAGGGACTGGATCAGCTGCGCGATCATGCCGGCCAGCATCATGTTGTTGGCGCCGCCGAGCAGCGCCGGCGTGACGAAATAGCCGAGCGACATCACGAACACCATGAGTGCGCCCGCCGCCGCCCCGCTGGCGGACAGCGGCAGCAGCACCCGCCGGAAGCTCTGCCACCGCCCCGCGCCGCACAGTGAGGCCGCCTGCAGGATCGCCGGGTCGATGCTGCGAATCGCAGAATGCAGCGGCAGGATGATGAAGGGCAGCATGATGTAGACCATGCCGATGATGATGCCGGTAAGGTTGTTGACCAGCGGCAGCGGCTCGCTGATCAGCCCCCAGTGCATGAGCGTCTTGTTGATGACGCCGGTACGCTGCAGGAGCACCATCCAGGCATAGGTGCGGGCCAGCAAGTTGGTCCACATCGACAACAGGATGATGGCGAAGATGATCATTGCCTTGCGGCCCGGCAGCACCGCGAGCAGCCAGGCCACGGGATAGGCGATCACCAGCGTGACAACGGTGGTGATGCCCGCCACCAGGAAGGTGTTCAGGAAGATCCGCGTGTAGGTGCTGGTGGCGAAGAGCTCGCGGTAGTTCTGCAGTCCCGGTTCGGGCTCCGTCACGCTACGCAGCAGCAGTGCCGCCACCGGCAGGATGAAGAAGATCACCATCAGCAGCAGGGCCGGCAACGCCATCGCGAAGCCGGACCTCCGCCGCGTGCTGCTCTGTGCGGTCGCTGACGTCATGCGCTCATCAAGGTCATGCCGGCAGGCCGTGGGCGGCCTGCCGGCGCAGGGTCATTTCGCCTGCCAGTCATACCACCGCTTTGCGATCTCGTCGCGGTGTTCCGCCCAGTATCCCATGTCTAGGTTGATCTGACCGTCGGTGTGGGAGTCAGGCAGTGCCGCAACCGCCGCGGCGTCCATCTTTGCCTTGGAGTCGATGTTGATGGGCGACAGCGTGGTGAGCTTGGAGAGCTCGGCCTGGACATCGGCGCTCGTGGCGTTGGCCAGGAACTTCATGGCGATGTCCTTGTTCTTAGAGCCCTTGGGTACCACCAGCACGTCGGCTGCCGTCAGGTTCTGACCCCAGGCCGTGTCGACGTTTCCGCCTTCCTGCTGGATTGCGAAGATGCGGCCGTTCCAGAACATGCCGATGGGCGCCTCGCCGGAGGCGAGGAACTGCTGGGACTCAGCACCGCTACCCCACCACAGGATATCCTTCTTGATGGTGTCGAGCTTCTTGAAGGCGCGGTCGAGGTCGAGGGGGTAGAGCTTGTCGGCGGGAACGCCGTCCGCCAGCAGGGCGATCTCGAGGGCCCCCGGCGCCGACCATTTGTAGAAGGTGCGCTTACCGGGGAACTTGGCCGTGTCGAACAGGTCGGCCCAGTTCTGCGGCACTTCCTTAAGCACGTCCTTGTTGTAGCCGATTACGAAGGAATAATAGAAGCTCCCGACGAAGTGGTCGGCGACGAAACGCGGATCGATCTTGCTCTTGTCGACCACTGCGAAGTCGATGGGTTCCAGCAATCCCTGCTTGGCAGCTGCGATCGCGAAGTCCATCTCCACGTCGATCACGTCCCAGGCCACATTTCCGCTTTCAACCATCGCCTTGAGCTTGCCGTAGTCGGTCGGGCCGTCCTGCAGGACTTCCACTCCCGTCTTGGCGGTGAAGGTGTCGGCGAATGCCTTCTTCTGGGCTTCTTGGGTCGTGCCGCCCCATGCCGTGAAGACCATCTTGTCGGCGGCATGCGCCGTCACAGTCAGGCTGGCTGTCACTGCCGCAGCCAACAATATCCTCTTCAACATCCCTGGTTCCTCCATCTATAACTTGGGCTTCTTGCTGCGACCTATACCCGAGCCACAGGCTATGCCGAAAATCAGTTCACGAGAGGATAGTTCGGTCCAATAGTAGAAATTCGGCAGCTTTGTCGCAAATTGGGAGTCGGGGGCCCTTTCTCACGGCTTCAATCTTCCGGTGTGGCGAAGCCACAGCAGGGCAAGGCTGACCCTGTTCCGGCATCCGGATATCTGAATTGTCTTTGAGATGTGAGCTTTCACTGTCGCCTCACTGATACCGAGGCAATGTGCGATTTGCTTGTTCTGCATTCCATCCGCTACGAGAGCGAGTATTTCTGCCTGCCGGGCGCTGATAGTGTAGGGGACACTAATAGTTGATATACTCGCTGCCACATTCGGGGTTACAAGTCTCATTGTTACTGTCCAATCTGCCGGTAGCGGCCCTGGAGATAGGTCAGTGGATCATCCGATGAAATCTGGATTCGGAGGACATTGCCGAGATAGATTGTGTGTGTTCCCGAAACGAGGCGATCGGCGATCGAGCATGCAAACGCATTTGCGTCCTTAAGCAAGACCCAGTCCTCCTCCTCATGGCTCAAGTCGATACCTTCGAAGCGGTCGTTCACCGTCGCATCATGACTGCCTGAAAAACGCTCTGCGACATACGGATGCCGGTACGACAGGATATTGAGACAGAAGACACCGTTGGCACTTACAGCCGCGGCGATGCGGCTTGCCGACCTGAGGCAGACGAGAAGCTGCGGTGGGTCGGCCGATACGGAGGAGAAAGCGCTCACCGTTGCCCCGTGACGGCCCGCCTTTCCATTGGTAGTGACAACAGCAACGCTGCTCGCCACCTGGCGCATTCCCTTGATGAACAGGTCCCGCGAAACGACATCGGGAATGGGGCGGATGTCAGTCATGAGCATGTCCGGTCGCAGACGAGACTAACGTCCGAGGCGTGCCGGATCATCTAGGTCAGCGCCGATGTCGTTGAGGTCCTGATAGCGGTCGCCAATGCGGTGGTGAGGGCGGCCGCTGGTGGCTCCACCGAAGGCGGCGATCAATTCGTCATCCGCGGGCGCATCGGCAATCGAAAACTGGACCGTCAGGTAATGCGAGCGTCGCCCGGTATCGTGCTTGTCCATTAGTGGGATCTGGATTTGCGTGTTGGCGGGCCCGCGGGTATTGGTAAAGCCCAGATAGGTCTTGGCACCCAGCGCCTCGCGATAGAAATTGCCGTAGTGCAGCGTGTGGATGAGGGCCGAGGCGTGCTCCTGCTCGCAGTCGAGCCCGGCCATCGCCGCCTTGCCGTAGGCCTCGATCTTGTCAGCCCCGCCTGCCATCGCCACGATGCGCTCGGTGAGGAGCTTGCCGAGGATCGGCGCGAAGGCACGGATCTCCGGCTTCAGGTCCGCGACGTAGCCACGACCTGCCCAAGGATTCTTAACCACTGCAGCTACGCCTAGCATGCGAAGCGGCGGGGTTGCGGCGCGCTCGC
>Ga0194035_1000461_pt1 | contig 23590 bp, 17 predicted proteins | sample JunL2320m_MetaG_FD_148680 | JGI IMG/M metagenome (GOLD analysis project Ga0194035, IMG submission 148680) | Anoxic zone freshwater microbial communities from boreal shield lake in IISD Experimental Lakes Area, Ontario, Canada - Jun2016-L239-20m | ecosystem: Environmental > Aquatic > Freshwater >...
CCTTTTAACTACTGCTTAATTCTTACTGTCCAACTTGCGCTTATGCAGCCACCTTTTTCTTACCAATGACTTTACCAATCAATGGCCAGAAGAGCAGCACTAATGCAAGAGATGAAATACCACCTACCAAGTAGTTAGAGAAGAAAATATCTAAGCTTCCCTGTGAGAACAACATGGATTGACGGAAAGAATCTTCTGCGCGGTCGCCCAATACCAAAGCCAATACCATTGGCGCCATTGGGTAGTCAAGTTTTTTGAAGACATAGCCCAGAACGCCGAAGCCCATCATCAACCAAACATCAAACATAGCATTGTGAACAGTGTATGCACCTACCGCACAAATCACAATAATGACTGGCGCAATGATAGAGAATGGAATTCTCAAGATAGAAGCAAACAATGGCACACAAGTTAAAACAACAAACAAGCCAGCCAAGTTACCTAAATACATACTAGCAATCAAGCCCCAAACAAAGTCTGGCTTCTCAACGAAGAGTAGTGGACCAGGTTGTAAGCCCCAGATCAATAGACCACCAAGCAATACCGCTGCGGTTGGTGAGCCTGGAATACCTAGAGATAACATTGGCAGAAGTGCAGCCGTACCTGCAGCATGGGCCGCAGTTTCTGGAGCAACAATACCTTCCATTTTGCCAGTACCAAACTTATCGCCCTCTTTGGATACACGCTTAGCGACTCCATATGCCATAAAGGATGCAGGAGTAGCACCACCTGGAGTAATCCCCATCCAGCAACCAATCAAGCAACTACGCAATGAAGTGGCCCAGTATTTTGGCAACTGTTTCCATGTCTCAAGCACAACCTTGCCACGAATCTTAGCTGCTGCACCTTGGAAAGCTAAACCCTCTTCCATCGATAGCAAGATCTCACCAATGCCAAACAAACCGATCACAGCAATCAAGAAGTCAAAACCACGCATCAACTCTGGGTTACCAAAAGTTAAACGTAGTTGACCTGTTACGGTATCCATACCTACCGTAGCCAAAGCGAAGCCAAGCATCATGGCTGAAATAGTTTTAAAGGGCGATCCCTTATTCATTCCCACAAAACTACAGAAGGTGAGTAAGTAGACTGAGAAGAACTCTGGCGGACCAAACTGTAATGCAAACTTAGCGACCAGTGGGGCTAAGAAGGTAATCATCACGATTGCAAAGAACGCACCCACAAATGAAGATGTGAACGCTGTAGTTAGCGCCTCACCTGCTTTGCCGTTGCGAGCCATTGGGTAACCATCAAAGGTGGTAGCAACAGACCACGGTTCACCCGGAATATTAAAGAGAATGGATGTAATCGCTCCACCGAATAATGCACCCCAGTAAATACAAGAGAGCATGATGATGGCTGAGGTTGGAGGCATTGTAAAGGTCAATGGCAACAGAATCGCAATCCCGTTTGCACCGCCAAGCCCTGGCAATACGCCGATGATCACGCCAAGTGTGACACCAACCAACATCAACAATAAGTTAAAGGGTGTCATTGCAACGGCAAAGCCATTGAATAGAGCGTTAATTTCTTCCAACTTGTACTCCTTTTTTTCTAATCTTTTTTAATTGTATTTTTTAGTTCACGCCAACAAATTCAAGTGGGTTGAACCATGCGCCATGTGGTAATGGAACTTGGAACCAGAACTCAAACATCAGGTATAGGGCTGCGCTCACTCCAATTGATACAGCAATTGCTTTCCAAAGAGGATATTTTCCAAGCCAAACCATGAAGATAGCGATGTAAAAAAAAGAGGAAACATAAATACCAATTAATTGCACGCCGAGCACAAAAACAATTGCTGGCAATAAGACGGCCATGACTTGCTTTAAAGGCTCCCTATCGACAAATGACTCTGTTTTCTTATTCTTATTAACAATCGCAGCTTGATAAAGCGTTACCGTGCTCGAAAGCATGATGATCAAGCTAATGTAGAAAGGAAAATATCCCGCTTCTGGGCCATCACTACCCCAACTCGCGCCTAACTTGAGGCTTCCAATCATTACCGTTAGACCAAACGCGAGGAACAAGATAGCGGTAATGATATCCACTGCCCTGACGCTGATTGCTGAGTCTTCGTTTGAATTATTTGCTTGTTCAGACATTTGTTTTATTCGCTAATTTAATGTGATTCATACGGGTACTTAAAAAATAGGACTCCCGATTGGAGGTCCTACCTTATTTGCTCCAGATTACTTAGCTAAGAATCCAGCTTCAGTCATTAGTTGCTTATGCAGCGCCTCATTCAGAGTTAACCAGTTTCTAAATTCTTTGCCAGCCATAAACGTCTGATTGAATGCACCATCAGCCATGAATTTTTTCCACTCTGGAGTTGCACGTACTTTTTTGAACAACTCGACATAAAAATCGACTTGTTCCTGCGTCACGCCTGGAGCCATGAAAATCCCGCGCAACATCACATAGTCAGTTGTTACGCCTGCCTCTTTACAAGTGGGCACGTCGTACCATGATTGAGTATCAGTGATTTTTTCTTTGTAAGGCATACGAGTGTCATCAAATACGCACAATGCACGTAATTTATTAGCGCGCCACTGAGCCACAGCTTCAATCGGGTTGTTTACAGAAGAGTCAATGTGATTACCAACGAGTTGCACAGCTACGTCGCCACCCCCTTTAAATGGGATGTAAGTGAACTTTGCACCTGTGGCCTTTTCAATAGCAACGGTAATGATTTGATCTTCTTGCTTAGAGCCAGTGCCGCCCATCTTGAATTTACCTGGGCCAGCTGCTTTGGCAGCATCAATATATTCTTTGGCTGTCTTATATGGCTTTTCCGCGTTATCCCACAAAACAAATTGGTCAAGCGCCAACATGGCTACCGGGGTAATGTCTTGCCAGTTAAATGGAACGCCAGTTGCTAGCGGAGTTGTAAATAAATTAGAGAGTGTGATCACGATCTTATTTGGATCGCCCTTAGCTTCTTTCATCGCTAAGAAACCTTCTGCACCAGCACCAGCACCTTTATTCACAGGAATAATGGCCTGCTTCATTAAATTGTTTTTAGTGATAATTCCTTGAATCATGCGAGCCATTTGGTCAGCACCGCCGCCAGGACCAGCAGGAATAATAAATTCAACAGGCTTAGTAGGCTCCCATGCAGCAAATGCAGGGGAAACTCCAGCAACACCGAGGGCTAAAGCGGTGAAAATCAATGCTCCTTTTAACTTCATCTTCATTAATGTGCTCCTGTAAATGGTTTGCCAATTTATTTTTGGCTTATTGAATGTGTGTGATTTTTAAACAAGATCGGTAACTTGAACTTGACTACCATCAATAATTTCAAAATCGATTAAGACGAGTTTCTGTAATCGGGTAGAAACCCCTATCAATTAAGCCAAAGACTGTTTTAGTTTACTTATATCTAGACTAAAAAACCGCATTAAAGTCACAAAATGAAAATGGTTATGCATCTACATTAATTAGAATTTTATCTAAGTATTTACCCTAGTAAGGCTGGTGCCGCTTGCCGGAATCGAACTGGCGACCTTTTCATTACGAATGAACTGCTCTACCAACTGAGCTAAAGCGGCAAATCTATTTGATTCTAGCGGAAGCGATCGAGGAGCTTTTTGCTGACCTTATCGAGCTGCGTCGAATCCTTGATGATAAATTGCAGGCCATTTGAATCAGCAATGAGCAATGTATTGCCAGCAATGCGGCGGATATCTTCCTCGCCCTTAAGGCGGATACGCGTGGGTCCACGATCCGTTTCAATATCCCAAATACTCGGCGTTGCAAATGTAGATACCTTAGTAATTCTCTCAATCACTGGCATAAATTCTCGTGCGGCTAATTCCTCTTCAATCAGAGAAAGATCTACCTCTGGGATCAGCGCAACATCTGGAAACCAGCACACTTCTTTGCCAGATTGATTCATGATACCAATACCGGCAGCAGGTGCAGTGATCGGAAACGCACGCACTGGATACACACCAACATGGCGCTCACCTTTGGCATCGATGAAAACTAAGTTCCCAAGTGCATTGCGTTCTAGCTGATGGATCTTATTCATACTCCACCTCCAATGTTCTTAGCAATGACCTCTAATTTTTCTTCTTGCGAGTCCTCAAGACTCTCGCCGATCGCACCACCCTCAACCAACTCGGCGGCATGACGTAATTGAGCCTGATATAGGGCATAGTAAGCGCCCTGAGCTTCCATTAATTGGTCATGCGAGCCAATCTCAACAATCTCACCCTTATCAAGCACTACAAGGCGGTCAGCCTTTCTGAGGGTCGACAGGCGATGTGCAATCGCAATCGTTGTGCGGCCCTTCACCAGGTTATCCAATGCACGCTGAATTTCTTTTTCAGTAGTCGTATCCACTGAAGAGGTAGCCTCATCCAAGATTAAGATACTTGGGTTAATCAGAAGTGCACGTGCAATCGAGATCCGTTGACGCTCACCACCTGATAAAGATTGGCCACGCTCACCAACTAAGGAGTCATAGCCCAAAGGTAGTCTGAGAATAAATTCATGGGCATGAGCAGCGCGTGCAGCTTCAATAATTTCTTCGCGAGTTGCATCTGATTTTCCATAAGCAATATTCTCTGCGATCGTGCCAAAAAATAAGAAAGGCTCTTGTAAGACTAAGCCAATACATTTGCGATAGTCAGATATTCGAATACTCCGAATATCACGTCCATCTAAAGAAATTGAGCCTGAGCTCACGTCGTAGAAACGGCAGATCAAGTTTACTAAGGTGCTCTTACCCGAACCGCTATGCCCTACCAAGCCAATCATTTCACCGGGAGCAATATCTAAATCAATGCCTTTAGATACCGCGCGGTTGCCATAGCGAAAACCTACTCCTCTTAAGGAGAGGCGACCTTGAACTGGTCCTAGCGGTGCTGGATTGATGGGCTCGGGAACGCTCGATACATGATCCAAAATATCAAAAATACGCTTAGCGCCTGCAGCTGCTTTTTGAGTATGAGAAACAATCCGGCTCATCGAATCTAAGCGAATATAAAAACGTCCGATGTAAGCCAAGAAAGCAATCAACACACCGACCGTTACCTTTTGATGCGCGACCTGCCAAATACCAAAACCCCAAACCACCAGTAAGCCCGTTTCAGTAAGCAAAGTCACTGTCGGAGAAAATAATCCCCAAACACGATTAACGCGATCATTGATTTGTAAGTTATGTTTATTGGAGTCGATAAAACGTTTGAGTTCGCGATCTTCTTGAGCAAATGCTTTGACTACCCGAATGCCAGGGATAGTGTCAGCCAAGATGTTGGTTACTTCAGACCAAATGCGATCAATCTTTTCAAAGCCAAAGCGCAAGCGATCGCGTACTACATGAATCATCCACACAATAAATGGCAATGGCGCTAATGTCACCAAGGCAAGCAAAGGATCAATCGATACCAAGATTGCTGCAGTCATGGTAATCATGAGTACATCAGTAACAAAATCTAGGGCATACAAGGACAAGAAAACACAGATGCGATCTGTCTCTGCGCCAATACGGGCAATCAAATCACCGGTCCGCTTACCGCCAAAATACTCCAGAGAAAGTTTAAGTAAGTGCTCAAAAGTAGTATTGCGTAAATCAGCACCAATGCGCTCGCTCACCAAAGCAAGTAAGTAGGTCTTCCACCAACCCAAGCCCCAAGCAACAATAGCGGCTCCAAACAAGGCGAGCAAATACATGCTAGCCAAATGAAAATCAATTGGATTACCTTTCTCATAGGGAATCAACACATGATCCATCAGCGGCATTGTGAGATAAGGCGGGATGAGTGTTGCGCCAGTTGACAACAAGGTCAACACAAAACCGAGAGCAAGTTGTTTTTTGTATGGCTTTGCAAAACGCCAGAGTTTAAATAAAGTCCATGTAGACGGCGGAGTATCGTCTTCTGGATCACAAGTAGGACATGCATCTGAATTAGCAGATTTTGGACTTAAGCAAACTGGGCAAACTTGTTTGTCGTACTCACTTGACTCGCCTTTGCTTTGCTCTTCACCTCTGGTAAGTTGCTTAAAGCTTGATTGGAGACGCAGGACCTGAGGATTTACTGCGAGAGTGAAATACCAGTCCCTAAGCAAACTGTCAGCAGTTTCTAGCCTTAAATGACCGACTCCTGCATGGTCCCCATGAACCAAATGCTGCCCTCGGCCTAGAGGCCAAGACTGAAATTGCTCACCATCAGTCCAAAAAAGACCGTCTTCGCTCAGTAAAAGCAGGCTTTTTTCAAAGCGTAGATTTGCATCTAAATCCAACTCAACCCATGCTAGCAAGGCATCTAGGCTGCGGATAGGGGATTTTTCGCCCTGCAAAATGGACTGCAAATAGCTTGGCAAGCTTGGAGCAAAAGGTAAGATTTCTGGCTTCATTGACTCTAAAAGTATAGTGGAGCTAGATTTTTTAGATTTATAGCTCCTGTCAACTTTGGAGCTCTAAAAAGCGTTGAATTAAAGAAGCAAGCCTTTTTATGTATTTTTGCTAATTATGTGAGTTTTAAATAAAAATAGAAACAGAGAGACTATCTAACGTGTCATAGCCAAAGCCTGGCCTAAGCACTCGTAACATCCTATACATGCCCCAATTACTAGATAAATCCATCGAGATCCTCAGCGTTAAGCATCTCCGTGGCCCCAATATGTGGACTTACCATCCCGTCATTGAGGTTTGGGTTGATATTGGCGATCTAGAGGACTACCCCTCTAATTTAATCCCAGGCTTTTATGATCGCTTGGTTAAGGCCTTGCCTAGCCTTGTGGAGCATCGTTGTAGCATTGGAGAAACTGGTGGCTTCTTAAAGCGCGTCGAGGAAGGCACTTGGCCAGCACATATTCTGGAACATCTCACACTTGAGCTACAAAATTTAGCCGGCATTCCCGGTGGTTTTGGCAAGGCGCGTGATGGTGATCGCCGTGGAGTTTACAAAGTGATGGTGAGTGCCATCAATGAAGAAGTTACGCTAACAGCTCTCAAATATGCGCGTGATCTGTACTTAGGTTTAGTGCAAGATAATAAAGACTGTGTTGCGCAGGTGCAAACCATTATTGAAGAGCTGCGTGATCTTGGTGATGATCTTTTGCTTGGTCCAAGCACAGCATGCATTGTGAATGCAGCCGAAGAGCGTGGCATTCCTTCAATTCGGTTATCTGAAGGTAACTTGGTGCAATTAGGCTATGGCGCTAAACAACGCCGCATCTGGACTGCAGAGACCGATCAAACCAGCGCCATTGCAGAAACGATTTCCAGAGATAAAGACTTAACTAAGAGTTTGCTACGTAGTGCTGGCGTACCTACTCCTGAAGGCAGAACCGTTACTAGTGCTGATGATGCTTGGGAAGCTGCCCAAGATATTGGCCTGCCGGTAGTTGTAAAACCTATCGATGGTAATCACGGTCGTGGCGTTTTTATTAACTTATATACCCAACAAGAAATTGAAGCTGCTTATGCAGTAGCCATTGATGAAGGCAGTGAAGTACTAGTTGAGCGTCATATTGTTGGTGATGAGCACCGCTTACTAGTAGTAGGCAATAAAGTAGTTGCTGCAGCTAAAGGTGAAACTGTTTGGGTTACCGGTGATGGTAAACACACTGTTCGCGAGCTCATTCAGATTCAGATTAACTCTGATCCCCGTCGCGGTACTGCAGAAGAATGCCCGCTGAATCCTGTTCGCATAGACTCAGCAGTTGAATTAGAGCTCGCACGTCAACAACTGAATGGAGATAGTATTCCTACCTCAGATCAAAAAGTGTTGATTCAGAGTAATGGCAACGTTGCTTTTGACGTAACCGATTTGGTTCATCCAGATGTTGCCCACCAAGTGGCCTTAGCAGCACGCGTAGTTGGTCTTGAGATTGCTGGTGTTGATTTGGTTGCGCAAGACATCAGTCATCCGCTGGCGGAACAAAATGCTGCCATTGTGGAAGTCAATGCTGGCCCTGGTCTTTTGATGCATTTAAAGCCAGCGAGCGGCAAACCCCAGCCCGTTGGTAAGGAGATTGCTAATCACCTCTTTCCCCCTGATACGGATTTTCGTATTCCAGTCGTAGGCATTTGTGGTGAACATGGTAAAACCCCTGTTGCAGAAATGATTGCGCACTTCTTGCGTCTTACTAATGCCTATGTTGGCCTCTCATGCAGCAAAGGCCTATTCTTTGGTAATCGTGCAATCCCAAATACCAATACATCCAACTGGGAAAATGCGCGCCGCACTTTATTAAACCGTGCAGTAGAGGCAGTCGTGATTGAGAACAATCACCTCTCTATGCTAATTGAAGGTTTGGCTTACGATCGCTGCCAAGTTGGGGTCGTTCTCAATGTAGACCCCAAAGCGAACTTTCCTCAATATGCTATCTATGATGAAGAACAAGTCTTTAGCATCGTGCGTACCCAGATTGATGTCGTACTCCCAAATGGAATTGGGGTTCTCAATGCAGATGATCCATTGTGTATTCAGATGGCAGAGCTCTGTGATGGTCAAATCATCTTCTTCAGTGAAGATCCAAATTCTGAAGTTATCCAAACCCATCTACAAAATGGTGGTCGTGTAGTTCTGGTTGGTAAACAACAAATCACCCTCAAGTCTGGCAAACTGGATCAGAAATCGATTCCCGTGCCACGTCACTCAGAGTCAGACTCTAATGCCCCATGGAAAGGTATGAACCTAGGTGCAGCGATTGCTGCAGCTTGGGCCTTGGATATTCCATTTAATGTTATTGAAGCTGGTGCAGAAACATTTGTACCCGACCTCACCACTGCGATAGGGGTTTAATTGGAAATCACCCGTATCCGTATGTTGCGCGGCCCTAATTTATGGAGTCGCCATACTGCATTAGAAGCAATTGTTTCTTGCGAAGAGTCGGAGCGCTCAATCGATTCTATCCCTCAATTTGAAAGCAAGATTCGTGAACGTTTCCCGCAATTAGGTAGCATGCGCCGCGGCGGCAAAAATGAAGTGCTTTCTTTAGCACATACTTTGGAATATGCCGCACTCGGTTTACAAGCACAGGCAGGCTGTCCTGTTACCTTTAGTCGTGCAGTGCAAACCATTGATGTTGGCGTTTACCAAGTTGTTGTGGAATATACCGAAGAAGTTGTTGGTCGAATGGCCTTTGATTTCGCCTTTGCCCTCATTCAAGCCACATTGAATGATGCGCCTTTTGATCTGGCTGCCGCCCTTTCTGAATTAGAGGCCTTATATGAGGATGTGCGGCTTGGTCCCAGCACTGGCTCCATTGTTGATGCCGCCTTACAGCGTAATATTCCTTACCGTCGCATGACCGAAGGCAGCATGGTGCAGTTTGGCTGGGGCAGCAAACAAAAGCGTATTCAAGCAGCTGAAACTAGTGACACTAGCGCAATTGCCGAAGCAATTGCCCAAGATAAAGAATTAACTAAGAACTTGCTTGCAGCTGCCGGTGTATCAGTACCCATTGGCGAGGTGGTAACTACTGCTGATGACGCTTGGCGTGCTGCACAAAAAATTGGCGGCCCGATTGTTCTCAAACCCAAAGATGGTAATCAAGGTAAAGGGGTTGTTGCCAATATTCAAACCGAGGAAGATATCCGTGCTGCCTTTGAAGTTACTCAAGACTTTGGTAGTGAAACTATTGTTGAACGCTTCCTTCCTGGTGCGGACTATCGCTTACTGGTAGTTGGCAATCGCCTCTCTGCTGCAGCACGTCGTGAACCTGCTCTAGTTATTGGTGACGGTACGCATACGGTAGTCGAACTGATTGATATCGAAAATAAGAATCCCTTGCGCGGCGATGGCCATGCTACAGCGCTTACTAAAATACGGCTTGATGACATTGCCCTGGCGCACTTAGCCAGCAATGGGCTCAATCCTCAGTTCACCCCTAAAATCGGTGAACGCATCTTACTTCGTAACAATGCAAACTTAAGCACTGGTGGAACTGCCACTGATGTCACTGATGATGTCCATCCCGATGTAGCTGCTAGCGCAATCGCTGCTGCGCAAATGATTGGTCTTGATATTGCTGGCGTAGACATCTTGTGCGAAGCAATCTATAAACCCCTAGAGCAGCAAGGCGGCGGTATTGTGGAAGTGAACGCCGCGCCTGGCTTACGAATGCACCTCAAGCCATCTTTTGGTAAGAGTCGTCCTGTTGGCGAAGACATTATTAATACCTTATTCCCTGCTGGTGAAGATGGCCGCATTCCGGTTGTGGCAGTCACCGGCACCAATGGCAAAACAACTACTGTCCGTTTAATTGCCCATTTACTAAACGAAACCGGTCTTCGTGTGGGTATGACTACGACTGATGGTGTTTATGTCAATCATCGCTTAATTGACTCTGGCGATTGCAGTGGGCCTAAGAGCGCGCGGAATGTATTAATGCATCCAGATGTCGATGCTGCTGTATTGGAAACTGCACGTGGAGGTATGTTGCGTGAAGGACTGGGATTTGATCGCTGTGAAGTAGCTGTAGTGACCAATATTGGTGAAGGCGATCACCTTGGTTTGAACTACATTACCAGCGTTGAGGATTTGGTAATTCTTAAACGGGTTATCGTACAAAACGTTGTGCCAACTGGTGCTGCTGTCCTGAATGCTGCTGACCCTATGGTGGCAAAGATGGGAGACAAATGCTCCGGTCGCGTCATTTTCTTTGCCCAGAACCAGCACCATCCAGTCATTGCTGCACATCGTGCTAAAAATAAGAAGGTCATCTTTTTTGATGGTACTTATATTGTTGCCTCAAAAGGTTCGCGTGTCATGTACCGCTTCCCTGTTAGCGAAATTCTACTCACTCAAAATGGCGTACTCGGTTTCCAGGTAGAAAATGCCATGGCTGCAATTGGTGCAGCCTGGGCACTCGGCTTAGATGCAGAGAAAATTGCGCGTGGCTTACACAGTTTTGAGAGCGACGCCAACTCTGTACCGGGTCGCTTTAATCAGTTCCAGCACAATGGTGCAACTGTCATTGCTGACTATGGGCACAATCCAGATGCAATGCGTGCCCTAGCAAGTGCCATTGAGGCCATGAAACCGAAAAAGAGTCATGTTGTGATTAGCGGTGCCGGCGATCGGCGTGATGAGGATATTCGTGATCTCACGCGCGTTCTTGGCAACTCATTTGACAATGTCATCCTGTATCAAGATGCTTGCCAACGCGGTCGCGAAGACGGTGAGGTGCTTAAGCTTTTGCAAGAAGGTTTAGTAGGCGCAACTAAAGCTAAGCAAGTGAAGGAAATTCATGGGGAGTTCAAGGCGATTGATACTGCTCTAAACGACATCTCTGCTGGCGATATCTGTCTTATTCTGATCGATCAAGTTGAAGAGTCACTCGCCTACCTCAAAGAAAAAGTAAAGCCTTAAGAGTGATATTGCTTTAAGCGGTCAATCTCTTCTTTAGAGCCCAGCATGACTGAAACACGCTCATGCAAGTCAGTTGGCTGAAGATCCATGATGGTCTGAGTGCCATTAATCGATGCGCCACCAGCCTGCTCTACCAAGAAGCTCATGGGATTTGCCTCATACATCAAGCGTAACTTACCCGCCTTCTTTGGGTCACGCTTATCCCAGGGATACATAAATACCCCGCCACGAGATAACACTCTATGGACATCGGCCACCATTGATGCAATCCAGCGCATATTAAAGTCTTTGTCACGAGTACCAGTAGTGCCGGCTAAGCACTCTTCCACGTAACGGCGTACTGGGTCAGCCCAATGACGCATATTGGACATATTGATTGCAAACTCTTTTGTAGTAGGTGAAATGGTCACAGTATCTTTAATTAATAAGAACTCGCCAGTCTCTTTATTTAAGGTGAACATCACGACACCGTCGCCTAAAGTCAGCGCCATGGTAGTTTGAGGACCATAAACGACATAACCAGCAGCCACCTGGTGACGACCTGATAATAAGAAGTCCGAAGTTTGGAGTGGTGCACTAGGATCTTGCTTCTTCAATATTGAAAAAATAGTACCAATAGATACATTCACATCGATGTTAGATGAGCCGTCCAGGGGATCAAACAAGAGAAGATAATCGCCAGTACCTTGCACTGCTACAGGCAATTCCATTTCTTCTGAAGCAAGGCCTGCAAGGGATTTACATTCTTTAACGCCATTGATTAATTGATCATTCGCAATGATGTCGAGCTTTTGTTGTACTTCACCTTGCACATTGCCGCTACCAGCAGAGCCGAGCAAACCAATCAAGGCTCCCTGCGCTACTTCATGACTTAAGGTAGAGCATGTATTAACTACCGCGAGTAATAAATCTTGCAGACCCGCAGGTATAGAGGCGCCCTTTGGTTTGGCGCTAGCTAAATACTGCTTGAAATTGGTATTGATACTTGAGGACAAAGGTGTTTCTCCAAAGTGCTATTGAGATTAGGGTCTATTTTGCCTTGTTATTAAAAACGGTCATAATTTATTGCTGGTTGATAGTAAATTTCACTCTTAAAAATTAGGCGGCCCTTGTAAATGAAGCTCGATATTGATGAAAAATTGATACATAGTGCTATGGAATACGTAAATCCAAAGACTGCTCCCACAGATCTTATCCACGAGCTCATTTCCGCCTTTATTCGACTAAATGCAGGGAAAAATCTTGCGATCCTTGGCGGAAAATCGCCAAAAATGAAGAATATACCGCGCTAAGACAGGCATCCTTGAGTACTAGTTACTCAGTGCCTTACCTATTACTTCCCGAGCATCTGGGGAGAGGGTTTGGCAGGCTGCCACGCGCTCTAAGGCCGCCTTCATCTTGTTTTGATAGGGCTGGGCAAATAGGCGCCAGCGATCCAGTGCCCTGGCTAAACGTGCTGCGACCTGGGGGTTGATCGGATCTAGCGCGATCACACTATCGGCCCAAAATTCATAGCCACTGCCATCGACCTGATGAAAACTCGCTGGATTATTGGAGCAGAAAGCATGAATGACGCTTCTTACTCTATTAGGGTTATTCATTTTGAATGCTGGATGCTCACGTAATTTCTTTACATTGCTCAAAGTTGACTCAAGGCCATCAATAGGAGGCCGACTCGATTGCAATCCAAACCATTTATCAATCACTAGTGCATCGCTTGTAAAGCGCTCATAGAAATCAATCAAGCAATCTTTTGCTTCCTTAGCGCCATGAATCAGTAATCCAGCCAAAGCAGCATAACGATCAGTCATATTATCGGTAACCCGATATTGATTAGCTGCCATTGGCGCCCAAACAGCAGTATTGGCCTCGAGCAGCATACTCAGCGCAAGGTTTTTGAGAGCACGCTTACCTGCATCTACTGCATCTGACTTAAATGGTTCAGGCGTTTGCATTTGTTGATACAAAGCAGCCCACTCTAACTGCAACTGCTGAGCAATTTCTCTGCGGAATGCACGACGTGCAGTAAAGATTTTCTGTGGATCTACGCTAGTACACTGCTCATAGAGATAAGACTCAGCAGGTAGTGTTAGAGCCAACTCTTTAAAGGCTGGATCTAATTTAGGATCCATCAAAAGATGGCGATAGGCATCAATGAGTTTGGCATCAGGTAAGCGCTGATTCAAAATCATTTGCATCGCCAATTTCTGGCCAGCTTCCCAGCGATTAAAGGGATCGTCGTCGCTTGAGAACAAAGTTAATAGATCTGCTTCGCCTTGTTCAAAGTCTAAATTAATCGGGGCCGAGAAATCCCGATTAATCGAAAGCACTGGATACTCATCAATGTTGTCAAAAGTCCAGTTTTGGCTTGCTTGCGTCAATTCTAATAATTGCTCTGCTTGATCATTGTCCTTTGTGATCAAGCGCATCTTTAGTGGAATGTGAAAGGGTTTCTTATCAAGCTGGCCTGGGCTTGGCGCACAACTTTGAGCCAATGTGATTTGATATTTTTTTTTCGCTGCGTCGTAATGCTCTTGCACTTTCACGCGTGGCGTACCTGCTTGGCTATACCAATTTCTGAACTGGGTGAGATCTTTACTATTAGCATCAGCCATTGCCATTAAGAAATCGTCACAAGTCACTGCTTGACCATCATGACGCTTGAAATATAAATCCATGCCCTTGCGGAAGCCCTCTTTACCTAGCAGGGTTTGATACATCCGAACTACCTCAGAGCCCTTCTCATACACAGTCACCGTGTAGAAGTTGCTAATCTCTTGATACTCGTCAGGACGAATGGGATGAGCCATCGGACCCGCATCTTCGGGGAACTGTAGTTGACGCAATAAGCGGACATCCTCAATTCGTTTCACTGCCCTGCCAGATTCACTACCCATTTGATCTGCCGAAAACTCTTGATCCCGAAATACGGTTAAGCCCTCTTTCAGAGATAACTGGAACCAATCTTGGCAAGTGACTCGGTTACCGGTCCAGTTATGAAAATACTCATGCGCAACAACACTTTCAATATTAGCAAAGTCTGCATCGGTCGCAGTTTCAGGTTGAGCCAAGACAAACTTGGTATTGAAGATATTTAAACCCTTGTTCTCCATTGCACCCATATTGAAATCACCTACTGCCACAATCATGAAGCACTCTAAGTCTAACTCCAGACCAAAACGTTTTTCATCCCAATGAATCGAAGCAATTAGCGAATCCATGGCATGACGGGTTTTCTTCAGATCGTGGGGCTCTACCCAGATCTGCAATAACTTCTTAGCACCACTACTAGTAGTGATGGTCTCCTCAATACATTCCAACTTACCGGCCACCAAGGCAAATAAATAGGATGGCTTTGGAAACGGATCTTCCCAAATAGCACTGTGCCAGCCGTTTGGTAGTTTTTCAGTATTTAATAAGTTGCCATTAGATAAAAGAACTGGACATTCTGCTTCTCGCGCTCGTAAGGTCACACGGTAACGTGCCATCACATCAGGGCGATCTAAGAAATAAGTGATTTTTCTGAAGCCCTCAGACTCACATTGAGTAAAGAAGTTTCCATTAGAGACATATAAACCCATCAGGGAAGTATTTTTCTCTGGCACACAAATACAAATAATTTCAACGATGAATTTTTCTTTACCCTCGTTTGGCAAAGAATGAATTGTCAGAAAGTCAGGAGTGAGTTCAAAGTGACGATGGGCTGCACCATTAATCCGTAAGCTCACAAACTCTAATTCTTGACCCACTAAAACTAATGGCGCCCCTACTTCAAAACTCTTACCTGGCAAAACCTCAACCCTACTTTTCACAATCGTGCGGGCAGGATCTAAGGCAATATCAAGCTCTACTTGATCAAAAGTGTAAACAGGGGGGCGGTATTCGAGCCGACGAAAGCTCTGCGGCAGATCAGTTTTCATAGCTTTATTTTAAGCCTTGACTAGAACTAGCTCCAGATCAGGGTGGCAATACCAATCGCGATAAAGGTGACCGCAGCCACAGCATGCACCCACTTAATCGGCATACGCTTAGTGAATTTTTGACCAACCCAGACTGCGGGGGCATTAGCCAACATCATCCCCAATGTGGTGCCAAGCGTTACAGAGAAAACATCTTCATAACGTGCACCTAAGGCAATCGTCGCAATTTGGGTCTTATCTCCCATCTCAGCTAAGAAAAATAATCCCACCGTCAGCAGAAATACTTGCAATGCACGATCAGCAACCTTTGATCTGGCGGCATCATCAATGTGATCGGGGACTAAAAGCCATAGACCAATCCCCAAGAAGCTCAAACCCAAGAGCCAGCGCATGACATCTGGAGAAACTAGGCTCGTTAACCAATGGCCGAGTAAGGCGGCGCAGGCATGGTTAGCTATAGTGGCGATGAATATCCCAGCAATAATGGCCAAAGCTTGTTTAGGGTAACGGGCAGCCAACATCAAAGAGAGTAGTTGGGTTTTATCGCCCATTTCTGCTAAAGCAACAACCCCAGTAGAGAGAGCTAGAGCAGAAAAGTTCATGAATGTTTTAGCCTAGTAAGGTGCCGATTAAATAGTGCGATGAGGGAGTTTAGATCCCCCAAGGCACTATTCTCACACAACGCTCACAAAGAGCTAGACCTTTAGAATCTCATCTGCGCAGGAAAACTCTAATCCCTGAGCTTGAGCAACTGGTTTAGATGTCAATAACCCTTTATGCACACTCAAGCCATTGCGTAAGTGATGATCAATCGATAAAGCATCTATAAGCCCTCGATTAGCTAAGGCCTCCACAAATGGATAGGTCGCGTTCGTTAAGGCAAAGGTAGATGTTCTGGCGACAGCACCAGGCATATTGGCTACACAGTAATGCAATACACCATCTACCAAGAATGTAGGGTCAGTGTGCGTAGTGGGTCTAGAGGTTTCAAAGCACCCGCCTTGGTCAATTGCTACATCTACTACTACCGAACCTGACTTCATCTTTCTCACCATCTCATGAGTGACCAACTTCGGTGCGGCACCGCCTGGTAACAGAACTGCACCGATGACAACATCCGCTTCACAGATCTCTTGCTCGATTAATAGATTGTCAGAATAAAAAGTGCGCACTCGATTGCCATACAACATGTCGATCTGACGCAAGCGATCAATATCACGATCAAAGATGCAGACATCAGCACCCATCCCTACTGCCATTTGCAGGGCATTGCGGCCCACCACTCCGCTACCCAGAATGACGATCTTAGCAGGCGATACACCAGGGACTCCTGCCATCAAGATCCCTAAACCACCATGGGTCTTTTCTAAATGAGAGGCAGCTGCCTGAATTGACATCCGACCAGCCACCTCACTCATCGGAGCTAACAGCGGTAATGCCCCGCTCATGGCTGTTACCGTCTCATAGGCAATGCAAGTAGCACCAGAATCAATTAATGCTTTGGTCTGCTTTGGATCTGGGGCTAAATGTAGGTAGGTAAACAGAATCTGATCTTCACGGAGCATTGCACATTCTTGTGCTTGCGGCTCTTTGACCTTAACAATCATCTCAGCCTTATGAAAAACTTCTGCAGCGCTATCAATGAGTGAGGCACCTGCGATTCGATAAAACTCATCCGTCAGGCCAATTTGCTCTCCTGCCCCACGTTGAATCAGAACCGTATGGCCTTGCCTACAAAGCCCGCTAACGTTGCCAGGGGTTAATCCCACCCGGAACTCATTATTTTTTACTTCTTGGGGTACGCCAATAATCATCGTCATCTCCTATTATTTAAATTCACGATTATTTTTTGTTTTATGGTGCAAACCAACGATATAAAACATCACTAGAAACACCGCCAATAAACACGGACCTAATATCAAAGCGATCCGTGCATCCTCATGAAAGCCCATCAGCACAACTACTAAAAAAATGAATGCCAAAGCAAACCACGAGGAATACGGATACCAAGGAGTGCGATAGGCAAGCTCGGCTACTTGGACTTGAGTTAATGAACGTCGGAATTTGATTTGCGTAAACAAAATTGCAATCCAAACCATTAGGCCAATAAAGGTGACTGCAGCCATGATGTAATGGAACGCTTTATCTGGCACAAAATAGTTCAAGACAACGCCTGTCATAGAGACCGCAACAGTAGCGATGACCGCATGATGAGGAACACCGTACTTGGATAGTGTTGAAAATGATGCTGGTGCATAGCCATTATTTGAGAGGGAATACAAGAGTCGACCCCCACTAAAGATCCCTGCGTTACAAGATGAGAGCGCTGCAGTAATTACAACAAAGTTAATTAAGCCAGCCGCTTCACGCAAACCGATACGCTCAAACATGACCACAAAAGGACTGCCCTGTTGACCCACTTCATTCCAAGGGAAGATCGCCAGAATGACTAAGATCGCACCCATGTAGAAAATCAAGATGCGCCATGCCAATGAATCAATCGCCATTGGGATTGTTTTCTTTGGATTCTCAGCCTCGCCAGCAGACAAACCAATCATCTCAATGCCAACATAAGCAAATAAGACCATCTGCAGTGAGAGCAGCATGCCACTAATCCCGTTTGGGAAGAAGCCGCCGTGCTGCCACAGATTACTTAAGCCAATGGGTTGCCAATCATTGGTAAAGCCAAATAGGATTACTGATCCACCAAGTGCAATCATTGCGATAATTGCCACCACCTTGATAAGCGCGAACCAAAATTCAAACTCGCCAAAGACTTTGACCGCAATCAGATTAATTAAACCCATCATCACTATGGAAGATAGTGCCCAGACCCACTGCGGCGTTTCTGGAAACCAAATTCCCATATAAATGCCCACAGCAGTCACTTCGGCAATGCCCACCACAACCCAATAGGTCCAATAACCCCAGCCGACCATATAGCCTGCCAATGGACTTACATAACTATTCGCATAGGCCGCAAATGAGCCCGCTACAGGTTCGTGCACCGCCATTTCACCCAGAGCACGCAGCACAATGAAGGCAACGATCCCTGCTAACAAATAACCCAAGAGAATGGATGGTCCAGCAAGTTTGATTGCACTTGCTGACCCTAGAAATAACCCAACCCCAATCGTTGAGCCTAAAGCCATCAAGCGAATGTGTCTTACTTTAAGATGACGTTTTAAGCCAGTGTGTTCAGTCTGCAAAAGAGACCTCCTTTCGGTTTGTCGTTGGCCCATTTACCAACGAGGCAAAGTCTAGGGAGTGCTGGGCAGATCTACTAGGGGATAAAAATACCTAAAGTGATTAAAGATATAAAAAGTAGATCATCTGAAAATGAAATGTCTTTTAAATCAAGGCCGTTGTGATCTCAAAAATATTCCTGACTGCAAAAGAATCAGAAACTTCCTACAGGGAATTCCCTTAAGGATTTATTGCCAACAAAGCAAAAATTAGGTTTGTGCCGCGATCAGATTAAGAATCTCAGCAGCAGCGGCAAGACCACAGGCCGCAGTGACCATGACTGTAGAGCCATAACCAGTGCAAGCCAGACCACCACTGGCTGTACCAGCACGAGGTTCGTGAGAATAAATAGCGCGAATCCCAATTTTTTTCTTGAGATTTCTGGAAAAGCCGTGATCTTGTCTTAGTCCTTGGCGTACCTTTGCTAATAAGGCATCTTGCTCGGTACGAGAGAGATCATCACAACGCACAGAAGTAGGATCTGCTTTACCACCTGCTGCACCACACATCACTAGCGCGCGATTATTTGTAGTTGCCCATACTGATAGAGCAATTTTGGTTTGTACCGAATCCGTAGCATCCAATACCAAAGCGTCTTTTGGTATGAGTAAGTCTAAATTTTCTGGTGTTAGAAATTCATCATAGGGTGTTAATTTGATCTCGGGATTAATTTGCAAAATACGCTGTGTCATAGCCTCCACTTTGGCTTTACCATACTGCCCTTCCAAAGCATGGAGCTGGCGATTGGTGTTGCTCTCTGCAATGTGATCAAAGTCAACTAAGACGAGATGCCCAATACCGGTTCGGGCTAATGCCTCGGCAGCCCAAGAGCCGACCCCACCCAAGCCTGCAACCACGACTGTGGCATTGCGAAAGCGCTCGCGCAGATCTGGTCCATAGAGTCTAGAGACCCCGCCAAAACGACGATCTTCGCTGCTTTCTGCTACCTTGTCTTCTGCCATAGCTTCTCTTTATACTGAATAAATGGACTCCATTGCTCAACTACGCAAAAACTATACCTTTGGCCAGCTTTCGGAAACCGATGTTCCGGGTAACCCTTTGCCTCTGTTTAAGCTCTGGTTTGACCAGGCCGTAAGAGCGGAGTGCCCCGAACCCAATTCCATGACTTTAGCTACTGCCGATAAAGCCGGAAATCCATCTGCTCGTATTGTCTTACTAAAAGGTGCCGATCAAGACGGCTTTACCTTTTTCACTAACTACGAAAGCCAAAAAGGCAAGGATTTAGCAGTCCGCCCGCAAGCAGCCCTGCTCTTTCATTGGCATGAGCTAGAGCGCCAGGTCCGCATTCAGGGGCTTGTAGAAAGAGTGAGTGTCGCTGAAAGCGATGAATACTTCCACTCTCGTCCTGCTGCATCACGAATTGGTGCTTGGGCTTCACCACAAAGTTCAGCTATTCCTAATCGTGAATTTTTGGAAGAAGCTGAGAAACGGTACAAAGCGGAACTCGGAGATGCGCCGCCGCGTCCTGAGCATTGGGGTGGTTACCGCCTTCACCCTACTGAAATCGAATTCTGGCAAGGCCGCCCCTCTAGACTTCATGATCGCATCCATTACAAGTTAGATGAATCAACTTGGCATGTAAACCGTCTTGCTCCCTAAGAGTAATGCGGTGCTATGAGCGATTTAAATTTCGCTCTGAACTTTGCTAATTTAGGCGCAACTACTGCTCTGCAATACCCTTCATTAGGATGTTGCACAAAGTAATTCTGGTGATAGTCCTCAGCTGGGAAAATCATTGGTGCCGCATCAATTTGAGTCACTAATGGGCTGGAATAAATCCTTGACTCTTCAAGCTCCCTAACAACTTCATGGGCAATCTTATTTTGCTCATCGCTATGCGTAAAAATAACGGATCGATATTGTGTGCCGTGGTCATTGCCTTGATAGTTCAATGTGGTGGGATCATGAATCACGAAGAAAATTTCTAACAGCTCTCTAAATGAAATCGCCTCTGGATCAAACAGGATGTCCACAATTTCAGCATGGCCGGTAACCCCAGTGCAAACTGCTTCATAAGTAGGATTCGGCCGGGGGCCACCGGCATATCCAGAAACAACCGATTTAACCCCGGAAATTTGCTGGTACACAGCCTCAAGACACCAAAAACATCCACCGCCCAAGGTGGCTTGTCCTAGTGAGGACTGATTTTTATCAAGGGTTTCGTTCATGCCTTTATCCTAATGCTTTATTTCTATCTTTGCCAACTATTAAAAACTATGAATCGATTCACCATCCAGCTTGATGAAATCAAGGCAGCCTATGCGGCTGATCCCAACCCTACTTTTGAAGTGAGATTAGAGCGCATTGGACGAATCAAAAAGATGATTAAAGCCAATGAGGGAAAAATCTGCAAAGTGTTGGCAGCAGATTTTGGCGTACGCCATCCGATTGAAACCCGCCTTGCAGAATTTCAAATGGTATATCAGGCCTGTCAGTACACCGCCAAACATCTTAAGGAATGGATGAAGCCTGTGCAGATGGAAACCCCCTCATATATGGGGTCGTCAGAAGCCTGGATTGAAAATCAATCGATTGGAGTTGTTGGCATCATGAGCCCCTGGAATTACCCAATTCAATTAGCGCTTGTTCCCGCAATTGCTGCTCTAGCTGCTGGCAATCGCGTTTGGCTAAAGCCTTCTGATCGGTGCTCTCGTACCTCCGGGTTTTTAGCAAGCTTGATTCAAGAGTATTTTCACTCCAGCGAATTTTGTGTGAGTACTGGCGACATTGAAGTTGCAGAACAGTTTGCTGCATTGCCATTTAATCATCTCCTTTTCAGTGGATCAGAAGCTGTCGGCAAAAAGGTAATGCGTGCTGCTGCTGAAAATCTGACTCCTGTGACGCTGGAGCTTGGTGGTAAAACACCAGCCATGATTGATTCGACGGCTAAACTACAGGAAGCTGCTGCTGCCATTATTTATGGCAAATTACTGAATGGCGGTCAAACCTGCATTTCCCCAGATTACGTTCTGATTGAACCAGGTAATCAAGATGCTTTTGTTCAAGAACTTCAAGCTGCTGCTCAATCCCAATTTAGTAACCCCGAAGAACTCACTGGCCCGATTGATGATGATCAGTTGCAATACTGGCAGCATCTAGTAAGCGATGCTGTAGACCGTGGCGCAAAAGTTATTCCTTTGCTAAATAATCCATCTGCTGGCGCAAGAAGGTTTGAACCTGTTGCGCTGATTGATGTATCACCTCAGGCTCGTGTTCTGCATGAAGAAATCTTTGGGCCTATTCTGCCAATAGTGACAATTGCAGATACTGCTGCAGCCATTGCTTATGTCAATAACAGGCCTAATCCATTAGCGCTTTACTGGTTTGGTAAAGACAAAAAGAATAGGCAACGTGTTTTAGAAGAGACCCGCTCTGGTGGCTTGACTATCAATGACACCTTATTACATGCTGCAGTCCAATCCCTGCCATTTGGTGGAATTGGTGCTAGTGGTATTGGCGCTTATCATGGCAAGAAAGGCTTTGAAACCTTTAGCCATCAGAAATCAATCCTGGAAGTACGTGGATTGCTCGGTAGCAATATTCTGAAAGGTACTCAACCTGCTCGTCCACCCTACGGGAAGAGAACAGAGCGCCTTATCCGTCGCCTAAAGTAATTAATTCGGGAAAACCCTTGTAATACCCCTCTCAAACTGTCATAATAAGAGGCTTTTTTAAGCAATTTGATTCATCGCCCCCCAGCTATATTTCAGCGTATCGTTTAGAAGTTATAAACACCAAAGATAAAAAAACGCGCTGCCGCCTGTCTGATGGTCGATGCCTTTGACCATCGCACCCTATAAAACCATGGGTGCAACATACGGAGACATCCCTTTGAGGGGATGTGTAATAGCATGACTTTTTCTAAAGAAACTAAACCCGAGTCGAAAGACTCAAAGCCCCCTGGAATGACATTCCAGTCCTTCGCCTTAGCAGCGCCACTTCTTAAAAACGTTGCTGAGTTGGGTTTTACCCAACCCACTGATGTACAAGCTCAGGTTATTCCTGCTGCTTTAGCTGGTGGCGACTTATTGGTCAGCAGCCAAACCGGAAGCGGTAAAACTGCAGCCTTTTTATTGCCTTTGATTAATCAACTGATCGATGCTAACCCAAACAATTCGCCTGTACCAGGCCGTGCACAACCTAAAGTGTTGGTGCTCTGCCCTACCCGTGAATTAGCGCAACAGGTTACCGCTGATGCTGTGAACTTAGTTCGTGGCATGAAAGGTATCCGCATTGCAACCGTTATGGGCGGCATGCCTTATGGCAAGCAAATCCAAGCTCTGAAAGGTGCCCTGTTAGTTGTTGCAACTCCAGGTCGTTTGCTCGACTTGTGTGACAGCAAAGCAATTCGTCTAGATGATGTTAAGCAACTCGTTATTGATGAAGCTGATCGCATGCTCGACATGGGATTTGCGGATGATCTCGAGGCCATTGACAAGCGTTGTTCTGGCCGCAATCAGACTTTAATGTTCTCTGCAACTTTTGCACCCAAGATTATGTCTTTAGCTAATGCTTTAACTACTGATGCTAAGCGTATTGAACTTGCTCATGCAGGTGAAAAGCACGCCAATATTGAACAGAAGCTACATTGGGCTGACAGCATGTCACACAAGCATAAGTTACTTGAGCACATTTTGGCTGATGCCACTTTAGATCAAGCGGTTGTGTTTGCTAGCACTCAAGTTGAAAGTGAAAAAATTGCTGACACATTGCGTGCCAATGGTTACGAAGCAACTGCCCTTCACGGTGCAATGCCTCAAGCTGTGCGTATGCGTCGCCTAGAGTCCTTGCGTAAGGGTCACACCAAGATTTTGGTGGCGACTGATGTAGCGGCTCGCGGTATTGATGTACCCCGCATTAGTCACGTGATTAACTTTGGTTTGCCAATGAAACCAGAAGACTATACGCACCGCATTGGTCGTACTGGTCGTGCTGGTCGTAACGGCGTAGCTATCACCTTGGTTGAACATCGTGATCGCGCTAAGATTCGCAATATCGAGCGCTTTACGCAGCAAGATATCGTGGCATCGGTAATTGCCGGCCTTGAGCCACAAGCCAAGCCTAGCTTTGGTG
>Ga0194035_1000464_pt1 | contig 23576 bp, 25 predicted proteins | sample JunL2320m_MetaG_FD_148680 | JGI IMG/M metagenome (GOLD analysis project Ga0194035, IMG submission 148680) | Anoxic zone freshwater microbial communities from boreal shield lake in IISD Experimental Lakes Area, Ontario, Canada - Jun2016-L239-20m | ecosystem: Environmental > Aquatic > Freshwater >...
CTTTTGCATCCCAAGTATTCAAGCAAAAGTGAGTTCCGCAGTCTGTTGTACTGTATGACTAGCTGTATATCACGACAAATTCGTGTCCCAGTTGGTTTGCCATACTTTGCCAAGACAAAGTATGAAAAGGCGGTCGCCACTCTGGCGACCATGATGAAAAAAAGCGGTTTCCACTACGGCGACCAAGATAAATTAACGTAATTTAAAAGAGGCCTTTCGGCCTCTTTTAATGTCTGGCAGGCTGATTAATATCAGCTACAGCCTGTTGTACTTCCGCACGAGGTACATACATAACAACTACCTGCTCGTTGTGTTTGATTGCCACAGTTGTAACACATAGGCGCACTCTGATCAGCGACTGTCTTTTTTGTAACCTTTGGAGCAGATGCTACTGCCGCAGCAACTACTGGTTTGTCTACGACGACTGGTTTAACTTCTGTGCTTGGCACATCCATGCTTACATTTACGACCTGTGTGTTTTGGCTTTCAACTTTTAAACCGGCGTTATCTCCTAGTAAACTAGTTTGTTCTGCTGGCATATCGTCAAAGCTAGCAAGTCCTAGTTCTAGGCGATCATCAAAATTTAGATAATCTGTTGCTAGTCGTCTAAAGATGTAGTCTACCAAAGACGCAGCTGTGCGAATTTCTTTATCGTCGGTAATGCCTGATGGAGCAAACGACATTGCTGTCATTCCCTTAACGTAAACCTTTAGTGGTACGCCGTACTGCAATCCGTAGCTAATAGAACGGCCAAAGCTGTCCATCAATCCAGAAAGAGTAGATCCCATTTTAGCAACGCTAACAAATAATTCACCGATGTTACCGTCTTCATATTCGCCCACTGTAAAGTATCCGTGACAGTCTGCAACTGTAAACGAATAGGTTTTAGCTGGACGTACTTTTGGTAACGGTCGTCTAACAGCGCCCTTAACAATAACTGTGCTATTAACTGCGTCAATTGTTGGTGCAGTTGTTGTAGCTTCGATGTTGTTATTAGCATCGGCACCTTTTTTCATCATGCTAAGTGGCTGACCAACTTTACAGTTGTCGCGGTACACAGCAACAGCCTTAATACCAAGCTTCCATGCATCAACGTGGAGTTGTTCAATATCTTCTACCGACGCTTCTTCTGGCATGTTAACTGTTTTACTGATTGCTCCACTAATAAACGGTTGTACAGCACCCATCATTCTAATGTGACCAGAATAATGAATTGGGTTAAAGCCCATAGAGCAACTAAAAACTGCAAGATGATCTGGCTTAATATGAGGAGCACCTTCGATGGTTTTTTCGGTGTCTATAAAGTTAACGATGTCGTCTATTTGAGCCTTAGTGTATCCAAGAACCATTAATGCACGTGGAACAGTTTGGTTAACAATAGTCATAGTACCGCCACCAACTAGTTTTTTGTGCTTAACAAGACCAAGGTCTGGTTCTATGCCAGTAGTGTCGCAGTCCATCATAAGACCGATTGTGCCCGTTGGAGCCAACACGCTAGCCTGTGAGTTACGTACGCCGTATAAGTCGCCTAATTCTACTGCTTCGTCCCATGCGGTCGCTGCAGCGCTTAAAAGGTCTTCTGATACTAACGTCGCGTTTACGTTGTCTACTTGTAGTCGGTGCATGCGTAATATGTTTAACATATTGTCGCGGTCTTTGTGGAATCCAGCAAAAGGACCAACACGACGAGCGATTTTGGCGCTAGTTGCGTAAGCGTGACCTGTTAAAAGTGCTGTTATTGCTGCGGCCTGAGCACGACCTTCGTCGCTGTCATAAGGTAGACCTTGAGCCATTAACATTGCGCCAAGGTTAGCGTAGCCAATACCAAGTTCGCGGTACGCACGGGCGTTTTTGGTAATACCTTCAGTTGGATATTCGCTGTAGCCAACAAAAATTTCTTGGGCTGTAAATATAACTTCTACGGTGTGTTTAAAGGCTTCAATATCAAATGTATTGTCGTCTCGTAAATATTTAAGAAGATTAATGCTTGCAAGGTTACATGCTGAGTTGTCTAGGTGCATGTATTCGCTACAAGGGTTGCTTGCATTAATACGGCCTGCATTTGGTGTTGTGTGCCATTTGTTGATTGTTGTATCAAACTGTAATCCTGGATCTGCACATTCCCATGCTGCTTCGGCAATTTGTCTCCACAAATCTCGTGCTTTAACTGTACGAATAGATTTGCCATCTGTAACTGCACGTAGGTCCCAGTTTTTATCGTTAGTAACTGCTTCCATAAAATCGTCAGATACACGAACAGAGTTGTTGGCGTTTTGGTATTGAACGCTAAAACTGTCTTTGCCGTCCATACTCATATCAAAACCGTTAGCCTGAAGAACTCTTGCTTTTCGTTCTTCTAAAGCTTTACACCAAATAAATTCTTCGATATCTGGGTGGTCTATGTTTAATATAACCATCTTTGCGGCGCGTCTTGTTTTGCCACCACTTTTAATTGCACCAGCACTCGCGTCGGCACCACGCATAAAACTAAGTGGACCGCTTGCAGTGCCCGAGCTACCGCTTAAAGTTTCGGCAGATGAACGAATAACGCTAAGGTTAACGCCAGATCCAGACCCGCCCTTAAAAATCATTCCTTCTTCGCGGTACCAGTTTAAGATAGAAACCATAGTGTCTTCTATTCCTAATATAAAACAGGCGCTAGCTTGTTGAGCACGTCCTGCGGCACCAATGTTAAACCAAACAGGAGAGTTAAATGCAGCACGTTGTGTTGCTAGTATATATTTTAGTTCCTCGCGAAAATCTTCGGCTTCGACTTCGCTGTCAAAGTAACCTTCTTGCAAACCTTGTCTTGTTGCAGTGTCTACTACTCTGTCGATAAGTGTTTTTAGTGAGCCTTCTCTGTCTGTTGATCCTGGAGTTCCAGTAAAATATTTTTGTGCGACAATATTGATTGCGTTCATTGACCATCCCTCAGGAAAATCAATATCTCGTTGTTCAAAAACAGGCTTGCCTGTCATAGGATTCATAATTACTGAATCCCGTTTGTGCCATGTCAAAGCATCATATGCTTTTGATTTACTTTTTGTAAACCTTCGTTCGATTCCTAATCCACTTAACTGTGCCATTTTTTATACCCTCTATTCTCTACCTTATTTTTGATTTATTTTATTTTTGTAATACCGCTATCTAGCGCCTTTTATATGACCTCATACTATCTCTCAGGTAATATGAAGTGTTGTATAAAAGGCTTAGGATGAGCTACCCTAATGATTCTTTTGTAATTAAGTCATTGGGGCAACCCACCAAACTAGGTTTGGTATATTTATTTTTTGTTACGAATTTCGGAAAGTTCTTTTTCGAAGCTTGCAATGTCCTTAAAGCGACGATATACGCTTGCGAACCGTACGTAAGCCACTTCGTTTGTATTTGCCAGCTCGTCCATCACTGCTTGCCCTATTGCACTAGACGATATTTCTGGTTCGCCTATTGCATACAACTTGTTTTCTACATTTGTAGCAAGTTGTTCTATTTGCATGCTAGTTACTGGTGTTTTTTCACAGGCTCTATAAAGGCCGCTCAAAAGCTTTTCGCGGCTATATAGCTGTCTTGTGCCGTCGTTCTTAATAACGACTAGCTGAGGCTTTTCTATGCGTTCATAAGTTGTAAACCTGTGACTACAGTTAAGACACTCTCTGCGACGGCGTATTGCTTCTGCATCACCAGCTTCGCGTGATTCTATAACCTTCGTATCTTCGAATTTACACTGATTACAGCGCATAAAAGTCCCTACCTTCCCTTAATTCTTTGAATGTACAACACAATATGTAGTGTTTATGTTTCTTATATTACCCCTACTGCTAGCGTTTTGCAAGCAATATAATGGTGTATTTTTGTGCACAAAAAGTATCGTTATTCCCCTGTTGGAGTTGTGTCTTTATTGCTTCTGTGGCCACGTAATCTTCTTAAAAATGATGGTTTTTCTAATTCTTCTTCAGAATCTTGTTCTGGGGGTTCTTCTTTTGTAGAATATTCTTTGCTGTTTGATTCTTCAGAACTACCCATTTCGTCTTGGTGCCAAATGTTTGGTGTGTTAGATTTATCGCTAGTAAAGTCGCTTAGTGCGTCTGATGTTTCTTTTGGCTTGTCGTCTAATGTCATATTTAAATCAGCCATATCGTTGTCAGACACGTTATTACCAGAAAATATACTTGGTGGTACATCTATGTCAGATTCCTGACTAGCTGGTTCGTCTTCTGATTCTTGATCTTCTTCTTTATCGTTGCTGGCTTCTTTGGCTGCAGGTTGTGCCGTAGCACGGCCATAATATGATTCGTCAAAACCAGTAGCAACTACTGTAACAATAATTTCACCCTGTAGTTCTGGGTTAATCGTAGCACCAAATATAATATTGGCGTCATGATCGGCAGCTGTAGTAATAGTTTCGGCTGCAATGTTAATTTCGTGCATAGACATATCGTCTCCACCAATAACGTTAAACAACACACCTCTGGCGCCATCTATAGAAACTTCTAGTAGTGGTGATTCAATAGCTTGCTTAGCTGCTTCCATTGCGCGGTTTTCGCCGCTAGCTCGACCAATACCCATAAGTGCGGTTCCGGCGTTTTTCATAACAGCCTTAACATCGGCAAAGTCTAGGTTAATTAGTCCGTGAACTGTAATAAGATCTGATATTCCTTGAACGCCCTGTCGCAAAACGTCGTCGGCAACTTTAAATGCTTCTAATAAAGGAGTGCTTCTGTCGATAGTTTGCAATAATCTGTCGTTAGGAATAATGATTAATGTGTCGACTGAATCACGCAAGTTTGCAATAGCAATATCGGCGTTTTTACGGCGTTTTTCGCCTTCAAAGGCAAATGGCTTGGTTGCAAATCCAACCACTAATATTCCGGCTTCACGTGCAGTCTTAGCAACAATATGACCGGCACCACTGCCTGTTCCACCACCTGCACCAATAGTTACAAATATCATATCTGCACCTTCGATAGCTTTGGCGATTTCTTCTTTTGATTCTGCAGCGGCTTTTTCGCCTACGCTTGGATCAGCACCTGCACCAAGTCCACGGGTAGTCTCTTTGCCAATATGTATCTTTACGCTAGCTTTGCTAAAGTGCAAAGCCTGTGCGTCGGTGTTAACGGCTATAAATTCAACGCCATCAACTCCTGCTTCGATCATACGGTTTATTGCAGCACCGCCGGCGCCTCCAACTCCAATGACTTTAATTCTTGCGAATGTTTCGATTGCTGGGTCTATTTGTGGCATGCCGGTTATAACTCCTTGGTGTATCTAATGACGTTAGTATAACTTAATTATACTGCTATATACAATAAACTGTAATGTGGATTTAAAAAGTACTTTTATTTGCGCTTTAGTTTTTCGAACATTCTGGACATGCTTTTTATTAAGCTCACGGACTCACTGTCGTAACCATTATTTTGTACACTGGAATCTAATATCATATCTAGTAGCATAAGTCCTATACAGCTTACATATCTTGAATCTTCAGAAATATCGGCAAGTCCACCAATTGGTAAAAGTGTACCGATTCTTGCTGGTAGTTGTAGCTGGTCACGTGCAAATTCTGCCAATCCAGGCATCTTTGCTGCTCCACCAACAATCACTACTCCACCAGGAAGCTTGCGTGAACGATTAATTTTTTTAAGTTCTTTGTCTACATATTCAAATAATTCTTCGACTCTAGCTTCTACAATCATGCGCACATCGTCGGCGTTAAAAGTATGTTGAATCTTGCCCATAGTAACGGCCGCAACTGATCGATGATTTTTGCTACTAAGGTTTGCGTGTTCAATTTTTACCTTTTCGGCAATATCAAGATCCGTTCTAAGCCCAATCGCAAGATCGTTAGTCATATGAGTACCACCCATAGGAATAACCGCAACGTGCTGTACTTCGCCGTCTTCTATAACTACAAGGTTAGTAGTACCCGATCCAATATCTATAACAACCGTACCGGCTTCTTTTTGTTGGCGATTTAATACTGCTTCGGCTGCAGCAAGGCTTGATACTGTACGATGCTTAGCAATAACTTCGGCTTTTGTTAACGCGTTGTCTAAACTTCTAACACTAGGGGTGCTGGCCGTAACAATATGAGTATCAACTTCTAATCGTACCCCGTTCATTCCTACTGGGTCTTTAATGTTGTCTTGTCCGTCTAGTCGGTAACTTTTAGGAAAAACCTGAATAATTTCTCGGTTGGCTGGCAATTGCATTACTGCCGCGGCTTCTTCTACCCTGTAACGATCTTCGTTGGTAATTTCACGGTTTGCGGCACTGATTGCAATTACACCTTTACTGTTAACGCCAGATACGTGTGAGCCATTTATGTTTACAGTTGCCGCGTTGACTCGTCTGCCTGAATGTCGTTCGGCTTCGTTAATAGCAGCAATAATTGCATTTGTGACTTCTTCTGGGTGAGTAACTACACCTTTGCGCATTCCCTGATTAGCAGAAACACCGTAACCAATAATTTCTGGTTCTCCGGCTTGATTAACAGCACCGACCACACATCTTACTTGTGATGTTCCAATATCTATACCCACAAAATGTGGTAAATCATTTTTATGTTCAGAAGACATGGTAGCAGTATAGCGCTTATGTACTTGATTGGCAAAACGTTACTAATCAGTAACTGTTGGGGTGACCAAATACCAGATTCGACTAGGCATATTTTGAGCAAATATTGATGCTGTTTTAAGTATAAGTTTTAGATACAGCTACCAAGCTTATGCCCTAGTAAGAATTTCTGATCCGTCTTCTGTAATTAAGATTGTGTCTTCAAAATGCGCGCTTCTACTTCCGTCGGCAGTCAAAACAGTCCAGCCATCTTGATGTTGGCGCACTCTCCAGCCACCAAGTGTAGCCATTGGTTCTATCGCAATAGTCATACCTGCTTCAAGTATAGGACCTGTGCCGGCTTTGCCGTAATTTGGGATATTTGGCTCTTCGTGTACATGATGCCCAACTCCGTGGCCGACTAAATCTCGTACAATGCCGTACGAACCTCTGTCTAGTACTGCTTGTACCGCTGCGGCAATATCGCCAGTTTTGCAACCACCGCGCACAGCAAATATACCGGCATCTAACGATTCTAATGTTGTCTGTAATAATTTTGCGTCGGATTTTTTGGGCGTTCCAACAATTACTGACCGTGCGGCGTCTGTAATCATTCCCCTATATGACACCCCAAAGTCTAAACCAACAATATCACCGTCTTTTAGCACAAATTGAGGGCTTGGAATTCCGTGCACAACAGCGTCGTTAACAGATGTACAAAGCACTTCTTTAAAGCCTTCGTATCCCAAAAATGCTGGCTTGCCACCCAATGCTTTAAGTTCACGACTTGCGATGTTTGACAGTTCTTTTGTTGTCATTCCTACATCAGCAGAAGCAACTAGTACGTTTAATACTTCACCCAACATACGTCCGCTTTCGCGCATTGCTTTTATTTCGGCGTCAGTTTTTACTTTGGTAAACATTATTTTGCTACTGCTCCTAATGCTTCGGCATGAACATCGTCGGTGCTGTTTTCTGCATTAATATGAAAAACTTTAATCCCTTTATCCATAAAATCCTTAAGAATCGGAAGCGTCACCTTTTCGTATTCGGCAAATCTTTTAGAAATTGATTCTTTTGTGTCATCTTGGCGACCTCTACCCAGCAAACGTTGCAAAACAACCTCTTGGCTGGCTTCAAAGTGCAACACGCAAGTAATATTAACAAGTCCTGCTTTATGTTGAGCATACAACCAATCGGCCTGTTCTATAGTTCTAGGAAATCCGTCAAGCAAAAATTCTTGTTTTGTATCTATGATGCTAAATATTTTGACGGCCAATTCAATAATTTCTTGATCATGAAGCAAATCACCGGCAAGCATTTCGCGGCGACGTTCGCCACTTACAAGCATGCGCAAAAATTCGCCAGTCGACAACCAAGGTAAACCTAGTTCGTCGGCTAATCGTCTTCCTTCTAAGCTTTTACCAGCTCCTGCAACACCCATCAATAAAATCATAAGGTTTCCTTATGATAATTATAGTCACTAGTCTGCAGTCTGTAGCCATTAAGACAAGCGACTAACGACAAGCCGCTAATGACGGCCTGAACTTTGTTCATGCTTGTATCCTTGCTTGTACTAATTTAGCTAACATCGCTCCGTCCACTTCTGCTCCACCTTTTGCCTTAACCGCACCAATAATCTTACCCATGTCTTGTTTAGTAACAGCATCTATACCCATTTGTTTTACTGCGTTGTCTATTAACAAATTAAGGGCTGTTTCGTCTAATTGAGCTGGTAAATAACCATCTATAATTAATTTTTCTTTAAGTTCGATTTCGGCTTTTTCGGCCCTGTTTCCAGATATGTACATATCGGCCGATTCTTGGCGTTTTTTTGATTCTTTTTTAAAAACAGTCAAAATTTCTTCGTCAGTCAAACCAGTATCGCGCTTTCCGGCAGCTATTTCGGCGTACATTATTGCACTTTTTAGACCTTTAATAACGTCTGTCTTAAAGCTGTCGCGCGCTATCATCGAAGTTTTTAAATCTGCTTGTAATGCTTCTTTTATACTCATGCCTCAAGTGTAACAGAGTAGCACTTTCTTGCATACAAAAAATCGCACCTTGCGATGCGACTTATTTTGTTAGTTCTAAAATATTATTTTTGACCTAATTTTGTCATTTTAACTTTAATGTCTTTGCGTGCTCGGCGGATAATTGCCTTACGACGACGTTCTGGCTTCGAAAGAGGTTTTTCGAAATATTGAATTGATTTTGCTTCAAGAATAATTCCAGATTGTTGTACTTTTCGTGTAAAACGACGTAACAAACTTTCTGAACTTTCTTTAGGGTCTTTTTTACTTACTTGTATCATATCGCTTAATTGTACAGTAACAGATTAAAATCTGCAAGTATTATTGGTTATGCCATTATTTACGCGTTTAATCACAAATAGAATCGGCACGCTCATAACCAATTAGCATAGAAAGCGACAACGCCAACGGATGACTTCTGCCCTTTCGAAGCAGTATTTGTGTCTCTGGTGACCCAAATGGTACTAGCTGTAAATAGTCGCCTTTGTCTATTGTACTTGTCATTAAGCCCTTGTTATAAGAAGCAACTTCGTTGTCTGAATCTATGACGTAGCAGCCGTTAAATGTAGCCTCTTTAAATACCTCAGAAGGAGTAATGATTGACCGTACTAAAGCTGAATATAAATAAAAATCTGGGTCTTTTGGTCTAACTAATTTAGTTATTTTTACAAGCTCATCAACATCTAGTTCATCACCAGAACCTATACAGCTTGCCAATTCATTAAAAAATAAATTATCTGGCTTAAGGCTACTTACAACATCTACTAAAGTAGTGGTATTTACAGGGCAAAAATAACCGGTATCTTTGTATCCCGAATTCATAATAAAATATCCAATTTTATTAATTTGGACCCTGCCGTCTTCTTCAAAGTCTAATTCTTCCTTTACCGATAAAAAACCACCAAAACTTCCTACGACAGGCATAGTCATTTCTAATTCTTCGTAATGATATCCGCCTTTATCTGCCTTAAAGTCTATGTAGTATGCTCTTGGTGTTAAGCACATTGCGGGTGCAAAATCTGCCAACACTGTGCTTCCCAGTTCGTCCAACATCGATCGGCTAGGTTCACGCCCCTCAAAGTTTGAATTATGCTGTTCTTCTAAGGCCATTTGTCTTAGAACTTCAATCTGGTTAGGTTTTGTCATCTTGTGACTTACTCTATCAGTAAACAGGTTTACATGTAAAAAGCTTAAGCTAATAAATATACTGCATCAATAAAAAAAGACCCTTTTGGGCCTTTTTTATAGCTGGTTGCGCTTTTGTGTTGCTCTTTGGCTTTTTAATACGATACTTTGAAGTTCTTTAAATATCAAAAAGTGTTTATTAGTTTGGTACACCTTGGTGTTACCTTGCTTTTCGGCAATTAAAAATCCAACTTTTTCTAAACGCTTTAGTTCGCGTTGTATGTTGCCTGCATCTTCTTTGATCAACTTAGCCAACCCACGAACGTGAGTTTTAAAGTCTGGATACTTAGCATAGATAACTACTATCTTGCGGCGGACTCTGGATGTGATAAATACGTCTAACATAAGCGTGATTATTGTTCTTCCTACAACGTAGTATAGACACACATTTACAACGATGCAAGTAAATTATTTGGTTTTAAGTTATATACTTAGTACAAGCATGAACTATTACGAAGTTTTGGTTACGCAAGAATACACCTCTTCCAGGAGTGTTTTTACCTATGAATCCGAAGAACTTTTAAAGCCATTACAATATGTAATTGTTCCTATTAAAAACAAACAAACAACTGGAATCGTTGTTAAAAAAATAAATAAACCAGACTTTAATTGTAAGTTAATTACGCATTTTTTTGACTACTTTTTACTGCCTTCTCAGCAACAAGTTATTAGGTTTTTAAAGGACTATTATGGTGCCACCGAGGCCCAGGCGCTACAATTATTTATGCCCAATTACCTGGTCAGGACTACAAAAACTAAATCTGTAAATACGGCCGAACAAACACTAAAAACTCTGCCTAAATTAAATCCCGAACAGTCCGAAGCAATAGACGTATTACTAAAAAATATCGACGATACAGTGCTTTTGCACGGCGATACCGGAACAGGCAAAACACGAATATACATCGAACGGGCACTACAAACAATCAAAATAAATAAGACTGTTCTTATACTTTGCCCCGAAATAGCTCTGATTCCGCAACTTTCTAAAGAGTTTATTGGGACATTTGGACCAGACGTAGTTGCCGAATATCACTCTGCCCTAACTAACGTTCAACGCGCAACTACTTGGCAACGAATACAGTCTAGCGAAGTAAAAATAATTATCGGTACTCGATCGGCCCTGTTTTTACCTATACAAAACTTAGGTCTAATAGTCATAGACGAATCGCATGAACCAGCATACAAACAAGAAGAAGGCATAAGATACCACGCCTCAAGAGTAGCCAGTATTTTAGCCAAAACGCATCATGCACAGCTAATAATGGGTAGCGCAACACCGTTAGTGTCCGACGTATACCTTGCTCGCCAAAGAAACAAAGCAATTATTCGTATTAAAAAAACCGCAATAACATCGCAAACAGATACAAATGTAGAAGTAATCGACATGAAAACAAGGGACGAATTTAGTGCTCACCCACTACTGTCTAATACGCTTTTAACGGCCATAGAATCTGCACTACAAAAAGGCGAACAATCGCTTATTTACCTTAATCGTAGAGGTACAGCAAGAGCAATTCTATGTTCTGACTGTGGCTGGCAAGCAATGTGCCCTACCTGTAATGTCGCGCTAACCTATCATCATGATCATCACAGATTAATTTGTCACACTTGCGGCTATTCAAATAACGTACCAAGCGCTTGTCCAACCTGTAATAGCCCCGAAATACTATTTAAAAGTGCTGGAACCAAAGCATTAACAGATTGGTTACAAAAAAGATTTTCTCAGGCCAATATAGCTCGTTTTGATACAGACAACAGCAAATCAGAAAGCCTAGCCGAACGACATACCGACGTATCTAGTGGCCATATAGACATACTTGTAGGCACGCAAATGCTAGTTAAAGGGCTAGACTTACCAAAGTTATCAGTGGTAGGAATAGTTGCCGCCGACCTGTCATTGCAAATGCCAGACTTTAGCGCCGAAGAGCGTACTTTTCAGTTACTGCGCCAAGCAATGGGTCGAGTTGGCAGAGGTCACAGGTCAGGAACTACTGTAATTCAGACATTTAATCCGGACAATAAAGTTGTTCAGCAAGCAATCGCTAAAAATTATGATGATTTTTATACAACACAAGTTGAACAAAGAATGTTATATGATTTTGCACCGATTACGTTTATGGCTACATACTGGATTTCTAAAAAAGCGGCCAATGACGCACTTGAACACGCAACTAAAATACTTACGCTAATCAGTAAAATATCCAATAATTGTACAATTTTGGGTCCCGTAATTACTTTTCATCCTAAGAAGCGCGGAATGGTAACTGCTCAAGTTGTTGTAAAAACAAAACACCGAACAGACCTTTCTAATATCGCATTATCGCTACCAAATGGCTGGCAATATGACTTAGAGCCTATAAACTTAATGTAAATTCGTGTAAACTAGTACGGATGGATCGAAACAGTATAATTACCCTACCTCACCCAGACTTACGCGTTAAGTCTAGTAAGGTTGCAGTAATTACTAAAGAAATCAGTCAACTTATTTCAGATATGAAGTCAGCAGCGCTAGATTGGGAAGACCACCGTGATCACGAAGTTGGCGTTGCACTTGCTGCAGTTCAAATAGATTCACTGCATCGTGTGGTTATAATACGGAACGATTTTGACGATAAAAATAACCGTGATTTTAGCGTCTTTATAAATCCTACAATCGCAAAATATTACGGCGAACTAGAAGACGATTACGAAGGATGTTTAAGTATTAAAGACATCTACGGTAAAGTTCCCCGACACACAAAAGTAAAAGTCGATGCCATGGACGAAAAAGGACAAATGTTCCGCGTTAATGCCGAAGGATTTTTGGCTCGCGTTTTTCAACACGAAATAGATCACACTAACGGAATAGTATACATCGACCACATTAAAGACGACTCTGAAGCATTTTATAAATTAGATAAAAACGGAAAACTAGAAGCCTTGGACTATGAAACTCACATTAAAGATAACGTAACGCTATGGGGCTAAAAATAAATATCTGATACTTGATATCTGAATTAATTAACCGCTTCAAGGTACAATACATACATGAGTTCGAATAAATCTAAAATAGTATTCTTTGGAAACGAGCGTTTAGCAACTGGCGTGTCTACTACTGCGCCTACATTGCAGTCAATAATTAACGCAGGCTACCAGGTGGTAGCAGTAGTTTCGCATAACGAACATGCAAATTCCAGAAAACAAAGAGACCTAGAAATAGCCGAAATAGCAAAAAAACATAACATTCCCCTTTTATTACCCGCTAAGCCTGCAGATATTTTTGACCAACTAAAGGACCTAGATGCCGAAGTTGCCGTGTTGGTTGCATACGGAAAAATAATCCCTCAAAGTGTTATAGATATTTTTCCTAAAGGAATTATAAACATTCACCCTTCTGCCTTGCCAGAACACCGCGGGCCAACTCCTATAGAAAGCGTTATGCTATTGGGCAGTAAAACTACTGCAGTTAGTGTTATGCAATTAGTAAAACAGATGGACGCCGGTCCAGTTTTTATTCAACAAGACGTGCAACTGACTGGTAAAGAATCGAAGCAAGAACTTTGCGACAAACTTATAGCAATTGGCAGTGAGCTAATACTACAAATTTTGCCAGACGTACTAAACGACAAAATTAGTCCAAAAGAACAAAACAATGATCTTGCAACCTTTGATAAACTAATTCAAAAACAAGATGGACAAATAGACTGGCAAAAAACCGCCACACAAATCGAACAAGAAATACGCGCATACAGCGAATGGCCTAAAAGTTACACAAATTTTAATGGCCTAGAAGTTGTAATTACAAAAGCTCATACAATTGAACTAAACGACGATGCAGGAAAAATTGCAGTAATAAACAAAGAACTAATAGTTTATTGCAAACAAGGTGCGTTAGTTATAGACGTGCTAAAACCATCTGGCAAGCCAGAAATGCAAGCCGCTAGTTTTATTAACGGATACAATAAATACATTTAAAAACTAAGATACCGGTGGATATTGCGGAGGTAGTGGCGGCTGTCTGTACTGTGGCTGAGGTGGTTGTTGAGGTTGTTGATATTGTTGTGCTGGCTGTTGGTATTGTGGCAGGGGTTGTTGAAACTGTTGAGGTTGAGGCTGAGGCTGTTGAGGTGTAGAAGCTATAGTATTATTAACATTGCTCATACTTTCGGCAATAATGCTTGGAGCTACAGCTTTAATCTCGTTCTTAAGCTTTTCTAGTTCTGCTGATACAACTAACTTATAGTCCGGAAAATTACCTTCTAGCCAGCCCAATGCACCTGCTTCGTCATTACGGTTAATATAGCTTTCAAACTCATCTAACTGCGCATCTGTCATTTGTTCTGCCAGCTTCATTCCTACGCGCATTTCTAGTGTTTCGTAGATATGCGAAAGCATCTTGTTTTTTTCTTCGGCAGGAAGAGCACCAAGTCCTAGTTCTATCAAAAAGTTGTTATCTAGTTTAAACATATTATTTCTCCAAACATTTACTTAGATTGTACCAGAATTATCGTTAATATAATCGCAAAAACTATAACGGCGGTCACAAATCCACTGATGGTTGCTTTTTTGTATAACGAATTTTGATTATTTTTGACGTCTTTTGCCAGGTCTTTTTTAAGCAAATCTGCATCTTGCGCTATATTTTGTGCAGCTGCAACGGCTGCTGCGTTTGACTTTGCTTGGTTGTCTGCTCTTTCTTGTAATGCAGCCCACGCACCCGCTGTTTGCTTGTCCATATCTTTATGCTCGTGGCTTAATTCATAGCTTATTTCTTTTTGAACTTCTTGTTCTTTATTATCGATTTTAAGTATGTTTTCGATAATAGTTTTTTTTGCTACTTCGTTAACGCTAACAATCTGCTCTGGTGAACGTGGTTGTTCAACCTTTACTTCGGGTTTAATATAATGGTTAACAGACTCAGGCTTTTTAGCTTCGGGACTGCGGTTATACATTTCGCGGACACGCTCTTGATTTTTTTGAACCTTATTTAATTCACGCTCGGTATTCTTTAAATTAGATTCTAGATTGCGAACCCTAAATCGTTCCGACGACGTAAGTCCGCCAACAACTACAGATTCGTGAACCGTTTTTATAGCCGGTTCTGTGTATTCTACTGTGTTTTTTGATACTTCTACTTCTGGAATTGATGCAATAATTTCTGATGGTGTTACTGATTCCGGAACAATTACCTCTGGTTCATCTGGCGTTTCTGGTTCTTCTAATACGCCTTCGGTATCTGTTGCTTCAAAAAACAATCCACGCCTTGGTCGTTCTGGTGAATCACCAATAACATCTTCTTTTATAGCTAAACTAGAAAACAAACTGCGCCAAAGTTTTGTAAAACGATTAATTTTGGACGAAGATTCTTTATCTTCTTCGTCTTCTTCTTGTTCGTACTTGTCCTTAGAATCTTTTGGTCTAAAAATTTCGCTAATAAACGCCCTAAATCGATCTACCGCTTCTGGTTTTTTATTTACGGTAGATTCTATAGATGGAATCGTATTTTCGTCGTCTGGATTGTGTGAATAGCCTTCGGCCATAAACTTACCTTAAACCCTTATAAAGATCTAGCTAACGCTTCTCTGGTAAAGAACTCTAGTCTGTCGCCTTCTTGCATATCAACGCGAGTTTTAGTCTTAAGACTAACTCCACACATTTCACCAGTCTGTACTTCGCTTGTTTCTACTGGTCCACGCTTTAAAAGAGTAGCTTCAATTTCGGCAATTTCTTCGTTACCTCTAAAAACTTTTACAAGTGATGGTACTACAAGCTTACCTTTTGTAACTTCGCCGCCACAAATGATATCGTTTTTAGTAATTTTAAATATACCTTTAACTAGCATGCGCCCTAGGTCTTTTTCGATAATTTCTGGACTTAACAAAGTTGTAAGTTCGGCGCGAACGTCGTCTATAAGTTCGTAAATAACTTTATAAAGTCTTACGGCTACTTTTTCGCGGGCGATTAATTGCTTAACACCGCTTGGAAGATCTACATGAAAGCCGTATAAAATTGCGTTAGTAGTTGCAGCTAGGTGCATATCGTTTTCTGTTATGTTTCCTACGCCGCTGCCTACAATTTTTACTGATACTTCTTTAGTTTCTAATGTTTTTAAGCTGTCTATAACAGACGTCAAAGAACCCTGCACGTCAGCTTTAACAATAATATTAAGCTGAGTTTGTTGGTTTTCCTGAGAAATAATACGCAACAAATCTGTACCGCTCATATCTAATTTACCGGCGCTACCGCGTGAACTTGCTGCTGTTGATGCTGCAAGTCGGGCGGCTTTTTCGTTTGGATAAACTGTAAAAATATCACCAAATTCAGGCAACGCTTTTAGTCCAGATATAACTACTGGAGTTGAAGGGCCAGCTGTTTTTAATGGCTTTCCGTTTGTTCCGTCTAAGTTACGAACCTTGCCGTATACACCACCAGCGACGATAAAGTCTCCTGCTTTTAGTGTGCCTGTTTCTACCAATGCTTCGGCCACAGGACCTCTGCCAGTTTCCATATGTGATTCAATAACCAAGCCTTCGGCTGGGCCTTCGTGTACTGCTTTTAAATCTTCTACGTCAGCAATAAGTAAAATCATATCCAATAGCTCTGGTACGCCCTTGCCTGTCTTGGCGCTAACAGGTAAAACTACTGTTTGACCACCCCATTCTTCTGGCATTAAGTCGTTTTCAGAAAGCTGTTGTTTAAGTCGGTCCAAATTAGCACCTTCTTTGTCGATTTTGTTTGCTGCTACAAGCATTTTAACGCCTGCTTTGCGCGCAAATCGAATAGCCTCAAGAGTTTGTGGCTTAATGCCGTCATCTGCTGCTACAACTATCACTACAAGGTCAGTAAGTCTAGCGCCGTGTTCGCGTAGTGCAGCAAAAGCTTCGTGTCCTGGTGTGTCTAAAAGTGTAATTTGACGGCCGTTTTTTTCTACTTGATAAGCAGATATATGCTGTGTGATTCCACCAGCTTCACCCTTAACCACATTAGCGCCACGTATAGCATCTAAAAGTGAAGTTTTGCCGTGGTCAACATGACCCATAACGGCAACAACTGGCGGTCGGACTTTTGCATTTACGTCGTCAGTTTTACGATCTTTTTTAACCGTAGGTGCTTCGGCTTGTCGTTGAGTAAGCTCAATATCCATGCCCAATTCGGATACGATAATTTGAGCAGTATCAAAGTCAATTTTTTCGTTTACGGTAACCATCATACCGTTCTTAAAAAGCTCGCCAATTAATTGAGCGGGCGGAATACGTAAGCTATCGGCTAGCGCACCAACTGTAATAAGACCATTGATTTCAAGTGTACTAGCCATTTTATATAGCCCCCAGCTTCAGAATAGTTGATAGTTGATAGTTGATAGTTGATAAAACTTCTAGAATCTTAGCCACTAAGTGCGCAGAAGTTTCATACATGAGTGCAGTTTGAGAAGAAAGCCGAGCACCGAAACGGAGGCGTACCAAAGGTACATCGAGTATCGTAGCTTCAGGTTTTCGCTCAAAATGTACCATGTATGCAACTTCCTTCGTTTATTTTTTAAGACTTAGTGCGATTTTTCGCGCTGTAGTGTCGATGTCGATAACTTTAAATTCTTTAGTTTCGTTAACTTTAAAGACTTTTTCTGGATCTGTACCGTCGTCGTCGCTCATTTCACTAACGTGAACCAATGCTTCAACTGCAGAACTTAATTGAACAAATGCGCCAAAAGGAGTGATGCGTGTAACGCGTCCTTCGACTGTATCACCTTTTTTGAATGATTTAACTTCGCTCATCCAAGGATCTTCTTGCATTTGCTTAAGGCTAAGGCTAAGACGATCTTTGTCGATAGCAATAATCTTAGCTTCTACTAAGTCACCAACTTTAACGTACTTGCGTGGATCTTCAACGCGTTCCCAGCTAATTTCACTAATGTGAATCAAGCCTTCGATGCCGTCAACATTAACAAACGCACCAAAGTCGATTACACCAGTAATCATACCTTTAACTACGCTACCAACAGCTAGTTCTGCAAAGCGAGCTTGCATGTCGTCTTTTAGTGCTTCTTTTTCAGAAAATATAAGTTTATTTTCTTTACGGCTAACGTCTAAAATACGTACTCGAAGTGTCTGACGGATTAACGAATTAAGCTTTTGCAAAATTTCGTCTTTGTCGGCACCAGATACGCGTGGATAGTGTTCAGGTGATAATTGGCTAACAGGTAAGAATCCGCGGATTCCTTCTAGTTCTACAAGCATACCGCCGCGGTTTGCGTCGTATGCATTAACTTCGATTGTTTCACCAGATTCCATAACACGAACAAGTTCGTCCCAACCCTTATCTTTTGCAGCACGTTTCATACTTAATAAAGCGTGTCCTTCGTCCATTTCTGGGTCGACTACGCTTACTGTAACTTCTGAACCAAGTTCTATGTTTTGGCCGTAACCAACTTCACGTCGCATAACAACGCCAGTTCCTTGAGCACCAAGATCAATCCAGATCTCGTGTTTTTTGACAGATGTAACTACGCCAGTGGCGACATCTCCTACTTTTAGTTGTCCGATTTCTGAACCAGCTAATAGCTCGTCCATTGTTATTGCACTTTTAGACATATTAATGTCTCCTTATTGCTGTGGTATTCCTTGGAATATTGTTCCACTAGACTTAAGGATTATTATACTCTGTTTCTTATCTGTTGGCAAATATGAGAAACTTGCTTCAATTATGCACTAGGAAGTTGAGTTGTAGGTATAGGAAACACAATATCAGCTTTGTCGTTCGATACACCAATATGTGTGCGTCCCCTTATCATCGCATCCCAGCCATAACCATCGGTAAAAGTGGACATTCCTAAAGGAAATGCTTCATGGGGTATACCTGTATGAAAAGCAATGTTAGCAAGTGTCTGTTGTTGCGGATTATGTGGGCGGCGTAATCCATCGTATTTATCTGTTCCCATATTTCTCAGCATTTCTTCAGCTTCAGGTCGATTTGCGTCTAGTACACTTGCAAGTGTGCTTCTAAAAATGCCAGCATTTTGTTCAACCGCTTCCCTGATTTGTATTTGCCTTTCGGGAATCGTTAACACTACATCACGACTATAAGGGGAACCCCAGGTTTCGCCGTTTGCCTGATCCGTAAGTATTTCTTCTAAAGAAAGACCCGCTTCTGGTATACGACCCGTAACGTTACGTAAAATATGATCTGTCCACCAACCTGCAACTGCAAGTGCCCTAGGTGAATAACTAACGACTTCGATTCGTCCTTGTTCTATAGAATTAGGTTTTTCATTTTTGTGTGACATAAGTAATATTTTAGCACATTTAATGATTTTTGTCTAGTTATAACGCTTATGCTACAATTTAACCATGAGCAATATCTTAACCGTCGACGTAGGTGGTACAAAAACGCTGATTGCAAGCTTTAATAATAAAGGCGAGGTTGTAGAACAGTTTAAGTTTCCTACTCCTGTTGATTATAAAGAATTTATTACACAGTTAGTCGAATCGATCCAAAATTTACAGTCAAAAAAGTTCGAAAAATGTGTGATAGCAATGCCTGGTAAAATGGACCGCAAAAAAGGCGTCGTATTAGCGTTTGGCAACTTGGGTTGGCACGATGTTCCAATAGTTTCGGACTTAGAGCATAAACTATCTATCCCTGTTAAAATCGAAAACGATGCCAAATTAGCAGCACTTTCTGAGGCTCATTTAATACCCGAATATAGAAAAGTTTTATACATTACTGTTAGTACTGGAATTGGCGGAGGGATGATAATAAACGGCAAAATTGACCCTAACAATAAAGATGCCGAATATGGCCACATGCTACTGGAACACGATGGTAAATTACAGCGATGGGAAGCATTTGCATCTGGTAAAGCCATAGTAGAAAAATTTGGAAAACGAGCAAGCGAAATAGAAGATCAGGCAACTTGGTACATTGTGGCGCGTAATATTGCACTTGGATTAATAGACGTAATCGCAGCTACTACACCAGACGCAATCGTAATTGGTGGTGGCGTAGGTAGTCACTTTGCAAAATATGGTGACAAATTAATCGAAGAACTAAAATTATACGAAGACGACCTGTTGCATGTACCGCCAGTTTTTGGCGCACAAAACGCCGAAGAAGCCGTTATATACGGCTGCTACATTTTAGCCAATCAATAAAAATCCTTTTAATTAATTTTCATGGTCGCCTAGGCAACCGCCCTTTCATACTTTGTCTTGGCAAAGTATGGCAAACCGCCTGGGACAATAGAACGTTCTTGGTTCGTCCAATTTTGTAAAAAGCAACACTGCTCGGCAGAACTCCCTACGGTCGGGATTATTTTTTCATAGATATTTAGGTAGAAAAAATAACCTAAAGCTGCCGCCTTTAAAGTGTTGTTTTTACAAAGAACGCCCAGGAACGTCTAGAGTCCCAGCCCCTGCAGACTATATTAGTTGAAGATTTCTCAATACGGCGTCAGTGTTCACCAAGTCTTCGAAGACAAATTTTGCGCCGGCGTCGCTTAATTCTTTTATGTCTCTAAAACCATTTGCAACACCAACACTATTCTTTATGCCGGCTTCGGTGGCCGCTTGAATATCGCGTGGTGTATCACCAATAACGAACACATTATCCAGATCATTCTTGAAACCAGCTTGTTTTACTGCCAATCTAACTAGATCAGCGCGGACAGTGTGCGGATCGCTTCCAAATCCTCCTTCGGTAAAATAATCCCATATTCCCAATGCTTTAAGTTTTCGCTCTGCAACAGTTCGCAAATTTCCTGTTATTAAACCTAGGGTAATATTTTTACTTTTTAGTGTAACTAACAAATCAGTGACACCTGGTAATAATGTTATATTCTCGGCATGAAACGTTTCTGCATGTACCCTATCGAGTTCACGCATCAACTCTGGCATGGCTTCCTCTATCTGTTTTTTGTCCCATCCTTCGTCTTCGAGTAAGGCAGCCAAAATTAAAAAGTCTGTGTAACCATTAAAATCCCTGTCTGATTTTATTTCTAGATTATGCAGATTATTGATCGATCGCTTAAATCTTTCAACACCAGCACCCGTCAATAAAGTGCCGTCAATATCAAAAAGAAGCAGCTTTTTCATTTCCTAATCGTACCACGTATCTAGCGATAGCTCATGGTCGCAAGCCGACCATGCTGTGCCATTCTAAAGTCACCCAACAGGTGGAAGGAGTATTTTACTGAATAGTTTCCGAGGACATGGGTAATTTTTCTACCTAAAGGTATAAAAAATTATCCCCGACCGTAGGGAGATCCGCAGGAACAGTAAAATAGTTCTTACACATGATGGCGTGTCTTTTGTATGGCTTGCTTTTGGTTACACCTTTTTGCCAATGCAAAAGGTGTAGAAAGGTCGCAAACCTGCAAGGTTTGTATGATCAGAAATAATCATAATTATTAAGCTTAAGGTTGCTATACAACGGCAAAAATCGTCATACTATTTACTAGTGAAAGACCTACTTAAAAAACTACAAAATGACTTCCCTGCAATTACATTTGTAGCCAGTACCAAATTTTATTGGTCGCCCCAAGATCAAGCAGTTTATTATGATAAATCCAAAAATAACGATACCGCAACTTGGGCTTTAATACACGAACTTTGTCATGGAATTTTAGGGCACAAAACCTACAAGACAGATTTTGAATTACTAAAATTAGAAGTCAGTGCCTGGGATAGTGCAAAAGAACTTGCCAGTAATTATAAAATTACTATAGACGAAGATCATATTCAGGATTGCCTTGATACTTACAGGGATTGGTTGCACGCCAGAAGTAAATGTCCTACTTGCGGCGAACACGGCATACAAGGCACCGACAGCAAGTACGAATGCATAAATTGCCACACAGTATGGAAAGTTAGTTCAGAGCGATTCTGCAGGCCCTACAGAAGACAAGCTACATAGGTAATATATAACAATTGATGATTGAAAACTTCAAAATACTAAAAAGCCCCCTTTTCAGAGAGCTTTTCAGTTATCAGATATCAAATATCAGATATTGAAATCTGCTTAAGCAGATTTTTTGGTAGAAGTTCGGCGGCTAATACGTCCACCTTTTGCACCAGCTGCACGAGCTAGTTCACGGTTAGCGAAAAATCCGCCAGTTGTACCTTTTTTGCCACCACTTGCACCGATTTTTGCATAAAAATCAGCACCGTACTTAGCTTTGTTTGTTGCTGCTGCGGCCATTCCGCCTGCTTTAGTTCCTGCCATAATATAAAACTCCCTTTAATTTTGTCGAAAGAATACAAAAAAGAGACTCTGCTTGTTCACCCTTTCGGACTTACTTGCTGACCCTCTTGTTTGTGGTTTCTTTCGAAACTATTTAAATATTAGCATAATGAAGCGCTTATGTCAACTATATTATATTAGATTTATGCTTATTTTTAATTTTAATGCCCATATGACGAGTTTCTTCATCTAATGTGGTCATATAATGCAATATACTTCCAATGACGTTAAAGCGTCTATAAGGCCTAGCTTCTTCGACGTCTTGCCAATTTTGCTTTAAATCAACAGCTATATCGCCTACAATACCCCGTACAAAATTCCATCGTCGATAATTTTCGTCCATAAACATATCGACTATTTTTTTGTTATTTAAATTATCTAACTGAATGTCAGATAAATTAGAAAAGTCGATGCCTACAGACATTAATGCTATTCCAGCTAACAATGCTGTATTGCTAGTATCTTCTTGCTTAGTATATTCAGTGCCGAATAAAATTTGTTGATTAATCATTAAAATTTTTTGCTTCTTATATGAATACTGACATTAGGGTCTACTTAAGTCAATATTAAGGTTAACTATTTTGTTTTTAGTAATCTGTTAGTACGAGTGTAAAAAATATTATTAAGGTCATTGTGATCTACAGTTTTAACAAAATACCCCAAAGTCGAAAGTGCTTCAAGTTTATTTATTAATTCCATTAAAGTAATACGTGTACCGCCATTACTAATAAAATCCTCTGCTATATCTACAGAACTTATTTTGCTACCGTCAGTAGATTCCAAATATGACATAGCTTTTTTATTTACTAATAATTTATGTTCTTCACTTATTTGTCCGTATTTACTATTTTTAGCGTTTGATTTTCTAAACTTAATTGTTTGACTGTGCGCTAACGATGTAGCAACTTCTAGTCGTTGTTCTTGGATAATTATCGGTCGCTTTATAGCAACATGTTGTTCTTCCTGAAGACGACGTTCGTGTAGTGCTGCGTAGTATGTTAAATTATCGAACTTAGCAAATCCACTACACTGCTTACTAATTATATCTAGTCCGTATTGGTCTGAAGTTATGTCTGTGCAAAGTAGCACACTTTGGTTTCTGTTGTAGTTAAGGCTATAAACGTTACTAGACAATGATCCAAGTCTGTACATCTGTAAACGATTCAAAATTCCCTTTACGGCTATCGCGCTTACAGACCCCTTTAGTTCAATGTTACGGTCAAAACAATCTAATGCATCGGCACCCTGATCAACAGCGTCTAAGTATGTTTCGGTAACGATACTCGGTAAAACAGAAACAGCTATAATATTGTCACGGACCTTGCATAAAGAAGAATACACTAGGGCTTCTTCGGCTAGATAACCATCGCTTTTAACGCCATCAATTAAAACATCCCATTCGGAAGACACCTGAACCAAGCGCTCGCCGCTGGGCACATTTAACAGAACTTGTGATACATACTTCTCTGGCATATATACATTATACTACACTTCCTTGCATTATTTGAATTTTATTAACTAATACCACAAATTAATCAATTTAACTTCTTAGAAATAGGTAAAATAAAAAACAGACAAAAGAAAAAGCCT
>Ga0194035_1000466_pt1 | contig 23572 bp, 24 predicted proteins | sample JunL2320m_MetaG_FD_148680 | JGI IMG/M metagenome (GOLD analysis project Ga0194035, IMG submission 148680) | Anoxic zone freshwater microbial communities from boreal shield lake in IISD Experimental Lakes Area, Ontario, Canada - Jun2016-L239-20m | ecosystem: Environmental > Aquatic > Freshwater >...
CATTAGGGGGAGTGTTCACGAGATCTCTCCTGAGTTTCACAGCATCTGCAATGACGTTGATTTCGGCAACGATTGCTTTCTGCTCAGCGGTGGCCGGCGAGGGAACAAGCAGCACGATGGACGCGACTGGAGCTGGCGCCTTGGCTGGGTCTGATTTGAAAGCAGTAAATGAATAGGAACCAAGGGCGGCGCCCAGCGCAGTCGCACGAAGCAGGTCGACTTCTGGAGGAGAAGCGATCGCAACTTTCTTCGTGCCAGCAAGTGCGCGGATGGCGTTTCCTAGCCCGGCGCTGATCTGATCAAGGTCGGCCTTCTTTCGAAGGTCGCCAACACCGACCACAACAACAACCTCAGCCTTGATCCCGGCGATTCCAGTGACCTTGGTGACTTCACCTGATCGTCCGGTAGCACCAAGTGCCTTGAGGGCGGTCAATAACTTGGAATTTTGTGCAGCAGTAATGCCATGCGTGGCAAGTTCTAGACCGGCTTTTCCCTTGGGCATTAAAGCCACGATCAAGGCATCGCAGGTTGTGGTCGAGGACTGGGTAATTGCCAAAGTCAAAGTCATGAACCAAGCCTAGCCTCGTCTGCGGGTGGGCGGTACCTGTATCTCTCGATCAACAAACCGGTACGGTCATGCAGTGAATTCATCACTACGCCAAACCCCGCTCCATAGCCGCCATGTCGCCCTTGGCGCTAAGACCGCCGACTTCGGTGGCTGGGACATGCCGATTGAGTACGCAGGGGTCCTTGTTGAACATCAGGCGGTTCGCAGCGCTGTGGGAATCTTCGATGTTTCACATATGGGCAAAGTGCGCATTCATGGTGCAGGTGCTGCAGATTTTCTGAATTCGGTACTCACCAATGACCTTGATCGCATCAGTGATGGACAAGCTCAATACACGATGCTGTGTAATGAATTCGGTGGAGTCATTGATGACCTCATCGTCTATAAGTGGTCTGCGGACGAAATCTTCATGGTGCCGAATGCGTCCAATGCGGCAACCGTCGTTGCGGAACTTCGTGCAGTAGCGCCAGCTGGAATCACCATTGATGATCACCACGACGATCATGGAATCATTGCCGTGCAAGGTCCAAATAGTCGCAAGGTCATTGAAGCACTTGGATTGCCAGCAGATCACGAATACATGTCGATGGTGCGAGCAAGCCACCGTGGTGAACCCGTGATCGTGTGTCGCAGTGGCTACACAGGTGAACTTGGATTTGAGCTCGTCGTTCCCAATGTCATTCTTGGATCAGTGTGGGATGCCTTGCTTGAAAAGGGCGCGACGCTGGACATCACCGCGGCGGGTCTTGGCGCTCGAGACACACTTCGCCTTGAAATGGGATACCCGTTACACGGACAAGACATTGCTCAAGACATTTCGCCTGTTGAAGCTGGCCTGGCATGGGCTGTGGGCTGGGACAAGCCCGAATTTCACGGGCGTGAAGTGCTTGTCAAGCAACGCGAGGCCGGCCCGCGCCGAAAGCTTCGTGGCCTGCTCGCCATTGAACGGGGAATCCCGCGAGCGCACATGCATGTGTTCGCGGTCGACAATCCTGAGCTCGCTGGCGATGCAGTAGGTGACATTACAAGTGGAACTTTCTCGCCATCATTGAAGCAGGGCATCGCGTTAGCGTTGCTGAATGCTGACATTGAAATGGGAAGCGAAGTGCTTGTTGATGTGCGCGGGAAAGCAATTCGTTTTGGAGTAGTCAAACTGCCGTTCGTGAACCCGTCAGTCCGCTAGCACTAACACTAGCAAGGTCGCTGTCATCGCTATTTCGATCGAAGCGCCGAAGACATCGCCCGTGACACCACCAAATCGTTTCTTGCATATTGAGAAAAGAATGAGCGCAGCGATGATCCCTGCCGTGACCGAAGCCGTACCAAGAATGCCAAAGATTACATAACTACCGATCAGTGCAGGGGCAGTCCAAATAATTGGCACAACAATCGGGAGGGTTTGAGCAACAACCGAACCGAGCCCATCTGTTCGTGCTGCAGGCCACCCTTGAATGCACCCCCACGTGAGAGCGATGCGGCTGACAAAAACAGCAGCAATAAATGCGAGGTAGCCGTTGCCGCGATCAAGGCTGGCAGTGAGCGCGAAAATTTGAATCAAAAGACCAAAGACGAGAGCGAGCACGCCAAAAGGCCCGATGTCGGACTTTCTAGCGATTTCCAAAGCTTGCGCCGGGGGCTTGTTGCTGCCAAGTCCATCTGCAACATCAGCAAGACCATCGAGATGTAACCCACGGGTTATCCACGCCAAGATTGCGATAGTCAAGATTGCAAGCAGTGCGTGCGGAATCTGGGTCTGCCACGCAAAGAGAGGCACGCCACACACCAATGCAAGGGCAACACCGATGAATGGGGCCAAGGCCATCGCCTGACCGCCAATGACTCGGTTGATAATTGTGGGCGCCGGAACAGGTACTCGAGTAAATGTTCCGATGGCTAATCGCAAGGCGTTAAGCATCGCGGTCGCTGACCCCAGCTTCATCAAAGGTTGCCATCTCACCGAGGATCGCAATAGCAGCTTGAATAATTGGCAAGGCTAGAACGGCACCGGTGCCTTCACCAAGGCGAAGTTCGTAATCCAGGATCGGTTCCAAATCCAGATGATGTAGCGCCGCGCGATGAGCTGGTTCGGTTGATTGATGACCTGCAACCCACCAGTGCTTAGCTCGATAATCCAAACGATCGGCGACCATCGCACAGGCCCCGGAGATGGTTCCGTCAAGGATGACAGGAGTTCTACGAACAGCAGCCTGCAGAATAAAACCAGTCATAGCTGCAAAATCGGCACCACCAACGGTTGCCAACAATGCCAAAGGCTCAGCGATATGTGGTCGTCCTCGGCGCATTGCATCGCGAACAGCAGCACACTTGCGCATCCAAGTGGCATCGTCGATTCCTGTCCCAAGTCCGGTGACTTTGGCTGCATCTAGATTGGCAAGTAACCCAATCAACGTTGCTGCGGGCGTGGTGTTGCCAATGCCCATATCGCCAGGAATCAGAATGTCAGCACCACGGTCGATTTCTTCGTCAGCAATCCTACGGCCTAGATCGAATGCCTGTTGGGCCTCGTTGCGTGATAGCGCGTCTTCACGATCAATGGACCCGCTACCTCTGCGGATTCGGTGTTCGATAACTGAAGGTGCGATTTCGTTGACGTAGTTGGCATCAACGTCAACGCTGACATCCACTACTCGCACAGTTGCATTGGCTTGCCGAGCAAAGACGTTGACCGCGGCACCGCCGCTCACGAAGTTCAACACCATTTGGGCTGTTACTTCAGGCGGGTATGCCGAGGTCCGTGCAGTTCTGGCAACACCGTGATCGCCAGCGAACACGACAACTGTTGGCTGAGAAAATTGCTGCGGTGGGCACGCGCCCTGCACTGCAGCGACCCATGCGCTCAATGGTTCGAGCCGGCCAAGTGCACCTGTCGGCTTGGTGAGTCGAAGGTGTCGAGCCAAAGCAGAATTACGCATCTCTTCGTTTGGAAGTTCAACGGCTGGGATACCAGTCATGACATTTCCTTACCTAATAGTGGGCTCACGAACGAAAGTGGCAGTGCTTGTCCGGCCACCATGAAGATGGATTCGGTGCAGACCTGCGCGAGTCTTGAGTTCGTGATGCCAAGCAGGTCTCGGTACAAGCGTCCGGAAGAAGTTGCTGGCACAACTCCTTGACCAACCTCGTTGCTCACCAAAATAAGATCAACAGGGGATTGGCGGACTGCAGAGACTAATTCATCAATCCTCATGTCAACTTTCGTAACTGCAGTTGCGGCAATATCTGGGTCTTGATTCCAAGCATCTGCTTCATCTAGAGCGTAGGTCAGCCACATACTGATGCAATCGATAAGAAGCAGGTGCGAACCCTGGCTGATGGCAGAAATGAGATCGGTCGTCTCGACCGTGTTCCAGTTGTTCGGGCGACGCGATTGGTGCAAGGCGACTCTAGATTGCCATTCCTCATCACCTTCTCTGATGCCGCCCGTAGCGACGTAGGTGACTTCGGCAGAGCCGGCTGCGAGCTGTTCTGCATAGGTGGACTTACCTGATCGGGCACCACCGATAACCAGTGTGCATCGAGTGCGTGATGACCGAGTGTCAATAACAGCGCCATCATCAACAATACGAACACCACAGAGTGAAAGTTCATTTGCCAATTGCCGTTCTGGTGGATTGTGGTGACTGAGGTGAAACGCAATCACATCTGTGTCGTCTGTGATCGCCCGCACCTCACGTAGTGCGTCTAAGGTTTTTGGAAGGCTGGCAAGGTCGAGATGGCCCGTGCCGTGGTCAGTTCTAGTCCCAAATGTTTCTTCAATAAGCACCACATTGAAATTACGATCGGCAAGATCGTTGACCGTGTAATTCTTTAGGGGGCCGGTATCGCTGGCATAGAGCAAGCGATCTCCGTCGACACTCGTAATATCAAAGAGGACAGCTTCGTCGGCGAATACGTCACCATTTCCGTGTCCGTGTGCAGCTTCTAGTACCTGCACGATGATGTTGCCTGCCGTGGTGCGGGCAATGCATTCATCACCAGGAGCAATGACATGAAATACCACCGGAGCGTCGTCAATGACCCAGTGCTCAAACCGGGCGATAGCCATGGGGGGTCCCCAGATGTGCAGGGTTTTTAAGTCTTGAATCCACGAACGCCACAGAAGAAAATCTGGAGCGAGGTGATCTGGATGACCATGGGTGAAGAACACATGTTGAATATTTTTCAACGAAATACGATTTCGGCTAGCTGCGTGACCGAGGTTTGGCCCCCAGTCAATAAGCACGCAGTCATCGATCAAAGCAGCACTAGATGCGCGCGCATTCCCGGATTCCCTCTGAGTCGTGCAACTTTCACATTCACAAAATGGATTCGGCCAACCATCTGCTGAGCCAGTGCCAAGAAGTTGAATTTTCATAGCGTCACCGTTTCGAAGTTAGGAACGGCGCCAAAATTTGCCTTTCGGGAAACCCGACGCAGGGCAGTCAAAATGGTAGGCCCAGCGAAAACAATCAATACAACGGTCAGTACCGCCCGTGGGATGTCATAGCCAAGGCTGGTGAGCAGGGTGAAGTGGAGCCAAGAGACAAGATTTTCAGACAGCGGTGCACCCGCGTGAAAAGAGATGGCACTGGGTAGGCCAGCGGTGAAGGGCCAAAACCAAAGATTGAGGAGTAAGCCATAGGCAAATGCTGCGAAGGCACCATAAGTTGCGAGGAGAAATATCTCGCTTCGCCCCTTTGCTCGAGGTAGCAAACCCGCACCTAGCCCAACCCAGGCGGCGCCCAACATTTGAAACGGCAGCCAAGGTCCGACTCCGCCAGTGAGTAGCGCGGATGAAAAGAGTGAAACTGCACCGAGGCTAAATCCAAATCCAGGACCAAGGGCTCGTCCGCCGAGAACCAGAATCACCCAGATCGGTTCCAATCCGGCTGTGCCACCACCGAGTGGACGCAGAGCTGAAACTACGGCGGCAAGTACCCCCAACAGTGCAATGGCTTTTGCATCCATGCCGCCGTCAGTGAATTGAGCTAAGACAACTGCCAGTAGGAGAGGAATCACGACAACGAAAAGCCATGGGGCATCATTCGCGTGCGCGATTGCGGCTGAATCAGGTGCGGCGAGTAAGGGCCAGCCAAAGGCGATGATGCCCACCAGCGTTGTTGCAATGATTGCAATCGCTGAGCGCTTTCCTATGCGGACTGCTGGGTTCACGTGAAAGCTTCCCCACTCGTTGGCGCATGACTTCGCAAAATTACCGGTCCGATGGAATTGACCACATCGCTCACGGTGAGCCACGGATAAGGAGCCAAAATCTTCGCGATTTGTGGCGCAAACATCGGAGACGCGACTACGACTGCAGCCGTTTCACCATCAGCTACAACTTCACCATCGGCAAGTACCACTACTCGCGTTGCAACCCCTGCGGCAAGCTCGACATCGTGGGTAGCCAAGATGATCGCGTGTCCAGCCTGTGCGAGATTGCGTAATACGTCAACCAAGCGAATTTTCGTTGGATAGTCCAGTCCCCGAGTTGGCTCATCGAGCAAGAGCACTGGTGGTTGTGCAGCTAGCACGATTGCCAATGCAAGAAGAAGTCGTTGCCCTTCGGATAGATCACGGGGATGGGTGTCATCGCCAATCTCTGAGGCAAGTGAAGTGAGAAGTTCGCGGGTAGTTCCTGGATCGACTTTGGCATCGCGATCAGCAGCGCGACACTCTGCAGCAACACTTGTAGCTTCCAGAAGGTCACCAGGTGTTTGTGGCACAAGACCCACTCGCGCAAGTAGGTCAGTTCCCTTTAGGGATCGAGGATCTGCTCCCTGCGTCGTAACTGTTCCTGCAGTTGCAGCACGCAGTCCAACGATGGCGTTTAGCAAGGTGGATTTACCTGCTCCATTGCGACCCATGAGGGCGATAACTTCGCCGCTGTGGACCTGAAGACTTACGTCCTTTAGAGCTACATGCTGGCCGTAACGAATGGTGAGGTTTTGAGCCTGCACGAGTTCAGCAGTTGAGTCACCATGTGAATTCACTCGCTGCGGGGGATCCTGCCCAATAAGGAGTGCTCGCAACGGACCAGCGACGCGTCGAGCATCGCGAACACTGAGAGGTAGCGGATTCCAACCGGCAATACGTCCCAGTTCAACAACGGGCGGTGCGATTGGGGCCTCGCGCATCATTTCCTGCGGAGTGCCAATCACCAGTGGCTGGGCATCGCCGGGCACGATGATCACTCGGTCGGCATATTGAATAACTCGTTCGAGGCGATGCTCTGCCATGACGACGGTAATTCCGAGGTCATGCACGAGTCTTTGAAGTGCGGAGAGAATTTCTTCAGCTGCGGCTGGGTCTAAAGCCGAAGTTGGCTCATCGAGCACAAGTACCTTTGGATGCGAAGTTAATACGGCACCAATTGCAACGCGCTGCTGTTGTCCAGCCGACAACGACATGACGGGGCGATAGCGAAGCTCATTCAGTCCAAGCAGGTCAAGGGTTTCTTCGACTCGTCGACGCATGACATCGCTACTTAGTCCTAAGCATTCCATTCCGAAAGCGAGTTCTTCTTCGACTGTGTCTGCGACAAAGGCGCTAGCAGGGTCTTGCGGCACGACACCAACAAGATCTGCCAGGTCGCGTGGTGGATGAGTGCGTGTATCTCGCCCATCGATGAGTACTCGACCGCTCAATGTGCCACCAGTGAAGTGTGGGACCAATCCGTTGATGGCTTGAAGTAACGTGGTTTTGCCACTCCCTGTGCGACCAACGACAAGCACGAGTTCGCCCTCATCTAGTTGGAGATTGATGTCACGCAAGATTGGTTGGGTGTGATCGGTATAGGTAATCGAGACGTGTTCAAACCGGATCATGCGGCTACCTCAATTTCCGCAGATACTGCGCGAGGTAGGGCTATGAAAACTCTAGGCAATGGCGGGGCGATGAAGGCTGGAGTCAGTGCGATCGCGAGTCCTAGAACAGCAAGTATCGGTAAAGCAGGCCATGTCGGTGGATCAGACGGGGTAGTCATCTGCAAGGGCACGAGCCAGGTGGCTATCAGAAATGTTCCTGCCGCAAAGACTCCAGACAGGGAAATCAGCCACTCCGGTAACCACCAAGGATCTGGACGATAGCGGGATCTGATCGCTGACTTTGCTGACCAAGTAATCGCGATCAGGCTAGCGAGTAGACCAACTGCCAGCATGGGTGTGGACAAGAGCCAAGGGGAACCGGCAGCAACAAGCCCATAGGTGCCAAAGCAAGCACACATAAGCCCACCGATGAGTAGTACTGCTGCTAGGCGTTGCTGGGCTGCGCTATTGGCGTTGCGTCGACCATATCCGCGTGAGTCCATCGCCGCGGCCAAAGTGACGGAGCGCTCAAGGGCTCCTTCCAGTACTGGCATAGCCGCGCCAGCAATAGCTCGTGGGCCTTTGGTGACCCTGCCGCGTAAGTGCCGAGCAGATTGCACTCGCGTGACATCTGCCACGAGCTGAGGAGTAAAGGTGAGCGCCACGACAACGCTGACGCCGACTTCGTATAACGCCGCGGGAATAGATTTAAGCAACCGACTCGGGGAAGCAAGTGAGTTTGCTGCTCCGATACAGATGATGATCGTGGCAAGGCGAAGCCCGTCGTAAAAAGCAATAAGGATGCTCTCCAGAGTCACCGCTCCGCCAAGGCGAACACCAGCCATCCAACTGGGTAAGGCAAGACTAGGAAGAGTGAACAGCGTTGTTGTTCCAAGAGCTGCAGCAAAAAGAATTTGGATGCCCACGCGAATCACGATGATCGCGATCCCGAGTTTGATGAAGAAAACAAAAGAACGAGCCCAGGGCGCATCAGGCTTTCGAGCTGCCACGACAACGGCAGCGACAGCAATGATGAGCACGAGAAGTATTGGATTCAACGTGCGACTTGCTGCAGCGGCCAAACCCAAAGCCCAAACCCACCATGCGCCAGGGTGAAGCCATCGCGCATGTGCGAGATTTCCGCAGGCCAAGGCGGCCTTCATGTGCGCTTCCTGAGTTTCCAGACGAGTCCGCCCAAGATGGCAGCGAACAGGGCGCCAATGATGAAAGGAAGGGGGCTCGTGACATCAGGATTGAGGGCGGCGACTTCAGCGCCTGCGTCGTTGGCTTGCATCGCCGATGCTTCCACTACTTCTGCACACTCTTGGCGGGGATAGCCGCTGATAGCGCAGATAAGTCCGTTTTCGGTGCGCACGCTCTGAGACTGTCGTAAAACGTCGTAGCCATTGGCGTTTTCTTGGATTTGTACGCATTGTGTGACGAGACCACCGGGAGATTCACCGCGGGGCGCATGTTGCTTAAGCCCAGGGTCAACAACCAGCGCGACTCGTTTCATTCCAGCAGGCGCGGTTTCGTTTGTACAAATGTCTTTAAATGCCGTTGAACTTGTAAATTGCGGAGTCATCGTTTGGTCGGCTCGGCTCGAAGAAATTCCAAACCGCCAGCCTTCGACGCTTCCATTGGCCGGTGTTGTCGAAGCCGGTCCTGCCTGAGCAAAACTCCATTGCGAGTTTGATACCTGCCAGTACGTCCAGTAACGATAAGCCGTTGCCGCTTGTGCAGTGCTAGCGAAAAGGAAGGATGCGCACACACCAACTGCTGCCAACACCAAAGTGCTGACAATTCGCTGAAGTGTGCGCATCCCATGGCCTACTTAGTTATCGAGTTCAGCAAGTCGGCAACCAGATCGGTCTTCTGGGAACCAAATGCTTGTGGATTCTTTCCGGTGAGTCCAGCAATCATGATTAAACTGGAGGCTGCTGCCGGCTTAAATTTCGTACCGGAACCAGTGAACTCTGCAACATTGCTTTGCAGCTGAGTCAGTCCTGCAGCTACCCCTGCCTTACCCAGTTTCGATGAGGCTAGTCCGATAACAGCCGTTGCGGTTGAGTTCCAGTCAGTTTGCTTTGGATCCAGTGCCGACGGCAAAGCCCCCTTGTTCGTCACCAGTGTCTTGCTTAGGTAGGTGGCGACCTTGTTGATGAGTGCGGACTTGCAGTCAGTTTTTGCGACACTTGCGTAAGCCGTTGGCTTATTTGCTGGCAGCGTTCCGGCAATTCCGACTAAGGCCTGTGACGAAGCAAGGTTGTCTGGCTTGCCGCCCGGCTGGTAAGGCAAACCGAAGGTTCCAGTTCCCGTGCACGGAATCTGTGCTGCAGTGAGATAGCCCCGAGCGCTGTTTCCAGCATTGCGTAGCGCAGTTGTTTTTGGCGCACTATTTAACGCAGCAAGGACTAAGCCAGTGGAGTTCACATCGGATTCGCCGCCAAGCGTGTAACCCCATCCACCATCTTTGTTTTGCTTCGTTACTAGCACTGCGATGGCTTTGTCGGCTGCGGAAGTGTTTTGCGCGATGCGCAGGGCCATCGCACCAAGGGCAGTGGCATTTGAGTCTGCGCCAGTGAACTTCACTGGATCAGGCTGGGCGCAAGCAGTGCGAATCGATTTGCGGTACTCCTCGAAGGAACCATCCAGACACTGCTGGCTAACGAGCCAAGTGACCGACTCAGCCGGCACTTTGTTCAACGGCTGCAATGCCAGGATTGAAAGGGACTGACGGAAAACGCCGTCATAAGTTGGATCCATTGAACCGAAAAGGCCGGCATCTGGTGATGCGGCGATTGCGGGGCTGATTGCGCCGACAGTGAGCAGTCCTAAGACTGCAGCAGCGGTAATTGAACGAGCAAACGTGCGATGCATATGCTTCTCTTTTCGATGAGCGGGCCAAGAAACGAGAAGCCCACACAGCGATGGAAGAGATCCATAGAAGTTTTGGGACTCGTTCCGTTGCCTCGACGGATGGAGCCGCTCGTACTCGTCAGGTGCTCCGACTCGCCTTAGTTTTCCTAAGGATCACGGTTGCGGGACAGCGCCGGAATCTCACCGGACTTCCCCTGAATTTCAAGTACGTGGATGAAGTTGTGCTTCGCATCCTATGGTGTTCCCATGGAATACAGATACCTTGGCCGAAGCGGCCTCAAAATTAGTGAAATCACCCTCGGAAACTGGATCACCCACGGTTCACAGGTAGACGATCCAACTGCCCATGCCACTGTGCACGCAGCCTTGGATGCCGGAATCACGTCCTTTGATACTGCCGATGTCTATGCAGGAACTAAAGCCGAAGCGGTACTTGGAGCAGCGTTAAGTGGTCGACGTCGCGAAAGTGTTGAGATTTTCACAAAGGTGTACTGGCCGACGGGGCGCGGTGCGAACGACCGCGGACTGAGTCGTAAGCACATGATGGAATCGATCAATGGTTCGCTGCGTCGTTTGAATACTGATTATGTAGATCTGTATCAAGCCCACCGCTTTGATGTTGAAACTCCGTTGGAAGAAACGATGCGCGCCTTTGACGACATCGTGCGTCAAGGTAAGGCCTTGTATATCGGTGTCTCTGAATGGAATGCAGAGCAGATTCGTGCAGCTTTTCATATTGCATCCGAGATGGGGTTTGATCGGCTCATCTCTAATCAGCCGCAGTACAACATGTTGTGGCGAGTGATTGAAGAAGAAGTTGTTCCTACTTGCCAAGAACTCGGTGTCGGGCAAATTGTATTTTCGCCGATCGCGCAGGGGGTGTTAAGCGGAAAGTATTTGCCAGGTGAGCCGCCACCAGCGCAGTCTCGAGCAACCGATGAGCAGGGTGGCGCAAATATGATTTCTCGTTGGCTCCGCGATGACGTCCTTACGGCAGTACAGCGGCTGGTGCCTATCGCGCAGGAGCTTTCGCTCACTCCGGCCCAGTTGGCGGTAGCTTGGGTTCTTAACCAGCCAAACATTGCTTCGGCCATCGTTGGTGCTTCTCGAGCCGAGCAGGTTCATGAAAATGTGAAAGCATCTGGAGTCGTACTATCGGAAGATGTGTTGCATGCAATCGATATTGCTCTGGGAGATGTTGTAACAACCGACCCAGCGCTTACTGTTTCGCCGGCAACGCGACCTTAGAAAAGAGACACGTAATGAACTGGACTTGGCAGACTCAAGGTGCCGACGGATCAGCGGTTGAATCAGTGGCGGCTAACGATGCAGCTTTCCCAACCCAAGGCGATGCTGAAACGTGGATCGGTGAAAACTGGCAACTCTTGCTTGACGAAGGGGTTGACCAGGTTTCGCTGTTGGATGGAGCCAGCGTTATTTACGGCCCAATGAGTTTGCGGCCAGCAGGGGAGTAGCGCTATTTAGGAAGGCCGCCACGCTTCACACGTGGCGGGGGAAGACGCAGCCGGCGAAATTGCATGACACGAAGCACTGCGTACAAGGTCAAGCCCTTGCGATCTGCAGGATTGGTGAACGTTTTTGTTGCTGTTCGGTTGAGGCGAACCACCATGATGATGACGTCAACGACCATGATTGCCGCGAAGGCGAAGAAGCCCAATGTGACCCACAACTGAATGGCCTGCACAGGCACGAAGCCAAGTGCCAGAACAAGGATCGCCACCACGATGAAGTACTCAGCAGGCGCAAAGCGTGAATCAACAAAATCGCGAGTGAATGCCTTACCGGGACCTTGGTCGCGTGCTTGAAGGTAGCGCTCGTCGCCGGCCATCATGCCCTTGCGCGAACGTTCGCGATCTAGACGGGCGCGGTCGCGGGAAGCCTTCTTGGCTTCCTTTGAATTGTTTGACACCTTCACACGAGTCTTGCGGGCAGCCTCGGAGTCGCGACGGCTAGGCGTTGGCCGGCCTTTGCCTTCAACAGACTCGTCAGTTGTGGGTCTGGCGGGCGTGACTGGCTGGGATCCCTGCTTCTTTCCAAACATGGGTCAAGCGTAGTCGGTCAATCCTTGCGGGCTGATGGACCGGGCAGGGCAAGCATGCGGTCCAGTGCCACCTTGGCCCAGTGCGAGGTTTCGGGATCCACCGTGATTTGGTTGACCAGCACACCATCGGCTAGGGATTCCAGGGCCCACACGAGGTGCGGCAAGTCGATGCGATTCATCGTTGCGCAAAAACAGACAGAGTGATCCAGGAAGACGATTTCTCTGTCAGGGAAGTCCTGAGCAAGTCGTTTCACCAGATTGAGTTCAGTGCCAATCGCCCAAGCAGATCCTGGTGGGCTTGCACTTATCGCAGCGATTATGGCTTCGGTTGAGCCGACCGCATCCGCTTCGGAAACCACTTCAAAGGTGCATTCAGGATGAACGATGACTTGTACCCCGGGAACTCGCTCACGAACGTCGCTGATTGCTTTGGTTGTGAATCGGGCATGAACTGAGCAATGGCCCCGCCACAAAATCACTTTTGCGTTTGTGAGTTGTTCCAGTGACAACCCACCGCCTGGAAGCATTGGGTTGTATAGCACGCAGTCATCCAAGCTCAGGCCTAAGTCAAGAACAGCTGTGTTTCGGCCAAGATGCTGATCTGGCAAGAACAGCACCTTTTCGCCTTGTGTAAATGCCCACTCCAAACTTTGCTTTGCATTGCTTGAAGTACAAACGGTGCCACCGTTGCGGCCAGTAAAGGCTTTGATCGCAGCCGTTGAGTTCATGTACGTAACCGGCACCGTGACCTCTGCGACACCTGCAGCTTTGAGTACGTCCCAGCATGCTTCGACCTGATTGATTGCTGCCATGTCTGCCATTGAGCAACCAGCGGCCATATCGGGAAGGACAACTTGCTGATTATCAGCAGTCAGGATGTCTGCGCTTTCGGCCATGAAGTGGACCCCGCAAAATACGATGTATTCGGCGTTGGGGTGGGCGGCGGCCTGTTGAGCCAATTTGAATGAGTCGCCCGTGACATCAGCGAAGGCAATGACCTCATTGCGTTGGTAGTGGTGGCCGAGAATAAAGACTCGATCACCGAGCCGGGCTTTGGCGGCTTGAGCTCGAGCCACCAGGCCAGGGTCTGAGGCTGGCGGCAGCGAGCCTGGGCATTCCACCCCTTTTTCGCTGTCCGGATCGGCATCTTTGCCGAGCAAAAGGAGTGCCAATGGGGTTGGCTTGGGCTCCAGTCCTAGTTCGTTCATCTTCCTATTGTCCACTTTGCGTACCAGAATTGGGAATGGGATGGGATATTTGATTGTTAGTTATGGCATAGACTGTGTTCACACCATCGATTGGAAGGACCGCCATGACTGCTGACGTCACAATCCAGGCGCCCACTGTTGACGGCATTGCGCTCACTGAGACCGCTGCCATCAAGGTTAAGGCTCTGCTTGATTCAGAAGGTCGCGATGACCTTGCCCTTCGCGTTGCTGTGCAGCCAGGTGGTTGCTCAGGACTGCGCTACCAGCTCTTCTTTGATGACCGCAAGCTTGACGGCGATGTCAACAAAGACTTCAACGGTGTTGGTGTGGTGACTGACCGGATGAGTGCTCCCTACCTCAACGGCGCAACCATCGACTTCGTGGACACAATCGAGAAGCAAGGCTTCACGATCGACAATCCAAATGCAGGCGGCTCGTGCGCTTGTGGAGATTCGTTCAGCTAAGCTCTCAATACAAGTATTAATTTTGAGGGGCCCACATTGCGTGGGTCCCTCAATTTTTTAAGAAATCACCCGCAGCGCCGTGTCGGTCAAGAAAAAACTTGAGGGTGAAGGGAAAACGCACAAACGATTTGCTCCTCTGAGCACGAACTTGCAAGAGCGCGCATTTTCATTATCCAAAGTTACTGTCGAACAACAGTGACGTAAAACGCCGTTGGCGGGTCGTCAGTTCGAACAAACTGAAGGCTCATGGAATTGTCTTGGACGAAACCGTTGAAAGATCCGCCAACTTCGGCAAGTGAAATCTGGCTGCCATTTGGCGAGAATGAACCCACCATCGCGGCTTCCAGCTTCTCGCCCTTATTGGTCCATCGCTCGATACCCCACAACAAGGGCCCTTCTTGGCGAGTAATTTCAATCGTGAGTGGTGATTCCTCGATGGCATTACTCACACTGGGGAATCTATAGGTTCCAGACCAGATGCCTTTGAGGTTCATGGGGGCTGAGGATTCTTGGCCGCCACATCCAGCAAGAGTCCCAGCAAGCAGGGCCACAGTGACAAATCCCAAGGAAGTTCTCCGATGCATATGCAAAGTATGCCGAGGTTCATGAGTAAAGTCCGCCAACATGGCCATTCTTGTTACCGGATCAATTGCTTCTGACCACCTGATGACATTTCCGGGAAAATTCACTGAATCCTTCGTTGCCGACAAGCTCGACAAGATTTCCGTTTCTTTCCTTGTCAATGAACTTGAAGTTCGTCGGGGTGGGGTTGGCCCAAACATTGCCTTTGGCATGGGATGTCTTGGACTCAATCCGGTGCTCGTCGGCGCTGTCGGCGCTGACTTTGCTGAATATCAGGCTTGGCTTGAACGACACGGCGTGAACACGTCCGCAGTTCATGTGTCTGAGCTTCATCACACCGCTCGCTTCATTTGCACGACGGATACTGAGCAAAACCAGATCGCATCTTTTTACCCAGGTGCAATGCAAGAAGCCGTGAATATTGAGTTGAAGCCTATTGTTGATCGTGTTGGTGGAGCTGATGTTGTGCTGATTGGTGCAAATGATCCCGGCGCGATGGCTCGTCATACCGCTGAATGCCGTGACCGAGGCTATGACTTTGCCGCTGATCCAAGTCAGCAGTTGGCATTTATGGACGGCAAAGATATATCGCCGTTGATTGAAGCCGCGAAATATTTGTTCACCAATGAATATGAAGGTGCACTCATCGAACAGAAGTCCGGATTAAGCACAGCAGATATATCGGCGATGGTCGAGACTCGAGTAACAACCCTTGGTTCCCAAGGTGCTCGCATCGAGCGCAGAGGACAAGCTCCAGTATTTGTTGATGTGTGCAAGCCAGATCGCATCGCAGATCCAACTGGAGTGGGAGATGCATTCCGCTCCGGTTACCTCACAGGCATGGGTTGGGGACTAGGAGATGAGCGAGCCGCGCAAGTGGGATCGCTCATGGCTACCTACGTTATTGAAACTGTTGGTACTCAAGAATATGTATTCACCCATAAGTCATTCCTGACGCGCTTGGCCCAGAATTATGGCGATGCGGCAGCTGCAGATGTCGCCGCACACTTGGTAGTTACGTAGGGCTAGCAATGCCAATTGATCCTGGTCCTTGTGATTGGAATCTTCCTGATCCGCGCTTTGGCGAGCCAGGGGAAGAAGTGCTGGCTATTGGTGCTGATCTCGATCCGGCCACAGTCCTGCAGGCCTACCGCACGGGCCTTTTTCCGATGCATGTGTCAACGGGTGAACTCGCCTGGTGGTCACCAGATCCACGTGGCGTTATGGAACTGCACGCACTTCAGGTGTCAGCATCGTTACGAAAGTCGTGTAATCGATACCGCGTGACTTTTGACAATGCGTTCGAAGCAGTTATGCGCGGATGCGATGAAGATCGTGAAGACTCGTGGATCACCGAAGAATTTATTGCAACGTATTGTTCGTTGCATGAAATGGGTTGGGCGCATTCGATTGAAGTGTGGGATGAGTCAGAACTCGTTGGCGGGCTGTATGGCATTGAGGTGGGTGGGTTGTTCGCTGGTGAATCAATGTTTCATCGAAAGCGGGACGCATCAAAAGTTGCATTCGTTGCTCTCGTTGAAAAGTTAAAAACATGCAATGGGGTTCGACTTATAGACGTGCAATGGCAGACCGACCATCTTGCAACCTTGGGCGTATCAAAGATTTCTCGCAGCGACTATCTCGACCGACTCGCTGATGCGATTACTTTGCCTGCGTGTTTTTAAGCAGAAAATTGGACGAGATATCCGGTGCCGGGACCACCATCAGGTGGATTGGTCTCGCCGAGAAACTCTGCGCCTTTTAATCGGCACCAGGCCGGAATGTCGTATTGGGCCGCTGGATCGTCAGCTAAAACACCGATGATCTGCGCTACTGCGGAGGTGTCCTTAAACCATTGGGTTTGCGCACGAGCCAAAGCGATAACAGGAATCGGACACCGACGGCCGCGTTCGTCGAGCCAAAGGGCAACGTTCATCGACCAGCTTCAATTCTCAATAGGGCAACTGATTCGGTGAAAACTTCAATAAAGCCGTCTACGGTTGCTTGAGCACAACCAAAGGGCAGCGAGATCCGCACATTGCCACCGGTAAATGCACCGATTGCTACCAGCACGTGACTTGCTCTATCGCTGTCGGCCACGCACGCTGATCCGCTCGCGACTGCAAAGCCGCGTCGGTCCAAATCGCTGATGAGCGCTTCACCGCTGACGTACAGCACGGAGCAATTGAGAATATGTGGCAGGCGATTCTCGGGATCGCCAGAAAAAACAACGTCAGGCACGTCGGCTTCAAGGCGAGCTCTCAGATACTCGGTCAAAGCAAATGCGTCTTCAGCTTGGGTTACAACCTCGGGGAGGAGCACTTCAAGCGCGGTAGCTGCCGCCACGAGGGCCGGCACATTTGCACTTGACCCAAGCCAACCGCCAGGGGCGGGCAGAGGCGCAGCCCAAGTTGCTGACGGGTTCACCGCAATCACGACAAGTCCGGCCGGCCCACCCCAACCCCGCGCATCAGCCATCAACACTGACCAATGTGGGCCAACCTCGATACGACCTAAACATTGCGAAGCATCGACCAGAGTCGAGTACCCCTGATCGGCTAAGCCTCGAAGGTCTTGCCTCGTGCCTATCTCCACATTTGCCGCTTGGACAACAAGGAGAGAGCGATCTACGTCTGAGGTGAGGGTGAGATCAATGCGCCCCATGTGATCCACACTCAACACTTGTATGTCAAGGCCGGAATCGGCGCAGGCATCAATGACGGACAGCGTCTCGATAGCGGTGTGGGAGATGGAGCTCACCGCGCGAAATCCAGCAATTGCCCAGTTCGCGGCTAATCGTGCCGATGAGGCGAAAAATACCTGTTCAACAGTGAGAGAGACGCCAGTTGACGAAGTAATGCTCGCAGCAAGGCTTGCTCGAGCTGTGTCGGACAGCAGCGCTGATTGCTTGCCAAGGTGATGAAGCCTGGCTGGGTCAGACCATGCAAGCTCTTGGGCACGACTAAAGGCAAGTGCAGTTTGAGGCGCCAATGGCAGCCCGCCAACCGCATCCATAAACCCCGCAGGGGCCGGAGCAAAGCCAGTCATGGACGCCACGTTACTTGCAGGGACAATAAGGTTGGGAATTGAGCGCTGGATCACATTGATCCGGCGCGAAGTTGTGAGGGGCAGTGAGTTAGTCTTTACTGAGTTTGTGCTTCATCAACGTGGACTGAAAGGCGACTAGTGGGTTCCACCGCGCACCAGCCGAAAGGCATTCGCAGTATGCGGCGTGCCGTCATCGGATTTGGCACCATCGCTATTGCCGTAGTCCTTTCCGGATGCACTGCAAATGAGGCATTCTTCTTCGACTTGCCGGAGCCGGCAACTAAAGAAGGCTTTATTACGCAGAACCTCTGGCAGGGCACCTGGATCGCCGCTTGGATCGTTGGGGCGTTTACCTGGGCTCTGCTGCTCTATGCGTCCGTGGCTTATCGCCGTAAAAAGCGCCAAGGGGTTCCGGTACAAAACAAATACAACATGCCGATCGAGATTTTGTACACGATCGTCCCGCTGATCATGATCCTTGGGCTTTTCTGGTTTACCGCAAAAGACCAAAGTGAACTTCTGACCATGAAGAACGACCAGGAGCAAAGTATTGGCGTCGTGGGCTACCGCTGGAGTTGGGGCTTTAACTACCTCGACCAAAATGTCTGGGAAACGGGCATGCCTCAGGGCGAAGGAACAACCGCTGTAGCGCCGATGCTCTGGCTACCAGTGAACGAAAAAGTGCGATTCAATCTGAACTCACCCGACGTCATTCACTCTTTCTGGGTTCCCAACTTCTTGTTCAAGATGGATGTCATCCCAGGCAAGACCAATGCTTTTGAACTCACGCCGAATAAGGTTGGCACCTTCGTCGGTAAATGTGCTGAACTTTGTGGAGTGAGCCACTCGCAGATGCTCTTCAACGTGAACGTTGTTGACAAGGCTGCATTTGATGCTCACATGCTCGAACTCAAGGCCAAGGGCCAAGCAGGAACGTTTAATAGCAAACCATTTAGTAACCAAGGCACGATGCCAGGGGAGAAGACGATATGACGATTCTCAGCGAGCGCCCAGTTGATGCTGCTCCTGCACCGCAGGGCAAACCCAAGAAGTCATTGGGATCAATTGCAGTGAGTTGGATCACTTCAACTGACCACAAAGTCATCGGCTACATGTACGTAATGTTGTCGACGTTTTGGTTTGTCGTTGCGGGTGCTTTCGCATTAGTTATGCGCGCCGAACTGGCCAGCCCGGGCTTGCAGATCGTTTCACTTGAGCAGTACAACCAATTGTTCACAATGCACGGAACAATCATGCTGTTCTTGTTCGCTACTCCGCTGTTCATCGGCTACGGAAACATCGTCATGCCGCTGCAAATTGGTGCGCCTGACGTCGCGTTCCCGCGCTTGAACATGCTTGGATTCTGGTTCTTCGCCTTCGGTGGGCTCGTGGTTGCCGCAGGGTTCTTCACGCCAGGTGGCGCGGCAGCCTTTGGCTGGTTTGCTTATGCGCCCTTGAGTAACGCAGTGTTCTCACCTGAAGTCGGTGGAAGCCTGTGGCTGTTGGGTCTGACTATCGGTGGACTTGGCACGATTTTGGGTTCAGCAAACTTCGTCACCACGATCTATTGCATGCGTGCGCCTGGCATGACGATGTTCCGGATGCCGATTTTCACTTGGACGATTCTGGCCACCAGCGTGCTCGTACTTTTGGCCTTCCCAGTCCTTGCAGCCGCACTAGCGATGGCATTCATTGATCGTCAATACGGTGCTGTGGTCTTTGACCCAGCCAATGGTGGGGCCATGCTTTGGCAGCATCTGTTCTGGTTCTTTGGGCACCCTGAGGTGTATATCCTCGCGCTTCCATTCTTTGGTATCGCTAGCGAAATTATCCCAACGTTCTCGCGTAAGCCAGTCTTTGGTTATAAGGGCTTGGTCTTTGCCACTTTGGCTATTGCTGGTCTTTCGATGGCTGTGTGGGCTCATCACTTATACGTAACTGGCTCGGTCTACTTGCCGTTTTTCGCAATCATGACCATGCTGATTGCGGTGCCAACAGGTGTGAAGTTCTTCAACTGGATTGGCACCATGTGGAAAGGTTCAGTTCAGTTCGATACACCGATGCTGTGGACGATGGGCTTCATGGTTACATTCCTTTTCGGTGGACTTACCGGAATTATTCTCTCAGCACCTCCGCTTGATTTCCATGTTTCAGACTCATACTTCGTAGTAGCACATTTCCACTACGTAGTCTTTGGCACGGTTGTCTTCATGTTCTTTGCTGGTCTGTACTACTGGTGGCCAAAGATGACCGGAAAGATGCTGAACGAAAAAATTGGGAAGTGGCATTTCTGGACCCTCTTCATTGGTTTCCAGGTCACATTCTTGATTCAGCATTGGCTTGGCGTTAAGGGCATGCCACGTCGATACGGTGATTACCTACCGGCAGATAACTTCCAGACATTCAATGCAATTTCATCAGCGGGAGCAGCACTCCTGGGTATCTCCATGTTGTTCTTCTTCTGGAACGTCATCACGACCACGAGAAATGCACCAAAGGTCACCGTTGACGATCCTTGGGGCTGGTCAAGTTCATTGGAGTGGGCTACTTCTTGCCCACCTCCGCGCCACAACTTCTTGGCCTTGCCTCCGATTCGTTCAGAACGTCCCGCCTTTGATCTGCATTACCCTGAGCTGTCGGATACTCCGACTTCGATGAATGCACCGATTTCTTCAGGGGCGAGCCACTAATGAAAATCGAAGGCCGTCTTTTTGCAGCCGGCTCGGCGGGGTTCGCATCGATTGCTGCCATCTACTGGTACACAGCACATGACCCAATCGGGACTACTGGCTTAACTATGAGTGCGCTATTAGCGGCTCTGGTTGCTTTCTATACCCTTTACACATCTAAGCGGGTGTGGCCACGGCCAGAAGATCGTCTCGATGCCAATATTGAAGATGCTGACCCGGAGTATGGTTTCTTTAGCCCACATTCATGGTGGCCGCTAGTGATCGGCGTAGCTGTTATGTTCACGGTCTTTGGACTTGTGTTCGCCGTCTGGTTGATCGCGCTAGGTGTCTTCGTTTTGGTGATCGGTTTGATTGGCTGGCTGTTTGAGTACTACCGCGGTGAGTTCGCGCGCTAATCATTGCAACAACGTCCTACGAAAAAGTGGAAGCTAACCCTTAGCTCATCATCACCGGGTCGAGGGTTCGAGTCCCTCACCACCCACTTATGTAGGTAAATCCGAGTTCTATGTCCAAACCTTGGATGTGGTTCAAACCCTTGAATAGTGGATATATCTGCCAAACCTCTTCATGACTTAACCTGTTGACTAAATTGGGCAGCGATTGCACGAGATATGTAAGGAAGTGCCTCCGCCCAACTAATTCCGAATTCTTTTTGGAATGCTTGATCAAAAGTCTTTCCCTCACCTAAATACTTATAAATGTTCATCACACTGTCTGCCGTCTTTATGCTAATGAGAATTTCAGTCACCATGCCGCCAAATAAATATTGATAGTAGCGATCGTATGGGCCGTTGTAATAATCAAATTCCATGTTTGGATTTGCCGGTTTCTTAGTGATAAATGAATTCAAGAATTCCTCAACCCACGCAGCATTAAAATCAGTTGGCTTCTGATACTGCTGTCTGAGTTCCATTGTTCGCCATTGTACAAAATCATCGTAAGAGGTATGGAATGTGACCATCTTTTCAACACAATTGGCACTACCTTCCAATAGCCATGTCGGAGCGCTATAAGAATTATTCCGACCATAGAACCATTGCACTGTGTGGTAGTACTCATGAGAGTAAGTCATCCCAAGTTGTAATCTCTTTGTGTCTTCCGCATTTGATTTGCCTGGGAACTTGCCCATTACAAGAATGCCATCCCACGCTGAATTTCTATAGGCCGATGCACCTCTGCATGCCCCTTTACCCGAACATATTTCAGAAATTGCATTCTTAACATTTCCGTACACAACATCCGAATATTTATTAAATATCGGTTGTGCCCAGGGACCATCTCCATCGTTCAATTCAATTATGTAGACATTCTTTGGTTGGGAAAAATTCGAATAAAGTTGAGATGTAAGCCTCAAAGGCAAAATTGGATCTGGATTTCCCGGATCAGAACTTGGTGAGGAAAAGACCTGAACGTTTCCCAAGGAAGACGAGCCAGTAGCGATCTGATTTGATCCCTTTAGCCATGTTCCATAGATTATTCCACTCAAATATTTTTCTAAATCCTGAAATGAAGTTGGCAATTTTGGTGGTACAAAATTAGTTGAAGTGGGTGTTGGTGTTGAGGTCGGCGTTTTAGTCGAAGTTGTTGTAGGTGTTGGAATAGGTGTTGGAGTAGGCGTTGGAGTAGGCGTTGGCTTCAAGACAAAGCCTTTGTTCCAAATCAACTTCTTGCCAGATTTCGTGCAGGTATAACTCTTATTCTGATAAACAACTTTTTGGTTCAATACTTTGCAGGTACTGCCAGGGGTTACCTTCTGGGCAGCAAGGGCAGAAACTGGTATCAGACTCAATATAACGATGATGGGTAGGAACGAAAGTCGTTTCATTTCTTTTTATAACCCTTTGGGCAAACTGGTTTAACTCCAGTAACTTTCGTAACTAATTTCCCTTTCAAGCAGGTAATCGTTATTTTCTTTGTCGCAGCAGCCTTTACTTCGGACTCTTGCTTGGCTTTCAGTTCTGCAGCAGCCTTTACTTCTGCTTCTTGCTTGGCTTTCAGTTCTGCTGCGAGTCGGTCTTCTTCAACTTTCTTAATTTCCATTTGCTTATCATCTGCTACTAGAGACTCAGCATCTTTAATTAAAGATAAAAACTTATTGGTGGCAGTAATTCCAGACATTCCGCCTCCAACACCGAACGTGGCCCCACTCGCACTCTGAGTCCAAACCTTGGATGTAGTTCAAACCCTTGAATAGTGGATATATCTGCCAAACCTCTAAATAAAATTTAGGGCTTGATTTTCAAAGCATCTTTGATCCCCAAAATGCCAGATAAGGAGTTAACTTTTCGTAGAAAGTTGAAACTTCAATACCAAAAGTGGATAAGAAGTTTGCTCTCCAATCTTTGGAACTTTTGAAACTTGTCATGAAGGTGGCAATTTTCTCTTGGCCATATGAAGCGGTAAGTGCTTCAAATGCAAGACCACCCAATAAATAACAACTGCTTGGACTTCCTCCACCCCCAGGTTTTTCAATTGCATTGAAGAGCGCAGTCGATTTCTCCGTGGAACCTTCCGCCATAATCTTAGGAAGAGTGCGGGCATTCTGTGAGTTGCCTTTATCTCGATCGTAGTTATAAGTTTGACCAACAAACATGCTTAGACGCTCTTTTCCATTTGGATCTTGAATCGAATAACCCACAGCATTTCCATAAAAGTGGGCCATGCCTTCTGTAATCCAACATGGTGAATAATCTGGAAGGGAGTTGTTGAAGTATTGGAAGAAGTGGGTGTACTCATGAGGGCCAGTTTGTAAATTACCCAGTCCCTGCCCGGTTGCTAAACATTGAATATTTGTATAAATCCCGTTAGGTCGACCACCCAGTGCAAATCCACAACTATTCTGAGTAATCATCAAAGTGATTGATTGATAAAGCATTGAACTGAGTTGTTCTGAAACAACAATTTTTTCAGCCCAGTCGGAATCTTTCTCGCTTACATAAATAAATCTAATTTTTTCTGGCATAAAGTAAGGACTCCAAAGTCCTGCAATTCGATCAATACCTAATTTCTCATCTGATAAACGTTTAGGGTCCACTCCTGGACCAACAATGTAGGTTATATTCAGTTTCGAAGAATCAAAAGTAATTATCCGATCATTAACTTCCTTAAATGCGACTACTGAAGTCCAAACCGGATCAAGATTATTTATCGTAATTCTATTAGCGGGGCCAGTTGGTGTTGGCGTTGGAGTTGGTGTTGGTGTTGGTGTTGGTGTTGGTGTTGGTGTTGGTGTTGGTGTTGGTGTTGGTGTTGGTGTTGGTGTTG
>Ga0194035_1000467_pt1 | contig 23568 bp, 21 predicted proteins | sample JunL2320m_MetaG_FD_148680 | JGI IMG/M metagenome (GOLD analysis project Ga0194035, IMG submission 148680) | Anoxic zone freshwater microbial communities from boreal shield lake in IISD Experimental Lakes Area, Ontario, Canada - Jun2016-L239-20m | ecosystem: Environmental > Aquatic > Freshwater >...
ACCCGCAGGGGGGGGGGTCTAAGCCAGAGCTCGACAGACTACTAGCGAGCCTTCAGCGCGTCGCGGATCTCACGCAGAAGCGCAACATCTTCCGGCGTCTCGTCAACGCCGTCAACTGGCTTAGCCATGCGCGCCTTCATGGCGTTGTAAGGCACGATCACCAAGAAGTAGACGGCGGCTGCGGTCACCAGGAATGTGAATAGCGGGGCCAGCACGAGCCCGATGCTGAACTGAGCGCCGTTGATTTTGAAGGCGCCGACCCCAGCCAGATCAGGCTTGCCAAAGATGGCAGCAACGAGTGGATTGATGATGCCAGTAACCAGTCCGTCAATGACCTTGGCGAATGCCGCACCAATGACGACGGCAACAGCGAGATCAAGCACGTTGCCTTGAGCGATGAACTGACGGAAACCCTTGAGCATGGCCAAACCCTTCATTGCACACACGGTGCGCAGGTGAGCGACTCATCTCTACGTGCCCCCGGAGCCGCGGTCACCCGAGCATCGCACAGGTACGACGGTCGACGCACGGACTTTGCGACTAGTTCAGCAGGTCTCGAAGGACGATCGTCTGCTCTCGCTCTGGGCCGACGCCGATCGCAGAAATTCGCGAGCCACAGCGGTCTTCCAAGAACTGCACGTAAGCCCGTGCGTTGGCGGGAAGATCCTCGAGGCTGCGAGCCGACGAGATGTCCTGCGACCAGCCCGGCAGGAATTCGTAGATCGGCTTAGCGTGATGGAAGCCCGTCTGCGTCATCGGCAGTTCCTCGTGACGTTCACCGTCCACCTCATAGGCGACGCACACCGGGATCTGCTCCCAGCCACTAAGCACATCAAGCTTCGTGACAACCAGGTCAGTAATCCCGTTGATACGCGAGGCGTAACGCGCGATAGGCAGATCAAACCAGCCGCAGCGGCGGGGGCGTCCCGTCGTCGTGCCGAACTCCGCCCCAATCTTGCGCAGCTTTTCGCCGTCCTCGTCGAACAGCTCCGTCGGGAACGGGCCCTCACCAACGCGAGTGATGTACGCCTTGGCAATCGCGATCACGCGGGTAACAGCTATCGGTGAAATTCCCGCACCCGTACACGCACCACCGGCAGTCGCGTTCGATGACGTGACGAACGGATAGGTGCCGTGATCGACGTCGAGCAGTGTTGCCTGGCCACCTTCGAGGAGAACAACCTCACCCCGTTTCAAAGCCTGATCGAGCAGCAGCGCCGTATCAGCCACATACGGGCTCAAACGCTCAGTGTGAGAGAGCAGTTCTTCAACAACCTCATTCACCGTGATCGCGCGGCGGTTATAAACCTTGACCAAGAGGTGGTTCTTAAGTTCAAGCGCCCCTTCGACTTTCTGGCGCAGAATCTTTTCGTCGAACAGGTCCTGCACCCTGATTCCAACGCGAGTCATCTTGTCCGCGTACGTCGGCCCGATGCCGCGACCAGTCGTGCCAATCTTGCGGCTGCCTAGGAATCGCTCATTGACCTTGTCCAGCGTGCGGTTGTAGGACGCAATCACGTGCGCATTCGCGCTCACGACAAGTTTTGAGGTGTCGACGCCACGTGCGTCCAGACCATCAATCTCATCGAAGAGGACCGGCAAGTCGATAACGACGCCGTTGCCAATAACCGGGGTGACCCCCGGCGTCAGGATTCCGGACGGGAGAAGGTGAAGTGCGTACTTCTCATCACCAATGACGACGGTGTGCCCAGCGTTATTGCCACCATTGAATTTGACGACGTAGTCGACGCGACTACCGAGAAGGTCTGTGGCTTTGCCCTTGCCCTCATCGCCCCATTGGGCGCCAACCAGCACGATTGCCGGCATCGGGTCTCCTTGATGTGGTCGTGACGGCCAGCGCGACCACTTGGTCGAATCACCGCGGCTCCACCAAGGGTGGTGCCACCAGATACTACCGGTTTCCGACCGTTCGTACCTCGTTCACCGAGTTGACGGAGCGTGAATCCGCTCGTCAGTTTTCCGCATCCGTGGCCACCGTTAGAAGCGGGGAAATCGACGGATTGAGTGCAACTGCGATGCGACGACCAAGAAGATCACCCGACGACCACGCCGTCTCGATGCGTGACACCGAGCCCCACCCATCACCACACATGCCGATCCGACCGTCGAAGTAGAAGGGGCCGTCGAGCATCTTTCGAGGCCTTGCCAGCGACCACCGCTTGATTTCAACCCATTCAGGATCAACCTGCAGACCCATCACTGAGCGAAGTTCGGCAAGCATCAATGGGATGGCACGGGCCGGGTCGTCAAGGAATCGTGCAGCCAGGACCGATCCACTGTGGGCAACCAGCACGGGCGCGTCGTCGCCACGTCGACGCCCGTCATCAGCAATGAACGACAAGACAGCAGACTGATTCACAAACGCACCGTCGAGATCACCCCACGTACGTGTTTCATACGCAGCGACGAGAGCCAGCACCGGATCCCAAGTGGGTGTGGTCAGTGCGCCGAGTGCGGGATCAGTCGCAGCGAGAAGGTCGCGCAATTGCGCATCCGGCATCGCTAGAACAGCAATATCCACTTCGACATCGTCGATCAGGACGCCGGTTGGTGATCGCTCAACGGAGGAAACCTCTTGTGGGAAAAGAACATTCGGCAAATCAGCAGCGAGGTCTTCGACGAGGGAACGCAGCCCTCCAGCAGCTCCAAACCGCATCGGCCCAACCTTGACGACAGGGTCGCTACCAGGATCGAGAACCGCAAATTTATCGGTCCATTCGCGAGCCAGGCCCCGCCCGGTCCAGCCGCGCACAACATCGACGAACCTCGGATCACTCGCGGTGAAGTACGAAGCACCGAGATCGACAACCCGTCCGTCGTAGGGCAGCCCCGAATCTCGAATTCGTCGCGAGGCCATTCGGCCGCCCAAGCGCTTACCGCGATCGAACACGACGACATCGACGCCCGACGCATGTAACGCCGACGCGCACGCGATTCCTGAGATACCGCCGCCAACGACACCTACGCGCGTCGGCCGATGCTGGTCCTTAGTCAACGACGTCACCTCTGACCATCAGCTTGATCCGTGCACTGGGCTCAGTTTCCTTCGAGCGCAGCAGCCGCGGCGGCCGAGGAATCACGCAGGAAGATCGTGCAACGCGTGGCCTCATCCTCTTCACCGATCGCACCAGCGGCACGCGCCAAAGCATTGAGGCAACGAAGGAACCCGCGGTTTGGTTCGTGCTCCCACGGGACCGGGCCGTGGCCCTTCCAACCGGCACGGCGCAACTGATCCAAACCGCGGTGATACCCGACCCGGGCATAGGCGTACGACTCGATAACGCGGCCGTCAGCCCAAGCCTGATCGGCCAAAACCGCCCAAGCCAGACTGTTGGTCGGGTAGTCGGCCGCTACCTGATGTGCATCTTCGCCCGCGGCCAAGGCTGCGTGCGGTTCTGGCATATCGGGTAGATAGGTCGGATCGGGTCCGCCGAGGAGATTCTGATCGATCGGTGTTGTCATACCCCGATCCTTGCGTACCTCGGCTGATCGGCGAACGTTAGGACCCTCTTACTTACCCATCTTGGTGCCGGTCGAGCGCAGATCGGCACATCCATGAACAACGCGGGCAGCCATTCCAGCTTCGGCGACCTTGCCATAGGCACGCGGGTCGTACGCCTTCTTGTTGCCAACCTCACCATCGATCTTCAAGACACCGTCGTAGTTCTTGAACATGTGCTCGACGATCGGACGGGTGAATGCGTACTGCGTATCAGTGTCGATGTTCATCTTGACGACTCCGTAGTCGAGAGCCTCGCGGATCTCCGACAGCAGCGAACCCGATCCACCGTGGAAAACCAGGTCGAACGGCTTGTCCTTGCCGTACTTCGCACCAACGGCATTTTGAATGTCGTTCAGAATCGAGGGCGTAAGAACCACGTTTCCCGGCTTGTAAACACCGTGCACGTTTCCGAACGTGGCAGCCACCATGTAGCGACCGCGCTCGCCCAAACCAAGCTTCGCCGCAGTGGCGAGGCCGTCCTCGGCAGTGGAGAACAACTTCGCATCGTGGGTAGCTTCAATACCGTCTTCCTCGCCACCGACGACGCCGATTTCAAGTTCCATGATGATGTTCGCGCGGTTGCACTTGTCGAGCAGTTCCTCAGCGATGTCGAGGTTGTGCTCAAGCGGAACGGCCGAGCCATCCCACATGTGCGACTGGAAGAGCGGCAGTTGACCCTTGGCCACACGCTCGAGGGAAACGTCGATCAGTGGGCGCATAAAACCAGCCAACTTCTCTTCGGGGCAGTGATCGGTATGCAGGGCGATCTGTACGTCGTACTTCGCCGCGACAACATGTGCGAACTCGGCGAGTGCAACAGCCCCCGTCACCATGTCCTTGACGCCCTGGCCCGACGCAAATTCCGCACCACCCCAAGAAACCTGAACGATGCCATCGCTTTCGGCCTCAGCGAAACCACGAATCGCCGCGACAATGGTCTGCGACGACGTGCAGTTAATGGCGGGGTAGGCGAAGGCACCGGCCTTAGCGCGGTCAATCATTTCGCCGTAAATCTCTGGGGTTGCGATAGGCATCGCGCATCTCCTAGCTATACGAAATCAAGGGTGCCGGGCTGCTTTGCCCAACAAGACCATCTTGTCAGATGGCGCGGGCGCATTGGCATAGTCCTTCTAGTCGGGAGCAACAAGTCCGTCCCCCGTTGGTAGAGCTACCGGCGGGGCAGCCGAATCGTTCGCCCTCAGTCGACGAATCTGCGGATCGAACAAGGCGATGAGTTGGACGGACATCAATGCCACACAAATGATTGCGGCCGTGCGAGCTCCCCAATGTTCGATAATCGGCCCGGCTGCTGCTAGTCCCAGCGGAGTAAAGGCCAGAGACCCGAAGTAGTCGTACGCACTCACTCGTGACAACGACTCTTGCGGCACGTGTTGCTGAAGTGCCGTTTGCCACAACACCTCAAAGACGTCAATGGCTACTCCGCCCACGAATGCACCGCCGGCCACAGCAATGACAGTCAGCGGCGGGACCAAGCCAAGCACGGGCAGCATGAGGAGTGGCGATGCAGTCATCGCGATTAGTAATGGGTGGCGCGGTCGAATCTTCATCGCTACAACCACGCCAACGACCATGCCCAGGGAGAACGCCGCTAAGACGAATCCCCAACTCTTGGCGCCATCCCACGATGTCGCCGCAATCACTGGACCAACAACGCCGAAAGCAGCACTCGAACCAACGTTGGCGATGGAGAACGTGACCACGATGAGCCACACCCATCTACGGGCGGTGAATTCGCGCCAACCGTGGACAAGTTCGTCCACGATGGAGGTTGTTTCATCGCGCGGCAATGTGCGTTGAACTCGAATCCCTACCAAAAGCAGCGCCGACACCCCATATGTCAGCGCGTTAATGCCGAGCGCCAAGCCAGATCCAATCGCGGCCACCAAAAGACCACCCAAAGCCACCCCACCAATGGATGCGATGTTGCTTGCTAGACGAATCAACGCATTCGTCGACTGCAACTGGTCGTCATTTACTACCTGCGGAATAAGGCCCGTATGCGTCGGGTAGAACAGCGCGGTTGCTAGGCCTCCCACAATCGCCAGTGCGGACATTGCAATGACAGATGCATGCCCAGTTACAAACAGCGCCGCCCCAACCAGCCAGGTCAACGCCATAACAGCCTCGGCAATCACGAGCAGCCGTACACGATTGCCGCGATCAGCGATAACGCCTGCAAACAGAAGGAATGCGACTCGCGGCAGGCCTGCGCAGAACAGGACGATCCCAAGCCCTGTCGGACCGCCACCCGGCAGCGCCAACACGCCGAAGGCCAAGGCGATTGGACCGATTCCGGAACCGAGGTCAGAAATCAGTCGGGATAGGACCAGACGCAGAACATTAGGGTCGCGTAAAACCTGGAGATCCTGAGCAAGGGATCGCGCCGTCGCTGCATCCTTCGGGGGTTCGATTCCGGCCGCGTCACTCATGGGGTTGGAATCCTACGCTCAGATGGGCTGGTCGAACACGTGCTGACGAACCCAAGAGTGCATCGTGATCGCCGCCGCGGCTCCAAGGTTGATCGACCGAGTGGAGCCAAACTGTGCAATATCGAGGACAACCTGGCATTGAGCCTGCGCCTCCTCGCTGAGTCCAGCCCCCTCCTGCCCGAAGAACAGCACGCAACGACGCGGAAGTGCATACGTTTCAAGGGGAATCGAGCCAGGAATGTTGTCGATGCCGATCACCGGAAGCCCCTGCTCCGCGGCCCACTCGCCAAGGCTGGCAGGTGCATCGTGATATTCGACGTGCATGTAGCGGTTCGTCACCATCGCACCGCGTCGATTCCAACGTCGACGACCGACGAGACGAACCGTCGACGCGTTGAAGGCGTTAGCGGTTCGCACAACCGACCCGATATTGAAGTCGTGCTCGAGGTTCTCCATCGCAATATGGAAGTCGTGGCGGCGCAGATCTAAGTCCGCGACGATCGCCTCTACCGTCCAATAGCGGTACTCATCACCGACGTTGCGACGATCACCGTCGCGGAGCAATTCCGGATCGAGGTGTGGATCAGTTGGCCACGGCTCGGGGTGTGGTCCAACCCCGACGGTGCGCTCGTAGTCCTCATCCATCCCCGCAGCCTATGCCGGATCGCAGATCGGTACGGCATAGGCTCGTGAGGTGTTCAATGGTCCGGACCTAGCAACGCTTTCGACCGTTGCGGTCTACGCGGTGGTCTGGGGATTCGTCTTTATTGAGTGCGGATTGCTCGTAGGATTCCTACTGCCCGGGGATTCTCTGCTCTTCGGCGCGGGCCTGCTTGCGGCCAGCCCACACAATTCGATCAATCTGCCACTCCTGGTCGCTGGAACCTTCATCGCTGCGATTGCCGGCAACGAGATTGCGTACCAAACGGGAAGACGGTACGGACGCTCGTGGCTGGTGAGCCGTGAAGGTGACCGCGCCCGCACGGGTCTTCGCAAAGCCGAAGACTTCTATCAGCGTTGGGGCAGTTGGTCCGTGGTCATTGCCCGTTGGATCCCATGGGTACGCACATTCGTACCCGTCATTGCCGGTACCGCGGCAATGGATAGACGCACCTTCACCTCGGCCAATATCGCCGGCGCGTTGCCATGGGCGATCGGATTGCCTTATCTCGGCGCACTCGCGTACACGGTTCCGTGGCTTCGCGTTGTAGCCTCCGTGATTGCCATCGGCTCAATATGCTTGGCGCTCATTGGGGCGATCTACGCTGTCATTCAGTCTCGACGCCAGCGACCGTCGAAGCCGGCCGGTGAGCCGACCGCCCAGGACGACATCAACCCGCCAACAGCGGACTAATCTGTTGTCTCGTGAGCACCTACGCCGGAACCCTGCAGCTAGCCATCGTCCACACCTTGGGTCCCCAGTGGATGCAGCCGACGTACTGGCTCGACAAATTCAGTGGCGCAGCCTTCATTGCCGTACTCGTGATCATCTTCATCGAGTGTGGCTTGTTCGTTTTCTTCCTACCCGGTGACTCGTTGCTCTTCGTCACTGGTCTCTACATCTCTACCGGGACCATCGGTGTGCCGCTGTGGCTTGCCTGTATTTTGCTTTCAATCGCAGCGGTCGCCGGCAACATCGTCGGATACCTGATTGGCCGCAGATTTGGTCCGTCGCTATTCGACAGACCTGACTCGAGGTTCTTCAAGCCTCAGTACATCGCTTCGACACATGACTTCTTCACCAAGTACGGCCCAAAGGCGATTGTGCTGGCTCGCTTCGTCCCCGTCGTACGAACATTCATCACCGCGATGGCTGGAGTCGGCAATATGAACCAGCGGATGTACATCTCGTACAGCGTGATCGGTGGCGTGCTCTGGGCAACCGGCCTGACGGTTCTGGGTTACTTCCTCGGCCACATCGAATTCGTCCAGAAAAACATCGACATCATTGTCGTAGGAATCGTTGTTATCTCTGTTCTTCCCGCCGTGCTGGAGTGGTGGCGCAATCGGAACGCACCCGAGGCACACCTGTAGTCGTAGCTGCTCCTAGCGGACTTCTAGTTCAGGCCGAGATCTGCCAGCGAGTAGGCGGTGAAGTACGGCAAGCCAGCTTCCTCGATGGCCGGGGCAGCACCACGTTCAACAATGACGGCCACGCCTACAACCTCAGCGCCGGCGTTACGAAGCGCCTCAACAGCTGTCAGAACCGAGCCACCTGTGGTGGACGTGTCCTCAACAGCCAAGACCCGCCGACCGACGACGTCCGGACCTTCGATGCGGCGCTGAAGGCCATGGTCCTTCTCACTCTTACGAACGACGAATGCGTCCAACGCGCGGCCCTGTGCGGAAGCAGCGTGCAGCATCGCGGTCGCAACCGGATCCGCACCAAGGGTAAGTCCGCCTACCGCGTCGTAATCCAACTCAGCGGTAAGTTCCAACATCACTCGGCCGATAACCGGTGCAGCAATGCTGTCGAGCGTTACTCGGCGAAGATCGACGTAATAGTCCGCCTCACGTCCACTCGACAGGGTCACCTTGCCGTGAACAACAGCCTTATCGATGATCTGCTGGCGAAGGAGGTCACGATCTTCTGAAGAGTTGGTCATGTGCCAAGCGTAGTGGGCGAGATTGCGGCAGGCTGACCTGGTGAGCACCTCGTCGATCGTCATCTGCCCGCCCGCACCTGGCGAGCCTGAGGGGCTGGACTACGAGGAGCTCGCTGATGAGTTTGAAGCAATGGCTGACAGCCACGGCGTACGGGTTCTCACCGTTCCCACCGTCGACTACCTCGCCGCCGATGACATTCGCACCCAACGCGCCCACTGGGTTGCTGCGTTAGCCGTGGGAATCAGCACCGCCGGATTGTCGGCCCCGATCGCTCTCGTGCTGATCGGCGCCGCGGGCGCCCTCGCTCCGGCGGTGGGATTCAGCCAACGTGCATCCAGACGCGCGGTGTCCGGCTACGTCTTGGTCGACGCTGAGGTGCCAACAATCGGTGGCGCCCATGAGGATTGGCCGGATGCACCCGTCACGTACCTACACTCGCCACAAGCCCACGAACTCAACGTGAATCAAGCGCGTCTTCGCGGATGGAACCTCGTCCCGTTGGCCGATGCCGCGCCGAACACCATCTCCGCAGCTATCGCAACGCTCACCACGACACTCTGATGCTCGTCCGTCACTTCTGCGACGCAAGCCCAATTCGACGTACCAATGGTCGCGGCAAGTATGTCGCTGCGGTGGCCAACGCTTTGTATTGAGCACCCGGAATGGAAACCGCTTTCCCACGCGAGAAGTCTTTAAGCGCCTCACTCACCACGAGTGGCGCGTCAAGCCACATCCAATCCTGAACGGCCGACTTGTTAATCCCGGCGCGATCGTGAAACTCGGTGTGCGTGTACCCAGGGCAAAGTGCCATGACGGTGACGCCCTTAGCCGCCATCGGGCCGTGCAGTGACTCGGAGAACACGCGCACCCACGCCTTGGCCGCCGAGTACGTACCACCAGCGATGAACGACGCGACGCTGGAATTGTTGACAACACCACCTCGTCCCCGGGCGACCATTCCCGGCAGCGCTGCATGGGTGAGCCGAAGTACGGCCGTAACGAGCACGTCGAGCAACTCTTGCTCAACATCGATGTCGCCGCCTACGAATGACTCGGTGTGGCCAAACCCTGCATTGTTAAAGAGGATGTCAACCGGACGCATGGGGTCTGAAAGTCTCGCCTCAACGCGAGCTAGATCGTCACGATTCGTCAGATCCGCGGCCATAACCTCTGCCCTGATCCGATAGCGCTCAGTCAACTCACGGCCAAACTCCTCGAGCCGCTCCACATTGCGCGCGACGAGGACAACATCATCCCCCCGGGCCGCGACCTGGCGCGCGAACTCCGCGCCGATTCCAGCAGTTGCACCTGTGATCAGGACATTAGTCATGTCTCAGTATCACCTGAGACGAATCTTGCGGCGACCGACTAACCTCATTGCGTGGCCAGACGCAAACCTCCGCTCGTTCCGCGCATGTCCGAGCACGCCTCGTCCATCTTCGGGGAAATGAGCGCATTAGCGATCGAGACTGACTCGATAAATCTTGGCCAGGGCTTTCCAGACACCGACGGCCCCGAGGTAATCAAGGAGGCCGCCATACGGGCGATTCGCGACGGCCGGGGGAACCAGTACCCGCCGGCCCATGGCCTCCCGAAGCTTCGTGAAGCTATCGCCGAGCATCAAAAGCGCTTCTACGGCGTCGATCTTGATCCGGCCACCGACGTTGTTGTAACCACCGGAGCAAGTGAAGCGATCGCCGCGACATTCTTGGCCTTGGTTGAGCCAGGCGATGACGTCGTCACCTTCTCACCTTGGTTTGATCTTTACGCAGCAGCCGTGTCACTTGCAGGTGCAAACCTCATCGAAGTACCACTTACCGCCGGGCTATTTCGACCCGATCCGAATCTCTTGCGTGCAGCCATCACAACGAATACCCGTGTGCTGCTCCTTAACTCACCGCACAATCCAACCGGCTCGGTGTTCACGCGAGCTGAGCTGGCGGAGATCGCTGACATTGTCGTCGAACATGACCTCTGGGTTCTGAGCGACGAGGTCTACGAACACATGGTTTACGACGACAACGTCCACGTACCGTTCTGCACAATCCCTGGAATGGCTGAGCGAACCATCACCACAGGCAGTGCCGGAAAATCACTATCGCTAACGGGTTGGAAGGTCGGATGGGCGACCGGACCAGCAGATCTCATCGGAGCCGTTCGCGTCCCACGCCAACACTTGAGTTTCGTCAGCGGCGGACCATTCCAGTGGGCGGTCGCCGATGGCCTTCGCCTGCCTGACGACTACTGGGAAGAGTTCCGAGCAGGCATGCAGATGCGCCGCGATCTGTTCTGTTCAGGACTCGCGCAGTTAGGGATCCCAGTTGACGTTCCAGAGGGTACGTACTTCGCGACATCTGACGTCCGGCCGCTTGGCTACGAAAATGGTTGGACCTTCTGCCAAGAACTCCCTAATCGTGCCGGGGTCGTGGCCATTCCGCACGAGGTTTTCCACCTAGACGAAGATGCCGGACAGCCCTATGTGCGCTGGGCGTTTTGCAAGAAACCCGATGTGTTGAAAGAAGCACTCGACCGCTTAGGCCGCGCGTTTACCTGACACTGTGAGTCCATCACCGGTGTCGTTAACATCAACGAGCACAGTCTCGCCATCGACGATTGTGCCGGAGAGAATCGCCTTCGCTAACTGATCACCAATCGATGTCTGGACCAAGCGACGAAGTGGGCGGGCACCATAGAGGGGATCAAATCCGTTCAGTGCCAACCACTCTCGCGCCCCCGACGTAACGTCCAACGTCAATCGTCGATCAGCCAACCGTCGAGCCAAGGCGTCGACTTGGATCGTCACGATACTGGTCAAGTCCTCAATGCTCAGAGGGTCGAACAGCACCGTGTCATCCAACCGGTTCAAGAACTCCGGCTTGAAGCTCGAACGCACCACGGCCATGACCGCATCGCGCTTTTGCTCCTGCGTCAAAGATGGATCGGCTAGGAACTGTGAGCCCAGGTTAGACGTGAGCACCAAGATCGCATTTCGGAAGTCAACGGTGCGTCCCTGACCGTCCGTAAGCCGGCCGTCATCGAGCACCTGCAAGAGCACATCAAAGACTTCGGGATGGGCCTTTTCCACCTCGTCGAACAGCACGATTGAGTACGGGCGGCGACGAACCGCCTCGGTGAGCTGACCACCCTCGTCGTAACCGACGTATCCGGGCGGTGCGCCAACAAGTCGTGCAACCGAGTGCTTCTCGCCGTACTCACTCATGTCGATACGGGTCATCGATCGTTCGTCATCAAAAAGGAACTCGGCAAGAGCCTTCGCCAGCTCGGTCTTGCCCACCCCTGTGGGGCCAAGGAACAGAAACGATCCAGTAGGTCGATCCGGATCCGATACCCCCGCGCGCGAACGACGAACAGCATCAGAGACCGCCTGCACAGCTTCGCTCTGACCAATGACACGTCGACCGATTTCGTCTTCCATTCGAAGCAGTTTCGCGGTTTCGCCCTCAAGTAAACGCCCAGCGGGAATTCCCGTCCACGCGGCTACGACTTCGGCTACATCGTCCGGCCCCACTTCCTCGCGGACCATGCCTTCACGTTCGGTTGTTGTCGTGACAGCGTTCGCTAACTCAGCCTCGAGACCGGGGATCTCTGCGTACAAAATCCGCGACGCCTGCTCAAAATCACCATCGCGCTGTGAACGCTCAGCGAGCATGCGCAACTCGTCGATTCGAATCTTCAAATCCCCGACTCGATCAAGGCCCTTCTTCTCAAGGTCCCAGCGGGTGCGGAGAGCGGTAAGTTCCTCAGCCTTGTCGGCAAGTGCAGCGCGAAGTTTGGTAAGACGCTCTTGAGTGGCCGCATCGGTCTCCTTCGCCAAGGCCAACTCCTCCATCTTCATCCGATCTACCTGTCGCTGAAGGGCATCAATCTCGACCGGCGAGGAATCAATTTCCATCCTCAGCCGAGAAGCCGCTTCATCGACAAGATCGATGGCCTTGTCTGGAAGGAAGCGACTAGTGATGTACCGATCCGACAGTGTCGCTGCAGCTACCAAGGCCGCATCGGCAATGGCGACCTTGTGATGCGCCTCGTACTTTTCCTTGATACCGCGAAGAATTCCGATGGTGTCCTCGACGCTGGGCTCACCGACGAGCACCTGCTGGAAACGTCGCTCAAGCGCAGGATCTTTTTCAATCCGCTGGCGATACTCGTCAAGCGTCGTAGCGCCGACCATGCGCAGTTCACCGCGAGCAAGCATTGGCTTGAGCATGTTGCCGGCATCCATTGCCGAATCACCAGACGCTCCGGCGCCGACGACAGTGTGGAGCTCGTCAATGAACGTGACGACTTGGCCATCACTGGACTTGATCTCGTCAAGGACAGACTTCAGTCGTTCCTCGAACTGACCACGGTACTGCGCACCGGCCAACATCGCTGCTAGGTCAAGGGAAATCAGCCGTTTACCACGGAGGGAATCAGGCACATCCCCGGCGACGATTCGCTGTGCTAGTCCTTCAACAACGGCCGTCTTGCCCACACCTGGCTCACCGATCAGAACGGGATTGTTCTTTGTGCGTCGCGACAGAACCTGAATAACGCGACGAATTTCTGCGTCGCGTCCGATGACCGGATCGATCTTTCCGTCCCGAGCAAGATCTGTGAGATCGACACCGTACTTTTCCAGCGCCTGGAACGATCCTTCGGGATCAGCCGTGGTGACTGGGCGATGGCGCACCGACGCAATCGCTTCAACAATGGCGATGGGCGTGGCACCGGCACTCGTCAACTCATCAGCGACACCCGGGCCGCCTTGTTCGGCGAGGCCAACTAGTAGGTGCTCGGTGGATGCGTACTCATCTCCACGCTCCTTGGCGGTGTCTTGCGCTGCCTGAAGCACCCGAAATGCAGACGGCGAGAACTGCGGTGTTTGCACCGTCTGACCCATTGCTGAGGGCAGTGCGTCAAGAGCCGCATTCACCTTTGACGTGAGAGCTGCACGATCGACACCAATCCGATCGAGCACAGCGGTGGCAATTCCTTCACCACTGGTTCCCTGCGCCAGCAAGGCGCCAAGGATGTGGATTGGATCGACCTGTGCCTGGCCAGAGGTAGCCGCACGTCGCACCGCACCGCTGAGTGCCTCTTGTGCCTTAGTCGTGAAATTCAGATCCATTTACATCGCCTACCTAACGATCTCGATCGGCCGGACGCGGGCGCCATACGACAACTGCCGACCCGGGCAGATCAGAAACGGAGCCTTCGCCCGTGCGAGCAGCAGAGGCAAGGCGTGGACGCAATCGCATGAGTTCGGCGCGCAGCATCGCGGCCTCGGAACGCAACAGCTCGAGATCCGACTCCATCCGCATGATGTGCTGAATGCCGGCGAGATTGACGCCCTCGGACGTCAACAGGGAGACCTCCCTGAGACGTTCAATGTCACGCAGTGAGTAGAGCCTGTTGCGACCACTGGTGCGACCCGGCGAAACCAAACCGAGTCGGTCGTACTGGCGAAGAGTCTGCGGATGCAAACCACTGATCTGCGCCGCGACTGAGATCGCGTATACCGGAACGGTGTCATCGGGACGTAGGTGATCGTTCATCACTCACCTCGCTTCGCATTCCGCATCAGTTCTTCGCGCGGATCTTCAGTCGATGAAGCAGCAACGAATGCCGCCAATGCTTCACGCGCAGCCGGATCGAGACTCTTCGGGACGACGACATCGACCGTGACGAGTAGGTCGCCCTTCGTGCCATCCTTCCGGCTCGCACCTTTGCCGCGCACCCGAAGTACCCGTCCGTTCTGGGTTCCTTCGGCGATCCGCACCTTCACCGTCGATCCGGCCGGAGTTGGGACGACGATGTCAGCTCCCAAAGCTGCCTCAGCAAACGTAACCGGGAGAGCAATCGTCAGATTGTCACCCTCACGGCCATAAACCGGATCCGGTTTGACGTTGACGGCGATGAGCAAGTCACCAGAGTCGCCACCGTTTTCGCCCGGAGTTCCTTTGCCGCGCAGTCGAATCTTGGCGCCGTTCTTCACCCCTGCGGGAATTCGTGCCTGAACGGTGCGCGTTGAAGGCGCCCGTCCGCTTCCACTGCAGTTCGAGCACGGATCGTCCACCACAAGGCCGCGACCTCGACATGAGCGGCATGGCTCCGGGAACGCAAAGCCACCGGCGTTGCGATTCACCTGGCCGACACCTTCACAGGTTGGGCAGACGCGCGGGGTTGAGCCCTCGCGCGCTCCCGTGCCGCGGCACACTCCACACGGCGCTTCACTCGTCAAACGCAACGGCAGGGTTACCCCACCCAACGCTTCGTCGAACGAAAGGTTGACTGAGCTTTCTACATCCGAGCCACGACGAGGCCTGCGCCCAGCGGGCTGTTGACTTCCTCCGCGGTTGAACACTCCGCCAAACACGTCACCAAATCCGGCACCGCGATTGAGAAGGTCGGAAAAGTCGAAGTTCCCAGCACCCCCGGCACCGGAGAATCCGCCCGCACCCGGAACGCGGAATCCTCCGCCCCCGAACAGCGAGCGGGCTTCGTCGTACTCCTTGCGGGTTGTCTCGTTCGACAGTACGTCGTACGCCTCTGAAACCGACTTGAACTTCGCCTCGGATTTTGGATCGTTCTCGTTCGAATCCGGGTGATGCTTCTTGGCGAGTGCGCGAAAAGACTTCTTGATCTCCGCGGCCGTTGCGTCCTTCGAGACGCCAAGCATCTTGTAGTAGTCCTTCTCAGCCCAATCTCTTTGACTCATGGCGTCCCTCCCTTCGGACGTTTGCCGGACTTGTGTCGACAGTCTGCAACCGCACTCCGGGTTGCAGGTTTGTGTTACTCCGGGTCTGCAACTGCAACGATCGCTGGTCGAAGGACACGGCCCTTGAACCGGTAACCCTGCTGAAAAACCGAGACGCATGTTGGTCCCGTCACGTCAGCTGAATGCTGGTGACTTATCGCCTCATGAATCGTGGGGTCAAACTCGTCACCAGGAGTACCGAATCGTTCAACACCAAGCCGGGTCACCGTTGCTTCGAGGGTTTCTGCGACGGACTTGAATGCACCGTCGAGATCGCCATGTTCACGGGCTCGTCCGATGTCATCCAGGATCGGGAGTAACTCGGCCAGCGTGGCGCCAACGACCTGATCTCGCGTGGTCTCGCGTTCACGATCAACCCGCTTGCGGTAGTTCGCGTATTCCGCGTGCACCCGCTGTAAGTCAGACGTCAGCTCAGCTACCTTCGCATCTGCCGACTCGGGCTCACCGTCTACAACAATGCCATCGACGATCTCGGCGAACACGTCATCCACGTTCACTGATGCACCCTCGGGTGCGGGAGCTGCTGGCTCCCGCACCTCGAAGGATTCTGGGTCGATTCGACGGTTGTCCTGGAAGGAGAAACCTGAGTCGTCCTGATCGCTCACTGCTCGGCCTTAGTGTCTTCACCTTCGTCAACAATCTCGGCATCGACGACATCGTCGTCAGAGGTCGAGGATGACGAACCTGGGTCACCTTCAGCTTGTTCGCCAGAGGACTGCGCCTGCGCGTACATTGCAGCTCCAAGAGCCTGGCTCGTTGTCGCAACCTTCTCGGCTGCCGACTTGATCGCTTCAGAATCCGTGCCCGCAAGTGCAGTCTTTAGCTCGGCTAGCGGGCCCTCGACATTGCTCTTTGCATCGGCTGGAACCTTGTCACCATTTTCTGCCAAGAACTTCTCGGTCTGGTGCATGAGGGTTTCAGCGGAGTTACGAACCTCAGCCTCTTCACGACGCTGACGATCTTCCTCGGCATGTGCCTCGGCATCCTTCATCATTCGCTCGATGTCGTCCTTGGGTAGGCCCGAGCCGCCGGTGATCGTCATCGACTGCTCCTTACCCGTACCCAAATCCTTGGCGGCAACGTGAACGATTCCGTTCGCGTCGATGTCGAAGGTGACCTCGATCTGTGGAATGCCTCGTGGTGCTGGCGGAAGACCCATCAGCTCGAACGTGCCGAGCTTCTTGTTGTAAGCAGCCATTTCGCGCTCACCCTGGAATACCTGGATCAGTACGGACGGCTGATTGTCGTCAGCAGTGGTGAAGATTTCCGAGCGTTTCGTCGGGATCGTGGTGTTGCGCTCGATCAGACGAGTCATGATGCCGCCCTTGGTCTCGATGCCCAGCGAAAGCGGGGTTACATCGAGCAGGAGAACGTCCTTAACCTCACCCTTGAGCACACCGGCCTGAAGTGACGCACCGATCGCGACAACCTCATCTGGGTTCACACTCTTGTTCGGCTCCTTGCCACCGGTCAGTTCCTTCACCAACTCGGCAACGGCTGGCATGCGAGTCGATCCACCGACGAGAACGACGTGATCGATCTCGTTCACCGATACCCCAGCGTCCTTGATGACAGCGAGGAACGGTGACTTACAACGATCGAGTAGATCACTCGTCAGTTGTTGGAACTGTGCGCGAGTGATCGTCTCGTCGAGGTGGAGTGGACCCTCAGCCGAGGCGGTGATGTACGGCAAGTTGATGGAGCTTTGCATCGAACTCGAGAGCTCGATCTTGGCCTTCTCGGCAGCTTCACGCAGACGCTGCAGAGCCATCTTGTCCTTGGTCAAGTCAACGCCATGAGCATTCTTGAAGTTGGTGGCCAGGTGTTGAAGCAAGCGCTCATCCCAGTCATCACCACCGAGGACGTTGTCACCGCTGGTGGCCTTCACCTCGACAATTCCGTCGCCAATCTCGAGGAGCGAAACATCGAATGTTCCACCACCGAGGTCGAACACCAGGATGGTCTGTTCTTTGTCACCCTTATCGAGGCCGTAGGCAAGTGCGGCGGCGGTGGGCTCGTTAATGATGCGCAAGACGTTGAGGCCCGCGATTTCGCCAGCCTCTTTCGTGGCCTGACGCTGGGCATCGTTGAAGTACGCAGGGACAGTGATGACGGCATCGGTTACGGAATCTCCGAGGTACGCCTCCGCGTCGCGCTTGAGCTTTTGCAGCACGCGCGCGCTGATTTCCTGCGGGGTGTATGCCTTGCCGTCAATGTCGACGGTCCAATTCGTACCGATGTGACGCTTTACCGAACGAATGGTGCGATCGACGTTGGTGACCGCTTGACGCTTTGCCACCTCGCCGACCAGAACCTCGCCGTTCTTGGCGAAAGCGACGACCGACGGCGTGGTTCGCGCGCCTTCGGCGTTGGGAATGACGGTGGGTTCGCCACCTTCAAGTACCGACACCACTGAGTTGGTGGTGCCAAGGTCGATACCGACTGCTCGTGCCATGGGACGTGCCTTTCGTTTGTGATTCGTGGACTTCTGATCCGAGCCTGATCCACACTCAGAGGTACTGTCAATCTGAACCTCACATAATGTGAGTCTGCTCGACTCAAGTACTGTCTACAACTCCCCCAATCGGCCATGTCTTCCCGCAATTGTTGGTTTCCCTTGTGACCTGCATCACATAGAAGCGCGCGACGTGCCCATGAGCACGGGCTCCTACCATGCCGAGTAGCACGTCTTATCGGTAGCGTGGTGCTCGCACGTGCCCGCGGCTTTCATGAGCACCGGTGTGTGACGCACCAGATCAACGGATCTGGATGCATTCTGCGTAGTTCTTGGAGGCCCGCCCGTGTCCGCGCTGTCTGTCCTGGCCGCATCGTCTGCCGAACCGACGCCGTTCTCTGAAACCAACCTGACCTTCCGTCTGGTTGTCGGCGTGCTCATCACCCTCGTCGCGTTGGCCTTAGCCGCCTGGCGAGCAAACAGGCTTCAACAGGTCATTCGCAGCGGCCAGCCGGCCGTTGGCCGAACCGACGACAAAGGTGTTCGACTCCAAAACGAGTTGGTCGAAGTACTCGGACAGAAGAAGTTGCTCAAGTGGTCCCCGTCCGGGCCAGCGCACTTCGTCACCTTCTGGGGCTTCATCATTCTGGGACTCACCATCGTCGAAGGCTTTGGTGCCCTGTTCGACCCAAACTTCCACATCCCGATCGTTGGCACGTGGCCGATCATCGGATTCTTCGAGGATCTTTTCGGCCTTCTCGTGCTCATCGCACTGGTGGTCTTCGCGATCATTCGTATTCGCCGCAGCCCTGAGAAGATCGGGCGCGAATCGCGCTTCTACGGATCGCACACTGGTGGCGCATGGCTCATCTTGGGCTCAATCGCAGCGATCATCATCACGATGTTCATCTACCGCGGTGCGCAGATCAATACCGGCAACTTCCCATACGAAAGTGGCGCATTCATTTCAGAGTGGATTGGCAAACTCCTTGCCCCACTTAGCCTTGAAGCAAATATGTGGATTGAAACTATCTTCATTCTGCTCTCACTCGGCGCCGTGCTCGCGACAACGATCCTGGTGCTCTACAGCAAGCACCTCCACATCTTTGCGGCTCCTCTCAACGTCCTTTTCTCACGTCGTCCCAACGGGCTCGGCCCGCTTCTGCCGATGTACTCAGGCACGGAGAAGATCGACTTCGAAGACCCTTCGGACGACGCCATCTTCGGACGCGGCACGATTGAGGACTTCACGTGGAAGGGCAACCTCGACTTCGCAACGTGCACCGAGTGCGGCCGCTGCCAGTCGCAGTGCCCGGCGTGGAACACCGAAAAGCCTTTATCGCCAAAGCTGCTCATCATGGATCTGCGCGACAACCTCTTCGCACAGGCTCCGTACCTTGTCGCCAAGGCCAACCCGCAATACTTGGCCTCCCCAGGTGCCAATAAGTCGAGCGTTCCTATCCCCGTCGAGATCACCTCGTTCGCACAATCCGTACAAGACGCGCACGCGCGCCCACTTGTTGGATCTCGCGAAATCGACAATGCCGTCATCGACGCCGATGTCCTCTGGTCGTGCACGATGTGTGGCGCATGTGTGAACCAGTGTCCCGTGGACATTGAACACATCGATCACATCGCCGATATGCGTCGTAACCGCGTGATGATCGAATCCGACTTCCCAAGTGAGCTTGCCGGTCTGTTCAAGAATGTTGAAAACAAGGGCAATCCCTGGGGCATGAATGCCTCACAGCGCAATGCTTGGATCGAAGAAGTTGACTTCGACGTGCGAGTGTTTGGCATGGAGGGCGAAGAAGTTATCCCCGACGACGTCGACTACCTGTTCTGGGTTGGTTGCGCCGGTGCACTTGAAGATCGCGCCAAAAAGACCACGAAGGCAGTTGCCGAACTTCTCAACATCGCCGGCGTTCAGTTCATGGTGCTCGGTGAAGGAGAAACCTGCACGGGCGATCCGGCTCGTCGCGCCGGCAACGAGTTCCTCTTCCAGATGCAGGCAATGCAGAACATCGAGATGCTCAACGAGATCAAGACGAAGAAGATCGTCGTCACGTGTCCGCACTGCCTCAACACCCTTGGGCGCGAGTACCCGCAAGCCGGTGGCCACTACGAGGTAGTGCACCACAGCCAGTTGCTCGCATCGCTCGTGAAGGACGGACGCCTTACCCCCGTTAACTCAGTCGAGGGCGCTGTTACGTATCACGATCCGTGCTACCTCGGTCGTCACAACAAGGTCTACACACCACCACGTGATCTGATCGGTTCACTTCCAGGCTTGAAGTTCAACGAGATGGAAAAGTCCGCGGATCGCTCGTTCTGCTGTGGAGCTGGTGGTGCGCGCATGTGGATGGAAGAGAAGCTCGGCACGCGCATCAACCTGACGCGTACTGATCAGGCTCTCGCCACCGGCGCAGACAAGATCGCTGTTGCCTGTCCGTTCTGTTCGGTCATGATCAACGATGGCGTCACCACTCGCTCGGCAGGCATGGAGAACCCCGCGGCCGAGGTAGTCGATATTGCGACTTTGCTGCTCGGCAGCGTCAAGTCGTAACCGCTCGTAATTCACCCGATTTCACAAGTGGAATAAGGTCTTTCGCGAGATACGGCTCTAGAGCTTTCGCGACTAGATCTCCGTGCGGTGGAAGTTCAGGTAGCTCTTACTTGCCGTCGGCCCACGCTGACCTTGATAGCGCGATCCGTAAGCCGACGATCCGTATGGCTCCTCGGCCGGGCTCGATAGACGAATCAGGCACAGCTGGCCGATCTTCATACCCGGCCACAATTTGATCGGTAGAGTCGCAACATTCGACAACTCGAGCGTGACATGCCCGCTGAACCCTGGGTCAATGAAACCTGCCGTTGAGTGGGTGAGGAGTCCGAGGCGGCCGAGTGAGGATTTGCCCTCAAGGCGGCCAGCAACATCGTCGGGCAACGTCACGACCTCGTAGGTCGACGCTAGGACAAACTCGCCTGGGTGCAGGATAAATGGCTCATCATCGGCTGGCTCAACCATCCGCGTCAGGTCCGGCTGTTCTTCCGCGGGATCGATATGCGGGTAGCGGTGGTTTTCGAAGACCCTGAAGTATTTGTCTAGCCGAACGTCCACGCTGGATGGCTGGACCATTCCCGCGTCAAAGGGTTCGAGAACGACTCGCCCCGCGGCCAACTCGGCGCGAATGTCGCGGTCCGATAAAAGCACAATTCCTCCCGGTATTTCGCTGTCCCGGTGAGGTTACCGGTTTGATCGCCACTGCGACTCCCCGACCCACAATCCAACCGGCATGGATGGACAAGAACCCGTGACGGGCCTCAGCCCGTCGGCGTCGCAGAACTGGCAGGGCGAGGATCTGCAGGGGGAACTGGCACGGGCGGCAATACGGGCACCGTTTGATCCAAAATCGCCGGACGAGTTGGCGGGCAGCCAGCTGGCTCGGTTGGAGTTGGGCTCAGCGTTGGTGTGATGCTCGGTGTTGGGGGCACCGTGGGACCGGTGGGGACCGCCGTTGGCGATGACGTATCAGTCGGATTCGGACCCGTGCTAGAGGTCGGCGATGGTGTTGGGCTCTCAGACGTTGGCGTAGGCGTAGGAATTGGTGTGTAAACAGGTGCGTTCGCACAGGCAGTTAGCGCGGCGTTGTATGCACCCTGGGCTTGCTGCTGATCGAGTATGAACTGCTGCTGGGCTGCCAACGCATCGTTGTACTGACGCACCGCATAGTCATATGCATCCCGCTGCGCGGAGATCGAATCCCATTGCAGCGCAACATCTCTGACAGCTGCGGCGTAGACCAAAAACGCCTGCAGCTGCTCAGAGAACGCTGGCACCGCCTGCCAGTAGGCGAGAGTGTTCGCCTGCCACTGCTGCTGCCCCTGTTCAAGCGAGGCACGTGCTTGATCGGCCAGACCCTGTGCGAGGGCGTGTTGCTGTACCTCGTCATATCTTGGCGGGACCTGGCCGGTAAAAGCCCAACCGCAGCCGGGACCCGTGGGATCAGGCGCCCGAGAAGGTACAGACTGAGCGGACGGTGGCAGTGTCGGTTGAATCGGAGACTCCGGCGCAGCCACCGGTGTTGGCAGATCATTGGGCCATACCGGATCAGCCGGACGTGACGGGTACGAGATCGACGGAACCGGTGGCGGAGAATAGGTCTGCGCGACCGGCGTCGATCCCGGTGGCAAGGTGGGCCATGGTGCGTGCGGAACCGCGACCGGAAGCTGCCGGATGAAGCCAGTGAAGTCTTTTGGTGCCAGCCAAGGCGAGCGGGCGGCATCAGCTAAGGCGGAATCGACCGTCGCACATGAACCCGCTATCGATTCGAGCAGTAACTGATCAAACTGAAGTGATTTCGTCCCCAACGTGTTACTGATAGATCGCGGTGCGTTTACCCACGACAAAATGTCGCCACGTCGCCACATGAGCGATGCACTCGGGGCACCTTTGACGTTCGTCCCCCACACCACCAGTGCGTCGGTTGGTGCGGCAGACGCGTTCGAGCCGGCTGATGCTGGGCCAGGAACCGAGTAGCTGCTGGCCCCGTTGCAGGTCGACAACTGCCGTTGCCAGTCCTGAAATGCACCCGCCCCAAGTCCGGCCGTATACGCCATCACCGCGACCATCACTTGGCCACCGACCGCCTGATAGGCACGAGATCCGGCCACGGATGGTCCGACACCCTTCGGTCGTCCGCAGAGTTCGTCATACGGAGTACCGGCATTCCACGAAATCTGGCCAACGGGCTGCCACGCTGAATTGGGAGAGGTGTTCAGTAACGTGCTGAAGCTTTGGTGCGCAGGGGTCTGAGTGATGGCCACGACGGTACGCGGGGTTGGTGGCGGCGAGGCAGGAGCGATCTGCTCAGGGCCTCGTCCCAGAATCGGAACTCCGGCAGCGGAAACGGCAAGAACCGTGGCACCGACGAGCGCGATAGCGCCACCCGCGGTGAGCGCCGCCGCCAAACGGCTGCGAGATCGTGTCAGCTTTGTGGACGCAGGGGTCGTCCGAACGGGCGTTGGACGTGCGTCAGACGAATGACGACCCACCGCGCACACCCCCACTTCCTCGTTTTCCGCGACAAGCAACCGATACTTATAAATGGAACGATGCGGATTCGGCGTCCGTCATAAAGACGCACGTGAACTCCGATTCGATCTACAACATCACGGCCCGAACCCTGCCTACATTCATGATGCAGGCAATCCTCCGAAGGAAGCGAGCGGCACCCCGGTGAGTCCCACAACACCACGCGGACGCCGCGCACGTGTTAACGGCCTCGACGACATCTTCGACGGCGGACTTCCCAGTGCAGTTCCCATCGATGATGAGAATGACGCCACACGTCGCCGCCGAGTTCCGCGCTGGTTGGGCTGGTCGGCCGTCATTGGATGTGTGACGGCCTGTCTCGCGGCACCATTTCTCGTCCCGCCGGCCCTGGTGGCTAGGCAAGCAGCCTACGGCTGGCAAGACCTACCGACGAGCCTGCCTCTCGCCGATGAATTGCCACAGCGCACAGAGCTCATAGATCGAAATGGGAAAACCTTTGCGGTTCTCTTCGGCGAAAATCGCACTCCCGTAAAACTGAACCAAGTCGCAAAGCCGGCCATCGACGCCCTGTTGGCCACTGAAGACGACCGGTTCTATCAACACGGTGCATTTGATCCTGTTGGCCTCGCCCGAGCAGTAGCGCACAACCGCAGCGGTGGATCGCGTCAGGGCGGTTCAGGTATCACCCAGCAATAC
>Ga0194035_1000468_pt1 | contig 23556 bp, 19 predicted proteins | sample JunL2320m_MetaG_FD_148680 | JGI IMG/M metagenome (GOLD analysis project Ga0194035, IMG submission 148680) | Anoxic zone freshwater microbial communities from boreal shield lake in IISD Experimental Lakes Area, Ontario, Canada - Jun2016-L239-20m | ecosystem: Environmental > Aquatic > Freshwater >...
GGCACCAACCTGACCGGCGCCAACCTAGCCAACGTTAACCTCACCGGTGTTACTTCAGCCGGGATAATTGGCACCCCGCAGGGGGGCCTACCGACTGGATGGGTTCTCGTGCCAGGCGGTTATGTGTTTGGGCCGGGGGCCAACGTGGCCGGCGCCAACGTGACCGCGGCTCTGGGCAACAGTCTGGTGGGAGTAAGCCTGGCCGGGGCTAACCTGTCTGGCGTCACTTTGCCCAACGCAACCGTGCTGACCAACGTCAACCTGTCCGGCGCCAACCTAACCGGCGCCAGCCTAACCGGGGCCAGGATGGACGGCGCCAACCTGATCGGCGCCAACATGACCAACGCCAACCTGTCCAACGCCAAACTGGATAGAGCCATACTGACCGGCGCCCTCGGCCTGTCTACCGCCGTCGGCGCCACCTTAACCGGGGCGAACCTGTCCGGCGCCGCGATGGACTACATCAACCTGTTTCAGGCCAAGCTCACCGGCGCGAACCTAAGCGGCGCCAAGATGGGCTCCGCCAACCTGACCAGCGCCAACCTGACCAGCGCTAACCTGACCAGCGCCAGGATGAACTACGCCGACCTGTCCAGCGCCAACCTGACCAACGCTAATCTCACCGGCGCGGGGCTTAGCGTCGCCACCCTGTCCGGCACTATCTGGAACGGTGCAAACTTGACCAACGCCAACCTTGCCCAAGCCGTGGATATGTATGGATACCCCTACACCGGGGTGATTTGGTCTAACACCAAGTGTCCTGATGTTGTGTTCATTGCGACCAGTCCACAGACCTGCTTCGGCCACGAAGTCATATCGAGTTACACAAGGATTGGGTTCTGAACTAAACAGCCGAACCCCCGACAGCCCGGGGGTTCGGCTGTTTGTTCGAGGGGACCCTCCGCTCTAACTTCCACTGTATTGCGGGTGGACTGCGCGAGTATCGTCGAAGCGTAGACAGGGGAGGCGACGCTGATGATCCCGACCATGATCCTGTTTGGACTTCTAACGGGACGCTGGTGGAAGACGTCGCTAGTAATGGGATCCGTCATATGGGTTGCCCTACTGCTACCTGACGGCATCATCACCGTTGTCGATATCCCCGGTGCGGCATTGTTTGGGCTGGTCAACACCGCGGTTGGTATTGGTATTCATCAGGGTGTCCTATGGCTGGTGCGGCGCGTACGTTCTGTCACTCCCAGCCGTCGGTCATCGCTCTAAATGAGGTGATACCTCGACGGACTGCAGCTCGTCCTTGTTCCAGCATGGTTGCTCCGACGATGGCGACAAGGCCAATCACCGCGATACTGATCCACAGTCCAGCGCCGGTCCAGGCTGGAATGAGCTGCGACAGTGGAATCCCGACGAGCGTTAACAGTCCAAGGACAACGACCACCGCTCCCGTAGTGAGGCGGCGTCCCTTCGTGACGCTAACCGCCGCCCCTCGAGACTCGAGCTTTTAGCTGATTCGATGCCTACGCAGCCCGTCGACAACGTGCATCTATGCAGTGTGAGTTGCAATGGCTACCGATAGATCCGGCCGCGTGTTGATTGTTTGGAAGACAACGCAGTAGCGCTCGGTGAGTTTGAGGAGCGTGGCAAGTGACTCTTCATCGGCGTCCGTGTCGAGTTCGAAAGCTAGGCGAATTGATGTGAATCCGACTGCTGTCTCGCGATCAACGCCAAGCGTGCCGCGGAAATCCAAATCACCCTCTGCGCTGACAACGCCCGATCTCAACGTGATGTCGAGCGCCGTCGCTACGGCCTTGAGGGTGACACCTGCGCAGGCAACAAGAGCTTCGAGCAGCATGTCTCCCGAACACAGTTCAAGTCCTGATCCGCCGGTGGCTGGATGAAGACCGGCAGTGGCGATGGCTCGTCCAGTTTCGACCTTGCACGAGATCGACGTGTCATCCAGCGAACCCCGTGCGCGAAGTGTGACGAACGCGGCTTCGGCGTCTTCACGGTATGCATCTTTCAGAGGCGCTTGAAGTGATCTGAGTGTCTGTTGATCCACGAGTGAACTCCCAAAGTAGCGTGGCTCCGAGTCTACCTTCGCGAATGCCATGACGGGGTATCGAGAATCAATATGTGATTCGACGTCGAAGCGCACGCTCGGTTCACTTGCACTGAGGCAGGGATGCGATCTACTTGTGCCATGAGTATTGCAACGAGTGAACGAATCGAATCGGTTATTGGTGCTCTACCGCTGGTCGATCATCACGTCCATGGAGCACTCCGAGATGACCCGATAGATCGGGCGGATTTCGAGCGGCACATCGCTGAGACGGATCGTCCGGGTGTTGGATCGTGGTTCGACAGCCAGCTCGGAATCGCGATCCGACGTCATTGCTCACCGCTGATCGACCTTGAGCCACTCGCGGACGCCCATGCCTACGTAGCCCGCCGTCGCGAATTGGGAGCGGCTGAAGTGACCCGCCGTTTCCTCGACGCAACAGGGACATCCCATTTCCTTTTGGAAACCGGCTATCGCGGTGACGAAATCCTCGGGGTGGCCGAGATGATCGAACGCAGTGGCAAACCGGTGTCTGAAGTTGTTCGCCTCGAAACTACAGCCGAAGACTTGGTCCGCACGGGAGTTGGTTCGACCCAGTTTGTTGTGGGTTTCGAAGCGTTCTTACGTGAGCGCGCTGCTGGTGCGATTGGCCTCAAGAGCATCATCGCCTATCGGGATGGCTTCGACTTCAATCCAGAGCCTCCATCCACGACGGAGGTTCTATCCGCCGCTGACAGATGGTTCAGTCGGATGGCCGCTGGTGCGCCTGTGCGCGTGGATGATCCGGTCCTGCTGCGCTGGTTGATTTGGACGGGCGTCGAACTCAATCTTCCAATCCAATTCCACAGCGGTTTTGGCGATCCTGACCTTGAACTTCACCGCGCAGATCCGTTGCTGCTGACCAAGTTCATCAAGCAGGTTGAGCCGCGCGGTACTCAGATTGTTCTGCTTCACACATATCCGTTCCATCGCAACGCCGGTTACCTCGCTCGCTCATTCACAAACGTCACGTTCGACGTTGGCCTTGCGATCAACTATCTCGGTACTCGTGCCGAAGCAGTCATCGCCGAGTCAATGGAGATCGCACCGTTCGACAAGATCCTCTTCTCATCTGATGCGTGGGGTCCAGCTGAACTGCACTACCTTGGTTCAACGCTGTGGCGTCGAGGCACGTCGCGGTTGTTGGCATCATGGGTGAATGATGGTGACTGGACCGAGGCAGACGCGGTTCGCGTGGCGACGCAGATTGCGTCCACCAACGCCGAACGCGTCTATGGGCTTACGAGTAACTAGGAGTTTGCAATGTGTCGCTTGTTCGGTTGGGCATCCGCCGATGAGGTTTCAGCAGTAGAACTCCTCGGTGACGATATGCAGCGACTCCGCGACCTATCGCGTCTGCATCAAGATGGCTGGGGCATCGCGACCCAAGGCGATTCTGGCCTGCGTATCGTGCGTGAGGATGTCCCTGCTTACGAGAGTGTGATCTTTACCGATCACCTAGCGGGCAGCGTCGGCCAGGTGGGCATCGTTCATCTTCGTTGGGCCACAGGCAAACTGGCTCGCTGTGTTGAGAACACCCACCCGTTTGTGCGTGGCGATGTTGCCTTCATGCACAACGGCTCACTGCCTGTCGGGCCAGAGCTGTTGGCCATGATCGACGAGGACCTCTTTGAGTCGATCGAAGGAACAACTGACTCCGAGCACTACTTCATGGCGTTGCTCAGTGCGCGCAGAAAAACAGAGTCTGTATCGGACGCGATTGCTGTTGTTCTCGATGGCCTTGATGGTCTGCCATGGCCATCACTCAACATGATGTGGGCTGAACCGGACTGGCTGCATGTGTTGTGCGCCCACCAGCCGGAATTTCGTGCCGCCGAGTTACCAGATCCGTACTACCACTTGCAGTATGGTCGAAGCGGCGAATCAGTAATTGCGTGGTCGTCCGAAGTAACAGAGCGAGACGGAACGCCGTTGTCGGATCGTTCGGTGCTGTCTGTTCAGGCAAGTACCGGTCAGATCCAGGTAACTCCGCTCTAGACAGCCGGGTCTAGTGCGGTTTTCGTCAGGAGGATGGCCCGCGGACGGTCGAGCATGTCAAAGCCCATGAGGCAGAGCACGGGCGGCTCCCTGCTGGATCGGCTGTGTTTTTGCGTACAGGTTGGCAAGACCGCAACACCGACGCTGAGGCATATGCGGGGCTGGAAGGCGATTTGCACTTCCCTGGCTTTTGCCTGCCAGCAGCTCAGTACCTCGTGGACGCAGGGGTCGTCGGTCTCGGAATCGACAGCCTAGGTATCGACGCCGGGTGCGCGGACACGTCCTTGGGTAGACATCGGTAATGTGGAATATCATGACCATGTCTGTGCAGATCCGTCTGCTCACCTCTGCTGACCGCCGTGACGCCGCTGGTCTGGCGACACGTTCCTTCATGGGCGAGGCTTTTATGTTCGGGATGGCCGGTGACGATCCGCTGGATCGATACCTTGCGTCTCACCAGATCTACTCGTCCGAGCCGTGGGATGACACCGCGGTCATGTTGGGTGCCTATCTCGACGACCTGCTCGTCGGAATCGTGCGTGGATCGTCAGTCGGCAAGTGCACCCTGTGTCGCACGATCGACCCGCTCGATCCCCCCGCAGATGAGACCAGGCGTAAAGACTGGGAATTCTGGGTCGGTGTCCGTGACGTGCACGCACGTCACGACGAGCATGGCTGGATCAGTCGAATGGCCGTTGAGCCGCAGGCACAGGGCAGCGGGATTGGCAGCCTGCTGATCGAGGCGATCATGGACGAACTCGGCAAGCATGATGCCGGCCCGGTGTATCTCGAAGCGCTAAAAGAGCGTTCGGGTTTTTATCTCAAACACGGATTCGCGGCGATTGACGAGGTCCCCGAGCCGTTTGCTGACCATTCGTACCTCATGGTCCGCCACGTTCCTGCCGCCGGTTGAGTCGGGGCGCTTACGGCGCGATGTTCGCGAGCTCTAGGGTTCGTAGTGCTAAGCCGCGATCGCCGGAAATCGTGACGCGCTCCTGTACTTCGTCGTAGGTGACTCGCCCGGCCCCAAGTGCGACGTACGTTAGCCAGTCGGTGGAAATCGTGGTTGTCGGATCCGCCCCTGCGTCGACGAAGTTAGCTCGCCCATCGTCACCGATCGCAACGGTACATTCGAAACTGATCGCACCCGTGATGTGCAGATTGAGCGACTGGCCGGGCTGCGCGCCAACCTTCTTACCCCACAGCATGGGGAGAGTTGAAACGAGAATCTCGGCCGATACGTGTGCACCGGACGCCGCATCGTGGCCCGGATGATTGATAGCGTCGCGAATATCTTGATCGTGAATCCAGAGGTCGAAAACTCGCATCCGCATGATGCGTCCGAGTGGCACCTGGCTGCCGGCTGGCCCGGCTACTAAGGCATCAGGGTCTGCGCCTATTCCTTGCAACTGGTCAGTACGCCTCGGGATTACCTCGGCGAGTTCAGCAATCCCATCGGCCCGTGACGACCCACGCCTAGCATCGACGCCGACTTCCATGAAGCGACTGAACTCGTCCTCACGCACGTGTGGCAATGCCGACCAGTCCGGCTCGTGCACGGCCAGTGTGTCCCCAGCCAGTTGTCGTTCTACCGCGACGACGTGCGCAACAATGTCACCGACCGTCCAGCCGGGGCAGGGGCTTTGCGCTGCCCACTGATCGTCATCAAGTGCTTTGGCAAGCGACGAGATGTCGTTGATGGTTGTAGACCAAGCCTCGACAAGCGTGGCGATCTGACCATCGAAGAAGTGGGGCTGGGCGCTGGAATTCATGCGCTGAATGTACGTCATGGTGATGTTAGTTAGAAAGGATGTGCGTGGCTAAAATCATGCTCACGCATCAATCGCGTGACGTCGTAAGGCGATAACGCCAAGCATCCCGGCGATAAGTGCACTCAAGGCGCCGATCGCCAGTGCCCAACGTGCACCCCAACTCTGGGCAATGAATCCGACGATGGGGCCACCGATCGGAGTTGTGCCGAGGAACGCAACGGCCCACAGGGCCATGACTCGACCGCGCATCTCCGGCGCGGCACTCAATTGCAAAGTCGCGTTACCCGTCGAAAGAAACCAGATACTTGCGGCTCCGACGGCGACGAGCGCAACGCACGCGAGCTCGATGTTCGGTGCGAGTGCGACGAGCAAATCCGTCACTCCGAATGCAAATACAGCCGTTGTCAGAGGCTTGATTCCGTAGTGTGATCGGCTGGCACTTGCTAACCCGCCACCGATCGCCCCAACTCCCATCGCGGAGGTGACGAGTCCAAAGTTGATTGCGCCAGTGCCGAAGGTCTGGGCTGCTAACGATGGCAATGTCACCTGAAACTCGTACGTGAGCGTGCCAACGATTGCCATCATGACGAGTGGAATGAATAGCGCCGGGTTGGCTCGTACGTAACGCAAGCCATCGCGAAGTTGGCCCGGTGCGCGCACGACTGGTTCGCTCGGCGTTAGCAGTGACGTATCCATGATGGAGTAGGCAATGATCACAGCCAAGAAACTCGCCGCATTAACGAAGAAGCAGGCGCCGACTCCGACAGTTGCAATCAGGACACCGGCTAGTGCCGGACCAATCGCGCGTGCAACATTCACAAGGACTGAATTCAGGCTGACGGCGTTGCGGACTTGGTCGTCTTTAACCATCTCTCGAACGAACGATTGACGAGCGGGATTATCGAGGACGTTCGTCAGGCCAAGAAGCACTGTCAGTGTCAGCACGACCGGCAGTGTGGCGTGGTGTGTTTGGTAGAGCACGCCGATCGCAACTGCCTGTGCAGCTGCTGCGCAGTTAGTTGCGATGATGAGCTTGCGCTTATCGAGGCGATCAATGAGTACGCCACCGTAGGGTCCGAGCAGCAGTATCGGGACGAACTGGAGTGCGATCGTCAGGCCCAGCCAAGTAGCCGAATTGGTTAGTTCCAAGACCAGCCACGCCATGGCAACTGACTGCATCCAAGTACCGGTTAGTGAAACTGCCTGGGCGATGAAGAACTTGAGGTAGTTGGGGTTGTCGAGCGAGGAGAATGTTCGGCGTCTCCACGATGACAAGCCCACGAGTTATGGATTCCTATTCGAATGACGGCATCGGGACGGCCGCATCGTCAGCTTTCCGCGAGACGTCGGGAACAGATTCAGTGTCTCACGGCAATTGCGTTGACTAGGACAACCGTGGGAATGGTTGGGCGATCTCGAGAGCTCGCGCCACCCGCAGTACGAGCCGATCATCGAAATGGCGTCCGACGAGTTGGACTGCCATGGGCAGGCCGTTCGATGCGAGCCCGTTCGGAACTGTCGCCGCTGGGTGGCGGGTCATGTTGATCGGATAGGTGAAGGGCGTCCAATCAACCCAGTGTGACTGGCTCGATGGGTCGGCAACGTCTGAGCCGATTGGGAATGCGGTCAACGGCAACTGCGGGCTGATCAGGATGTCGTAGGAAGTTAATAGTCGGCTCAGTTTGAGCGTCGCCTGTGCGCGGATTGCATCGGCATCAAGGAATTGCTGGGCGGTAATGACCTGCCCGCGCTCACACGTAGCAACCAGGCCGGGATCGCTTAGCTTCCACTGCTCCGGCGGAACACCGTTGAGGGTTCGTCCGATCGCTGCGTCCCAGAGGGTGAGAAACGCGTCGTGGCAATCGCTGAAATCAATCTTTACTTCCTCGACGATCGCGCCGAGCGATACCAACGCATCCACTGACCGCTGCGTCGCCGCAGCGATCTCGGGATCGACCTGCGCATGTCCGAAATCAGGGCTGTAAGCGATGCGCAGCCCTGCCACACCATTGTCTATGTCGTCGATCCACGACGTGGGGTTCTTCTGTGTTGGGTAGATGTCGAGCGGGCTCGGGACGGCCATCGCGCTCATCATGTAGGCGGAGTCGCGCACCGTCGGGGTCAGTGGACCCAGATGGCTGAGCAATCCCGATACGCCGGGCGGGTACATCGGAATGAGGGCGTGCGTTGGCTTGATTCCGAACACTCCACAAAAACCGGCGGGCATGCGGATCGAGCCGCCTCCATCGGTGCCGAGGTTGAGTACGGCCATCCCGGTTGCGGCAGCGACGGCAGCGCCACCCGATGAGCCGCCTGAGGTCTTGGTCGGATCCCACGGATTTCGGGTGTAGCCACTCAGTGGTGAGTCGGTCAGTCCCTTCCATCCGGATTCGGGCGTTGTGGTCTTACCGACGAGAACGGCACCTGCGTCGATCAGGCTTTGGGCAACGGGAGCAGTTTCGGCGGCCAACTCATTGGGATCGAGATGTGGAGATCCCTTGAGCGTTGGCCAGCCTTCGACGAGGACGAGGTCTTTGATGGAGGCGGGGATGCCGTCAAGTGGTCCGCGGGAAGTTCCACTGCGCCAACGGCTTTCACTCTCACGGGCCGAATCTAGTGCGCGCTCACCATCGACAAGGACGAAGCCGTTGAGTTCGCCATCAGCCTCCTCGATTCGATCGAGACAGGCTTGGATTGCTTCAACGGGGGAGAGCGAGCGGTCGGCGTAAGCGGTCGATAGTGAGTCGACGGTGAAATCGCGGGGATCCATCGGGCGTCCTAACGTCGAGGGGGATCGAGTGGGCCGTGCCTAGGTTAATGGTCAGTGCGGTAGTGATCGGCAAGAACGTCGGCGCCGAAATCGTTCGTCAGATCTCGCCACACAGTGTGGACGTGGTTTGCACCGCGCGCGGTGTTGTCGAGCTCGGCGAGGAATGTGTCTCCTTGCACCCGGTAGTAGTGCCCTTGACCTTGCTCGAGGCCACCGGCCCATAGAAAGTGCAGTCGGTCGAGGTCGGCGTCGGCGGTGAACTTGGCGCGCTCGTCTGAGGCGAGTTCTTCAGGAATACGACCGATGTAGACATCGAGCAGTGCGCGCAGGATCTCGCGTTGGTCACTCGTCATCGACACCGCCGGCAGACCCTTAGGAACCGCTGTCAACCGCGTGAGTTCCGAACTCTCTGCAGTCGTTCCCTCGTTCTTCTCAGCCGCAATATGAATGTCTTTGCATAGCTGACCTAACTCGCCGGGGAAGACGCCTCGCCACAGATACAGCAATTCGATGGGCAGATCGCCCTCACCCTGCCCGAATCGCGGGCGATTGGCGGACACGAGATCAACTGGCGCAATGTTCGTGGGGAGTCCAAGTACTCGCTGTTCCTCGGTGAGCGATCGAGTGAGTTCGCGGCCTAGGTCTTCAGCTCCGGCGAGTGGACGGGACGGGTGCGGTCCGAGCAGGGGAGCCGATGCTGGATCCGCACCGAGGAAGAAGGGAGTTGTCGAGGCAACTGCACCGTCGACGACGAGGTGATTAACCGAAAGATGATGCCCGCCCATTCGCCACGACCACGTGCCGGTCGGGCCGGGTTCACCAAACACGCGAATGTAATAAGCACCCACATCGCGGCCGCGCTCACGTCCCCAATCGCGGATGTAGCCCTCTACGTAATCGAGGACGTTGTCCAAACCGATGATGGTGGAGGCAGTTACATATGCCGCGGCTGACGATCCGGAAGCCAACAATTTCATCGCCTTTTGGTACTGCGATGGCGAAAGATCGCCGAGCCGAACCCCGCCGTGATCGGTCGGCGTGTAGAACCACGTCTCGCGCTCAGCAGTGTCGAATGGCCAAGCCGCAACCTCACGCTGTGTCGGGGTCAGGCTCGCAAGGAATTCTGATGCGGCGGTCAGCATCCGTTCTGCAGCGATTCGTCGTGCCTCGGTCATTGCGTTTGCCTCCGACGGTTGGGTTGGGCAAAGCCTACGACTCGGCCCCAATGAGCAAGTGCTGGTGAGCGCTCCAATGGCAGAGTGTTGTTTGAAACCGGTAGCGTAGAAGATCAATCGCGGTGCAGCACGGTGTTGGCATCATTGAACGAGGAGCATTTCGTGAAGTTTCCAACCCGGCACGTATCTAGTCGTGGTCGTGCACTCCTGCTTCTACTCCTGGTGCTAGTGGTTACGGGGGCAATTTTTGCGATACCAGCTGCGACTGCGCCGAAGGCTCTCGTCTCGTCGGGCCTGCCCGTCAGTTACCAGTCGGCTGAGGCCGAACTTCGTCAGCAGCAGCTTCCGTCCCCTGGCGTCTCGCCGGCGATTGTCGTCTACAGCAATACCAATGGCTCTGCGCTGACTGACGCGGGAAAGACTGCGATTGCCGGTCAGTCGGCTGCTCTCTCGAAGTACGCGGTTGGCGGACAGATTGGTCCGGCCGTGTACTCACCAGATGGCACGGTGGCTCTGGTGTCCGTTCCGGTCAGCACGGTTGATCAAGCCGCTGTGCCTAAGACCGTTGAAGGTATTCGTGAGGTAGCAACGACTGGCCTACCGGCAGGGATGCAGGCCCAAGTCACCGGTGAGCCAGCTGTTATCACCGATATTGGAAAGGTGTTCGAGGGTGCGGACACCAAGCTTCTTGGGGCCACCGCGGCCGTCGTAGCAGTTCTGCTGCTCATCACGTACCGCAGTCCGTGGCTATGGCTCGTTCCGCTGACCGTTGTTGGTGTCGCCGAACAGCTCACCACAAAACTCGTCGCATTGATCGCACCGCACTTCGGAATCGTCATCGATCCTGCGGCCGCTGGTATTACGAGTGTTCTGGTGTTCGGTGCTGCTACGGACTACGCACTGTTGCTTATTGCTCGTTACCGAGATCAATTGCGGTCGAACGAGAGTCGCTTCGAGGCTATGTCTATTGCTCTTCGTAAGACTGCCGAGCCGATAATTGCCTCCGCAGTCACCGTAACGCTGGCCCTGCTCTCCCTACTCTTCGCTCAACAGGAGGGACTTCGCGCTATTGGTTTCTCAGGAGCCATCGGCGTTATCGTCGCGATGCTAACCGGGCTCTTTGTACTTCCCGCCGCGATGGTTGTTTTTGGACGCAAACTGTTCTGGCCGTTCACACCCAACGTTGGGGACGAGCCGCGTGAGGGCAAGTTCTGGGGTCGTGTGGGTGAGTCCGTGCGTCGACGTCCGCTCGTGGTTGGCGCCGTTGCCCTCGCTGCCCTTCTTGTTCTGGCACTTGGTATTCAGGGCCTGTCCGTTGGACTGAGCCAAAATGAACAGTTCCGTGTTAAGCCTGAAGCAATCGCTGGTCAGGAGACGCTGGCGAAAGCATTCCCCGCTGGCTCGAGTTCACCGGTGACGATCATGACCAATCCGCAGTCGGTGCAGGCTGTTTCGGCGGCCGTTAAGGCGGTGCCAGGGGTGGCTTCGGTAACTCCGGGTGCCAGCAGCGGCAATATCGCTGAAGTTGATGCCATTCTCAATGCTTCACCGGGTACCGAAGAGTCATTCACGACGATCCGCGCGATGCGTGATGCGTTGGCGGCTGTGCCGGGTGCGGATGCAGTGGTTGGCGGTAATGATGCCACTCGACTGGATTCGAAAGATGCTGCCGTTAGGGATGCGCAGGTGATCATCCCGATCATCCTGATCATCGTGTTGGCTGTCTTGCTGCTACTTCTTCGATCACTCGTCGCACCGCTGCTTCTTGTTGCCACGGTTTTGGTGACGTATTTCGCCGCACTTGGTGCGTCGTGGTTCATCTTCAAGAACGTTCTCGGATATCCAGCCCTCGATCTTCAGGTACTTATCTTGTCGTTCCTGTTCCTTGTGGCACTGGGTGTTGACTACAACATCTTCTTGGCCACGCGAGCACGTGAGGAGGCGGCACACAGCGATACTCGTGAGGGAATGCTGATTGCCTTGCGCGCCACCGGCGGAGTCATCACCAGCGCGGGTATTTTGCTTGCGGCAGTGTTCGCCGTTCTTGGTGTTCTACCGCTCGTTGCACTGGCACAGATCGGCTTGATCGTGTGTATTGGTGTTCTGCTCGACACCTTGGTCGTGCGTACCGTCCTAGTGCCAGCGCTCGCATTTCTTCTCGGCGATTCCTTCTGGTGGCCAGCACATCCCCGTGGGGCACCGGAACTCGTTGACGCAGAGGTTTAAGACTGATCACGCAAAACGCGACGAAGGATCTTGCCGGAGGCTGACTTCGGTACTGCATCGATGAAGTGAACCTCACGGAGTTGCTTGTACGTAGCAACTTGGCCGGCAATGAATGTGGCGACATCTTCTTCGCTCGCCTCCGCATTGGGACGTAGCACGACGAATGCTATCGGCAATTCGCCGGCCTCCTCGTCGAGCTTGCCGACGACTGCCGCATCCGCCACGGCGGGGTGCGTAAGCAGAAGCGCTTCAAGCTCTGCGGGAGCGACTTGGAATCCCTTGTACTTGATGAGTTCCTTGAGCCGATCGACGATCCAAACGTGGCCGTCCTCATCGATGTGCGCGATATCGCCGGTATGGAGCCAACCGTCACGATCGATGGTTGCTTCAGTGGCCGCTTGGTTGTTGAGATAGCCGGCCATCACCTGTGGTCCACGAACGCAGAGTTCGCCATCTTCGTTGATATCGAGGTCGTTGCCCGTGATCGGATCGACAATTCGGGTTTCGGTGTTCGGCGCAGTGATACCGACGGAGCCGGCTTTGGACATGCCGGGCGGGGTTAGGTGAGAAACGGGTGAGAGTTCGGTCATGCCGTAGCCCTGCACAACCTCGCAGTCGATGCGTGCACCGGCCTCGAGAGATAGCTCGGCTGATAGCGGTGCTGCACCTGAAAACACTTGACGCAGCGCGGATAAGTCGTAGTTATCGACCATCGGGTGTTTAGCCAGTGCAACGACGATCGGTGGCGCGACGAAGGAGCGGGTGATGCCGTGCTCCTGATGAAGCTTGAGGAATTGCTCGAGATCAAAGCGAGGCATGGTGATGATGGTCGCGCCAGCGCGCAATCCGGTGTTCATCAATACCTGCATGCCGTAGATGTGGAAGAACGGGAGCACGGCGATGAACTTCTCGTCTTCGCGGATATCTCCAGCGGTACCCACCTGCGCGACGTTGGCGATGAGGTTTCCGTGGTTGAGCATGACACCTTTGCTGACTCCGGTGGTGCCAGACGAGTAGGGCAGGACAACCAGATCGTCCTTCGCTACCGGCACGTGCTCGGCTAGCGGAGCGCCCATGAGTGCGGTGAGCGATGGGGCATCGTCCGATTCGCCAATCACGAAGATTTCTGTGACCCCGGTGCCCTCGGCAGCAGCGCGAGCCGTTTCCAAGAACATCGGAATGGTGATCAACATCGTTGCGCCCGCGTCGACGAGCTGGTGATGTACTTCGTTGGCCGTGTACGTCGGATTGACGGTCGTGACGATGCCGCCCGCCATCGCAACACCGTGGAAGATCACTGCAAACTCGGGGATGTTCGGTGACATCAAAGCCACGGTGTCGCCCTTGTTAAAGCCGCGTGCGACTAGGCCACCTGCGAGGGATCGAGTTGCCGCATCGAGGCCTGCGTAGGTGAGCACGCGTCCGGTTGGGCCGTCGATGAGTGCAGGCTTCTCGCCGAGTTCTGCGGCACGTGCAAAGACGTACGTTGTCATCGGTACGTCGGGAATTTCGACGTCAGGCAGCGGGCTGGTGAAGATCATCGGTGACTCCTTGAACGGGTGATCAACATGCTGATCAGAGTGTGCACCCTGCGGACTTAATTGGCCTGCAGAATCGCGAACATTGGCGCAGTTTGAGCCTGGTGATGTGGGCCCGACTCAGGACTGTTGCTTGAGCCATTGGTCGGAGGCGAGCAGCTCGCCGATCAGTACCTCGGTGAGCAGTGCGACATCGTCGATCTCGTCGCCGGGGTAGCGGATTGTCATCGCTGCTCCCGGCACGTCCGCGCCAACCGCGACGACGGTGGAGCTGCGCTCGTTCACCCAGTTCATAAGTTCGTCCTCCCACTTTGAACCGGCGAAAAGCAGCATCCGGTAGTCGGTGGTCTTGGTCAGGTAGACGTCCACGTGCGACCAGTCTCCGGTCTCGCAGGCAACTGCCACTGACCGCGGACCTTCACGCAGCATGAGCGCTGACTGAGCCGCGGACGAGAAGCGTCGGGCGGGAGCGACGGTGTGGATACCGTCGGGGCCGACGAGTCTCTCGGTGAGTTGTGGTAGCCAGTCGCGCCACGTATCGAGTAGGTGCGCACATGCCTGTGCAGATGCGCGGATGAGTGCCGGAACATCAATGGTTGACGCCCGAAGGTGAACCTCTAATGCGAGCAGCATTGCCAACGTGTGCTGGAAGGAACGGCACGCTACCCCACCTTCCTCAACCTGCGCATACATGTCGACGACAACATCGACTCTCTGTGCGAGTCCGGATTCTGGCTTATTCGTCAACAGCGCTACCGGGCACCGGCCGAGGTAGTGATCAATGGCTGCCTTCGTCTCGCGAGAGCCACCGCCTGCCGAGATCGCGATCACAACCGTTCCGGGTGTTGCTGCGGGCAGCAGGTCATTACTGGCAAGGTCTGCAATCGCGTTGATTCCGGCCGCTTGTAAACGGGCCGCTGCAACCGATGCCGCGTACTTCGACGACCCCATGCCGATCAGCACGTAGCGTTGCGCAGCTGGAAGCGACGCCCAGGGATCGCTTGACTCAAGGATCTCTGCCAAGGCCCGCATCGTTTCAGGCTTGCGGGTGAGGTCCTTGGCGAACAGCACAGGATCCATTAGTTCTCCTCGGAATCTGGGATGAGTGCTCGTAACGCGCCATCTGGGGCGTAACGCCACAGCGGGAGGTGATCGAGCGCGTAGAGATACTCGCGCACCTCTTGCTGGAATCTCAATGGTCGAACAAGGTGTTCGTCATAGATGTGTTTGTGGCGCATTCTCGCGAGCGTATCGACGTACTCATAGTCGAAAGCCATCTGCGAGTTCGTGATCCACGCGTTGAGCAGATCGACGTCGAGATCCGGGTTGTGATGCATGACGATGCGGCCAACGTGATCGAAAGCCGCATGCATCCCTGCCACATCCAGTGCTGCGGGCTGATTGGCTGCACGTTCGTTAGCTGGCACGACGGGATTACCTTCGAAATCGGTTACGAGGTATTCGTACGGCTCACTGAAGCGCAGAATTTGACCAACGTGGAAGTCGCCATGGACGCCGATCAGTGGGGTGCCGACCGCCGCGTCGAATTCGTCATAGGCGGAGTTGATCTCTGGTATGCGTGTGCGTAATCGGTCACCTTCGGGGCCGTCGAGTTGGGCGGCCACTCGCTCGAGGTCTTTGGTGGCTCGCACCTGCCAGAGTGCTACTTGCTCGCTGGTTGCGTACTCGATCCCGGCAGACGCCAGGGCAATGTGCATGCGCGCGGTGAGCATGCCGATCTGCTTGGCCGGGGCGAGGGCTGAATCCATGTCGAGTTCTCTGCGTCCAAGTGCGCTGACATCGGCGACGGCCCAATCCCACCCGTCAAATGCACCGCTGATAAACGTGGTGATGTCTGCGATCAGTAGCGGCGATGACGTGGGAGTTGCCCGCCATTGCAGTAGTCCCCAGACCTCCGGGGTGCCGCGAAAGTCTGCCTGCGCTAACGCTGTGAGACGAACTGCGACGGGATTCGTAACGTCATCGCTCGCCGGTTGTCGAAGAGTCCACTTCACTACGGCTTCGTCACCCACGACGATTGATTCGTTCGTCTGATCAACGCCGATCGATCGCTCGCCCGTCGGCGCGCCCGTACTCCACGTCGTGAGCGTGAAGCCCTGATTAGTTTCCGTCTCGGACAGCGGCGAGCCGAGACGTTGCAGGAGAGCCCGCGCCACACCGTCACCCGGGCGCGCACGCCGGTACCCGTCGTCGCTGAGGAAAATCGGCACTACCCATCGCGAGCCATCGGAATCGCACACGATCGCAAGGGTGCTTGCCGCATCGAACGGAAGCGACGCAATCAGCCGTAGAGGCAGGGCTGCCTCGACGGTTGCTCGCCGCTCACTCGTCGGACCCAAAATTGAGGCCGACGACGACGCAACGAAATCCTCGAGTGAAGGAGTCACCTTGACGACGATCTACTCGCCGTCAATAAATGCAGCACCAACGGCCTCGATGACATCAGCACCCTTGCGAAGCCCATCACGAGCGCGAACCTTGTCCCCAAGTGCAGACATCTTCGCCTGCATCGCCGGGTCGAGAACGGTGGCGAGCGCCGAGTTCATCTCGTCATCGGTGAAGTCGTACGTGGCTAGGCGAACGCCGAAGCCGATCTCGTCCATGCGCTGGGCGTTGTCATATTGATCCCAGAACAGTGGTAGCAGAATCATTGGCTTACCAAAGTGTATGGCCTCGGTGGTGGTGTTGTTTCCACCGTGGGTGATGATCGCGTCAACATGCGGGATCAGAGTGGTCTGTGGCAAGAACTCCGAACCGACCATGTTGTCGGCGAGTTCGTACTGATCGTGCTGTGGGCCCTTGCTGACGATGAAGCGGTGTGGGGTCTTGCCTAGCACGTCAATCAGCCGCTTCATCAGATCAACATCGGCGCTACCGAGTGATCCAAGTGATAGGTAGATCAGGGCCGAACCTTCGGGGCGATCAGCCACCGCGGCTGGAATCTCATACACCGCATCGGTTTCGCGGACACTGGAATCCATCCGATGCCAGGTTGCGTCGAGTGGACGCACGTCGAGGTAGTCGGCTTCCTCAGCGAAGACATACAGGTTTGCGTGTTCGGAGGTGTGGATGAATTCAAGATCATCGAGGGCTGGTGCGCCCTGTGCCATCACCCATTCGTTGAAGGCCGTCCACATCTCGCGATGAGTGCGCTCGTATTCGGCGCGGAAGCTGTCCCACTCGCTGTTGTCGTTTTGCGGTAAGCCGGAGAATGTCGGAGCGACGTCATCACCCTTCATTTCCAACGGGTTACACGACACGATGCGAACGAATGGAACCCCGGCCGTAACGAGCGCAGGGAACGTGAGGACGTTGTCTTCGACGATTACATCAGGCTTCACACGCTCGATGATCTGCTTGAGCTGTGGCTCGCAGTACATCGCACCGTCGATAAGTGCCTGCCACGTTGGCTTGATGAATGTCGTGAGCTGATCAACGGTCGGCTTGCGGAATTCGGGAGCGGTTTCGCGAATGAATTCCTTCCAGAATGCGCCAGCATCCTGCTCTTCACCATCCTCGGTTGCCTCCGGAGCAGGGGCGAGGTTGACGAGATCCTCTTCAAAGCCGAGTGCGCTGAGTTTGCCGTTCCACGATGCTTCGGCGGCGAAGACCACTCGGTGGCCGCGCTTGCGTAAGACATCGCCCACTCCGACACATTGATTCGTAGGACCGTAGGCCGATTCCGGCATGAACAGGATCGTCAGTGGACGGGAGGGCGTCTTCATTGGCGTTGACCTCGTCTGTGTCGTGATGGGTGTGCACTGGTAGAAATCAGCATTCCATCGTACGAACGCTGAGGGGAGCGTAACAATCGAGATAGTAGTGATGGAACGGGCCATAAACTTGGCATCTCGGTGATCTGCAATGACAGACTCACCTCGCATCCTTAACTCAGGAGTTCACGTGACCGCTGGCGTTCATATCGATGGTGAGACTCGACTCGGTCGAGGATCCGTTCGGCAGTTAATCGATCCGGCCGACGCCGAGGTCTTCACCGAGATTTCGCAGGCTTCGCTCGATGACACCACTGAGGCAATTGCGTCGGCCAAGGCTGCCGCGCCAGCATGGGCAGCACTGACTCCGGGTGAACGATCACTTGCCCTGCTGCGCTTGGCCGATGCGATGGAATCGCATGCCGATGAGCTCACCGAGCTCGAGGTGCAGGATTCAGGCAAACCCTGGGCAACCTTCCGCGATGGGGAGCTTCCGTTCGCGATCGACAACCTGCGCTTCTTCGCAGGCTCCGCTCGTTCACTCGACGGAACCGGTGCTGGTGTGCTCAGCACTGGGTATACGTCGATGCTGATCCGACGTCCGATCGGTGTGGTTGGCTCGATTGCCCCATGGAACTTCCCTCTTGTGATGTCCATCTGGAAGATCGGCCCGGCACTTGGGGCGGGTAACACGGTTGTTCTCAAACCTGCGCCGTCGACACCACGTTCATCGATTCGGCTCGCTGAGCTGGCGGTCGCCGCCGGATTACCAGCGGGCGTATTCAATGTCGTGACCGGTGAGGGCGATGTTGGTCAGGCGCTAGTTGAGTCGTCGGGTATCGACATGGTCTCCGTCACCGGCTCAACGCGTACCGGCCAGGCGGTGATGGCTGCTGCCGCGAATCAAACGAAGCGAGTTCATCTCGAGCTTGGCGGCAAAGCGCCGGCGATCGTTTTCCCAGATGCGGATATCGAGTCCATGGCCCGTGCAGTGGCCCTAGGCACCACCTATAACTCTGGCCAAGATTGCACGGCGGCAACTCGCGTCTACGTTGAGCGAAGCCGCTACACCGATGTCGTTGACGCACTTGCCAGTGTGCTTTCGTCGATTCGCGTTGGTCATCCCCGCGGTGATCAGACCGATATCGGCCCGCTGATTTCGACCGAGCATCGCGATCGTGTCCATGGATTCGTCACGCGCGCGGTCGAGGCGGGTGCCGAAGTCGTGACCGGAGGCAGTTCGCTTGATCTGCCCGGTGCCTACTACCGGCCAACTCTGATCGCGGGTGCCCGTCAGGACAGCGAGATCGTGCAGGGCGAGGTCTTCGGGCCGGTGCTGGTGGTCGTGCCGTTCGACGATGAGGCCGATGCGATTCGGTTGGCGAACGACAGCCGCTATGGACTTGCGTCTTCGGTCTGGACGAACGATGTTGGACGCGCGCTGCGGGTATGCCATCAACTCGAGGTCGGGGTCACTTGGGTAAACGACCACTTGCCCATCGCATCGGAGGCTCCGCATGGTGGAGTTAAGGGAAGTGGCTTTGGCAAAGACATGTCCCATGAAGCCATACTTGAGTACACCGTGACGAGGCATGTCATGATCAAACATGCGGCGCCCGTTGCGCCGTTGTCGTCGTTCCGTCCGTCGTAGTATCGCCTTAAGGGGTCAGTGTGGACACCGAGAAGTACATCGCTTTCGAGGAAGAGCACTGCGCCCACAATTACCATCCCCTGCCCGTAGTTATCGCCTCAGCCGAGGATGTGTGGGTCACCGATGTTGAAGGACGTCGCTACCTCGACATGTTGTCTGCGTATTCGGCGCTGAACTTTGGTCACCGTCATCCGGTTTTGCTTGCTGCCCTCACTGAGCAGTTGAGCCGGGTAACCCTCACGAGTCGTGCCTTCCACAATGACCAGCTTGGCCGGTTCTGCGCGGAGCTTTCAGCCCTGGCTCGACACGAAGCTGTCCTGCCGATGAACAGCGGTGCCGAGGGTGTTGAAACTGCGCTTAAAGTGGCTCGTAAATGGGGTTACCAGGTCAAGGGTGTGAGCGAGGGTCGCGCTGAAATCATCGTGTGCGCAGGCAACTTTCACGGCCGCACGACGACGATCGTTTCTTTCTCGGACGATCCTGAAGCCCGCAACGATTACGGCCCATTCACGCCCGGCTTCGTCACTGTGCCCTACGGCGATGCGGACGCTTTCGCCGCCGCAATCACTCCAAACACGGTGGCCGTTCTCGTCGAACCGATTCAAGGTGAAGCGGGAGTCGTTATGCCGCCGACGGGTTACCTGCAGTCCGTCCGTGCACTGTGTTCGGCGCACAATGTCTTGATGATTGCTGATGAGATTCAGGCTGGGCTTGGACGTGCAGGTGCGACCTTTGCTTGCGACCTTGTCGACGTACAGCCCGATATTCGAATCCTCGGCAAAGCGCTTGGCGGGGGAATACTTCCGGTGAGCGCGATCACGGCGAACTGGGATGTCATGGGTGTGATCAAGCCGGGTGAACACGGCAGCACCTTCGGTGGCAACCCACTCGCGGCTGCAGTCGGCATTGCGGTGATTGGTCTACTCAATTCCGGTGAGCTTCAGGCGCGATCGCTTTCACTCGGCGAGCACGTATTAACAACACTTCAAGGTGCCGGAATGCCTGGGGTTAAAGAGGTTCGCGGTAGTGGCCTGTGGTGGGCGATCGAGCTTGACGGCACCGGGCCAACGGGACGTGAGATCAGCAAGAAGTTGCTCGACCGCGGGATTCTTGCCAAGGACACGCACACCTGGACGATCCGCTTTGCCCCACCGCTGACGATCAGCGAACCCGATCTCGACGTAGCACTTGCGACGATCGTCGATGTGGTTATAGGCGCGCAACCGTAAGCACGCTCACGGAAGCCAGCTCACCTTGCCGCCGAGCAAGTCATAGCCGATGAACGCGACTGCGTCGATAATGAAGTGCGCGATCAGGAACGGCATCACACGGCCCCATCGTTTAAACAGGGTCCCGAAGATGAGTCCCATAGCGATGTTTCCGATGAACCCGCCGAAGCCCTGATACAGGTGGTAGGCACCGCGAAGCAGTGCACTTCCGCCCACGGATTGCCATGACTTCCAGCCGAGTTGTTCGGTGCGGTGAATGAAGTAAGCGAGAACGATCACTTCCTCGAGGATCGCGTTGAATGCCGCCGATGCTAGGAGCAGGATGATCGTCCACCATGCATCCTTCGTCGTGACGGCCGCGATGCGCACGTTCATACCGAGGTGGAATGCGATCAGGTAGAACACCAGACCAGTTCCGCCGACGATGGCAGCAAGCGCGGCCCCGCGAAGCAGATCGCGCTTCCAATCTGTGAAGTCGAGCCCGATAGCCGAAAGCCGCTCGCCGCCGCGACGCAGCAGATGAATGACCAGCAGAACTGGAATCAGTGCAAGTGCGATCCGCGTGGCTTGAAACATGATGTCTAGCCAGGGGCGATCGGCGATGTACGTCGTGATCAAGGTGGTGGATTGCGACGAAAGCTTCACCCCACGCGTCAGCGAATCTAATAGCGAGAGCAGTGAGCGAAGCCCAGACGCAGCGATCGACAGCCAAAGCACAATCCACAGTTCCGACCTCAACGTCTTGCGGCCGGGCAGCGTGAATTGCGGATCCTCGTCCGGGGCGCGCAGCGGGTGAGCAATTGCGCCGCTGGCAGGCTCGACGTCCGGCGTCAGGTCAGTTGTATCGAGGGGCTCGGCGCTATCCACCTGCCCATCCTCGCTCATACTGGGGACTTCTGTGTGCGCCAGGACCGATCCGGAATTATCCGGCTCGGCGGGAATGCCGGGGGCGGCCCGAAACGTTGCCATGATGTACCCGACGCGTTAGGTGTGCTCGGAGTTCCGACATAGAGGACAATGGGAGTTATGAAGCCCGAAAGCTTGTACGAGGTCATCACTGACGATCTTGATATGGATTCGCCAGTACTCGTCCATGCCCTGTCCGGGTTCCTTGACGCAGGGGGCGCACGGCAGGTCGCGGTGGATCACTTGCTCGAAACCTGTGAGCATCGCGTGATCGCGCAATTCGATATAGACATGCTCTTTGATTACCGGGGCCGCCGTCCGCGGATGGTCTTCGATACCGACCACTACGCCGATCTTGAATACCCCGAATTGCTTCTCTACGAACTGCGTGACGAGCGTGGGACGCCGTTCCTGCTGCTTACTGGCCCCGAGCCAGATTTCGCCTGGCGGGCATTTACCGGCGCGGTGGTTCAGTTGGTTGAGCGCTTTGGTGTGTCTCGCTCGATTGGTATGAACGCCATTCCTTGGCCTGCCCCGCACACACGTCCGGTGGGCGTCACTGCGCATGCCACTGATCCGTCGTTCGTTGCCGGGCGTCCTACGTTCGTTGGTGCCATCGAAGTGCCAGGACACCTAGCTGGTGGGGTTGAGTTAGCCCTGGGCGAGGCGGGCTATCTCGCACTCGGCTTCGCTGCGCATGTGCCGCATTACCTTTCACAGGTTCTCTTTCCGCAGGCTGCGGTCGCGCTGCTGGAAGAGGTTGGCGTAGCTGGCAGTTTGTCCTTCGATCTGAGTGAACTCGAACTCAAGGCTCAGCAGGCCGCGCGCGAGATCAATGAGCAACTAGCGGGCAACACTGAAAACGAGCAGGCCGTCCGCGATCTTGAAATGCAATACGACGAAATCGTTCGCGGTGCTGCCAACGCGTTACCACTAGCGACAGACGGGCCACTGCCGTCAGGTGACGATATCGCCGCGCAGTTCCAAGAGTTCTTGCGTGAACTCGATGACGACAAAGGTCGATCAGAGTAGAGCTAGCAGCGGACAGAGCTACGGAGTGACGATGGTGCTTCCGCTCGGGTACTCAACTCGTTTACCGTCACCAAGGTGCCAGACCGATTGATTACCTTGGACGACCCACTCATGTGGACCTCCGACGAGGGCCGTTTCCTCGTCGATTCCAAGCAGCATCACACCGTCGGGAAGTTTGAGCATGGTGTTGCGCAGCATGTCGGGGATCCACGAGCCGAACTTGTCGAAGTGTGGGATCACGCGAATGTGTGGGACGTAGCCAAGGCCTGAAATGTGTTCGCTGTTGAAGTCTCGTGGCCGTGGTGCCCATTCGGTCAGGGTCATTGCCCCGGCGCTACATCCAGCGAGTGCGGAGCCGGCTTGATGTGCGGCCTTGATGGCCTCCCAGACTGCCGTATCGCGAAGTGTGTTCGACAGGAACGCGGGGTTACCTCCGGAGAGGTAGATCAATCCGGCACCTTCGAACAGTGCTGCGAGCTCTGGATTGTTCGCATCCTCGCGATTGCGAACGTCAGCAATGACCTGCTCCACGCCAAGCCGATCGGCCTGCGCCTTACCGAGCTTGTGCCAGAACGCCAATGACGAATCGCCCTCGGGTGCCGCAGCTGTAGCTAGTTGAACGTACTTCGATCCGCGACCCGCGATCAAGGCACCCTCGATCTGCATCATCACGGGAAGATACTCACCGGATCCGACGAGCGCGATTGGTGCGCTGCTCATGGCGTTACCTCCCACTGCACACCCTCAGGTGTATCACGCACCTCGATCCCGGCCGTGGCCAGCCCATCCCTGATGAGATCGGAATCGGCCCATCGCTTGTCGGTACGGGCGGCTGCGCGAAGTTCGAGGAGCAGTAGGACGAGCGGTGACACCGTGGCCGTGACGTCGACGGGGGCCCCAAGCGTCGCAATCGCGTTGGCAATCCAGCCGGACAGTTCCGACCGAGCCTCGGCGGTTTCAGCGGTTCGATTGGCGTCGGCGATCAGTGCCAGTGCGATCTGGGCGTCGCCAGAGGCAAGGGCTTGGCGAATGGCTTCGGCGGAGTCGGTGGTTGTGACGGTTTCCGATTGAGAGACCCCGCTGGCAGAGGGCCGAACTACGTTGCCCGCAGCGGTGATTTCGTCGAGGCTCGTTGTGCTGCCAGCTTGACGAATCCACTCGACCCCGTTCTTGCGAACGACGAGCGTTCCCTTACCAACGATCTCTACGATGCCTGAATCCAGATCAATGATTATGCCTGTGTGTTCGTCAATGCCGATGATGAATGCGTCATCGGGAAGCAATGCCTCAAGGGCGATCAGCCGTCGCTCACCCAACCAGCAGAATCGCGTGTCATGGGTGCCGCCCTCAGCGTTGTTCCAGTGGGGAACGATTGCGGCGTTCAAGCCGGTTGCCGCACCGAACACGTCAAGACCTTCGAGCCAGTGCGGATCTTGCCCGACCTTGTAGATCTCATAAACCGGAATGGT
>Ga0194035_1000470_pt1 | contig 23316 bp, 17 predicted proteins | sample JunL2320m_MetaG_FD_148680 | JGI IMG/M metagenome (GOLD analysis project Ga0194035, IMG submission 148680) | Anoxic zone freshwater microbial communities from boreal shield lake in IISD Experimental Lakes Area, Ontario, Canada - Jun2016-L239-20m | ecosystem: Environmental > Aquatic > Freshwater >...
AGAGACCGAGGCCGTAGTCATTGGCCGTCACCAGAATGGGGCGGCCCACGTACCAGTCGGTCCACAGCGGCATATCGGTCTGCTCGGCCAGCCAGCGTTCGATCTGACGGTTCCAGTACGCGACGCCGTAGGGGCCGCGGCGGTGGGCGCACAGCAGACGATGGTTCTCCAGCGTTGCCAGTGCCGCGTCGACATCACCGAGGATCGAGGCCTCCCGCAGCCGAAGAGCATGCGGCACAAGGACTTTGCGCAATACCGCGGCGGGATCGGGGACGTCGACCCACTCGATGTGGTCACCGCCCGCGCTGAGCACCTCGATGGCCGCGTCCCCGTCACCGTCGCGGATGGCGTCGGCCAGCGCACCGATGGACTCGCCGAACCGGTGCGGGGTCACCAGGGTGGCAACCGGGCTGTCGGGCACGCCGGTCAGCCCGTCGACGAGATCGGCCAGCACCGCACCGGCCTCGACCGAGGCCAGTTGGTCGGGGTCACCCACCAGCAGCAGCCGGGATTCCGGGCGGACGGCTTCCAGGAGTCGCGCCATCATGGTCAGCGACACCATGGATGTCTCGTCGACGACGATCACGTCGTGCGGGAGGCGGTTCTCCCGGTTGTGCCGGAACCGCGACGAGGTATCCGGTCGGCTGCCCAGCAGGCGATGCAGGGTGGTGGCCGCCATTGCGGGCAGGCGTTCACGGTCGGCGGGGGCGAGCGCATCCACTTCCAGTTGAACGGCCTCCAGCAGCCGGGCTGCGGCCTTGCCGGTCGGGGCGGCCAACGCGATCCGCAGCCGCGGCTTACCGTCGAGTTCGGTCTGCTCGGCTAGTAACGCCAGCAGACGCGCCACGGTCGTGGTCTTGCCGGTGCCCGGCCCGCCGGTCAACACGGTCAGCGCCCGCGACAGTGCCAACTCGGCCGCGCCGCGCTGCTCGGCGTAGCTGTCCGGGAAAAGCCGGTTGATATCCAGCGCCGACCCGGACCGGCGGGCGGCCGCCAGCGCCAGGATGTCGGCGGCCACCCGTTGCTCCTCGATCCAGTAGCGGTCGAGGTACAGCAGCCCATCATCGAGATGCAGCACCGGCGGATCATCGGTCAGGGGACTGGCGGCCACCGCAGCCAGCCATTCATCGGTGGCCGGCCACGGCAGGTCCGCGATACCGACCTGCTGGGGTACGTCGGGTAGCGCCACGCACACCGATCCCGAGCGCACCGCGCGCACCACGAACGCCACCGCCAGCGCGACCCGCTCATCGGATTCGCCGGCCAGTGCGCTCAGGCGCTGCGCCACCAGCACGTCGGCGGCCTCGATCACGCCGGCGTCGTTGAAGGTGCGCAGCAGTCCGGTCGCCGCCGCACTGTGCCGCCAGTCCGCGGTGTCCACCGCGCGGTGCCGCCAGTCCGCGGTATCTACCGCTTCAGTGCTCATGCCACCGCCCTGCGGCCGTCGAGGAGATCGGAGACCGCGATCACCAGGTCGGCCGGGGGCTGCCAGCCGAACACACCGGCGGGTTGGCCATCGGTCAGTGGGGTATCCGGACCGCACATCCCGCGGACGAACAGATACAGCACGCCACCCAGATGCCGGGCCGGGTCGTAGCCGGGTTGGCGCCAGCGCAAAAAGCGATGCAGCACAACGCAATACAGCAGCGCCTGCAGGGGATAGTCGGAGTGCAGCATGGCCTCGGCCATCCGCGGCATGGAGTAATCCGCGGCGGTCAGTGGGCGGTCGTTATCGCCCAGCCAGTTGGTCTTGTAGTCGACCACCAGGTAGCGGTGACCGGACCCGTCGGGGATGCGCAGCACCACATCGACCGAACCACTGAGGTAGCCGTGTAGAAGTTGGCCGCCGAGTGCAGCATCGGTGAGCCGGTCGACGTAGGCGACCAGCGGGTCATTCGGTGGCAGGTGTTGAGCCAGCAGTCGCCCGACGTCGGCCAACCGGATATCGGGTGCCGCAGACCGAAGATCGCCGCCGGCCAGGGGGAACTCGAAGTCCATCTCGCACAGGCGGTCGGAGAGTCCGATCTGGCGCAACGTGAGTCCGTCGGCCAGCGGGCCCAACGGTGTGTCATACATCGGCACCAAGGCCGCCGCCAGATCACCGGACGGCACACCGACCGGCCACCACACCGAGTGCGTGTCGATCGCGGCACGCAGTTCGGCCGCAAGGTCGGCGGCCAGCGGATCGGTGTTCTCCAACACGGCGTGCACCAGGGTGCCGAACTTGGCGCCGGTCGGCAGGTCCGCCATCGGCGAGGCCAGATCGGATCCCTGCGCCGGGGTCACCAGCGCGATATCGGGTACCTCGTCGTCGAGTTCGACCACCTCGGGCTCACTGCTCACCCCGGCGTTCTCCTGCGCCGAGCGCACCAGACCGGAATAGGACGTCCGTCGCCATGCCGTGTCGATCAAGCGGTGGAAGTGTCGGGCGGCCAGATCGTCGGGCGGCGGCTCAGTCGGCAGCTCCACCAGCGGGGCGATCACGGCCTCCTCGATCACCGGTCCCCCGGCGGCCTCCCATTCCCGGAAGCGTTCCCATGCCTCATCGTCGGTGACGGTCAGCGGGTCGCAGCGGATACCGACCGTGGTGTCGCCCGGGCGGCGGTCCCGCATCAGCCGGGACAGCCCGCCGTTGGGCTCATCCTTCGACGGCGCCCACCACGCCACCACCTGAACCTGCGCCCGGGTCATCGCGACATAGATCAGCCGGCTGTCGTCACTGGCGCTCTCCCGTCGACCCGCCAGCTGAACCGCCGCGTAGTCGGGGCTGTCGGGCCCGCCGATGTGCAGGCAGCGCTGATCACCGTCATGGAACAGGACCATTTCGCGATCCTGCACATTGCGGTTGAAGGCAAACGGCAGGTACACGATCGGGTACTGCAAACCCTTGCTGCCGTGCACCGTCAACACCTGCACTGCGGCGGCATCACTGTCGAGGCGCCGATTGCGTTCCCTGCCGCCGCCGATCTCCGCACGCCGGTTGCGCAGCCAATCCCGCAGCGCGGGCAGCGAGTAGTGCTCGGCGTGGGCGGCCTCCTGCAACAGCTGCGTCGCATGCGCCATATCGGTCATATAGCGTTCCCCACCGCGGCGCGACAGCAGCCGATCGGCCATACCGCGCAGGCGCGCCGACTCGAAAACCGCTGCCACACCGGATGATCGGGCGTGGTCGGCCCACTCCCGGATGGTCTCGGCGACACTGTCGGTGAGCTCGTCGCCGCCGGCGGCAAGATCGTGGGCGTTATAGCCGAAGAACATCGTGGCCGCCGCCGCCCGAACGACACCGGAACGGTGCGGCTGGTCGAATGCCTCCAGCAGGCACAGCCAGTCGCTGCAGGCTTCGGAGGCGAATACGTCGGAGTCGCCGGTGTAGACCGCGGGGATACCCGCATTGGTGAGGGCGTCGAAACACACGCGGGCGTCCCTGTGCTTCTCGACGATCACCGCGATATCGCCGGCCCTGACCCGGTTGCCGTCGAAGGTGGCCGGGCTGGCCAGCAGCGCGGCGATCTCGGATGCCAGATCACTGCCGATATAGGACCGCAGTTCATCGATAAGAATCTTCTGAGATCCGCTGCGGCCCAATGCTTCCCGGGAAACAATCCGTAACCGGAACGGATCATTGTGCGGCGCGCTGGCGAGCCGGCTGCCGGAGTAGTGGGCCTCGACGTCGTGGACCACGATGCGCGGATCGCCGAGTTCGGCTCCGCGCAGCACGGCCTGCAGTCGGGAGACGAGCGCACCGTCGCTGCGCCAGTTGACCCCGAGGGTCTGCTTCTGCCCGGCGGTCTGGGCGGCTTTGAGGTAGGTGACGATATCGCCACCGCGGAATGCGTAGATCGCCTGCTTGGGGTCTCCGATCAACACGAGCGTCGAGACCCCGCTGAATGCGTGGTCGATCACCCTCCACTGCACCGGGTCGGTGTCCTGGAACTCATCGACCATGACGATGGGCCAGCGTTGACTCATCCGCTGGCGCGCCGGCGAGTCCTGAGCGTCGAGGGCGCCGGCCAGCCGGGTGAGCAGGTCGTCGTAACCGAGAATGCGGCGGCGGCGCTTGCGGATTTCCAGCTCGGCCAGAACGGCTTTCGCGAATTCGATGCGCACCGCGGCCTGGCTGCCCGGTTCGGGATTGAGTGGACGCAATTCGGTCGACGGGTTGGACGCCACCGCACGGGCAAGCTTGAGGGCCTGGTCATAGCTCACCTGGGGCGGTTCAGTGAGCCGGCCGAAGCGGGCGAGATAGAGGTCGTCGACGATCTCGGTGACCAACTCATCGAGGCTCTCCACCAGTTCCACCCCGGCGTCGCTGTCACCGGCCACACCCAACGATGTGAGCACCAGCTTGCAGAACTGATGGGTGGTGGCGATGGTGGCGGCATCGAAACCGGCCAGCGCGTCACCGAGTCGGGTCTTGCGCGCCGCAAGTTCGTCGGGGCTGCCATCGAGCAGGTGCGCCACCACCTGGTTCTCCTTCACCAGATCCGGATGATCGAACGCCGCCAGGGCGTGCGCGATCTGGCGGCGCACCCGGTCGCGCAACTCCCGGGTGGCGGCGCGGCCGAAGGTGATCAGCAGCATCTGGTCCAGGGTGGCCGCGCCTTCGGCGATATAGCGGGTCACCAGGGCGGCCAACGCGAACGTCTTCCCGGTGCCGGCGCTGGCCTCCAGCACCGTGGTGGTGCGCGGCGCCGGAAGCGGCCCAAGCAGATCGAAGCGGGGCGGTTCCATCAGCCGCCCTGTCCCGCGCGCAGCATCGGCAGCCACAGCCGCGCCGCATACGCGCCGAGCCGGTTGTTCTCGCCCGGGTATCCCTCACCGGATTGCAGCGGTTGCATCAGGTCGCGCAACCCAACACCGAAACCCCACGCCTGCACATGCGCGGCCTGCTGGTCGTCGCCGGGATACATATTCGACCGCCAGCGGCGATTGGCCGCGTCGAACGGGTCGGCCCCCGAGTGCCGCGCCTCGGCCCAGGCGAAAGAGGTTTTCAGCGGCAGCGGAAGCGGTTCCTGTCGCCCGGCGTCGTAGATGGCGACCAGATCGCGCAGAAGGTCGATCGCGGGCACATCGGGCTGGCCGAGGAATTCGCGGCGCGGCCGGGTTCCCCGCTTCGGGCGTCCGACGCACGCGGCCGACCAATCCCGTTCCGGCACATAGGCGGCCAATGCCAGCAGGGGAATCCACGCGGCCAGCAGATGCTTACCGTCCAGCCGGGAATAGGTCGCCGTGACAAGACGATTGCCGAACACCGGTGAGACGGTGCCGGTGAGACGGCGGCCCGCACCGAGGTCGAGATTGACGTCGATCGCCCGGGCCGGTTCGGTCCGCAGCGGCAACGCCTCGGCGGCGAGCAGTGCGGCCTGGTCGCGGATCTCGGTCGCCCTACGCCAGCCGAGGTGTCCCGGCGGCAGCGTGCCGCGGCACCACTCCGCCTGGCGGGCCCGGTCCGGGCTCATACCCCGCATGATGTCGGTGAGCATGCGATCCCCGACGGTCCACTCCTGCAGGTTGTCGATCTCGACGGGCATCGCGTCCTCGACACCCTCGACGTCGGCCGGGAAGGTGAAGTCCAACGCCCGGAAGAATCCCCTGACCGGATCCTTGAAGAAGGTCAACAGATCGGCGAGTGCGACGTCGCTGTCGCCGGGGGCGCTCGGCAACGGACCCGCGACGAAGGCCGGCCGGTCCTCGCGGTCGGCACTGGCCGCCTCGGCGGCCCGCAGCACCGTCGCATCGAAACTGAACGGCGTGCCCGGCACCAGCGCACCGGGTTCGACATTGCGAACGTCGAAGGGCTGCAGCGGATGGTGCACGACAATGTCATCGCGCACCCTGGCCTCGGTGGTGACGTCGAGTGCATCGAGGAGTTCGGCCAGCGGAACCGCCGGCGGGCACTGCTGACCGGTGTAGTCATTGGCGCCGGTATAGGTGATCACCAGAGTGTCGGTGGCGGCGCCGATCGCGTCGAGCAGAAGTTGACGGTCCTCGGAGCGGACGTCGCGCTCGCCGGTCATCGGATGACGGGCCAGCGCGTCGTCGCCGTCGACCGCCCCGATCCGGGGGAACACGGTGTCATCGAGACCGACCAGACACACCACCCGGTGCGGCACCGAACGCATCGGCACCATGGTGCAGACGGTGAGCGTGCCGGTGCGGAAGTTGGCGCGGGTGGGGCGCCCGGCCAGGTGCTGACGCAGCAGGGCTTGTAGATCCGGCAGCCGCAGCGCGGTTGCCGCGCGGGCACCGGCATGGGCGCACACATCGTTGAACTCGCGTTCCATCTGGCTGAGCTGCCAGGCGTCGGCATCGTCGACGCGGGTGATCGACCTGATGCCGTCGGCCAGGGCGGTGAGCCACTCCTGCAGCGAGCGCGTTCCGCTCAACGAGTCGACGACGCGCTGCAACCGGCCGACGAATTCGGTGAGTCGCCCGGCCAGTTCGACACTGTTGGAGCCGACGTCGTCCAGTGGCAGGGCGTTCTCGATCCAACTCTGGGAGTCGTCCGACAGCGCCACTCCGGCCAGGATCCGGTCGAGGCCGAAACGCCAGGTGTTGTGGACGAAGTCGACGCCGTACGGCGTCCGGTGTTCCTGATCGAAACCCCACCGGATATTGGCCTCGCGCACCCAGTCGGTGATGGTCTCCAGATCGTCGTCGGTGAATCCGAACCGGGCGCGCACCGGGGCGCCGTCGGCCAGGTTGAGCACCTCGGTGGCGGTGACGCGGCTGCCGGCCAGGGTGATGAGTTGGGAGGCCACCGCCAGCAGCGGGTTGGTCTGCACCAGCGAGCGGTCGGCCAATTTGACCCGCAGCCGGTGCGCCGGATGCCCACCGGAGACGACTTCACCGAGTCCGAAGTTCGCGGCAATCAGCGGCGCATAGGTCTCGATGTCCGGGCACATCACCAGAATGTCGCGCGGTTCGAGGGTCTCGTCGTCGGAGAGCAGTCCGAGCAGCACCTCGCGCAGCACGTCGACCTGCCGGGCCGGACCGTGGCAGCTGTGCACCTGGACTGAACGGTCATCTGCGCGTAGCGAACGGCCCTGTGCGCGAACGGAATTAGCGGCGATATCGGATTGCAGCCAGCCCAGCAGAGTGTCCGGGTGACTTGCGCCGGGCAGGAACTCGTCGGTGGCCGCGGTGTCGGGCAGGCTGCGCTGCAACTCGCGCACGTCGCGGCCGAGGGTGGCCAGCAGCGGGTGCGTGATGCGGCGGTGACTGTCATCGTCGCGGCGCGCAACAACCCCGCGCAGATCAGCCAGTGCCGTCCACGCCTGCGCGCTCGGGTGTGGCAACCACAGGTGCAGTTCGTGGTGGGTGGCCAGGGCGTCGAGCAGTTCGATATCGGTTTCCGGCAGTCTGGTGTGGCCGAACAGTGACAGCCGGGCGGGCAGTGCGGATGCTGAATCCCGAAGGCGAGCAATGGTTGTGGCGTGCCGGACATCGGGTGGGTCGATTCCCATTACCGCGACGAGCCGGCGCAGGAGTTCCGGCTGCCACGCCAGGTCGGCAGCGAGTTCACCGGTGTCACCGGCAAGCCAATCGGCAATGAGTTGTGGACGCTGGCGCGCATAGGAGGCGAACAATCCGGCCAGCCTGCGCGTCACCGCATACCGGCGGCCCTGCCGCAGTTCCTGCTCATCGTCGGTGGCGAAGTGGCCGAGGTGGGTGGCCAGGGTGCGGCACCAGGGCTGGTCCAGGCTCGCGTCGATGACCTCCAACAGCGGCCAGGTCATGACATCCGGCGACCACGGATCCTCATCGCGGGTACCGGCGATCTCGGAGATCAGCGAGGCCGGCGACCGGAAGGACACCCCGGCGCACACGCCGTCTTCGCCTGAACTTCGGCCCAGCACGTGCGAGAGGCGCTGGCTGAGCCAGCGTTCCACTCCGCGGGCCGGCACCATGACGAGGTCTTGCGCGAACGGGTCCGCCGGTGGGGTGGCCAGCAGAGCGCCGAGGCCGTCGGCAAGGACGTCGGTGCGCTCGGCGCGGTGAATATGCAAGGCCATCGCCACCACCGTAATCCGACCCACCGACACGACCGCCGCGGCGGCTGGCTCAAACTCCCCCGCCGGTCCGCGGCGCCCACGTTCGAGAATGCACGAAGTTACGCCGGTGTCGCGCGCGCGGCCTACGTTTATGGCCGTGCAGGACGTATTGGCGGAACTTGTCGCGATCTGGCGCCGCGGTCAGACCGCCGGCGTCGGAACGGTGGTGCGTACCTTCCGTTCCGCCCCGCGCCCGCCCGGCGCCGCGATGGTCGTCGGCCCCGACGGCACGGTCAGTGGGTCGGTATCCGGCGGCTGTGTCGAGGGCGCCGTGTACGAGGCCGCCGCGGAGGTGGCTCAGAGCGGGGTGCCGCGCCTGGAGCGCTACGGGGTCAGCGATGACGACGCCTTCGCCGTCGGGCTGACCTGCGGAGGCATCCTCGACATCTTCATCGAGCCGGTGTCGAAGGAAACATTTCCTCAATTGGATGCGGTGGTCGCGGATATCGACGGCCATCGGCCGGTCGCGCTGGCCACCGTCATCGCCCACCCCGACCCGGACCGGGTCGGACGGCGCCTGGTGATCGGGCCCGACACCGTCACCGGCACGCTCGGATCGGATCGGGCGGACTCCGCGGTCACCGACGACGTCCGCGGGCTGCTGGCGGCCGGCCGCAGTGAGGTGCTGACCTACGGGCCCGACGGCCAGCGCCGCGGGGAGGGTATGGAGGTCTTCGTCGCCAGCCATGCCCCGCCGCCGCGGATGCTGGTTTTCGGCGCCATCGACTTCGCGTCCGCGGTCGCCCGGCAGGGATCGTTCCTGGGCTACCGGGTCACCGTGTGCGACGCGCGCGGACTCTTCGCCACGTCGGCGAGGTTCCCCACCGCCGACGAGGTGGTGGTCGAGTGGCCGCATCGCTACCTCGCGGCCCAAGCCGAGGCCGGCGCCGTCGACGAGCGCACCGTGATCTGCGTCCTGACTCACGACCCGAAGTTCGACGTTCCACTGCTCGAGGTGGCCCTGCGGCTCGGCGTCCGCTTCATCGGCGCCATGGGATCGCGGCGCACGCATGAGAACCGGCTGATCCGGCTGCGCGAGGCCGGCCTCACCGACGCCGAGTTAAGCCGCCTGGCCAGCCCGATCGGGCTTGACCTGGGGGCCAGGACTCCGGAGGAGACCGCCGTGTCGATCGCCGCCGAGATCATCGCCAGCCAATGGGGCGGGGGTGGCCGCCCGCTGTCGCGGACCGGCGGCCGGATACACCACGACGACGACGATGACCCCGCCTCGCCGACAGAAGTTACGTGACCACTGAAGTTCTGATTGACGCAGCCGAACCGTGGATGGACACTTAAGGCCCCGTCATCGATGTGAGGTCAGTCACATGCAAGTTCCCAATCCGTTTGAGTACGAACGCGCCACGAGTGTCGACCACGCTGTTGGTCTCCTGGACCGCCTTGGTGAAGGGGCGATGATCGTTGCCGGCGGGCACAGCCTGCTGCCGATGATGAAGCTCCGGATCGCCAACCCCGAGTACCTCATCGACATCAACGACCTGCACGGTGAGCTCAGCTACATCGAGGTCACCCCGACGCAGGCGCGCCTGGGCGCGATGGCCCGGCACGCCGAGGTGTTGGCGTCGGCCGACCTGCTCCGGGCGGCCCCGATCTTCGCCGACGCCGAGTGGGTGATCGCCGATCCGGTCGTGCGCAACCGCGGCACCGTCGGTGGCTCGCTGTGCCAGGCCGATCCCGCCGAGGATTTGTCGACGGTGTGCGAAATCCTCGGTGCGACGGTTCTCGTTCGCGGTCCCAAGGGACAGCGTGAGATCGGTATCGACGACTTCCACGTCGGCGCCTACGAGACGTCGCGCGACCATAACGAGATTCTCATCGAGGTGCGGATCCCGTTGCGGCCCAACTCATCCAGCGCCTACTACAAGGTGGAGCGTCGGGTCGGTGACTGGGCGGTGGCCGCTGCGGGCGCCACCGTGACATTGGACGGGGATCGGATCGCCGAGGGCCGGGTCGGGCTGACCGCCGTCAACGCCGACCATGATGGTCTGGTCGCGGTGCGCGAGGCCCTCGCGGGTGCGCCGGCGACCGAGGAGACGTTCGCCGAGGCCGGCCGGCTGGCCGCACTGGCCTGCGAACCGGTCACCGATCAGCGTGGCACCGAGGCCTACAAGCGGCATCTGGCCGCCGAACTGACCACCCGAACCCTGCGCACCGCCGTCGAGCGTGCGCGGGCCAACGCCTAACCGGAAGGCAACTGATGCAGATCAACATGACCGTCAACGGCGAACAGGTGAGCGCCGAGGTGGAACCCCGAACGCTGCTGGTGCACTTCCTGCGCGACCAGCTGCGGCTCACCGGAACCCACTGGGGCTGTGACACCTCCAACTGCGGGACCTGCGTGGTGTCCATTGACGGCGAGCCGGTGAAATCCTGCACGATCCTCGCGGCGATGGCCTCGGGTCACGACATCGGGACCGTCGAGGGCATGGCGGTCGACGGCAAGCTCGATCCGGTGCAGGAAGGTTTCATGCAGTGCCACGGATTGCAGTGCGGGTTCTGCACGCCCGGCATGATGATTTGCGCCCGGGCGCTGCTGGACAAGAACCCTGATCCCACCGAGCACGAGATCCGGGAAGCCATCTCCGGCCAGATCTGTCGCTGTACCGGCTACACCACCATCGTCCGGTCCATTCAGTGGGCGGCGAAGCACCCGAACAAGGAAGAGGCGCAGGCATGACCACCGTCGAATCTCGGCTGTCCGCCGAGACAGTCCAACGCCCGGTCTCCGAAAACGACACCGCCGACAACGACCAGAAGCCCTGCGGCTACGGCCGGATGCTGCGCAAGGAGGATCCGCGCTTCATCCGTGGCCGCGGCAACTATGTCGATGATGTGCAACTGCCCGGCATGCTGCACCTGGCGATCCTGCGCTCGCCCTACGCACACGCCACGATCACCAGCATCGACGTCAGTGCCGCCCTGGCGCACCCGAAGGTCAAGGCCGTCATCACCGGCGCCGACCTGGCCGCCAAGGGCTTGGCCTGGATGCCCACACTGTCCAACGACGTACAAGCCGTGCTGGCCACCGACAAGGTGAGGTTCCAGGGCCAGGAGGTCGCATTCGTCGTCGCCGAGGATCGCTACTCCGCGCGAGATGCGTTGGAACTCATCGACATTGACTACGAGCCGCTGATTCCGGTCGTCGACGTACGCAAGGCGCTGGACCCGTCGGCACCGGTGATCCGCACCGATCTCGACGGCAAGACCGACAACCATTGCTTCGACTGGGAGACCGGCGACGCCGCGGCCACCGACGCCGTCTTCGCCAAGGCCGACGTCGTCGTCACCCAGGAAATCATCTATCCGCGGGTGCATCCCGCGCCGATGGAGACCTGCGGAGCCGTCGCCGACCTCGACCCGGTCAGCGGAAAGCTGACGCTGTGGTCGACCACCCAGGCGCCGCACGCACACCGCACCGTCTACGCGTTGGTCGCCGGACTGCCCGAGCACAAGATCCGCATCATCGCGCCCGATATCGGCGGCGGATTCGGTAACAAGGTGCCGATCTATCCGGGCTATGTCTGCGCGATCGTCGCATCGCTGGTGCTCGGCAAGCCGGTCAAGTGGATGGAAGACCGCAGCGAGAACCTGACCTCCACCGGTTTCGCCCGCGACTACATCATGGTCGGCGATATCGCGGCGACCAAGGACGGCAAGATCCTGGCGATCCGCTCCAAAGTGCTCGCCGACCACGGCGCGTTCAACGGCGTCGCGTCGCCCATCAAGTACCCGGCCGGCTTCTTCGGCGTCTTCACCGGCAGCTACGACATCGAGGCCGCCTACTGCCACATGACCGCGGTGTTCACCAATAAGGCACCCGGTGGCGTGGCATACGCCTGCTCGTTCCGCATCACCGAGGCGGTCTACTTCGTCGAGCGACTGGTGGATTGTCTGGCTTTCGATCTCAAGATGGATCCGGCCGAGTTGCGGTTGAAGAACCTGCTGAAGCCCGAGCAGTTCCCGTACAAGAGCAAGACCGGCTGGCTGTACGACTCGGGTGACTACGAGACCACGATGCGGTTAGCCATGGACATGATCGGCTACGAGCAGTTGCGTGCCGAGCAGGCCGAGAAGCGCACCCGCGGCGAGTTGATGGGCATCGGCATGTCCTTCTTCACCGAGGCTGTCGGCGCAGGCCCGCGCAAGGATATGGACATCCTCGGCCTGGGCATGGCCGACGGGTGTGAGTTGCGCATCCACCCGACCGGTAAAGCGGTGGTGCGGCTTTCGGTGCAGACCCAGGGCCAGGGCCACGAGACGACCTTCGCCCAGATCATCGCGGAGGAACTGGGTATCCCGCCGGAGGACATCGACGTGGTGCACGGCGATACCGACCAGACTCCGTTCGGGTTGGGCACCTACGGCAGCCGGTCCACTCCGGTCTCCGGCGCAGCCGCCGCACTGGTGGCCCGCAAGATCCGCGATAAGGCCAAGATCATCGCGTCCGGAATGCTGGAAGTCTCGGTGGCCGACCTGGAGTGGGAGAAGGGTTCCTTCCACGTCAAAGGCGACCCGTCGGCATCGGTGACCATCCAGGACATCGCGATGAAGGCGCACGGCGCCGGCGATCTGCCCGAGGGTCTGGAAGGTGGCCTGGATGCCGAGGTCTGCTACAACCCGGACAACCTGACCTACCCCTACGGTGCCTACTTCTGTGTGGTCGACATCGACCCCGGCACCGCGACTGTGAAGGTCCGCCGATTCCTGGCGGTCGACGACTGCGGTACCCGGATCAACCCGATGATCATCGAGGGCCAGGTGCACGGCGGCATCGTCGACGGTATCGGCATGGCATTGATGGAGATGATCGCCTTCGACGAGGAGGGCAACTGCCTCGGCGGCTCGCTGATGGACTATCTGATTCCGACTGCACTCGAGGTGCCCTACCTGGAGACCGGGCATACCGTCACGCCGTCGCCGCACCATCCCATCGGCGCCAAGGGCGTAGGTGAATCGGCCACTGTCGGTTCACCTCCCGCGGTCGTCAACGCGGTCGTGGATGCGCTGGCACCGTTCGGGGTTCGGCACGCCGATATGCCGCTGACCCCGTCACGGGTGTGGGAGGCCATGCAGGGCCGCGCCACCCCGCCGATCTAGCGGGGACGATCACCACGATGACCATCGCCGACCGGGTCCGCCAACTGCGTCACGACCGTAATCCGTTCGTGCACGCGACGGTGGTGCGCGCCCAGCACCCGACATCGGCGCAGGCCGGTGATGAGGCGATCCTGCATCCCGACGGCACCATCGAAGGTTTCGTCGGCGGACAGTGCGCGCAGAGTTCGGTGCGCAAGGCCGCACTGGGCGCGCTGCAAACCGGTGAGAGTGTGCTGTTGCGGGTACTGCCCGACGGCGACGTCGACTTCCCGGACGCCCCCGGCGCCTCCGTGGTGGTCAACCCGTGCCTGTCCGGCGGTGCGCTGGAAATCTTTCTCGCGCCGCAGATTCCGGCTCCCCTGGTCCGGATCTGCGGTACCGCCCCCATCGCCCGAGCACTGGCTCAGATCTGTTCGGTGCTGGGCTACGAGGTCCGCGACGACGAGGACACCGGCGGGTTCGACGGGGCAGCCGCAGTGGTGATCGCCACCCACGGCGGTGCCGAGGCCGAGACAATCCGGGCGGCACTGGACGCCGGTGTCAGCTATATCGGCTTGGTCGCAAGCCAGGTCCGGGGCGCTTCAGTGCTCGACGCACTGAATCTGGACGCCTCCGAACGGACCCGGGTGCACACACCCGTCGGGTTGCCGATCGACGCGCAGACACCCGCCGAGATCGCGGTGTCGATCGCCGCGGAGATGATCGGCGCCATCCGTTCCGAAGGAATTGTCGTTGCGCCACCGGAGCACGCGCCGGCGGTGAGCACCGCACTGGACCCGGTGTGCGGGATGACCGTCACGGTGGGGCCGGGCACCGTGCATCTTCGGATCGGCGAGCAGGACCACTGGTTCTGCTGCCCCGGCTGTCGCACCACGTTTGCGGCGGCGCAGGCAGACGCATGACCCCCGGTCGCGTCACCGGCGTCGTACTGGCCGCCGGGAGTTCGCGGCGGCTCGGTCAGCCCAAACAGATTCTGCCGTATCGGGATTCGACTCTATTGGGTGAGACGCTGCAGATGGCTCGCCAGTGTGGCTTCGATCAGCTGATCGTCACCCTCGGCGGTGCGGCGGCGCAAGTCACCGAACAGGTGCCACTGGGTGGCGCAGAACCTGTCATCGTCGACGATCACGGCTCGGGCTGCTCGGCATCGCTGAAGGTGGCGATGACCCTGGTGGATCCGCGCAGCGCCGGACTGGTGGTGCTGCTGGGTGACCAGCCAGGTGTCTCGCCGGACACGGTGCGCCGACTGATCGCCACCGGCATGGGCGAACAGATCGCGGTGTGCCGATACGACGACGGTATCGGGCATCCGTTCTGGTTGCGCCGTGACATCTTCGGCGAGTTGACGCAGTTGCACGGAGACAAGGGTGTGTGGAAGCTGCTCGACAGCGGGCGCTTCGGTGTCGGCGAGGTTGCGGCCGACGGCCCGGTACCGCTGGATGTCGACACCTGGGACGACTATCAGCGGCTGCTCTCCGAGGTGGCGCCGTGACATTCGCCGACGTCGATGACGTCATCCGGCGCTTCGATGAGCACGGATATCTGCTCGACGTCGGCACGGCGTCGGCGTTCTATCTTGCCGCCGAGTTGAATCGGCCCCTGCTGCTCGAAGGCGAGCCCGGGGTCGGCAAGACGATGGCGGCGAAAACCCTTGCGGCAGTGCTGGATACACCGCTGATCCGGTTGCAGTGCTATGAGGGCCTGACCGCTGCCGAGGCGCTGTACGACTGGAACTATCAGCGCCAACTGCTGAGCATCCGGTTGGCCGAAGCTCGCGGAGACGGTCTGGCCGAGGCTGATCTGTACACCGAGGCCTACCTGGTGGACCGGCCGATTCTGGCCTGTGTACGTCACGTCGGGCCAACCCAGCCGGTCCTGCTCATCGACGAGATCGACCGTGCCGACGACGAGTTCGAAGCGCTGCTGCTGGAGTTCCTCGGCGAGGCCTCGGTGACGATTCCCGAACTCGGAACGTTCGCCGCGCAGCGCCCCCCGGTGACGGTGCTGACGTCCAACCGCAGCCGCGACCTTCATGACGCGCTGCGGCGGCGCTGCCTCTACCACTGGATCGCCTACCCGGAGCCCGCTCGGGCCGCCGCGATCGTGCGGCGCAGTGTGCCGGGCGCCACCACCGCGCTCATCGAGCACGCCACCCAATTCGTCGGCCGCGCTCGCGAACTCGACCTCGACAAGCCGCCGGGTGTTGCCGAGACCATCGACTGGGTGGCCGCACTGGTCACCCTCGGCGTGGGTGATCTCGTCGACCCCGCCGCGCTGGCCGGACTGAGCGCGCTGGCCAAGACCCCGGACGACACCGTCGGACTTCGGGATGCGTTCACAGATTTCCGCACCACACTCGAATATGAGGAGAGCAGATGATCATCGCCCACGAGTTCACCGTGACAGCGCCGATCGACAAGGCCTGGGCGCTACTCACCGATCTGGAGCAGGTGGCGCCGTTGATGCCGGGCGCCCAACTCGTCGGGCGGGAGGGCGAGGAGTACCTGGGCAAGGTCAAGCTGAAGGTCGGACCGGTCAATAGCGAGTTCAGCGGCAAAGCGCATTTCGTGGAACGCGATGAGAGCCAACACAAAGCCCTGATCGACGCGCGCGGCAAGGAGTCCCGCGGAACGGGTAACGCCGCGGCGGTCGTCACGCTGCAGTTGCACGAGGCCGGCGATCGCACCCGGGTCACCGTCGACACCGACCTGAAGGTCGTCGGCAAGCTGGCGCAGTTCGGCAGCGGCATGCTGCAACAGGTTTCGGAGAAGCTCCTGGGACAGTTCGTCGACGCACTGGAAGCCAAGCTGATCGGTGGCGATACCGCGGCCGCGGCACCGGCGACCGAGGCGAGCCCGTCGGGGAGCACCACCCCCGGTGCCGCACCGAAGATGGCGCCGACCGCCGAACCCGAGGCCATCGACCTCCTTGAGCTCGCCGGCGGCACCGCGGTGACCAAGTACGCCGCCGGCGGCGCGGCCGCACTGGTTCTGCTGATCCTGCTGTTCCTCGTCCGGCGACGCCACAACAGGTGAGCGCACCGGCGCTGCTGCGCGGGGTCGACCTGGCCGCGTTCGCGGTGGCGCTGGTCGCCCGGCTGCGCGCCGGCGGAGTGACGGTGGCGGCCAGCGGTCCGGTGGCGTTCGTCGCCGCGATTCGCCTGTCGTGGCCGACGTCGCGCACCGCGCTGTACTGGACGGCGCGCCTGACACTGGTGAATCGGGCCGATGACCTGGCGGCGTTCGACGCGGTGTTCGCCGCGGTGTTCGCCGATGCCGTCCTGCCGGTTGATCCGGTGTCGCTCAAAGCACTTCGGGGTGCCGCCGCCGCGCCGGTTCCCACCGCCGGGCGCCGCGACGAAGCCGGCCCGCAGGCCGGCGGTCTGCCCTGGACCACCCGCCCGCCGTCGCTTCGGGCCGGTGATGACGCCGATGACGCGCTCGCCATTCCCGACGTACTGCCCAGCCGGATCATCGCCCGCGCCGAGGAACCCTTCGAGGACTTCGATGAGGCCGATCTTGCGATGATCGGTTCCTGGCTGGAGCAGTCCGCGGCACGGTGGCCGACGCGGCGCAGCCTGCGCACCGATCTCGACCGGCACGGCAAGCGCGTCGACCTTCGGGCGACGATGCGCGCGTCGCGCACGACAGGATTCGAGCCGGTGGTACTGAAACGCACCCGGCCGCGGCGGCGCCGGCGGCGGCTGGTCCTGATCTGCGACGTCAGCCGTTCGATGCAGCCGTACGCCGGCATCTATCTGCACCTGATGCGGGCGGCGGCAATGCGCCAAGCCGGATTTCGGCCGGAGGTTTTTGCCTTCTCCACAACACTCACCCGGCTCACCGCGGTGCTGGCGCACCGCTCACCGGAAGTCGCGCTGGCCCGCGCCAATACGAAGGTCACCGACCGCTACGGCGGGACCCACCTCGGTCGCTCCGTCGCCGAGTTACTCAGCGCACCGCACGGCAGCGCGCTACGCGGTGCGGTGGTGATCATCGCCTCGGACGGCTGGGACAGCGATCCGCCCGAGGTGATCGACCATGCGCTGGCCAGACTCAAACGCCGCGCCGCGCACCTGATTTGGCTCAATCCCCGGGCCGCGGCACCGGGGTTTCAACCACTCACCGGATCGATTGCCGCCGCGATGCCCTACTGCGACGCCATGGTGCCGGCTCATTCACTGACCGGGGTGCGAGACCTGTTCGACCTGCTGACCTCGCTGTGACGCCAGTTCAGGGCTTGCTGAAACCCGCGGCGCTCAAGATCTTCCGGCCCGCCTCGCCGGTGACGAGGTCGACGAACCTCCGTGCCAGTTCGGGATCGTGGGCGCCCTTGAGGACGGCGATCGGATAGGTGTTGACCGCTGCCGTGGACTCGGGGAACGCCACGGTGCTCACCGTGTCACCGGCACCCCGGGCGTCGGTGACGTAGACGACGCCGGCATCAGCCTGTCCGGTCAGCACTTTGTTGAGGACGTCGGTGACCTGAGACTCCTCGCTGACCGGATCCAACGTCACGCCGGTCGCCTGTTCCACCTTCTGCGTCGCCGATCCACACGGCACCTGCGGTGCGCAGACCACCACCGACAGATCCGGCTGCGTCAGATCCTGGAAGGAGGTGATCTTTTTCGGATTGCCCGGCGCCACCACGATCGTCAGCGTGTTGGAGGCGAAGTTCACCGCGGCACCCGCGAGCAGCCCGGCCTGGTCCAGCCTGCCCATGTTCTTGCCATCAGCGGCGGCGAACACGTCCGCGGGCGCCCCCTGCGTCAACTGCGTCACCAGATCGGCGGAGCCGGCGAAGGAGAACTCCACGTCGCTACCGGGGTTGTCGGTCGTGAATCGTTCACCGATTTCAGAGAACGCCTTCTTCAGTGATGCTGCGGCGAACACGGTGAGTTTTCCGCCGCCGGTGGCCGCCTGTTTCGACGAGCCGCACCCTGCGACCGTTCCGATCAGCAGTACGGCGGCCAGTGCGATTCGCGCTCGATGTTTCATGGCTGTGCCCAAAGAGTTTCGACGATCACGGTGTTCACCAGTCCGGTCAAATGCACTTGCGGGCCGAGTATATCCAGGCCACAGAGACGGCCGACCGTGCAATGATCGACGGATGCCCACCGCGCCGGTAAGCCCTCGACCCAACCGGATCAAGTTCTCCGGACATACCGCCGATGACGGACTGTTCGGTCCCGACAGTGTCACCTGGCGCATCTCGGCCCTGCCCCAGATGGGCCTTGCCGCACAGGGGGCCGCGACACTGCAGATGCTGCACCCGATGGTCATGCACATGATCGATCAGGCGTCCGCCTTTCGCACCAACCCTGCCTCCCGCGGCGAACTCACCGCCCTCTACGGTCGCACCCTCACCTACGGGGATACCGCCGCGGCCAACCGCGCCGCTGAGGTCCTCGGGAACCTCCACCATCGGGTGACGGCCACTGATCCGGTAACAGGCCGCAGCTATCACGCCGACGAGCCCGACCTGTTGCTGTGGGTGCACAACACCATTCAGTGGATGGTGTTGCGCGTCGGCGATTCCTTTGGCCCGGCTCTCAGTGCTGCCGACAAGGTGGCCTACCTGACCGAACAGGTCATCTCAGCACGACTGATCGGATGCACTGTCGACGATGTGCCCACCACCGAGAAGGATCTCTACACCTATATCGAGGGCATGACTCCCCTGCTGGCACTGGGCAGCGACACCCTCTGGTTCAAAAAGATGGTCTTCCCCGCGTCGGTTGCCTGGAATCCCGCCACCTATCTCCCGCACTCGCTCGGTATTGCCGTCGCCGGCCTGTTGAATATCGAACAGCGTCAGATCTACGGGGTGGATCGGCCCGCCTGGCAGTTTGACGCCAATAGGGCAATCCTCAAGGGCGTCCTCGATGCCGAGGCGCGCAAGGTTCCGGTGCTGTCACGCATTTCGTTGGAACGCCAGAAGGTCGACGAGAAGGCGTTCGGATCAGCGCCCTAGTCACCTGACCAGATACCGGTGAGCGCCGCACCCGCCGCGGTAAACCGACGTGTCATGAGCGTCAGTGTAGGCCCGCATGCGCGGCCGGCAGACTCATGGTGAATGTGGCACCGCGGCCCGGTATTGACGACACCCGGATGTCACCGCCGTGCGCCTGCACGATTTCCCGCACCAGTGCCAGACCGATGCCGTAAGACTCGCGGGCGGCCCGGGTGGTGTGGGCTGCGCCGTGCGAGAACCTGTTGAACAGCGTCGGCATCACATCAGGATCGATGCCCTCACCATCGTCGGCAACGGTGGCGATCACCTGCTGTCCATCGCGGTACACCCTCAATTGCACTGTGCCACCGCGATGTTCGTGCCCAAGGGCATTGTCGACCAATGCCGTCAACACGCGCCGCAGCGCGGCCTCGGACCCCCTGACATCTACACCGCCGATATCGTCCTCACCTGAAACATCGCAGCCCAATGTCACGCCGAGTGACTCCGCGTAAGCCCCCATGCTGTCGCACACCGAACGCGCCAGTGCTTCGAGATCGACCCTCGCCGCCTCCGGTGTACCCGCCGTCATCGTGGCCGACGCCAGCAGATCATCGACGATCCCGCCCAGGATGCGGGTGTCGTCAACGAGGGCATCGGCGTCTTTGCGGGCCGCCGCCAGGTCCCCTGAGCTGACCCGATTGGCAAGCAGTTGTGCCCTGGTGTGCAACACCGTCAGCGGGGCCCGCAGCTCATGGGACGCGTCGGCGACGAACCGGCGCTGCAACGCCAGCGCCTGGGCCAGTGGCCGCACCGAACGTCGGGTGAAAAGCACCACCACCCCAATCGAGGCGAGGATGCCCGCCAGTTCGGCCAGCGCCAGAGCGCTGAGCAGCCGACCCCGACTCGCGCCAAAGGGGGCGAGATCCATCAGAGCTATCACCCGGCCCTCGGGCCGGTCCACCACCAGGGCTCGGTAGTGCCGATCGCGATCGCTGAGGTCGGTGAAACCCTCCGGCCCGGACAGCAGTGGCACGCCCGCCTCTCCGCCGTCACTGGTCGCGACTGAATCGTCGTTGTCCCGCAACACCAGTTCCACCCCGGGCGGCGGATCACCGACATCGTCCGCGGTCATCGCGACCTCATTCAGCTCAGCGGTCATCTGATTGTTCTGCGCCCGCACGAACACTGTGGCGATCACCAGACCGACCAGCAGCAGCACCGCCGCCAACGCCAGCGACGTCTGAATCGCCACGATCCGGCCGGCCCGCCGGACGACGCTGAGATCACCCGGCGGCGTCATTCGAAGCCGTACCGATAGCCCGAACCGTGGACGGTGCGGATCACCTGCTTGCCGAGTTTGCGGCGCAGATAGTGCACATAGAGATCGATGGTGCCGTCGGATTCGGCTCCGTCGAATGCGCGGTCGAGCAACTGTGCTCGGGAGAAGACGCGTCCGGGGGCACCCATCAGTGTCGCCAGGAGCGCGGACTCGCGGTCGGAGAGTTCGACGTCTTCTCCATCGGGTGTGGCGCCGCCCACCCGGCGGGTGAGCAGGTCGAGTCGCAATCCGCCGGCCTGCAGAACAGTGGCCGCGTCATCGTTGCGCCGCAGCAGCGCTCTGACTCGGGCCAACAACTCGGTCACCTCGAACGGCTTGACCAGATAGTCCTGGGCACCGGCATCCAACCCCTCGACCCGGTCCTCGACGGATCCGCGTGCGGTCAGGATCAGCGCGGGCGTGGCGATTCCACGGGACCTCAGCAGCGCCACCAGGTCGGCGCCGTCCATCACCGGCAGTCCGCGGTCGAGAATCATCGCGTCATAGTTGCCGGTCAAGCCGAGATGCATGCCCTGCTGCCCGTCGAACGCGGTCTCGACCCGGTAGCCCTCGCCGGAGAACAGCTCGACCAGCATGGCGCTCAGCGCGCGGTCATCCTCGACGAGGAGCACGGCGGGCGCGATATCGGGCACATTTCCAAGCGTGCCACGGGAATTCTTTCAGCGCTCAAAGAACACCCGTGCACACTGACCCTCATGCCACCGGCGATGACCTCGACGCCGACTTCCGTCGGCGAGTGCGCGTGGAATCGCTGGACCACCGAGATGCATCTGCTGGTGACTGACCGCACTGTGTTGACCCATGCCCGGCAGGTGGTCGACTCCGAACTTGACGCCATTGAGATCGCGGCGTCGCGTTTTCGGCCCGATTCGGAGATCAGCGCGCTGGCCGCTGCCGACGGTGTTCGCACCCCGGTCAGCCCGGTGCTCGCGGATCTGATCGAGGCCGCACTGGGCGCGGCGCGAATGACCGACGGTGATGTGGACCCGACGGTGGGCTCCGCCATGATCGCGCTGGGCTACGACCGCGATATCGACGATATTTCCGCGACCGCCCCGCTGCTGGCCTCGGTGACCATCCCGGTTGATTGGACCCACATCGAGTTCGACGGCAGCAGCGTTCGGATTCCGGCGGGCACTCTGCTGGATCTCGGCGCCACCGCCAAAGCCGTTGCCGCCGATCGGTGCGCGCACCTGGTGCACCAGCAGACCGGCAGCGGTGTGCTCGTCAATCTCGGTGGTGACCTCGCCACCGCCGGCCCGGCACCCGACGGCGGCTGGCACATTCTGGTGCAGGACACCGATCACGATCCGGCAAGCCAGGTCACCATCGGTACCGACGCCGGCCTGGCCACCTCGAGCACCCGGCGCCGACGATGGTGGCGCGGCGGTGAAGCGCTGCATCACATCATCGATCCCCGTACCGGTACATCCGTTGATCCGGTGTGGCGCAGCGTCAGCGTCGCAGCGGGCAGTTGCCTTAACGCCAACATCATCAGCACCGCGGCGATCATTCGCGGCTATCGCGCACCGGAATGGATTGCGGCCCTGGGGGTTCCGGCCCGACTGGTGGACCGCAGCGGCGCGGAGCGCTTTCTGGGCGGGTGGCCGTCATGAGCAGGCTGCATATCGACTGGACGCTGTGCGACGGCCGCGGGCTGTGCACCGAGCTGCTACCCGGCGTGCTGACCCGCGACGACTGGGGTTATCCGTTGTCGCGCAACGGGTCCCGCGAGCCCGAGATCCCCAGCGCGGAACTCAAATACGCGGAGGCGGCGGTCAAGAAGTGTCCGCGGCTGGCGCTCAAGCTGTTGGACGACTGATTTCCCTGCTGATGAATCCCAGAGGAATTCCCAGCCAGTCCGGCCGGTACTGAGCGGCGTAGGCCGCCTCGTGCACCGCCTTGTCGAGTTCGTAGCCGGCCAACACCGCCGCGTGCTCGCGCGGATCGATGCCCGACCGGTGCCCGTAGCCGTCGCAGAACGCCGCACTAGGGCGCTCCGCGGCTGCGGGATCGGCGTTGGCGTTGGCGTTGGCGAACGACCTCAACATTACGGCGACATCACGTAGCGGTGAGTCCGGTTCGCGTCGTAGCGCGGACGGTGCCCCCGGTTCGCCCTCGAAGTCGATCAGCAGCCAGCGGTGCGGCGTTCGTAGGACCTGTCCGAGATGCAAATCACCGTGGATGCGCTGGACGCCGATCGGCTCGCCCGCCAACGCGCCGTAGCGTTCCTCGATGGCCGGGATGTACTCGGCGAGTGGGGGAACGCTGATCGCGGCCGACGCGAGGCGCCGGAGCATCCGATCGACCGGCACGGTGGCAGTGGACGTTCCGAGTGCGGTGGCCAGGTCGGCGTGAACCGACGCAACCGCCTCGCCGAGACGATAGGACTCCCCCGCGTCGAGATCACCGGCGGTGGCCATCATCACGCCGTTCACCGAACCGGTGAAGTACTGACTCGCCATGGCCAGCGGGCAGGGGTTGCCATCCTCGGTGATGTCGTAACACCCGAGCAGGTGTGCCACATGCGGGTTGCCGGCCGCGCCGAGAACCCGGTTGAGTTCGATATCGGGATTCACCCCGACGGCCACGCGCCGGAACAGTTTGACGATCACCTGCTCGCCTAACACCACGCTGGTGTTGCTCTGATCGATGGCGATTACGCGGGCGGGCGCGTCCGCGGGCACCACCACAGCGGGCTCCATCAGTGCCAGCAGTTGGCGGGCGGCCTCCGGCTCTGCATCCGGTGGCACGACCACCTGATAGCGCTCAGCGGATCCGTCGGTATAGGTGATGTCGAGCAGGGTGAGATTCACGCCTCCGCGCAGCGGCAGCACCACGCGTGGCGCCACC